>Ga0209081_1000213_pt1 | contig 35062 bp, 30 predicted proteins | sample GOMGulsemesocosm_4_FD_184636 | JGI IMG/M metagenome (GOLD analysis project Ga0209081, IMG submission 184636) | Methane-oxidizing microbial communities from mesocosms in the Gulf of Mexico - GOM15B Gulf of Mexico (SPAdes) (version 2) | ecosystem: Environmental > Aquatic > Marine > Cold seeps... | reverse complement strand
TGCCCATTGGTCATTTGCTTTACTGGCAAATCCTATCCAAGTTTTTTATTTGAGTCAGTTCGTTCACTTCGTTTTTATTATTGTTGTTTTCTATTTTTATTATTGTTTGTTGTTATTATTCTATTTTGCGCATTTATTATTATTTGTTGTTGTTATTAGTCTGTTTCTTATTTGTTTTTATTATTTATTGTTCTTATTTTGTGTGCATTAAAGCATTTCGTGTGCCAACTATAAAAAATTGATTTAAATCAATGCCTTGTGGAAATGTCGGTCTTATTCACTTCGGTCAGTGAACTAAAGCCGTTACCGTTGGTCTCGAATCATGTTACGAATTGGGAAAAGAGTAACAAGTTGTGACACCGTTCACAGAGGCAGTGTGCAGGAGTAGCTTGAAATTGATTTAGTTTCGGGTGGATAGTGGCGCAAACGCGATTTACGGAGTAAAGAAACAGGCCTTGCATGGCCTGTAGCGTACAAGGTAAGTAGGTTGTTGAGTTAAGCGCTACTTATGTCAGCAGCGAGGCTAAGGCTTTGATACCCTCAATGCGTTCTTTCGCCGTGGTATTGGCAAAACCCAATACCAAGCCCTTTTGTTGGGTCTCAAGGTGGTAATAAGTACTTAGTGGAGCGCCGCCAAAGCCTTTCTTGGCGAACTCTTGAGAGAGCTGTTTGTCATCCCTGCCTTTATTTATTAGCGCCAGCGCTAGGTGCATTCCGGCACTGCGAGCAATGGGGGTCATTAATCCTGCCAAGTATTGCTCACTGAGTTCTCGCATATGTTCCCACTTTTGCTGATAAAGATGACGCATACGGCGTAGATGGCGAACAAAATGCCCCTCTTCAACAAAGTCGGCCACGACAGCCTGAGTTAGTAGGGGGGTTTCACCACTATTGAAATCTTTGGCTTGGCTGAACGCGCCCGCTAAATGTTTGGGTACTACTAGGTAGCCCAGGCGCGCCCCAGGCATCAATGTTTTGCTGAAGCTGCCCATATAAATCACCGGAGTTTGCTCGGCCATGCCTGCAATAGCCGCAATGGGCTGGCTGTAATAATGAAATTCGCTGTCGTAGTCATCCTCTATTATCCAGCATTGTTGCTGTTCAGCCCAATCGAGCAGCGCCAAGCGGTCGGCAGCGGGGAGTATGCCGCCCATGGGATATTGATGGGTTGGGGTACAGTAAAGAATAGACGCGGGTCGATCTGCTCCAGACGCTAAACGCATCGATGTTAAATTCGCAATATCTAAACCGTTGCCGCCCAGGGTTAGCGGGTGTAAGCGAGCCCCTGCCGATGCAAAGGCCTTGCGCGCGCCCAGATAGCCGGGCTCCTCTATCAAGGCTGTATCGCCAGGATTGAGCAATACCTGTGCCGCCAGCGTCAGCGCCTGCTGAGCGCCTTGGGTGATGACAATTTGTGAGGCATCACAACGTAGGCCCCTGCTGCTGTTCAAGTAAGTCGCTAATGTTTGTCGTAGGGGAAAATAGCCCTGTGGGCAGTGGTAGCCCATTAGGCTGCGCCTATCGCTGTGGCGGCGTAGCAGTTGCTGCCAAATTTTGTGCGGGAAGGCGCGTGTGTCGGGCAGCCCAAGAGTAAAGGGGAGGTTGGCATTGATATCAGTGGCATCGGAAGACTGGGCGAGTTCCTGCAGTGTGCGGCCATAGCTGGAAGTTGGAGGCCAGTGCTGCAAGTTAGGCTGGTTTTCTCGATTCAGGGCCTGGTCTTTCTGGGGAAGATGCTCGCAGACAAACACTCCGCTGCCGGTACGGCTTTGTAAGTAGCCCTGTGCGCGCAGTTGTTCTAGAGCTGTGTTTACGGTGTTGCGACTGATCTTTAGATCTACAGCCAATTGGCGGGATGCAGGTAATTGGCTGCCAGGTGAAAGTTGCTGCATGAGTATGCGCTGGCGTAAGGCCTCGGCAAGTTGCTGCGCTAGAGCTTGCGGTAATGAGCGGTTTAAGAGAATGCTGCGGAGATTCAATTGGTACTCCAACTTTGTGAAAAGTGGATCTTTTCGTAGGGCCAATAGCATAGGACAATTCGATACAGATGTGTAGGCTTTGGCGCCGTCTGCGAACTCATTCAACGAGCTATTGGAAAGTACTCATGGAAACCTCTTTAGAAAATCTAGTGGAAAATAACGCTGAGCAAATCGAGTTCAGGCCTTCTGAAAAAGGTCGGGTTAAGCGCGGTCGCAAGCTCGCCAGTTACAATAAAGCAGATATATACCAGTTGATCGACGAGCTTAAGTTTGGCCATATGGGTTTTGTGAGTGAGGGTCAAGCTATTGTTATTCCTATGACCTTTTGGCGTGCTGGGGAGTATCTGTATTTTCATACCTTGAATAAATCTAGGCTGGACAAGCTTATCCAGTCGGGCGCCGAAATATGCATCTCCTTTGCCGAGACCTCTGAGTGGGTGTTGTCGAAATCGGCCTACCATACGAGTGTGAACTACCGCTCTGCGGTGGTTTTCTGCACCGGCAGCCGGGTGGAAACCAAGGAAGATTTTAATCAGGCTTTTAAAGGCATTATTGAAGACATCGAGCCGGGTCGCTGGAGCCATATTCGTCCACCTAGCCTAAAAGAGCGCAAAGCTACCGCACTATTGAAGCTGACGATCACAGAGGGCTCTTATAAAAACCGCTCGGGAGGCCCAAATGAGGAGGTGGAGGATTTAGATTTGCCGGTATGGAACGGTACAGTGCCCATTGACCGTGAAAGACAACAGGCTGGGGTTTGCCCTTTTCACCGAGAGTAGCTTTGGGTGATGCAGGGCCTTGATAGGGGCCTTGAAAGAAGTTTACTTAATTGCCGCTAAAGTCGATTTTTTGCGGGGGATACCCAGGCGTTGTCGGCGTTCCCAGAGGCATTTGCGGCTTACGCCGAGCTTTCGGGCGAGCTCGGTCTCGCTCATGGTGTCTTGGTGCTCGAGTACAAAGCGCTGGAAGTAGTCTTCCAGAGATAAGTCTTCTGCAGGGTCAATGTTGTTGTTGATGATCATGTGGGAAGGCTTGAGATTGTCGGCTTGATCGTTGTCTATATCTATTCTTACCAAGTCTAAATCGATGGCCAGCAGGTCGTGGCTAATTTCTTTATCATCTTCACAGAGAATTACCGCACGTTGAATGGCGTTCTCCATTTCACGGACGTTACCAGGCCAAGTGTAGGTCGTTATGGCCTGAACTGCCTCTGGGCTAAGTTTGAGCGGCGGACGCTTCAGCTGGGAGCAGAATTTTTCGAGTAGGGATTCAGCAATAGCAATAATGTCTTTGCCGCGCTCTCTCAATGCGGGTAAAGAGAGCTGTAACACGTTAATTCGATAATAGAGGTCGTGTCTGAATTTACCTTCTTCGGAAAGTCGGCGTAAATCTCGGTGGGTGGCTGCCACCAATCGAACATCTACTTTGCGGGACTCTACAGAGCCGATGGGTCGCACTTCACCTTCTTGTAGAACTCGAAGCAAGCGAGCTTGCGCTTCAAGAGGGAGTTCGCCAATTTCATCGAGAAATAAGGTGCCTCCGTCAGCCGCGGCGACCAGACCTTCTCGGGTGCTGGCTGCGCCAGTGAAGGCGCCTTTTTCGTGGCCAAATAGCTCTGATTCAATCAAAGTGTCGGGAATAGCGGCGCAGTTCACCGAAATCATCGGTTTAGTTGAGCGCTTGCTTTCTTCGTGCAGTGCTTTGGCGACCAGCTCTTTTCCTGTGCCTGTTTCTCCGTGAATCAATACGGTGGCGGTAGTGGGGGCCACCTTATGAATGCGGTTATAGAGGTCTTTCATGACTGGGCTGTTGCCAATCATGCCCGCTACAGCATGGCTGGTTGTTTTCGATTTCTTGTTTAGGCGTGCAGCATCGTTGGCTTTGCCAATGACCCGTTTCACGGCGGCAATCATTTCGTCGTGATCGAAGGGCTTAGCGATATAGTCCACGGCACCCATGCGCATTGAGTCGACTGCTGAGCGCAGGCTGGCGTAGCTGGTCATTATTAATACAGGTATGTCGCCGGCGAGCTTAATAAGGTCGGTGCCAGGTGCGCCGGGCAGGCGTAAATCACTGATAATCAGGTTGTGGTCAGTGAGCGTGAACTTAGTGGTAGCCTCCTTAATCGAGGCAGCTTCGTTCACAATATATTTGTTTCGCTCAAGTAATTTACGCAGTGCACTGCGAATAATAGCTTCGTCTTCAACAATCAGAATTTTGCTCATAACACCAGATTCAAACATGATTAGAGTATAAAGGTAACGCGGTTCACGTAGTTGTACCACGCTCACGTTCAGTTGCAAGCTGGCGAGGCAAAATAATGTCGAATTTCGCGCCGCGCTGCTGAATTTTATCCACTGGGCTCTCGATGCTCAGATGCCCGTTGTGGTCTTCAATAATGCTGTAAACCATTGCCAGTCCTAGGCCTGTGCCTTCGCCTGGGTCTTTCGTGGTGAAGAATGGCTCCAGAATACGTTCTTGCAGGTCTTCGCTAATGCCCTCACCTTCGTCGATAACACTGACGGTTACATAACTTTCCTCAATGTTACTGCTGAGATAGATTGTGCTACCGGCAGGGCTGGCATCTCGGGCGTTAGACAGTAAATTGATAAATACCTGAATGAGGCGCTGAGTGTCACCGGGCACAATGGCATCGGCATCAATTTCGTTACTGAAAGCCACATCGTGCTTATCAAGTTGCAGTGAGAGGAGGTGTATCGCTTCATTGGCGCAGGTGGCTAAGTCCAGCATTTGAAAATCGTCGGGTCGCTGCTGACCACTGTGTGAAAAGCTCACTAGGGAATGAACAATGCGGCTGACACGTTCGGTTTGGCTAAGAATCTGCGCCGCCGTATCGAGTATCTCGGGGTTGTCTGTCTCGTATTTCAGGTTTTGCACTAGGCAGGCTATACCGGTGATGGGGTTGCCAATTTCGTGTGCTACACCAGCGGCTAGCCGGCCAACAGATGCCAGCCTTTCGCTGTGCACGAGCTCGCGTTCCAGCAGCTGAGTTTCAGTGACGTCTTCCAGTAGTATTACCTGGCCCGAGGTAATAGTGGCGTGGCCTTCAATGTTGGCTTTGTGCAAGCTGACCCAGTGTGGGCGTTCATTCAGAGTGATTTCGCGATTGTGTGAGTGCGCTTGATCATCGTGGCTGAATTCGCCAATCAAACTCTGCCACGGCTGAGGCAAACTTCCTAGGTGCGATCCCGTTACCTCATCACTGGAAATGCCAGTGAGTTGATGCATGGCACGGTTCCACATTAACACTTCTAAGTCTTGACCTAGAGAGCAGGCCGCCATGGGCAGCTCTTCTAAAGTCTTGCGGTGGTAAAGGCGCAAATTGTTGAGCTCGGCTGCCATTCCGGTAAGGTGATTACGGTACTGAGCTAGGCGGTTTTCAATAAAGTTAATGTCGGTAGTGCCAGAGGCTTCCGGCAGTTTGAAAGGAATGTGTTGGTCAACAATCTCACTGGCAATGGCAACGCCCATCAGGCCTGCAAGGTTCGCTTCAATTTGATCGCGCAGACGTCTCAGAGCATAGGGGCGCCGCTCATTGTTACCGAGGTTTAAATCTTTCAGTGCGCGATTCACCTCGGTCTTGGCACTGGTTTCCCCCAGTGGATTTTCTAGGCGTTGTTTAAATTCTTTTGCGGAGTGAACATCCAGCACTAGGCGCATGGGCTGACTGAGCTCATCTTCGCCACATAGATCGGCGCTGTAGCGCTCTTCGTCTGATTGATCGCTGAGTATCGATACCACGGTAAAGGTCACCGTATTCAAGCCTAGCGATAGCAGTGTTATTAAATTCCAATGTTCGTGACCGACAGGAATTACAAGTCCTAGCGAGGGAAGGGCAAGGGCATTATTACCGCTGATCGCGGGTAGCAAGAGGCCGATAGCCCAGATAGCCCCACCGACATTGAGTCCTGCCATGAGGCCTCGTCGATTGGCCTGCGGCCAATAGGCCACGGCAAAAATGCCGGGTAAAAATTGTAAGGTGCCAATAAAGGCCATCAAGGCCAAGTTGGTGAGGCCATACTTGCCGCCCAACAGCTGATAAAAACTGTAGCCGGCGGCAAAGATTAATATAATGAGTATTCGGCGCAGTAAAACCAAGTGGCTGTATAGATCGGGCTTTAAGCGCAGCCCGGCGAAGGGCAATAACCAGTGATTCAGTAGCATTGTGCTCATTGCCAAAGCTGTGGCCACTAAGGCGCCAGTAGCGGCAGAAAGTCCGCCGACAAAAGCGAGAATAGTGAGGGTTGGCGAGTTCAGCGCCATTGGAATGCCCAGTGTGAAATACTGTGCGGGTAGCGCAATATTTAATTCAAATCCCGCCCAGAGAATGGGGAAAAGGGGCAGCGCCATTAATAGTAAAAATAGTGGAAAAGCCCAACTCACAGTATGAGTTGATTCGCCGATAGGGTTTTCTACAACACTCATATGAAAGATGTGGGGCATGGCAACTGCTGTCGCAATGAAAACCAGCAGTAATGTATGTGACGAGCGATCTTCGGATGCGCTATAGAGTTGTTCAATTCGTTCGGGATTTTGCGCCAACCATAGGTCTAGCCCGTCCAGCCCGTCAAATACCCCATACAGTGCTAGCAGACCAATGGCGCAGAAAGCGCAGAGCTTAATGAGTGACTCAAAGGCCATGGCCGTAATTAGGCCTCGGTGTTTCTCTCGGTTCGAGCCAAATAGAATGGTAAAAACAGCCAACACTGCGCAATACAGCAAGGCCATCACTTCTTTGAAGGTGAAGCCAATATCGCTCAGTGGCAGGGTAGGTTTACTGCTCAAAGTTAAAATATGCAGGGTATCTGCCACCGCCTGAATTTGCAGCGCCAACAATGGCAGTAAAGCCAAAAACATTAGCAGTGTTACCAAGCTGCCCGCCGCTTGGCTGTGATAGCGAAACACCAGAAGGTCTGCCAGCGAAGAAATTTGATAACGTTTCGCCAGTTCTACCAAGGGTGCCAGTGCCACAGGGGCAAACAGGAAGAGCGCTCCCGTGCCCAAATAATAAGCCAAAGCCCCGTAACCGTGTTGATTGGCAAGCTCAATCACACCATAGAACGACCAGGCGCTGGCAAAAACGCCCAAAGATAAGATGTACGTGGCTGGGTGTCTCACCACAGCATCGGGAATCCAGCCTTTGTCCGTGCTGAAGGCAACCCCAAACATCACGAGCAGATACAGAATACAAATAAGTGCTATTTGGCCTAACTCAAAGCTCATGTTTTTTTCGACGTCCAGAAATTAAATAAGCCAGTACAATGACGATCGCCCAAATTAAATAGGGCCTATACCAAGACCCATAAGGATTAAGAATCCAGCTGAGTAGCGTTGGCGAGAAAACATAAGCCAGTACAAGCAACAATATGATCGAACGTTGGTTATTCATAGAAACCGTCTCATAGCCCCTCTGCGGGCAAGTCAAGTCTGGCAGGAATCAATCGCGGCTGCCAGTGGCCGATTGCCCAATCCACAATGTCGCCAACCTCAGTACTTCGCAAACTCAGTGGGGGTGCTTGCTGTAAGAAATTAAGTGCCTCCCACAAATTATGGCTAGCTTTCTTGCCGTCGATCGGTGGCGCTAAATTCTGCTTACTTAATTTTTGCCCTTGCTCATTAATCGCCACAGGAATATGCCCAAATATTGGTGGCTTTGCCCCGAGTAAAGTAAATAAGTAGCGCTGTCTAGGGCTTGAATCAAGCAGGTCGCTTCCGCGAATAATATGGGTGACACCTTGAAAAATATCATCGGCCACTACCGCCAGTTGATAAGCTGTAAGCCCGTCTTTTCGGTGAATAATAAAATCCCCTACCTCTCGTGCTAAATCCTGCCCATAGGGCCCCTGGAAGAGATCTGTGAAGCTGGCGGCTGATTCCGGCGTTGAGTTTTCCAGCGCGCAATCAAGCCTTAGTCGAATGGCATGAGGTTTTGTCACGACCTCTTTATGTCTGCAATGGCCATCATAAACCCCCATCAGAGAGTTTATTCGAGTTCGATTACAGTCGCAGGTATAAGCTTTTTGGCTTGATAAAAGCAGATCGATGAGGGCCTTATAGGCGTCTAAGCGTTCACTTTGGTAGAGAACTTCGCCATCCCAGTTTAGGCCGTGATCTCGCAATGATTGTAAAATACTCTCCGCCGCGCCGTGTATTTCTCTCGGTGGATCGAGGTCTTCCATGCGAACGAGCCATGTGCCTTGATTTACTCGGGCATCGATATAACTTGCGAGAGCGCTGAGCAGGGAGCCAAAGTGAAGTGGGCCAGTAGGGGAGGGAGCGAAACGTCCGACATAAGAAGTTTTGTGGTCAGCCATCATGCTGTCAGCGACGGCGGTTTGTGGCGTCATGGAACATCTGTCCTAGGCTCGCTGCGCAGAGGAGAAGGGGGTTGTTCGGGCGCAGGCCCTAAAACTTGGCTAGGCCGGCCTTACGCACCGACCTAAAACCTGCTTTATCCGCCGACTTGCTTCTCTTTAATTTCATCCAGCGTTTTACAATCCACACACAGAGTTGCTGTAGGGCGTGCTTCAAGCCGGCGAATGCCAATCTCAACACCGCAGGCATCACAGTAACCGTACTCGTCAGTTTCCAAGAGCTCAGTAGTGCTATCAATCTTCTTGATCAGCTTGCGCTCACGGTCGCGGGTGCGAAGCTCAATGCTGAACTCCTCTTCCTGGCTTGCGCGATCTGCTGGGTCTGGAAAGTTGGCCGCTTCGTCCTTCATGTGGCTCATCGTGCGGTCAACTTCTTCCATCAATTCGTTTTTCCAGGCAAGCAGTAGGCCTCTAAAATGTTCTTTCTGCTCGTCATTCATGTACTCTTCACCCTTCTTCTCTTTATATGGGATAAAATCCCGAGCGGAGGAAGAGCTGTTTTTACTAGAGTTTGTGGGCATTGTTCCGACCTTGTAGTGACCTATCGTGACTTCTCGATGAACCAATATTGGGGCAGTCGCCCTGCAATTCAAGGGCAATCACACCAAAAAACGGGAAGCTATCAGATCTGCTTGTTAGGTGCCAGTAGTTTTTAGCTTGAGTCTCCCTTTATATCGTTAAAACCGCAGAAAGGTAAGAAAAAGAATGAAGTTTCAGCCTTCCCTAGCACAGGGAACTCTATTAAGGCGTTATAAACGCTTTTTGGCGGACATCCGCTGTTCTGACGGTCGTGAAATCACCATACATTGTCCCAACACTGGATCGATGAAGCACTGCCTGGCGGAAAATTCGCCCTGCTGGTATTCCCGATCGGACAACCCCAAGCGTAAGTATGCCCATACGTGGGAAATAGCGACAACACCCTCAGGGGACTTGGCCGGTATCAACACTTCTTGCTCCAATGCCTTGGTAGTTGAAGCGATCAAGTCGGGGTGTGTTACAGAATTACAGGGATATGAAAACTTGGCAACTGAGGTGCGTTACGGTGATGAGCGCTCTCGTATTGACATATTATTGAGTACAGACAGTGAAGTTTGTTACGTAGAAGTGAAGAACGTCACTATGGCCGTCGGCGATGGTTTAGGTTTGTTCCCTGACTCTGTGAGTGCTCGAGGTACAAAACACTTGCGCGAATTGATGTTGATGCGTGAAAAAGGGCATCGCGCCGTTCTGTTTTACTGTGTGCAGCATACCGGTATTCAGCGGGTGAGCCCGGCATCAGATATTGACCCCGTCTATGCTAATACTCTGGCTAAGGCTATTGATGCAGGGGTGGAAGTGCTGGCCTATGGTGCGAAAATGTCACCCAATGAAATAGTATTACAGCGAGCGCTGCCTTTTAATTTGTGAATTAGGCGATTTTCACGCGGCAATGAAAATCGCTTCGTCTCGCTCGACAAATTCCACTGGGCTTAGCGCTTGACCTAAGCAGGGGCCAGCAACACAGCGGCCACCGTCAATCGTGAACAGTGCTCCGTGACTTGCGCATTGAATTAATTCGCCATCGCTGTCCAAAAATTGGTCTTCAAGCCAATCGAGCGGAGAGCCAAGATGTGGGCATTGATTGCGATAGATAAAAACTTGACCGCCTTTTTTAACCGCAAAAACAGCTTCGCCGTCGTCATAACTGGACTTTGAGCGACCTTCTTCCAGTTCGCCTAGGGTGAATACTTTACGGTTAAGCTCGGTCATTAATCATCGGTCCAGTTGGCTTGTAAGCACACAGGAGCTTACTGCCAGAGTACTATTAAGGAAAATCGAGGAAAATGGTGTTGCACGCAAGTTTATCTTGCGTGCAATGAGCACTCCTCAAGGTTCAATAGTCATGTTTTCTTGTGTGGCCTCTTGCACAAGCTGCTCTTTAAGGTCGAGAGCAAGCTCATTCCAATGGAGGTCTAGCAGGGCACCTTCAAGTGCATATAACATCACTTTTGAAACGTTGATGCCTCGACCCTTGATGCGCCTGTAAGCTTCGACAGAACCAATCTCTTTGAGATCGTTATAGGTGTTGATTCCAATTGCATGCAGTATATTCACTGAAGCCATGCCCAAATTTTTTAATTGGAGTAATTCATTATGACTTGAGGTCAATATCCAAAGCTCCTTGCAGATTTATCATTATATTTTTTAGAGCTGTAGCTGCTCTCTGTAATAGCTGCCACTTATAATACATATTTGCCACTGAGGCGCAAACTTAAAATGAATAGAAATATGGAACTTAGTGGTCAGTCTTGTGAACACTTACTCTGGCATCCAAAGGAGCGTCATCAGCTTCACTGTGAAACTCTGCCAGATTTCTGTCAGCTGCAGGCTGCAGCGTTAGCGGATGGCATCGAATTACGCATTGCGAGTGCCTTTCGAGGCTTTGACCGGCAGCTTGCCATTTGGAATGCAAAAGCGACTGGTTTGCGGCCTGTGTTCAGCGACAGCGGCCAAGTTTTGAACCTGGCTTCGTTGAGCGATAAGGAAAAGGTCTACGCCATCCTGCGTTGGTCTGCTCTACCTGGAGGTTCTCGGCACCACTGGGGTACAGACATTGATGTGTATGATGCTGCGGCGATTGGTGAGGAATATACTGTGCAGTTGACTCAAGAAGAATACCGTGAGGGTGGTCCCTTTTGTCGGCTGCATAAATGGTTATTGAATGCCGTGGATACTCGTCAAAGTAGAGGCTTTTTTCAGCCTTTTACACATGATCGAGGTGGTGTTGCTCCTGAGCCTTGGCACATCAGTCATAGGCCTAGCGCCAAGCAATACGAAAACAGTTTTTGTCGGGATCAGCTTGAATCTGTGATTGTGAGGTCCCACATAGAGCTTAAAGCGGAGATTGTAGATAACATGGACGACATTGTTCGGCGGTTTATAGACCTGCCTGAAAAGCCCTTGAGTGAGAAAGGAGATTAGTGTGCAAGAGCGACACTTAGAACCAAAGTTGAGTGATATTTGGCCGATGCTTCGAGAGGAGTCTCGGTCGGCCAGTATGAATGAGCCCATGCTGGCGAGTTTTTATCACGCCTCGATTTTAAACCACAGCAGCTTTAGGGCCGCTATTAGTTTCCATTTGGCGAATAAACTGGACAGCCAGGCGGTGCCCTCGATGTTAATTCGACAGGTTTTTGAAGAGGCAATGTTGGCTGACCCTGCAATTGAAACCGCAATGGTGGCTGACATTTTCGCCTATCGTGACCGTGACCCCGCTTGTGATAAATACAGCATGCCATTTTTGTATTACAAGGGTTTTCATGCCTTGCAGGCCTATCGCATAGCCCATTGGTTGTGGCGGGCTGAACGCGAGTCCTTGGCTTTATATTTGCAAAACCTCATTGCTGAAGTCTTTGGTGTCGACATTCATCCAGGCGCCCAAATTGGGCAGGGCATTATGATTGATCACGCGAATGGCGTGGTGGTGGGCGAAACGGCGATCATAGAAGACAATGTCTCCATGTTGCACTCGGTGACATTAGGTGGCAGCGGTTGCGGCACAGGGCAGCGCCACCCGAAAATTCGACAGGGTGTATTAATCAGTGCTGGCGCTAAAATTCTCGGCGATATTGAGGTGGGAGAGGGCGCGAAAGTAGGCGCCGGTAGTGTTGTTTTAGAATCTGTTGCGGCGCATACCACCGTGGCAGGTGTGCCGGCGAAGGTGGTAGGGCGGCCAAAAGCTGCACAGCCGGCTTTGGAAATGGATCACAGGCTTGGTGATCAATAGTGTTCCGCGCCAGAATTAAATTAATAAAGTTGGACTGTGGGCGGTAAACCCACAATAATTACATCAATTAGTTGCTTGGGCGATATCGAGACTTGGACAAAGGATTAGGTTTTCATGGCGGGAAGTAAGGGAATGGAGCAGGCGACAAAGTGGATGCGTCTGGCAACTTCGAAGATGCAGTTATTAGATGTGGCACCGTCACCACATAATTATGCGGTTTTTTTCCAGTATTTTGCGGCGTCACAACCCTTAAAAAAAGAACTAGACCGGCTCTTGAGCAAACAAGTGGAATTTACTCCGGAGGTGTGCGAAGAATTATATCTGCGTCACTTAGAAAAAGATTCTGGAAAGTTGCGGGAAGTGAAAGACGCTATCCGGGCGCTTATCGCACAAATGGGCGCGCAGCTTAAAGATCTAGTGTCTGACATGAATGGCTACGATACAGCTTTAGCGGCCTGTGAGGCTTCATTGTTGGGGGCGGATGAAGGTCTCGAGCTTGAGTCATTGAAAGAGGTTGTGAGCGCTCTGCTCACAGAAACTCGCCACGCGAGGGACACTTGCCAGGCCAGTAGTGAAGTGGTGGGGCAATTGAATGCGGAAATAGACAGCCTACGCAGTGCCATTGAACAAATGTCGGAAGAAGTTTTAGAGGATGCACTGACTGGTATAGGCAATCGTCGTGCATTTGATTTGGAGATTGGCAAAATTCTATCTCTTGCGAATGCAGGGGGGGGTGATTTTTGCTTACTGCTTTTGGATATTGATAATTTTAAAGCATTTAATGATGAGCATGGCCATTTAGTGGGTGATATGGTGCTTCGTTATGTGGCACAGATGATCAAGCGTGGTGTAAAAGGACGAGATATTGTCACACGTTATGGCGGCGAAGAGTTTGGGGTGATTTTACCCCGCACAGGCTACGAAGGCGGTATGTCGGTGGCTCATGCAATTACTGATACGGTGGCAAATCAAGCTTTGACTGTGGGCAAAGACAAGCGCTCTGTGGGTAAAGTGACACTCTCGGTTGGTTTGAGTTTGTTTTGTGCTGACGACACTCCTACGTCCATTATCAGTCGCGCCGATCAATCCCTGTACGCGGCGAAGGCGAGGGGACGTAACATTGTGGTAGGTGAAAAGGCACTGCTATGACCGAACCCTTGTTTGACATCATCTTCCGTGGCGACATAGTGCTTGGGCATCAAATTGCCGATGTTAAACTTCAGTTACAGCGTTTGTTTAAAGTAGACGCCCGAAAAATAGACGCTTTATTCACGGGAGGGGCCACGCCCTTAAAGCGCAATGTCAACGAAGCTAACGCGCAGAAATACAAGCTGGCTTTAGAAAACGCGGGTGCCAAAGTTGAAATAAAGGCGGCGGGGGCTGCTGCTCAAGCGCCTCGCCCTAGAGCAAAAACCCGGTCGCTTGAGCGCCCCACCACCTCCCCAGCGATGGAAAGTGCCCAGCAGCCTGATAGGCCTTCATTGTCAGAGTTGAGCATACTTCCATTGTCCCCATTTGAGCCTTCTTCAAAACCTGAAGTGATTCCGGTTGAAGCGCCCGACCTGGGAGTCGCGCCAGTAGGTGAAAGTTTGCTGCAAGACGCTGAACGTTCAAATGTTGAAGTACTTAACGTTGATGTTTCTGGTTTGTCGCTGCGTGAGGCTGAAGGCGAGTTGCTTGATGAGGCGGAAAGGCCCGTCGTGGAGGCTTTGGAATTTGATCTAAGTGACTTGGAACTCGCTCAGGTAGGCGAAGACTTGTTGCGGGCGGAAGAGCGCACTGTAGTTCCAGAAACGGATATTAAGGTTGGTGGTTTGGACTTGGCGCCAACCGGTAGCGACATGGGTCAAAAACCCCCGGAATCACCTCCTCCTGCACCGGATACCAGCAATATAAGCTTGGCTGAGTAAGCAATAAGGGCTTCGCTATACTGAAGCCCTTATTGGCAAACGCCTACCTAAAATTTAAAAATTAGGTTTTTCAGGCGAACTCTCAAAACGTTTTACAGAATCCATAATTTCAGCACGAGCTTCTTCTGGTCCGCCCCAACCGTCAATTTTCACCCACTTGCCTTTTTCCAAATCCTTGTAGTGCTCAAAAAAGTGCGCTATTTGTTCTAGGGTTATGGGCGGCAAGTCGCGAACGGACTCTACATTGGTGTAAAGCGGCGTAATTTTGTCTACAGGTACAGCTACGATCTTGGCGTCTTCGCCGCCTTCGTCAACCATTTTCAGCACGCCAATTGGGCGGCAGCGAATCACCGAACCTGGCACAAGTGCCAACGGCATAATCACTAGAACGTCAACCGGGTCGCCGTCGCCACACAAAGTGTGGGGAACGTAGCCATAGTTGCAAGGGTAGTGCATGGCGGTACCGAGCATACGGTCAACAAAAATTGCACCTGAATCCTTATCAACTTCATATTTAATGGGGTCGCCATTTAGCGAAATTTCAATGATAACGTTGATGTCATCGGGAAGGCTTTTGCCTGACGGCACTTGATCTAGGCTCATAAGGATTACTCTAGCAACTGAGAATGAAAAATTTGGGGCGCGATTTTAACGTGTTTGCAGCTTATACGCCACTAACATAGACTCAGTGTGTGGCCGGTAATTCAGATGATGAGGATGAAGCGGGTTTAAGCCCTGTTTTGCAGTACCCCACCAGGCCAGATGACTGTCGTGTGCGTTGAGCATAAAGTGTGTTGAAGTCTACGCCTGGGGCATAACTATAAAAATATTAGGGGTTTACTATGGATGTTCTGTTGTTACCGCCGATTCTCGGCGGTATTGGGCTGCTTGCAGCTTTAATTCTCTACCGTGTTGTTAAATCTTACCCCGCTGGCGAAGGTCTCGTCGCGGAGATAGCGGAAGCTATTCACGACGGTGCGATGGTGTTTATGCGTCGTGAATACACCATCTTAGCTATGTTTGCTGGGCTTATCACCGTTTTACTCTTTATTGGTTTTGAAACTTGGCATACGCCTGCGGCGTTTGTGTCGGGTGCTTTGTGTTCGGCTGTGGCGGGTTACATCGGTATGTATGCAGCCACTCAGGCCAATGTACGGACAACGGTTGCGGCTAACACTGAAGGAGCGGCTTCGGCATTAAGTGTCGCGTTCTACGGTGGTTCTATTATGGGCCTAACGGTTGCGGCAATGGGTCTATTGGGTTTGGGCGGGCTTTACTATGTATTTGGTGCCGAGCATGCCGAGGCCATTCACGGCTTTGGTATGGGTGCTTCTACCGTTGCACTTTTTTCCCGTGTGGGTGGTGGTATTTTCACTAAAAGTGCTGACGTGGGTGCAGACTTGGTAGGCAAAATTGAAGCGGGTATACCCGAGGATGACCCTCGCAACCCTGGCGTTATTGCCGATAATGTGGGCGATAACGTAGGTGATGTGGCGGGAATGGGCTCAGACATCTTTGAATCTTACTGCGGTTCAATGATTGCCACTATTGCTATTGGCGCAACCTTGTCAGTGGCAGCCGTGGCTAGTATGGGCGGAGGTAATCGAGAAGCGCTCATGTTTGCGCCTCTCGCCTTGGCGTCTACAGGATTGATTTGTTCTATATTGGGTATTTTGTTGGTGCGAATGTTCTCTTCGAAAGCGCCTGAGGATGCGCTGCGAATGGGCACCATCGGGGCAACCATTCTCTTTATCGGCGCGGCGTGGGCACTGCTGTCTTCATTGGGTATCAGCTCGTCGGTGTGGCTGTGTGTGGTGGCCGGGGCCGTTGGCGGTATTATTATTGGCCTCGTTACGGAGCATTATACCGGCGGTCGCCCAGTTGAACTGATTGCGGAAGGCGGAGAAACAGGTCCTGCTACGGTAATGATCGCGGGCTTAGCGACAGGGATGGAGTCGGTTGTGGTTCCTGTGCTTACGATTGCGGGCATCATTTATACCACCAGTGTATTACTGCCTGAAGGTGCGGGCGTGTTTGGTGTGGGTATTGCGGCCGTAGGTATGCTTTCCACTGTAGGAATCACCATGGCTATAGATGCCTATGGTCCTGTTGCCGATAACGCTGGGGGTATTGCTGAAATGGCGGGCCTTGGCGAGGAGACAAGGAAGATCACAGATGGGCTAGACGAGGTGGGCAATACTACAGCGGCTATTGGTAAGGGTTTTGCCATTGGAGCTGCAGGTTTGGCCGCTTTGGCTATTATCGCCGCTTACATAGAAACCGTGTCGCAACATGTGGAAGGCTTCGCCTTAAATATTAGTGATCCCTTGGTGCTTACGGGTATGTTTATCGGGGGTATTTTCCCCTTCCTAGTGAGCGCGATGACGATGCGCGCTGTCGGTGACGCGGCCTTCGATATGATTAAAGAAATTCGTCGCCAGTTTAAAGAAATTCCAGGTTTAATGGAGGGAACTGCAAAGCCAGATAGCGCTCGCTGTGTTGATATTGCAACACAAGCGGCACTAAGAAAAATGGTGGCACCCGGTGTGTTGGCCATTGCTTCACCGGTGGTTGTTGGTTTTGTGATTGGCCCCGCCGCCTTGGGCGGGATGCTCGGCGGCGCCTTGGTTAGCTGTGTCTTGTTAGCGCTGACGATGGCTAACGCGGGTGGCGCTTGGGATAATGCCAAGAAGTATGTTGAAAAAGGCAATCTTGGCGGTAAAGGTTCGGCGGTTCATACGGCTGTTGTGGTTGGCGACACTGTTGGTGACCCCTTCAAGGACACGTCTGGCCCAGCAATGAATATTTTAATCAACGTAATGGCAATTGTTAGTTTGGTTATCGCACCCTTATTGGGCTAGCGTATATCTATTTCTAGAATATAAAAAACGCCCCCCCTTACGTGGGGCGTTTTTTTTCATCAACTTCTTGAATAATTACCGTGAAGTGGCTCATCTCTTCTTGCAGACTTCGAGAAATGGCGAGCTGAGTTTGCACTGTGCGGCCTTGCTTGGTGCAAAATTTCACGGATAAGCGGAGGCCCGCTTGACTGTGTGTTGGGTTGGCTCGAAATTGGTCAATTTTGGTCCGTACGAACGCTCGATCGGCATTGTGTACGAGCTCAGCAAAAGGACTACCTACAAGCTCATTTACCTTGTACTCAGTAATGCGCTGGGCCGCTGGGTTCATCAGCGTGATTATACCCGAGCTGTCGAAAGTACAAATGCCGTCGGCAGCGTGAGTGATAATATTGTTGAGTTGCGCGCGCTCTTGTTCCAGTTCTAGAGTACGTTCTTTCACTAGGCGTGCTAAATGTTTTCTGTGTGCTGAAAGCTCTTTATCAATTCGCTTTCTGTCTGTAATGTCGGTAACAAAACCCTCGGTAAACGCCAATTTTCCCTCTGTGTCAAAAATACCTCGGCCCCTCTCCCACACCCATTTTTCATTGCCTTTGGCCGTGTTAATGCGATATTCCAACTCATATGTTTTTTTGTTTTGGAAAGCTTCGCGACGAATCGTTTGGACCCGCTTGCGATCACTTTCGATAATGATCTCGGAAATGAGTCGCTTGGGTTTGACCTTATCGCAAGCTTGATCGATAAAATCACTGGGCTGGTAGCCGCAGAGTTCGAAACACCCTTGGCTAATATAATTTGCGCTCATTTTATCGTCTGGGTTAAAGCGGTAGACAAAGCCTGGGAGATTGGACATAAGTGAAACCATGAAGCGCTCGCGCTCTTTAACCGCTTTTTCTGCCTCGCGCCTAGATGTTATTTCGGTGGCAATGGTACCAATGGCATAGGTGTAATTATGTTGATTTTTAATGGGGAATTTCACTACCCAATATGTGCGTTCTTGTTCCTCTGAAACAATTCTAACTTCAAATTCAACCGGCGCCTGAGTGTCGAGCACAATGTTGTCGTGTTTTTGTATTGCCTCGCTATTTTTTTTGTCAAAAACGCTTTCTGGCTTACTAAAGGTATGGTGCGAGGTAGCAAGGTTTGTCACTGCTTCGCTCGCGAGATTGCTCAATAAGGTTAAACCACTGCGATTTTTTATATGAATGGGCGCGGTTGAATTGTCGAGTATCGCTTTTTGTAGTCGGCTAATGTTGCGGTAGCGATTTCTGGCGCGCACATGAAAGATGATAAGGGTATTCAGCACCATCACTGAAAATAGAATTAAGGCCCAAATTATTCGAATGGACATTCGGTGCAGTTTTGTGGCTTCGTCCCAGTCCATTTCAACCGCAATGCCCATGTTCAGCCTGTGGTCCCATACCCAACTCCCGATCACCTCTACTCCCCTGTAGTCCCGGTAGCCGTCTAGATTTTGGCCGTTTTCACCCCGCGTAGCCCGAGCCACCATTATGGTTAAAGCTTGCAACTTTTTGCTGGGCTGGGCGTTCTCGGCCAGGAGATTGGTGCCCGGGTCTCTCAGTACTAGATTCAGTAGAGCTCGTTCGTTTTTTGCAATAAGCCCGATGGCTCGTAGTTGTTGATCGTAGCGGCTCTCACTAATGAGCAAGCCCAGGTTGTTGAAGGCGTAGGTTTCTCCCGATCGGCCCAGGCGGCTGCTGTTGAAAAGAGGGACAAAATCAGCCCTGACATCAATTCTCTGAACATACACAGCGATAGCCTGATTGGCCGCGTCTAGGATAGGCGCGGCGACAAACATGGTAGCAACCCCAGTTCTTTTTTTACCGGAGCTGTCGAAGAGTGGGATTTGGGATTTTGTGGGTTGATTGATAGGGATCAGGCCCGCTAGAGCTCGTTGGAGGAAGTGGTTGCCGAGCGATTTAGGGGGTGGCATGCCAATAAGTGCTTGATAGTCACTGCTTAGCACCCGATTGGCTAGGTCGACAATCATAAAACCTCGGTTGTCTCGTGCTTCTGACCCACTGAGCGCATCGCTAGGGCGCAGGTGGTTGATTAGTCGATGTTGCAGTATGTTTCTAGCGTCGGCATGGTCCTCGGCGATGAGTTGTTCCGTTAGCGTCGAGACCAAAGTATCTTTTGTGATGCTTTGCGCCGCACGCTGTTTGCCAATGGCCCATGATTTTAAAGCTTGATGACTCGTGTTTAGCACGGTTTGCAATGAGGTTTGCAGCTCGTTCATGTGCATTTTGCGCAGTTGCCAATGTGTAACGATGCCGGCAAATATGAGGATGGCTGAGAGAAATACAGCGCTTATTATGGATATGTTTTTATAGTTCATGAGCACGATTCAGTTGGGTGCATTGAGCTAAGTTTAGTTGCTCATTTAACAGAGTGCTGAACCAATTGTTCTAATTCAGTGTCTTTATAGCGAGAATGGCAAAACTACGAGGCTAAAGCGGTGATCACATTGCGTGAAAAATTGACAAATATTAGTATGGCATTGATCTTTGTGCTGAGTTTATTACTTGGGCTTGCCTCTCTAGTGCAGGCTTCAGGGGAGACAATTTCAAGCTCCAAAACCGAGCGGGCGGTATTTGCGGGGGGGTGTTTTTGGTGTATGGAAGGGCCGTTTGATAAATTACCTGGTGTGATATCAACCCGTTCTGGGTACACGGCGGGCCATGTGAAGAACCCCAGTTATCGTCAAGTATCAGCCGGGCGCACGGGGCACACCGAGGCGGTTGAGATAGTCTTCGACCCAAACAAGGTCTCGTTTGATCAGTTGTTGAAGGTCTTTTGGAGAAACATTGATCCCTTGGATGCTAAGGGGCAGTTTTGTGACAAGGGCAGTCAGTATCGTGCAGGTATTTTTTATCAAAACGAATCGCAGCAGGCCTCGGCCGAGTCCAGCTTGGCAATGTTAAAAAATTCTCGTCGCTTTCAAAAGCCAATAGTGACTGAAATAACACGGGGCTCGGTATTTTACCCCGCTGAAGATTATCACCAAGATTACTATCTGAAGAACCCTGTGCGTTACAAATACTATCGATTCAGCTGTGGCCGAGACAAGCGCCTAGAGGCGCTTTGGTCGGAGTAGTTTAGATACGAAAAGATTTTTTGAGCTTTTTGGGTACCCGTACTTTTTTTAGTGTCGGGTAATCAGGTACACCATTCTTATAGGGCGGATAGTCTTCTCCCTGTATCAGGGGGCTCAAATAGTCGCGTGCTTTTTCAGTAATGCCAAAACCATCGCGAGTGATAAAGTTGCGAGGCATCATGCGTTCAACATTGGCCACTTTTTCAAGTGGTGCTTCTTGGATGCTCCAAGTGTAGCGCTTGCCCTTGCCCCGTATAATTGCCGGCATCACCGCATTTTTTCCTGCTAAGGCCATTTCTACCGCAGCTTTGCCCACAGCATAAGCCTGCTCGACGTCAGTTGCCGAGGCAATGTGTCTTGCTGAACGCTGTAAATAGTCTGCAAGGGCCCAGTGATATTTATAACCAAGTGTTTCCTTAACCATGGCGGCTAATGTAGGGGCAACGCCGCCCAGTTGCTTGTGGCCAAAGGCGTCTACGTTACCAGCGTCGGCTAAAAAGGTGCCGTCTTTATATTGCGCGCCTTCAGAGGCGACAACGGTGCAATAGCCATTTTTCTTAACACTTTGCTGTACTTTTTTTAGAAATTTTTCTTTGTTAAAGGCGATTTCCGGAAACAAGATAATGTGAGGTGCATCGCCTTCATTTTGGGCGGCTAAGCCTCCCGCGGCGGCAATCCAGCCCGCGTGTCTTCCCATCACCTCCAAGATAAATACCTTAGTAGAGCTGGCACACATTGACGCCACATCAAGAGACGCTTCTTTTGTAGATACCGCTACATATTTTGCGACTGAACCAAAACCTGGACAGTTGTCTGTAATCGGTAAATCGTTGTCTACCGTTTTAGGAATGTGAATGGCCTGAATTGGGTAGCCCATGCGCTCGGCGAGTTGGGAAATTTTTAGGCAGGTGTCAGCAGAGTCTCCACCGCCATTGTAGAAAAAATAACCAATGTTGTGGGCTTTAAATACCTCAATTAGACGCTCGTACTCCGCCAAATTCTTTTCAATGCTCTTGAGCTTGTATCGGCAGGAGCCAAATGCGCCGGAAGGTGTGTGACGAAGCGCGGCAATGGTGCTTGCACTCTCTTTGCTGGTGTCTATCAATTCTTCGGTGAGGGCACCAATAATGCCATTGTGTCCGGCGTACACTTTGCCAATGTGTTTTTTGTGCAGGCGCGCGGTTTCAATCACCCCGCAAGCACTGGCATTGATTACGGCGGTTACCCCACCAGACTGGGCGTAAAATGCGTTTCTTTTAGCCATAAACTGATTAATCCTTTCTGCTTTATCGGGCGTATCGAGGTTTTATCTGCGTAGGTGTAGCTTTTAGTTATAATAGTTTATTGTCTGATTTTTTTTAGGTGCGGCAAGCGAGTTGCGCGAAGCGCGCATGATACTGGATTCAAGCTGGAAAACTCAATGCATATTCATATTTTGGGCATTTGCGGGACTTTTATGGGCAGTTTGGCCGTTTTGGCTAAGTCACTTGGCCATCGCGTCACCGGCAGTGATGCCAATGTATACCCACCCATGAGCATACAGCTGGAAGAAGCTGGTATTGAACTGATTCAAGGTTTTGATGTTGCTCAATTAAAACCGGAGCCCGACCTAGTGGTTGTGGGCAATGCGATGACTCGTGGTAACCCTGTTGTAGAAGCCATGTTAGACCAAGGTTTACGCTACACCTCGGGACCGCAGTGGCTTAGGGAGTCGGTATTGCAAGATAAGTGGGTACTTGCTGTGGCGGGCACTCATGGTAAAACCACCACAAGCAGTATGTTAGCTTGGATTTTGGAGAGTGCGGGCATGTCCCCTGGTTATCTCATTGGTGGCATTCCAAAGAATTTTTCTCAGTCTGCTCGGCTTGGCGATACACCATTTTTTGTGGTGGAAGCCGACGAATACGACAGCGCATTTTTTGATAAGCGTTCAAAATTCGTTCATTACGGGCCTAGAACCCTAGTTTTGAATAACTTAGAGTACGATCACGCAGATATTTTTCCAGACTTGGCGGCTATTCAGCGGCAGTTCCATCACGTGGTGCGAACGGTGCCGAACAATGGGCTTGTTGTCGCACCTGCGGACGATTTCGCCATTGAAGAGGTTTTGGCCGAAGGGTGCTGGACGCCTATTGCGCGGTTCACTAGCCTTGAACCAGGTGTGCCCCCGATGGCAGGTTTGCAATGGCAGGCCCGCTTATTAAATGATGAGGGCAGCCATTTTGAAGTGCTGTTTAACGGGCAAGTTGCAGGCGAGGTTCGCTGGAGCCAAACCGGTACTCACAACGTTAACAATGCTTTGGCCGCCGCCGCCGCGGCTCACAATGTGGGTGTTACCGCTGCGATATCGATTGACGCACTGAATGAATTTGCCGGTGTTAAACGGCGCATGGAATGCCTGGGTGACCTTGCAGGAGTGAAGGTTTATGACGATTTTGCGCACCATCCAACCGCAATCAAGTCGACTTTGGCCGGATTGCGGAAGCAGGTGGGAACCGAAAAAATTATCGCTTTAATCGAACCGCGCTCGAATACCATGCGCTTGGGCATGCATCAGGAAAGCTTGGCACAATCGATCGAAGATGCCGATTGTGTGCTTTGGTATGAGCCTGAAGACATGAATTGGTCAATGCAAGCTGTAGCTGATGCAAGTCCAGTTTCGGCTCGCTGCGGGCACAGTATAGGTGGCATGGTTGAGGCAACTATGGTCGAAGTTGAGGGTGCAGAGCCCTGTCATATTGTCATTATGAGCAATGGCGGTTTTGGCGGAATTCACTCACAATTACTCAGTGCGCTGTCAAAGCGTGTGCCGGTAAATGTAGGGCAATAAGGAATACAGCATGAATCAAGGGGAAGAGAATCCACGGACGGTTACGCTGGCTATGACCGGAGGTTCGGGTGCACAGTATGGCTTGCGTCTTTTAGAGTGTTTATTAGCCGCCAAATGCCAGGTGTATCTATTGTTGTCGAGCGCGGCTGAAGTGGTGATTAATACCGAAACCACATTGGCTCTGCCCTCAGACCTTGAGGCACAGCAGGCTTTTTTTGAGAAAACCTACCGAGCGGCACCGGGCCAGCTCACTTTGTTTGCGCGCGATGATTGGTTCTCTCCAGTGGCATCTGGCTCCAGTTCGCCAGCATCTATGGTCATATGTCCGGCCAGTGGCGGCACGCTTTCATCAATAGCCTGTGGTGCTAGTAATAACCTAATTGAGCGGGCGGCCGATGTTGCGCTCAAAGAACGGCGACAGTTAATCGCGGTGCCAAGAGAAACCCCCTATTCGGCGATTCATCTAGAAAATATGTTATCACTGACACGTTTGGGGGCTGTAATTTTACCCGCGAGCCCGGGCTTTTATCATCGTCCGCAGAGTATTGAATCGCTTATCGATTTTATCGTTGCCCGAATTTTGGATCAGTTGGGAATCCGCCAAGATATGATGCCGCGTTGGGGTGAAGACGAGCAGCCGCTATCATAATGTCGAGCTTGAATTTAGATCTGGCCGGTTATGTGTTTGGCGAAAAAATCGCCGATGGTGGTATGGCGAGTGTTTATCATGGCACTCAGCTGTCTCTGCACCGCCCCGTTGCCATCAAGGTGTTAAGCCAAAAAATGCAGGCGGAAAGCGTCGCGAGGGAGGCGTTTGAGCGAGAGTCCCTGATTATTGCGCAGCTGAATCACCCAAACATAATTCATATTATCGACAAAGGTATTACGCCGGAAGGTACACCTTTTTTTATCATGGAATATATTGACGGCCAAGACCTTGGTCGGCTAATACGCTCCGGCGAGGTCCCGCCGATGAGACGTGTCGAGATATGCTTGCAAATCTGCAAAGCTTTGGCTTACGCACACAAGAATGGTGTTGTGCATCGAGATATAAAACCGGGCAATATTTTGGTAGACAAAGAACTCAACGCCAAGGTCTTGGATTTTGGCATTGCCCTGTATTCTGAGGACGACGGCCCGTCTGAAGAGGTCACCGAGGTAATGGGCACGCTTCGCTATATGGCCCCTGAGTTGCAACAGTCAACACGCCTGGCAAATGCGAGTAGCGATATATACTCTCTCGGGATTTTGATGTTTGAGTTGTTCACGGGGCAGCTGCCGGTGGTAGGTCAAAGCATTAAGGAGCAGGGCTCCAAATTGCCGCCTCGACTTGAGCGGCTTATTGACTCATGCCTTGCGATTGACCCCGATGGTCGACCTAATTCTTTTATGGGCGTACACAACCAATTGCTGCAATTGCTGCGCGGCTCTCACCTCAATAAAAGACAAGCGGCGAAAGCCAAAGATGCCGTTGATAAAAAAACGTTTACCTTGTTGGATATTTTATCTGACAGTGATCATGGTTCGCTGTATTTGTTTCAGGAGAATACTACTGCCGCGCAGGTGCTGGTGAGAAAGTGTGAGCGTTCTACCTCTGCTTATGAAGCTGGGCGCAAACTGGCTGAATTGTCCCATCCCAATATTGTGCGTGTTCACGGTGTCTCTAAAAATGAGCGAACGACTATTGTTGTGACCGATTTTTTGCCTGGGGGTAGCTTACAAGACCGGTTGATTAGGACGACATCACTAGAAAACTTCCTACCTTTGGCGCGTCAGATATGTGCGGGTTTAAGTTATGCTCATAAGCACGATATTTATCACCGTAACCTCGACGCGAGTAATATTCTATTTGGCGACAATGGTAGGGTAAAGATAACGGGTTTTGGTATTGCTCATAGAGAGGATACGGAGGCGAGAGATACAATATCCTCCTTGTCGGAAGCGAGAAGTAAAATCGCGGAGAATTCACCGGAAAAAATAGACCTTTTTGACTGTGCCGTCATTTTTTACCGAATGCTTGTTGGTGAGCGACCACGCTGGTATTTGGGCCGCTTACAGGAAGGTAAGGCGTTTATGCGTCTGCCGGAGATTTTGAGACGCATCTTGGTGAAAATGCTCGGTGCTAATACCCGAGAATCTTTTAAGTCCGCGAGCGAGGTGGTGGCGCAGTTAGAACAATTAAACGAAGAGTTAACGACTCTGATATTGCCCGCGGCGAAGCCAAAGGTTGAGGTGGTTAATGAGAGGAAAAAGCTCTTATTATTATTACTATTAGTCTTACTTTTTCTCACCTTACTGAACACCAGTGTACTTATGATCTTGGGTTTAGATAATGATATTGTTCAAGCGCTGCGAGTCAGTTTACGCTCGCTATTCCAACAAGGTACTTAAAAGTTTCCTTTAAGACCTGCTTGTTATTTCAATACGGCTTAATCTCCCTCATAATAGCGCCTACCAAGGATGAGGTTTTGTGTGATTATTGATAATTCAGGGTTCGTGAATGCTTGCCAGTATTAAGTCCGTATTAAAATTGATCTATGAGTCTACAGTGATCGACAGGCCGAGAATGGTACTGGCGCTTGTGCTGTTGGCCGCTATTGCAATGGCGGCAGGCCTTCCTAATTTCAAGCTCGACGCCTCGGCTGATTCCCTCACCCTTGAGCACGATAATGACATCGATTATTTCCGTGAAATTACCAAACGTTATCAGTCAGGTGATTTTTTGGTGGTCACTTACCAGCCTCATGGTGAGTTATTTTCAGACTCTGTAATTAACACTTTAAAGTCTCTGCGAGATGAGCTGGCGGGTGTAGAAGGCGTGGTGAGTGTCAACTCACTTCTCGACGTTCCCTTGCTCTACAGTCCCATAATGGCTCTGTCGGAGATTACCAGTGATACGCGCACCTTATTGGATGACGATGTTGACAGGGGCTTAGCGAAAAAAGAGTTTCTCAATAGTCCAATTTACAAAGACATGCTCCTGAGTGCGGATGGCAAGACCACGGCCATTCTACTGAATATTGAAGTTGACAATCATTATATCGAATTGGTACGAGCTCGCGATGACTTGCGTGCTCGGCGGGACCAAGGTTTGTTAAGCGAAGAAGAAAGTCGTGAGCTTTTGGAGCTTACTCAAGCCTTCTTGGATTATCGTACGGCGACAGAAGCTAGAGGGCATGAGCGCGTGGCCGAAGTGCGGTCCATCGTCGCAAATTACCGGGGTGATGCGGAATTATTCCTGGGTGGCGTGAGTATGATTACCGCCGACATGATTGATTTTATTCGTCGTGATTTAGTGGTATTTGGCATTGGCATTGTCGCATTTTTAATCATTACTTTGGCCGTAATTTTTCGCCAGTGGCGTTTCGTGTTTTTGCCCCTATCGGTTTGTTTGCTTTCGGTATTGATCATGCTGGGTTGGCTCAGCTGGGTTGACTGGCGTTTAACGGTAATTTCTTCGAACTTTGTAGCGCTTTTACTGATCATCGCTTTGGCGATCACTATTCATCTTGTCGTGCGCTATCGAGAGTTTCATCGCGAGTATCCAGATTGGTCGCAGCGCCAGTTGGTAATGGCTACTGTGGCGGCAATGGCTCGCCCGTGCATGTATACCGCACTAACAACAATTGTGGCATTTGCATCTCTTGTGGTGAGTGACATTCGGCCGGTAATTGATTTTGGCTGGATGATGACTATAGGCCTAACCTTAGCGCTTATGTTGGCTTTCGTGGTTTTGCCAGCGGGCCTGCTATTGTTGCCAAAAGGTGAGGTTAAAGACAAAGGTGATAGTTCTGCGGCCCTTACTTTGCGTTTTTCCAGTCTCGCTGAGCACCACGGTTCTTGGGTGTTGGCGGTCAGTTTGGCTGCAGCGCTGATCAGTGCCTGGGGAATCAGCCGCTTAGAAGTTGAAAATCGATTCATTGATTACTTTGACAAATCCACTGAGATTTATCAGGGCATGTTAGTCATTGATGAGAGCCTAGGTGGCACTACCACACTAGATATATTGCTAGATATTGATATGAATCCGATCGACAGTAATCTGGCGTTCGCGGGTTTTGACGGTGGTGACGAAGATGATCCATTTGCCGAGGCTGACCCCTTCGACGAGCCTGACCCCTTTCAGGCGCCTGAGCCTTATGCTGAAGAAGACCCTTTTGGAGAGGAAGACCCCTTCTCCGAGCAAAACCCTTCGGCGCATCCTACAAGTAGTTACTGGTTTACCATGGCGGGTTTGGAGGAGATTGAGCAGCTTCACGATTACTTGGAAAATCGTCCGGAAATAGGCAAAGTGCAATCCTTGGCTACGGCCTATAAAGTGGCTCGAGATATCAATCAGGCTAAATTAAATGATTTTGAATTGGCCTTGCTGCGGCAGTCGCTACCGGTGGAAGTGACTGATTTCATCATCGCGCCCTACCTGTCGGTTGAGAATAATCAGGCTAGAATTTCCTTGCGAGCAAAGGAAACAGATGCGAACTTGCGTAGGGCCGAGCTCGTGGGTGAGATTCGTAAATTCGCGGTAGAAGAAATGGGCCTGAAGGCAGAACAGATTCAGTTCACTGGCATGTTGGTTCTTTATAACAACATGCTGCAAAGCCTCTTTAAATCGCAGATAGTTACTTTGGGCGCAGTATTTTTTGGCATCATGCTGATGTTTTTGATTTTGTTCCGCTCTTTGAGTATTGCGTTTATAGCGATCATACCCAATATTCTAGCCGCGAGCGTAGTCCTAGGTGGCATGGGCATAACGGGCGTGCCCTTGGATATGATGACCATTACCATAGCGGCAATTACTGTAGGCATCGGAGTCGACCACGCTATCCATTATATTCATCGCTATAAGCAGGAATTTGCCGTGGACAGAAACTATGTTTCCGCGATGCACCGATCACACGCGTCCATCGGCCGAGCCATGTACTACACATCAATTACGATTATTGTAGGTTTTTCAATTCTAGCTTTGTCGAAATTTATCCCATCGATTTATTTTGGCCTGTTAACCAGCTTGGCGATGTTTACCGCCATCCTTGGTTCCCTGACCTTATTGCCCAAATTGATATTGATGGTGAAGCCCTTTGGTCAGGGTGTTGCTAAAGTCTAGGGTTTTGAAGGCGTGCAACGCCCAGTGCACTTCTAAGCATATGTCCTGACGAAAATCAGGACGTGTGACTCGACTCTCTCTATTCAGCCATGAGAAAGTGAAATGAAATTAGACGCAATTCTGTGGGATTACGATGGCACACTTGTTAATTCCGTACCAAAGAATATTGAAATCACCAAAGCCATATTATCGATCGTTGCTCCGCATCTAGCGGGGAATAAGCTACCGAAGTATCTACTTCGTGAAGACCTATATCATCAAGCCAATCACGCCGCCAAAAACTGGCAAGATCTTTACACCGATTACTATGGCCTGTCTCATGACGAAATGATTCGCGCGGGAAGCCTATGGGCAGAGCATCAAGAGGAAAACCAAACGGAGGTGACACTCTTTGAAGGCATCAAGAGTGTCATAGACCAATTCTCCCAACTCCGCCATGGCATCTGTTCCCAGAACTCACAAAACAACATTCGTCGTGTACTTAGACACAACGGGATAGACGCACCCTTTAAAGCCATTATTGGTTACGATGACGTATCCAATGAAAACCAAAAGCCCCATCCATTTGGAGGCATTAAGTGCATAGAATCAATATTCGGCCACACTAATAGCCAATTCCTTATGTACATCGGCGACCACGAAGCCGACACCAAATTTGCCCGCAACCTACAGGCCGCCCTAGGAGAGAGTGCAAAAGTAATATCTGTAGCCGCCGCCTACAGTCGCTCAGAGCCAGAAAATTGGAACGATCAACCAGACTTCATCGCCAGGAACGTCCATGACCTACTTTCGATCATCGGACAATACGCATAACTCAATCCGAAGAAAGGTAGTAGGTTTGGTCGTGCTTAGTGGGTTCCGCCCATTCAGAACGCGTTTACGCCTTTTGCCTCTGGCCAAGGTCATTTAGCGAGGACTGTTTGAGTCCGGCACGGGCGAGTTCCGCAGCGGCTTGGTCAGAGGCAAAAGGCGTGCGTTCGGGCGGAACCCACTAAGCGCGGCCAAACCGGCGGTCTAATCTTAAGCCAAATCAAAACGCCAAATCACAAAGGCAAAGAAACCAAAAACTCCGCGCCCCCCAAATGCGAACTACCCACCGACAGACTCCCCCCATACCCACTAATAATTTCAGCCGCCATAGACAAACCAATACCTTGCCCCATTTGTGCCGTATCCGCTCGCGCCCCTCGCTGAAGAATTCCGCTTTGCAGCTCCGGAGCAATACCGGGACCGTCATCCCCAATGCTCAGCTCCAACATCGAACCCCGCACTCGAGCGCTTAAAGCTACAGCTTGCGTCCCATACTTAAACGCGTTTTCCAGCAGATTCCCCAATACCTCCATCAAATCCCTAGCGTCGCCATTAAACCGGCAATCTTCCTCAATGTCAGACGTGAAATTAACATTCTTATCCCGATAAACCTTGCCCAAAGCCAGAGCCAAGCGCGCAATAATTTCTTCGATGTTGTTCACCTGCGCCTGCGGAGCCAGATTGCGGGTTATAGCTCGCTGCAACTGACGGCCAATAATTTCGTCCATGCGCAATACTTGGGATTCCACCAGCTCACCACGCTCCTCACTCGGAGCGTTGAGGCTGCCACGCAATACCGCAAGAGGTGTTTTTAAACTGTGTGCCAAATCACTGAGACTATTTCGATAGCGCTCACGCTGGTGCTGCTCGCGAATTAATACCGAGTTGAAATTATCGGTAACCTGCTGCACCTCCTCCGGATAGATCCCCTCAAGCTGCTCACGCCTACCCGACTCAATTGCCTTTAAATCGGCCGCCAAACGAGTCAAGGGTTGTAAGCCCCAGCGCAAAATTAACCACTGCATTAATATTAAGAGCACACCGGCAGCGCCCAGCCATCGCCAAAGTTGGGCGCGATAGGCTTGGCGCTCCGCTATAAATAAAGATTGCTCGTGATAGATGGAGATACGAAACGGTAGAGCCCGCCCGTCGTCTGTATCCCAGCTTACATCGTGGTAAAACATGAACATCGGTTTGCCTGCCAAGACGCCTTGATCAAAAAATGTTTGGCCGCTTTTCAGGGGCAGGGCATGAAGTATTTGGGTGTTGTGCTGATTTGACAGTTCGTCGGCGTAGAGTCGGCCCGATTCTGAAAGCCAGACTGTTTGGCCTGTATTGGTGCTGACTTGAGCGAATAACCCTGAGTTAAGCTGGCTGAACCTAGGTTCTGTTAAAGCCTCTGGAAGCATGAGCGTCTCGCCTTCCATTTCTGCCGCTCCCAATAATAGATACACTTGGGATTGCAGCCTCTCAGATTCGGCGGCACTTAAACTGTCTTCAAAGGCGAGGTTGAGAGCGTAGCCGGTCAGGCCTAGGAATAGCGGCAACAGCAGAGTGGATGCCACCAAAAGCCTTGAGGCGAGAGAGGGTAACCTCAAAGGGCGGCCTGTTTTAAATTAAACAAATATCCTTGGCCGCGAATGGTGGCAATGGGTTTTAAGGTGTTGTCGGGGTCTAGCTTTTTTCGCAAGCGGCCCACAAACACTTCAATTACGTTGCTGTCACGGTCGAAATCTTGATCGTAAAGGTGCTCAGTAAGTTCTGTTTTGGAAATGGTTGAGCCTGCCTTCATGACTAGATACTCAAGCGTTTTATACTCGAAACTGGTCAGTTCCAGCAGCGTGCCTTGTCTGCTAACGGTTTTAGCTGCGGTATCGAGTGTTATGGGCCCAAACTGCAATTGCGGAGAGGCGTGTCCGGCCGCGCGCCGAAGTAGGGCATTGATGCGGGCGCTAAGTTCTTCGTTGTGGAAAGGTTTTACCAGATAATCGTCGGCACCGGCCTCCAATCCTTCTACTTTGTCTTGCCAAGCGCCGCGCGCCGTTAATATTAATACCGGAAAATGCCGGCCTTTTTCTCGCAGTTGGCGAATCAATTCTATGCCGTTGATGTGTGGTAAGCCAATGTCAATGATAGCAAGGTCGTAATCATATTCCTCACCATAATAGAGTCCGTCGCGACCGTCGGCTGCGGTGTCTATGGCATAGCCTTGATCTTTTAATAGAGTGGCAAGTTGTTCTAAAAGTATGGGCTCGTCTTCAACGATCAATAAACGCATATCGCTCTCTCACTTATCCTTGTATTCGCCCAGAGGCGCTAACGGTCACTTGGGTAACTCGGCCAGACGGCAAGAGCAGTTTCACCCGGTAGCCTCCAGACTTCCCTAGAGCTTGAACTTTTAGAACCTTGCCACCTTTTTTCTGGCGCGCAATGTTGGCTGCTTGAGATTCGCTTATGGTGTGGCCGCTCTTTTTCTTTTGGCCTTTGGGTACCATTGTTTGGTAGTGCGAACTGTTCTGTTCTTGCTTCAAATATTTGAGTTTTTCTTTGCTCAGGTGTAACCCCGTCTGCTGGGCCATTGCAAGGCTTGTCCCCAGCGAGAGTATCAATAAAAAAGTGATTTTGATTGAGGGGTTCATGATGTCTTCCTTTGGGCTGGCCTTATACTTTACTGTGCCCATTAGTTTATTGCATTTTTTTGAGTATTGTTAGGCCAATGACGAAGGCCAGACCCAGTTCTAGGAGGTCTTGATTCTAGACCTATAAGGGTTTCAGTCGCACGCTCGGAGCGGTGCCACTGAGCCCAGTATCCCTTAGTTCAGTTTCCCTTAGCTTTTATTCTGAGGGTTGCACATTGACGGCAACTTTTAGCTTTTTGCCAGGGTGCTCTGTTGTGCGTGTCTGGTAGGTTTGGCCGTGGTACTTATAGGTAACCCTGTAGCCAACCAATTCTTCTTCCTTGCGAATCCGATGCGTTACCTCGCAGTGTTTTTGATCTCTGTATTCGGTAGTGCTATGGCTGCTGTTGCTGCGGCTAATGTCATTGCCTATGGACGCGCCAAGTACCGCTCCTGCCACGGCGCCTATGCGACGATTACTCTTTTTGTGGCCCAGCTTGTTGCCAATTGCCGCACCGACGATTCCGCCGAGTATGGTGCCGGTAGCCGAGGTGTTGTGTGGTTTTTGATAGGCCACACTCTCGGTCCAGCATTTCCTTTCTGGCGTATCGTATTCAACGGTTTGGTAGATGGGCTCGGCTTCAAGGACCTTGGCAAAATCAGTAAAGCCTTGGTTGTGAGCGGCAAAACTAGGCATTGCAACAGCGGTGAGCAGCGCGGCCAGCGCTAATTTTGATGGGCTTGTCAGGCGCTTTTGTTTGGTAAGTCGGTTTGTCATGGTGTAGCCTCCACTGGGCGCTGTTTGGTAATGTTTTTTGTTAACTTGGGCAGCAGATTAACTCTCCTTACCTGAACCCAGTCTGAATCATGCAAACTATCCCCTTATTTCCCTTGAATACTCTCCTGTTTCCCTCGGTTCCTCTGTCATTACAAATATTTGAACCTAGGTATTTAGATATGATTTCAAGGTGTATGAAACAAGGTGAGGGGTTTGGCGTGGTGCCTATTCGGGAAGGTCGTGAGGTGGGGGAAATACCTCAATTTTTCCCAGTGGGTGTCTATGTCCAAGTTGAGGATTGGCACCCACAAGACAACGGTTTGCTGGGCGTTGTTGTGCGGGGCGAGCGAAAATTTAAAGTTCTGCAAACCTTTAGTCAATCTGATATGAGCTTGAGCGCTGAAGTGCTGTTCTTGCCGCAGGAGCCGGTGGTCGAAATTGGCTTACATCACGATGGCTTAGTTGCGTTAGTCGAGCAGCTACGAGAGCATCCTGCGGTGAAGGGCTTAAACTTGCCTGAATTAGTAGATGCGCGCCATTTGGGCTGGCAATTAACGCAATTGTTGCCTCTTAGTCGGCCGGACAAGGTGGCCTTACTGGAGATGTCAGACCCCTTGCTCCGCCTTGACCATCTAGCCGAAAGAATTGAACGTTTGGCGGCAGGAGAGGAGTGATTCGGGAAAATTCGCTTTTATCCACTCAATTGGGTCAAAGTCCGGTTCAAGAGGCTATTTTTCGCGGCGTATCCCTTCATACTCCAACAATTCAGCCAAATAAACAGTTATAATGCGCGCTTCATTTGTCCCCAAGTTCCACAGGATTAGCTGCTCCATGAATGTTCAGGAATACATGCGCGATTTAGGTCGCAATGCTAGGCAGGCGTCTCGCCAGCTCGCCGCCGCTACCAGCGGTGATAAAAATGCCGCCTTACTGGCGACCGCAAGCATTTTGGACGCATCGCGCCCGGCTTTAGTGGCCGCCAATGCAAAAGATTTAGAGAGCGGTAAAGACAAAGGTTTAGACGACCACCTGCTCGACCGTCTTGCGCTGACCGACAGCGTTATCGACGGAATGATTGAAGGCCTGCGCCAAGTTGCCGCGCTGCCAGATCCCTGTGGTGAAATTACCGATATGAGCTACCGACCAAGTGGTATTCAAGTGGGCAAAATGCGTGCGCCTTTGGGTGTCGTGGGCATTATTTACGAGTCGCGCCCCAACGTTACTATTGATGCTGCCAGCCTATGCTTAAAGTCTGGTAACGCAACTATCTTGAGAGGGGGCAGCGAAGCTATTCATTCCAATCAAGCTATTGCGCATTGTATTGCGCGTGGTCTGGACCAGGTGGGTTTGCCTTCGGCGGCGGTTCAAGTTGTTTCAACAACAGATCGTGAGGCGGTGGGTGAGCTGATCACCATGGCCGAATATGTCGATGTGATCGTACCTCGTGGCGGCAAAAGTTTGATAGAGAGAATTAGCCGCGACGCGAAAGTGGCTGTTATTAAGCACCTCGACGGGATATGTCATGTCTATATCGACGATCAAGCAGATTTGGACAAGGCGTTCAATATAGCCTTGAACTCTAAGACTCATCGTTACGGCGTATGCAACGCGATGGAAACGCTGCTTGTGGCAAAAGCTGTGGCCACGCAAATTTTGCCACGCTTGGCAGAAGCCTACGCGGAGAAAGGCGTAGAGTTGCGCGGGTGTGAAGCGACACAAACGATAATAAGTGCCTCCGCGGCTACCGAAGAAGACTGGGGCACGGAGTATCTTGCTCCAGTGTTGTCTATTCGAGTGGTGGATGACATGGATGCTGCCATCGAGCATATAAGTCAGCACAGCTCAGCGCACACAGAATCTATAGTGACAGAAAATTTCACCCGAGCGCGCCGTTTCTTGGCAGAAGTTGACTCCAGTACTGTCATGGTTAATGCATCCACCCGGTTTGCAGATGGCTTTGAATTTGGCTTAGGCGCCGAGATAGGTATCTCCACCGACAAAATTCACGCCAGAGGGCCCGTAGGGCTGGAAGGGCTAACTTCGCAGAAATGGATAGTGTTGGGTGACGGCCATATCCGCCAATAAACGTAAAACCCTCGGCGTATTTGGTGGCACATTCGACCCTATACACCGAGCTCATTTGCAAATGGCAAGGGAACTTCAGCAGCGTTTGCAACTCGATGAAATGCGCCTTTTGCCTTGCCACATACCGCCGCATCGTCAAGCGCCCGGTGTTAGCAGTGAGCACCGCGCGCTAATGGTCGCGTTGGCCATTGAAGAAGAGAATAGCAAGAGCAGTGATGTCAAAGCCCTGAGCGTAGACACTCGAGAACTAAAGCGAGATCGACGTTCATATACCATTGACACCTTGAAAGACTTGCGAGACGAGCTCGGCCAGTCCCATTCCATCTGTTTATGTATGGGTATGGACTCGCTAGCTTCATTAGATAAGTGGTACTGCTGGCATGAGTTACTCACATACAGCCACATAGTTGTCGCCGCTAGACCTGGGTATGAGATCCCTGAAGTGGGCGGCTTAGCAAATTGGATTAAGGAAAATAGAACGTCGCCGGAGCAATTGCACAAATCCAGCCGAGGGGCCTTAGTGATAGAGCAGTGCAGTTTACTGGCGATATCTGCAACAGAGATTAGAATACGTATTCAGGATGGTAAAGACATTAGTCATTTATTACCTGAATCAATAGAGCATTTTATCAAGCTAGAAGGGCTATATAAAGAGTAGAATTCTGTAGCCTCGATACTGACCGAACACAGGGTTAATTCCCTAAACCAAATTAAAAAGAAACCAAGGTAACAAGCCAAAATGTCATCAGAACTAAACCAGCTCATCGTCACTACACTAGAAGATATCAAAGCCAAAGACGTCGTAAAT
>Ga0209081_1000211_pt1 | contig 35178 bp, 30 predicted proteins | sample GOMGulsemesocosm_4_FD_184636 | JGI IMG/M metagenome (GOLD analysis project Ga0209081, IMG submission 184636) | Methane-oxidizing microbial communities from mesocosms in the Gulf of Mexico - GOM15B Gulf of Mexico (SPAdes) (version 2) | ecosystem: Environmental > Aquatic > Marine > Cold seeps... | reverse complement strand
CCGATGGTGATGCTTTGGCAAATAAGTATCGTCGTAAACTTTATACACTGATGTATTAGAATTTTTATTGGAAATCGGCTGTTCTGAGCCTGTCGTACTTCGACTACTCGTACCTCGCGCTCAGCATACCCGTTTGCCCTGAGCGTATCCGTTTGCCCTGAGCGTATCCGTTTGCCCTGAGCGTATCCGTTTGCCCTGAGCGTATCCGTTCGCCCTGAGCGCGAAGCAGTCGATGGGAGCGGTCGAAGGGAGCAGTCGTACTTCGACTACTCGTTCCTCGCGCTCAGCACTAACGGTTATGTATCTCTATTAAACCTAAATCCATACTCCAAGCCATTCACCCTGAACATACCCGTTCGCCCTGAGCTTATCCGTTTGCCCTGAGCGTATCCGTTCGCCCTGAGCTTATCCGTTCGCCCTGAGCGTATCCGTTCGCCCTGAGCGCGAAGCAGTCGATGGGAGCAGTCGAAGGGAGCCTGTCGTACTTCGACTACTCGTTCCTCGCGCTCAGCACTAACGGTTATGTATCTCTATTAAACCAAAATCCATACTCCAAGCCATTCACCCTGAGCTTATCCGTTTGCCTTGAGCTTATCCGTTTGCCCTGAGCGTATCCGTTCGCCCTGAGCTTATCCGTTTGCCCTGAGCGTATCCGTTCGCCCTGAGCGCGAAGCAGTCGATGGGAGCAGTCGTACTTCGACTACTCGTACCTCGCGCTCAGCACTAACGGTCATATATTTCTCTTACACTTGAGCTCATTATCCAAGCCATTCACCCTGAGCGTATCCATTTGCCCCGAACTTATCCGTTTGCCCTGAGCGCGAAGCAGTCGAAGGGAGCCAGTCGAAGGGAGCCAGTCGATGGGAGCAGTTGAATGGAGCAGTCGTACTTCGACTACTCGTTCCTCGTGCTCAGCACTAACGGTTATGTATCTCTATTAAACCTAAATTTATTATTCAAGCCGAAACTGAGCTTATCCGTTTGCCCTGAGCTTATCCGTTTGCCCTGAGCTTATCAGTTTGCCCTGAGCGTATCCATTTGCCCCGAACTTATCCGTTTGCCCTGAGCGCGAAGCAGTCGAAGGGAGCCAGTCGAAGGGTTATGGTAGATGCTCACTAGCCAAATAATCATGTGACTGCATCTCTTGTAAACGACTTAAGCAGCGTTTGAATTCAAAAGCTAGATTTCCGCCACTGTATAATTCTTCTAATGGCATTTCTGCAGACATAATAAGTTTTACATTTCGCTCATAGAACTCATCAACTAATGCAATAAAACGCCTAGTGCTATCATCACTTTCTCGCCCCATTTGTTTAACATTAGCCATTAATACGGTGTGATATAACTGACTAATTTCCATGTAATCACTTTGGCTACGAGCACTTTCACAAAGTGTTGAAAAGTCAAAATAAACAACTCCCTCCGAAACACAAACAGTTGGCAACTGTCGGTTATTTATCTCAATATCAACACCTTCTTCGCCTACTTCACAAGAAAGCCGCTTGAAATAATGATGTAAATTGTCATTGGCCTGCTGATCGAGTGGATAATGATAAATTTCAGCTTGCTCTAAGGTGCGCAACCTATAATCGACACCACTGTCTACATTAACAATCTCTGTATGCTCATTTATCAATTTAATTGCCGGTAAAAAACGCTCTCGCTGTAAGCCATTTCGATACAACTGATCAGGAATGATATTGGAAGTAGCCACCAATGTAACATTGTGAGCGAATAACTCTTCAAACAAAGCGCCTAAAATCATGGCATCTGTTATGTCGGAAACAAAAAATTCGTCAAAACAAATTATACGAGTTTCACTAGCAAATTTTTTAGCTATAATTTTTAATGGATCCGATTGTCCCGTTAGCATTTTAAGCTCTTGATGAACGCGATGCATAAAGCGGTGAAAATGTACCCGCATTTTATTTTCAAAGGGCAAGCAGTCATAAAAAGTGTCAACTAGGTAGGTTTTCCCTCGCCCTACTCCCCCCCAAAAATATAAACCTTTAATTGATTTTTCTTCTTGTTTTTTATAAACTTTTTTCCAACGGTTCAATACTTTTTTAAAGCTAGAAACGGCTAAAGGTTTAGTTTGTAAGTCTTCATATAACCTTTGTAAATGCAATACCGCATTTTCTTGGGCGGCATCAAAAAGAAAATCATCTTTTGTTAAATCTTGTTTATACTTATTAATAGGAGAAAGTTTGATCATGTATGAACCATGTAGAGCTTGTCGTTAGTTATTTGAAAAATGGAAGATTGCCAACATATTGTCGTTATAATTTAAGTTATAACTACACAAAGTCACGTTAGCATTATATTATTGTAAACTATAACTGTAATAATTAATCACAAATTTTATACCCAATATATTTTAAGGTAACCCTATGACTGTAGTAAGCGCATTAATAGTTTTTGTAGTTGGCGCAATTGTTGGTTTTTTTGCAAATCACTTTTTGTCTACTTCGAATCAAGAGCAACGTAAATTATCTGAACAAGTGAATAAGAGTGAAGCGGCCTTATCCCAATATAAATTAGATGTTGCCGACCATCTTGAAAGTTCTGCAAGTTTATTAGACCAAATGAACAGCACTTGCCAAACAGCAATGAAACAAATGGAAGAGAGTACTCAGTTATTGCAACGAGTGACAACTAATGATGTTGACGGCATGCCTTTTTTCTCACAAGAAACACAAGATCAATTAGCACAAACAGCAGGGTTAAGGCACCCCAAACGTGCCGCTAAGCAAGAAGAATCAAACACAGAGCCACCATTAGATTATTCAGGTGAAGCCAGTGGTTTATTTATCGACCAAAAACAGCAAGACACTTCAAAGGCTAGTTAAACTATTTCTGTTATCAGGTATAGTCCAGAAATATAGTGTTACAAATGCCCAAAGGGCATTTGTGAACTAAAAATCTTTTACTCAGTCTATTTGGAGGTCTGTCAGTTTTAAATTTAGTTTTAGGAGAATTCTTCCATATGAAAAAGTTATCTATCATTTCATTATCCGCCCTTTTTGGCGCAGTATTACTTTCCAGTTCTATTATACCGCTTAATGCACATGCCTCCTCTATTTGGCCAAGCAACGTTGAGGGGAAAGCAATGCCAAGTCTTGCTCCAATGTTAGAGAAATCTACTCCTGCAGTGGTAAGTATTACTGTAAAAGGGACGCATGAAGTTAAGCAAAATGTTCCCAATATTTTTCGATTTTTTGGTAATCCAAATCAAAACCCAAACCCAAACCAAGCACAACAACGCCCATTTCGCGGGTTAGGCTCTGGCGTTATTATTGATGCTAATGAAGGTTATATTGTTACAAACAACCATGTTGTTGAAAAAGCTGATGAAATTTTAATCACACTAAAAGATGGCCGTCAAATTGAAGCAAAAAAAATAGGCTCTGATGCCGATAGTGATATTGCCTTATTACAAATTGATGCTGACAATCTAACTGAAATTAAAATAGCTGATTCAGACAAGTTGCGCGTTGGGGATTTTGCTATAGCGATAGGAAGTCCTTTTGGCCTGGGTCAAACGGTTACTTCCGGTATTGTTAGTGCTTTAGGACGTAGCGGCTTGAATATTGAAGACTATGAAGACTTTATTCAAACAGATGCCGCCATTAATAGTGGTAATTCTGGTGGTGCCTTAGTGAACTTGCGCGGAGAGTTAATTGGTATTAATACCGCTATTTTAGGACCTAACGGCGGCAATATTGGAATTGGCTTTGCTATTCCAAGCAACATGATGAACAATTTAGCCAAACAAATAATTGAGTTTGGTGAAGTTCATCGAGGCGTCCTAGGGGTTTCAGGTCGCAGTGTTAACAGTGAAATTGCAAAAGCAATGGAGTTAGAGACTAATCAAGGTGGTTTCATTGAGCAAGTAATGCCTGATTCTGCAGCCAATGAAGCTGGCATAAAACCGGGTGATGTAATTACTAAAGTGAATGGTAAATCTATAAAAACCTTTAATGAGTTACGCGGAAAAATAGGCTCAATAGGTGCAGGTAAAGAGGTAGAGTTAACTATTGTACGTAATGGAGACGAACAAGAATTTACTGTTAAGTTAAAGCAATCTCAGGCCAATAATGTTGCTGCTGCCAGTATTCATCGCATGTTTGAAGGCGCAAAATTAGAAAACAAAAACAATAATAACGGAGTCATTGTAAGTGATATTGAAGAAGATTCTCCAGCAGAGTTAGTCGGTTTACAATCAGGTGATTTGATTACCGCAATAAACCGCACTCGCATTAACAATGTTGCTGACTTGCGTAGTTATTTAAAAGATAGGAAAGGTGTTTTTGCGTTAAATATAATTCGTGATAATTACTCTCAATATTTAATGATTCGATAAACCTATAATAGATATTTATCAAGGCTAGTGAAAACTAGCCTTTTTTATTTTCTGTGCCGCTCTTATAACTCTTTTATGCTAAACTTAACGCTATAACAAAAATCATTATCTCACTGAGAACTCTCCTTTGAAATTAAAGTCCGCATTGAAGTACATTATAAATTCAATTAGTTATGGCGTATTATTCGCGGTTGCCTTGCTATTATTAGAGCCAAATTTAAATGAAAATACTTTTATAAAGCAATTATTCAATGCTGAAAAGAAAGTAACCCCCCCGCTTTCTTTTGCTAAAGCCGTCAGCATAGCTAGTCCTGCTGTGGTAAATATTTATTCTGAAGATATCATGTCAAGCCCCGGTTATGGCAGAGCAACACGAAAAACGACCACTTTAGGCTCTGGTGTCATTATGGATAGCAATGGCTATATTTTGACAAACTTGCATGTTATCCAAAATGCAGATTTAATTCATGTGATTTTACAAAGCGGTCAGCACTTTCCTGCTCAGTTAATAGGATTTGATCAAGTCACCGACTTAGCGGTTCTAAAAGTAAATTCGAACAATTTACCAACCATCCCACAAAAAAGTAATCTGCAATCATTGGTAGGAGATATAGTTTTAGCTATAGGAAACCCACTAAACTTAGGACAAACAGTAACCCAAGGTATTATCAGCGCCACAGGTCGTAGTGGCTTAAGTAGCACTAACTATTTAAGTTTTTTGCAAATGGATGCAGCAATTAATAACGGTAACTCTGGTGGTGCTTTGGTTAACAGCAATGGCGTATTAGTCGGCATTAACTCAAGACAATTTACTCAATCAACCCCTGAATTGAATATTCAAGGTATTTTCTTTGCTGTTCCCTATCAATTAGCGGCTAAAATAATGCAGCAAATCATTGAGAATGGACGTGTAGTTCGTGGTTGGTTAGGTGTTTCTGCAACTCGGTATTTAGCTGATGCAAAAGGTTTTTTAGTTGATTCAGTAAGTCCTAATAGTCCTGCACAAATGGGAAAAATTCAAGCCGGAGATATTATTTTCCAAATTTCCAACCAACCTATTAATAGTATTGTGCAAGCGTTGGATATAGTGGCAGAGACAAAGCCAAATACGACGTTGGTTTTTAAACTCTATCGCCAAGGAAAGAGTATTGAGACCAGTGTAACTATTGCCGAATTTAGTAACTAACGTCAGATCGAGATAAGCAAAATTACTCAACAAGCTATTGATATTAGATGTCACGTTGAAAATATTAAACATTCATTAACCCGAGTTGAGGTTAACTAAAGTTTAGAGTCTATTGGTTTTGCAGAATTGTTAATAATATATTGCTCCATTTCACTCGCAGGCATGGGTTTTGCGTAATAAAAACCTTGTCCATAGGAGCAATCCATTTTCTGTAGAAGCTGAGCATCTTCGATGTTTTCAATACCTTCACCAACGGTTGCCATACGAAGGTTTGTAGCTAAATCTACGATAGTTTTGATAATTGCTCTATTGTTTTTGTGTTCATGAACATTATTAATAAATGAGCGATCGATCTTCAAAACATCAATGGGAAAACGGTGTAAATAGCTTAAGCTAGAATAACCCGTACCAAAATCATCAAGTAGTATTTTCACACCTAAGCGTTTTAACGCCTTCATATTAGATAACACTATTTCAGTATTTTCTAAAAGAGCACGCTCAGTTAACTCTACTCTTAAATTCTCTGGTTTTAAGCCTGTTTCTATCAAAACTCTCTCAATATCATCAGGTAAAGTTGCACTAAAGAACTGATTACAAAATAAATTACAGCTCACATACAAATCATGGCGAGATAAAGTTTCTTGCCAAGTTTTTAGTTGTTGACATGACTTTCTTAATATTTGAAAATCAATGGCTTGTACTAGGTTAGTTTCTTCTGCTAAAGGAATAAATTCATCTGGGAAAACGAAACCTCGCTTGTGGCTTTCCCAACGAGCTAAGGCTTCAAAGCCTTTTATTTCTTCATTTTCTAACTTGATAATAGGCTGGTAATAAGGAATAAACTCTTCCCATTCAATCGCTTCTCTAATATCTGCTTCAAGAGATAATGCATTTTGAACTCTTTGATGCATACTAGCATCAAACACTTCAAATCGCCCTTTACCACTGTCTTTTGCATGATACATTGCTGTATCAGCATCTCGCAACATGGTATCAGCATTATTATAGCGCTTGTCACTGAACAAAATGCCAATACTTGTGCCAGTAAAAACCAATTGATTATTAATAATAAATGGCTCTTTTAGAAATTCAGTAATACGTTGAGCTATTTCAAAGGCTTCATGGTCTGAATCAAGATCTTCTATTAAAATGACAAACTCATCGCCCCCTAGTCTAGCAACGGTGTCTTTACCACGAACAATAGCTGAAAGCTCACAGGCAATAAGCTTTAATAATGTATCACCCGCATGATGACCTAAACTATCATTCACAACTTTAAAGCGATCTAAATCTAAAAATAATATGGCAAAAGCTAAATCTGGCTTACGCTTATTACAAGCAATTGCATGATTTAATAAATCCAGAAATACGGCTCTATTGGGCAAACCTGTTAAGCTATCGTGAGAGGCCGTGTGCTTTAATCTTTTCTCGGCTTGTTTACGTTGAACAATTTCTTCTTCTAAAGCTAACGTTCTGAGTTTGACCTGCTGCTCAAGCAATTCATGATTTTGTCTTTTTATGTCAGAGGTTTCTCTGCGCTTAATAGCTGAAGAAACGTGATTAGAAACAAAGTTAAGTAATTCTGCATCTTGTTGAGTATAGGTAGTATGGATAGTATAACTTTGAATGACCATAACCCCCAATAACTTACCTGAATACAATAGAGGAACACCTAACCAAGAATGCTCGCCAGAGGTAGGCTCTCGAGTTTGTCCTTTTTCAAATAAAACTTTCATATCTTGTTTGGTCAACAAAACAGTTTTCTGTTGACGAATTACTAGTTCAGAATAATGATCAGAAAGTTTTCTTGTTTGAAAAAAATCTAGGGTCTGGCTTGATTCTTCATCGACAACATAAACATACTCTATTGTGTCACTTTCTTGATCGTATTTAGCAATAAAAAAGTTTGTTGCGTTGATCAACTGACCAACAATATTGTGCACTTTCGAATAGAAAACATTGATATCAAAACTAGCATCATTCGCAAGTTCTGAAATGCGATATAAAGATTCTTGCAATAATTCTGACTTTTCTCGTTCACGAATTTGTGCCATTAATTCTTGTGTACGAGCATTAACAGCACTGGTTAATCGCTCTTTGTCCTGTAAACGAATCATAGCGCCAACCACATGCTGGCCAGCAAATGTGAGCATATTTAGATCTTGCTCTGAATATCGTGTTTTTACACTGTAACTTTGTACTACCATTACCCCGATGACTAAATCATTGTGCAATAATGGAATACCTAACCAATCAGTTCCTGTTGAGCCGTATTGCTTAATTTTACCATTTTCTTGTAATTGCTTTTCTAAGAAGGGAGTAACTAATAAGGGCTGTGATGACTCTATTACTAAATGAGTAAAAGAGCCTGAAAAATCATTATAATCTATAACACCTATAGGTCTTTCATCTTTTTCATCCACATAGTAAACAAATTCTAGGGTAGAAAAGGTTTGATCATAGGTGACAATATAAAAATTTTCGGCCGTCATTAATGAGCCAATGGTTTGATGAACTTGAGGATAAAAATGATCTAAATCGTCACATTCTTGAGATAATCGATTTAGGTTAAACAAGGCGCTATAACGCAGCTGTAAGTCTTGATGTTGTTTTTGCAGATTAAGCAATTCGTGGGCTAATGTTTCAGTTTTATTCTCTACTGATTTATCTTGACTAATCACTTCACTGGTTTTATTTTGTGCAACAGTAACCCTATGTTTTTTGGAATGTGCCTTAATCATAAATAAAAATTACCATTGTCATGAATATTAATTCAACCTCAGTACCCTAACTACAGAAAACTGTCAGATAAACATAATGAACTTTTATTAAAAAAAAATCCACTTTAGCAAGCTAAAATGGATTAATGATGAAACAAATTAATTACTACTGGCTTCCTTTTCCATATTATTTTTATATTCTTCAGTTTTATGTTTATTGCCACAAATGGCCAATTGTTTTTCATCACGATAATATCGAACATCAATGCAGTCTTGTTGATATCTGCGTTCGAGCTCGGTACGAATTAAAGGCTGACCTTTCGCACTAATTATTTGACGATGTAAGGCTTGGCATTGTTGAATTTGCTCAGACGCTAACGTTACATCTTCACAAGCATCATCATTGCTAGAGCAACCCACTAAGACAAGAGCGAAGCCAATAGCTGAAAAAAGAGAGTATTTCATGTTGTTGATTACTTAATTATTTTAAAGTTGGATGTTAATTTCATTATATAACAAAGTCCTGAAAATCGTTATTATTTGTTCGCAAACTTGAAGATAACCAAAACCCGTTTACAATTAGTTCATACTTGTAGCTTATCGAGAAAAAATATGTCACTACCTGTCGTTGATTATACCGCCAAAGATGCACCACAGCAGTTTGTAAAAAGTTTAAAAGAAACTGGGTTTAGTGTACTCACAAATCACCCCATTAAACAATCTTTAGTTGAGTCGATTTATCACAATTGGCAAGTGTTTTTTAATAGCCAAGACAAACAAAAATTTGCTTTTGACGTAGAAAAACAAGATGGCTATTTTTCTGCTGAGATATCAGAGACAGCTAAAGGTCATAACCAAAAAGATATAAAAGAGTATTTTCATGTTTATCCTTGGGGGCGCATTCCTGAAATGTTGAAAGAAGAAATACTAAATTACTATCAACTAACATCAAACTTAGCCAGTGAATTATTAGACTGGGTGGAAGAATATAGCCCTGAACATGTCGCAAAAAACTATTTTCAACCACTCTCAAGCATGATAAATGACACGCCAAACACCTTATTACGTGTCTTACATTATCCTCCTTTAAAGGGTAATGAAGAAGCTGGCGCCATAAGAGCTGCAGCCCATGAAGATATAAATTTGTTAACGATATTACCCGCATCAAATGAGCCGGGCTTACAAGTACAGTGTCAAGATAAAAGCTGGTTAGATGTGCCTAGTGATTTTGGTAATTTGATCATAAATACTGGTGATATGTTGCAAGAAGCATCGGGAGGGTATTTTCATTCAACTACCCACAGAGTTATTAATCCAAGCTGTAAAGCGAGTACAAAGTCGCGCATTTCGTTGCCACTTTTCTTACATCCTCGTAGTGAAGTAAGATTATCACAAGAACACACACAAGCTAGTTATTTACTTGAACGTTTACGCGAACTTGGCGTTAAGTAACGTCTATATTTAAGCCGATTACAACATTAAAGTGTTGCAATCGGTTCAGCTGCTGGCTCACTAAAGTGATAACCTTGTGAGTAATCAATTCCCAATTTTTTCACAACGTCCTGTACGGCTTCGTTGTGAACAAACTCAGCAATACAGGGAATATTAGCATTATGAGCAAAAAAAGTTATCGCTCGTGTTATTTCATAACTTTTCTCACTTATGTCAATATTCTTAATATATTTAGCGTCAATTTTTAAGTAATCGATGTCTAAGTCTAGAATGCGTTCAAAGTTTGAATACTCTGTGCCAAAATCATCAATAGCAAGTGAGTAACCTAAAGCTTTCAATTCTGTTAGCTGTTTAATATGATTTTTCTTACCTAAGGCACTAACACCTTCTAATATTTCAAGACCAACTCGTTGAGGTGCTATTTCATATTGTTTTGCTTTTTCGGTTAAAAACGCAGACAAGTAGTTTTGACTTAAGTCATCTTCAGTAATATTTAATGAAAAGCTATAATCGTTATTAGCCATTAATTTAAAGCTTTTATCAATCATCACTTGCGTTATTTCGGGTAATAAGCCCGAGAGCTTGGCTACATCTATAAAATGATATGGAGAGATAACCTCCCCGTCTTTAACGATACGAGCAAGTACTTCAAATTTTGAAATTGTTTGACTTTGGTTATGATAAATACCTTGAAAATAAGGAGTAACTTGTCCTAATTCTAATGCAGTATGCAATAAGTTATTTGTTGCAATAAAATGATCTCTTGTTGAAATATCAATATATTCAACTTGCTCATCAAAAATATGATAACGATTCTTTCCTAAACTCTTTGCTTTCTTTAATGCTAACGCACAATTGCGCAACAAGTTTTTTTTGCCCTTGGATGCGCCATAAGTAAAGGCAATATGCATAGAAATATCTTCAACTTGAATTAAAGTATTATTGAAATAATACTGAATGTTTTTTATCTGTGATGCGATATCAATTTCACCATCAAACAATAACCCAAATTCGTCGGAATTAAGACGAAATGTACCGTGAATTGAAAAGTTGTCTGCTAGTATTTTTGCAATGTTTTTTAAAATTTCATCCCCTAGATCAAAACCATACGCTGTATTTATATAACTGAAGTTATTGATGTTTAGCAGTAATAGCGTATGAATTTTATCAGTAGCAAGTATCTGTTGCTCTAAATATGTTTTATTATGTAAATGGGTTACAGAGTCAAAAAAAGCCATATCAACTATTTGTTGCTGAGCTGTTTTTAAGTCCGTTAAATCATTGAATATTGATAAATAGCTTTGTACTTCGCCCTGCTCATCTCTAATAACAGTAATACTCATCCATTGATGAATTAAGTTGCCATTTTTATGCTTATTAGTGACTTCACCTTGCCATTTATCATTTTTTAATAATTCTTGCCAAAACTGTTGATAAAAAGCTTTATTTTGTAAGCCAGAAGATAAAATATTGGGATCTTTACCTAAAACATCATTTGCACAAAAACCGTAAATTTTTTCGAAAGCAGGATTGACCTCTAAAATAAGGTTGCTTTTATCCGTAACCATCACTCCTTCTGTCGCATTGTTCAAACCTATTGATAATAGCTGTAAACGGCTCTCTCTACGCTGTCTTTTTAAAACGATGCTGACTATAGATGAACAGGTTTCTAATAATTTTTTATGAAATGGGGCGGGAGATCTATGTTCAAATGATGATAATGCAAATGTTCCTATGGCTTCTTTATACTCATTATGGATAGGTAGCGACCAACATGAACATAAGTTAAAGTCATAAGCAACTTGACGCAGGTTTTGCCAACGCCCATCCTTAAAGTTATTTTGTACATACTGTGCTTTATTATAAAAAACAGCATTACCACAAGCCCCACTGTATGGACCTGGTTCTAAATTCTCTAAGGCTTTATGTCCATCAGGAGAAATCGATGGTGCACACTTTACGCTTAACAAACCACTACTGCTATTCATCATCATAATTGAAGCTGCAGCATTAGGTAGAGCACTTTCGGCTAATGAACAAAGTGTGTTGAAAATACTTATAGCAGATTCATTAGCAACTAACATTTCTAATGTTTTTTGCATAATATCAGCAATAATATCGTATTGCTTAGGGGTTATAGAAACATCTTCACTCATGTTTTTACTCTTTTATAATCCTTTAAAACTCACCCTTGGGTAACTTCTTTATGCACAATGGTATTAGTCACGAACAATAGGGAATATAGTAAAAATATTCGTTGATGCAGCACAACTTTTGATAGATTAAGATCAAAAATCATTAAAGATAGGTTAAAATGTTGTTACTTATGTTAATTGATTTACTTTCCCCCACCTTCAAGCTTTCGTCTAAAACATAATTTCCTATTGATGTTCGATGTAAAGCGATTACAGGGTTATTGAAGCGACCAAACATTCTTTTTATTTGATGGTAGCGACCTTCTGTTAAAATCACCTCAGCTTGGAATTGAGAAATAATTTTTAAAGCTACTGGTTTGGTGGTGATATTCTCAAAGGCAAAATACATGCCCTTTGAAAAAGCTTGAATATACTCATTGTTTAATGGGTTTTGCAAAGTCACCAAGTAGTGTTTCGGTACTTTACTTTTTGGTGATGTTAGCTGCTCAGACCAACGACTATCGTTCGTTAATAGAACCAACCCAGAAGTGTTTAAGTCTAGTCGCCCTACAATATGTAAGCTTGCTTTTTCATTCGCCGATAATAACCTACTCAATAAATCGATCACTGTTTGGTGTTTGTCATCTTTTGTAGCGCAAACAACTCCCACAGGTTTATGCAACATTATGTATAAAGGTTTGTTATTTTGAATAATTTTATTATCCAATGAAATTATAGAAAATTTATCAATAGGCTGAGCAATATCAGTGGCAATAACACCATCAACATGAACCCGCTTTTGTGCTAACAATAAGCGTACTTTTTTACGGTTTATTTGACATTCTTCACTAATGAAACGATCAAGGCGGGCGCGATTTATTGACATAATAAAATTAGTGTTATTAACAATTAAATAGTATCTAATTTCAATTGCTTGGCAATCAAATTCAGAACTTTTTGTAGCTTAATTTGCAGCAATCTTGCTAATAATTTGTTCTGTTGGTTTAGCATAGTTAACTCAGTATCGGTTATCGCAATATGACAAATTAATAAATGTTCTTTTTCACTCTTTTCATCATGACCAAAAGCATAATAACTAAAGACATCGTCACAATAGTTGTGCGCTGCATGTTGTGGTTGTATTTTTTTTTGTAAAACAAAACCTTCTGGTGTTTCTATACATAATCGCACAAACAAAATATTATCTTCATCTCCATACCAGTTGGCAGTCATCGTTTGAAAGTTAAACTGCGCTTCGAGTTTGTTGCATACCGATGTTATTTTCGCAAATTGCTGCATTAAATTTTCACAAGCATAAATTGAAATAGGTAATTGTTCCGTCATATTTTTAAACTCATTTAAAAATCGAACTGTAAGTAAATAGTATTATAATTACTACCACCTTTAATGCGACCAAATTGTGAAGCTGATTCAAATATAGAAGAGCGGTGATGAATACTGTAACCAAGCCAAGTTTCTTTTAATGCTCGTACACTAAAAACATCTCCTAGGTTGATATCGACACTAAAATCGATAGCATTCATTAGCTCGCTCGGTCGATAACCTTTTTCTTCCATTTCAACCCTTTCTATATAAGTTACATCGGAAACATACGACAAACCTTCCGCCAAGCCTAAACGCCAACGCACAGGCCAAGAAAAAGTGTAATATGCTTTTATTGCTAGAACATATTCTTGCTCTGAATCTTGCACTTCAGAGTTCCAATGCCAAACAAAGCCCGTTGTTAAGTATATATCAAGCGGTAGTGAAAATAATTCGTCTGTTAATGGCAACCCATAATAAAGTGAAGTAAGTTGATTGTTGTATTCATCTTTTTCTGTGTCACCCGCTATAATATCACCAATATTTGAAGGTGTTGCCCAGCCATGGGCAATACGTAGGTAACCATGGTTTTTCAAACTTGTATTTTTCGATTTTGTAATATCATTAAAAAAAGCAAAACCAAGATAAGCTTCACTTTGCCAGCGTTGATCAACAATAACCGCTTTATAAGCATTACTGTCTAACACTGTAGCGCCTATTGAACCCAGTAAATAAAAATTACTTGCCACATGATAACGCGTTTCTAAGTTAATATTTAAATCAACGCCCGCCCCTATTCGTTGATCAGTCAATTGTTCTAAAGCAAAGTAATGACTGTTAAAACTCGCACTTTTATAACGCGCGCTAATTTTAGGCATGAATTCCCAACTATCGTGTTGAAAATACCAGCTTTTACTCACATTTCCATAAGGTTTACCTTCAAGATCGCTAAATAATTCAATATCAATAAAGCTGTTTTTTTGCGTTATCTTTCGCCATTGAATACCTAAATCAATAGTGTCACCCTGCACCTGATTTTGAAATTCAGCTGGTATATCAAAAAACCGCATTCGCGCCATCGCATTAACGGTCCAGTCACCTTGTTGATACAAATGCGCACCACCTTCAGTGCCTCGAATAAAAAATGTTTCTCCCTGATAGAACATCATAGGTACAACACTAGTAACATTATCGGCTTCTGTATCAAATGGAATTTCAGCATTACGCATTAATACCCCAACACCCCATGTTTGCTCTTGAAATACTTGTCTATTGTCGTCAACTTCTTCAGCTTCACTGGGGGCTATAAAGATGATAACAAAAACAAATACAACATAAATTAAGCGCATTTTCACTTTCCATTGGTTCGTTAAAATAATATTAGCGCTTAAAAGATAAAGCTATTTAAGAATACTTCATCCGTATAAAAAACAAAAGATCATATACCGCTGTTAAAGCTTAGGATAAACACAGTAAATAGCTATGAATTTAACGACTTGAAAATGTAGCAAAGCTAAAAATTGATGAATGATCATTATTTTTCTGTTTGTTCTTTGCAAAAGAGCATTGCTTGATGTTATAAATTTATCTCATATAAAGAGAGACAGTGGCAGAACAATCCAGTGAAGCGCAATACAACTCAGCACCAATCAATCGCGAAGGGTACACTTTGTAATTACTGTCACTATCGTCGCCAAAAAGAAGATATTAGTCCTGAATGGGAGTGTCCAAAGTGTCAACGGGTTTATCATAAAGTTCCTTTAGACCATGAAAGAATCCCCAAGAATAGATATGTTGGCGGTTTTGACATTGAACCTTCATTCTTTTCGCGCATTCCAATAGAACCATTGTTGTCACTGATCATTATTTTGTCTGACTTAACTTATGGTTGGTCAACAAATTGGCATAAACTAACAACTAAACTCACACCAACAGAGCATGTTTGTATTGTTTTGTTCTGTTTAGCTGTTATTTGGTTTGGTGCTCAGTTTACTAATTTATGTTATAAACATTTACCAATACGTACTGGTATTATGGAACATTTAGCTAAAAAGAATGAGCATGAAGAAAAGTTAATAATTAAGTATATGCCTAGATTGGTTGTGTTGTCAGCATGGGCTTTTCTTCTATGGTTTATTTTTAAAGTTAGCTGGATGTAGCATAGCTCTCAAATGAGTTAATGTCTTAAAGCAAAATATAATTATGGCAAAACCTAATAAAAAAGGCCCAACTAAGACTGTCGATATATTTTGCAGTAAGTGCAAAGCACACCTTTTTAAATATAGAAAAGGTGGTAAAGGCGCATTGGTAAAATGCTTTAAGGAACGTATCAGTCAAGACTTTACTTCGACTCCCTGTACTTGCCCTAATTGCGAGAATATATTTGCTCGAGAAACCCTTATCAAAGGCACACCCGCCTATAAAATAATTGGAGGGAAAGTTAGATTTAAATAATCTAACGATTAAATACCAGCCCTACCATTTAACAAGCCCATACTCCTTTGATTTACCTTGGTTTTTCATTAGATAGTATGCAGTTTTGCCGTTAATAGTCTACGCTTATTAAAGTTGCCATAATATTTAAAATAAACAAGGGAAGTTTAAGTTTTGTCTGTATTTAACCTGAACTTTGTTTAAGAGATAGCTATATCATTGAAAGACATCATAACCAGTAAGAACATCCCAACATTTAATTCAACGTTATCATCAAGTGACTGTCGAGTGATTGCTGTTGCCTTATCTAGGCTTATTGTTATTCACATCATTATGATAGCTACCTTTGCTTCTGCTTTTAGTTATAGTAATTCCAACCAATTACAACTGGATCATCTTTCGATAGAGCATGGTTTACCTAGTAAAACGATTCTTTGCCAGCTGCAAGACAGCTTGGGCTTTATCTGGTTTGGTACAAAAAATGGTTTAGCCCGATATGACGGTTATGAATTTAAACTATATGAACCCAACAATAATGATGCTTTTTCAATTTCTCATCACTATATAAATGATCTGTATGAAGATGATTTGGGTTTTATATGGGTTGCAACAGATGGAGGAGGTCTTAACCGCTTTGATCCAAGGAGCGAGCAATTTAAATCATTTCATCATAGTTCGGCAAACACAAGTAGCCTAAGCAATAATTCAGTGAGGGCAATAAGTTCAGGGCAAAATGGAAAATTATGGATTGGCACTAACAATGGATTAAATTTATTTGATCCTGCAACCGAAACATTTACTTTATATCAGCACCAAGAAGATGATCACACCAGTCTTTCTTCAAATAATATTATTTCTTTATATAGCAAAAACAATGGAGTGTTGTGGGTTGGGTTAAATGATGGCTGGCTAAATAGACTTTCCCCCCAATCAACAGCGTTTAAACGATACAAAATTACTGACCCCGGTTTTAATGATGTTGGCATCACAGATATTGAACAAAATAGAAGTGATGAAAATAAATTATTTATCGGCACCAGAGGGTTTGGTCTATACATTTTTTCAATCAATTCAGGTCAATGGCAACACTTTGCTCACGATCCACAAAATAAATACAGCTTAACTGACAATTCTATCAACGATATTCTTCAAGATACTCATCAACGCGTTTGGGTCGCAACCAATAACGGCCTAAATTTATTTGATATTAATACGGAAAATTTCACCGCTAATTATACTAAGCAGAATAATAATTTAGGCCTTAGCGATAACAAAATACAAAGTATACTTGAAGATAATAGTAATATGCTTTGGTTTGGTACTTGGTATGAAGGGGTAAATATTTTAAATCCAAATTCTATTGATTTTCACAATATCACTCACCAAGCAGAAAATTTTGAAGGACTTACCGATAATTTTATCAATGCATTATTAGTGGATTTGAATGGGAACTTATGGGCCGCAGGAGATAAAGGTCTTAATGTTCAACGACACAAACAGAATACTTTTAGCCATTTTTTACACGATCCTTCAGACCTTAACAGCCTAAGTGATAATGTAGTTAGAAGTTTGCTGGTAGATAACTCTTCGAGGTTATGGGTCGGCACAAAAAATGGCGGTTTAAATCTTTGGAATGAACAAACCAAAGAGTTTTCACATTACCTACATGATCCAAAAAATTCACGCAGCTTGAGTAATAATTCCGTGCAATCTATTTACCAAAGAGATAATGGTGAATTGTGGGTATCGACTCGTGATGGGCTTAACAAATTTGATCCTGCTACAAACAGCTTTCAACAGTATTTACATCAACGTGATAACGAAAACAGCTTAAGTGACAACTATCTTTATCAACTATTTGAAGACAGTAAAAATAGGTTATGGATTGCAACTCGAAACGGAGGGTTAAACTTATGGCATGATAAAACTCAGTCATTTAAATCTTTCACTCATAATCCTGATGATAGCAATAGTATTAGTAGTAATTTTGTCTCGACGATTCAAGAAGATAACACCGGTGTATTGTGGGTTGGTACGGTTGGTGGAGGACTAAACAAAGCAACTGTTATAGAAGATAATGAACAACTATCGATACACTTTAACCAATTTTCAACGAAAGATGGTATTAGAAGCGATTTAATTGCAGCCATAGAAATCGACCAGCTTGGTATCTTATGGATAAGTACAACAGATGGTATTTCTAGATTTGATCCACTCAAAGAAACATTTAGTAATTTTGGCGGTGTTGAAGGTGTAGAAGCCGATGGTTATTTTATTGGTTCGAGCACTCAGGATAGCTTTGGGCGTATATACTTTGGTGGCATTAATGGTATTACTCGTTTTTCACCAAAACAAATAGAAATAGTCTCACCGCCCCCACAATTAGCGATAACAGGTATAAGGCTGTTTAATAGCCCGTTGAACGTGGAACCTCAAAATCCCAATGCTGTATTAACGCAATCTATTACATTTACTCCAAATATCACATTAAATGACACGCAATCAGTGTTTTCATTAGAGTTTTCAGCTTTACATTTTACTAACAGTTTAAAAAACAAATACTCTTATCAATTAGTTGGATTTGATGAAACCTGGATTAACACTGATGCAAAGCGTAGGTTTGCCAGCTATACAAATTTATCGGCAGGAACATATACCTTTACGGTAAAAGCAAGTAACAGTGAAGGTGGCTGGAATGAAAAGGGGAGTAGTTTAGTTATCACTATTTTACCTCCTTGGTGGCTCACATGGTGGGCAAAAATTATTGTTGTCACCCTTTCATTATTAATTTTATATTCAATATATCGTCTACGTATCAGTTTATTAACACAACAAAGAAAGGAGCTAAAAGCTAAGGTCGAAGAAAGAACACAAAACATTATTACCTTGAGCGATATTGGAAAAGAAATCAGTGCTTGTCTAAATGTTGAAATGATTTCAAAAACTGTCTACCAACACATATCAAAATTAATGGATGCAACCATATTTGGCATAGGAATATATCAAGCTGACCAAGAAACGATTAATTATAAACTTGCTATGGAAGGTTCGTTGAAAATGCCTAATTATGAACGAGAAATGGCAGATAAAAATCAATTAGCTGTCTGGTGTATTGAGAATAAGCAAACCATATTCTCTAACAATATAATGGTAGAATATCGGCAATATATTGATGAGTTCATGGAAGATAAAATAAGGAAGATAAAGTTAAGTGATGGAAGCTCCCCTCGGCTGGTTAATTCAGTTTTGTATGTTCCACTGATAATAAATGATAGAGTGCTTGGTATTATCTCGGTACAAAGTTATTTAACCGATGTATACAATGCTCACCATATGAATATGTTACAAACATTAGCAACATACATTGCTATCGCTTTAGAAAATGCCAGTGCATATCAACTAATTGAAAATAAAAACAAGGAAATTCTAAATACTCAGCACCAGTTGGTACTTTCGGAAAAAATGGCATCGTTAGGCACCTTAACTGCGGGTGTTGCTCATGAAATAAATAATCCTACAAATTTTACTCATGCCTCTGTTTTTTTAATGAAGGAAGAAATCAGTCAGATAACAATGTCATTAACACAACTGGCTGGTGGAGATGATGCCGATCCCGAAGTTATAGATAGCTTTGCCAAGATGTTTCAGAAACTAAACGAACTAACAGAAACAGCACTTGAAGGAACTAATCGAATTACTAAAATTGTCGAAAATTTACGTATTTTTACTCGCTTAGACAGTTCAAATAAAGGCTTAACAGATATTGGCGATTTGATCCGCTCAACAATAAGCCTAGTAACAACTCAATTTGATGCCATTGATATAAAAACAGACATAACGATAACTCGACAAGTAAGTTGTTTTCCTTCTAAGTTAGGACAAGTTTTTATGAATATTATTATTAATGCTTGTCAGGCAGTTGATGAAAAATGGCACAACAACAAAGAAGCGCAGCCCGCTTATAAAGGTCGACTCTATATAGTAGCAAGGGAGTTAAGCGAAACTATAGAAATTACCTTCAAAGACAATGGTATTGGTATGGATCAAAAAACTATCAATAAAGTATTTGAGCCATTTTTTACAACAAAATCTTTAGGCAGTGGCACAGGTTTAGGCATGGCAATCACCTATGGAATTATTGAAGAACATCAAGGTGAAATTCATGTCACCTCAATGCCAAATGAAGGTACTGAAATATCCATCACACTCCCTATTAAGTTATAATCAACTTGGTGTAATAAACTTGGTTTAACAGACATAACTCAGTTACTTTCCCAAAAATATTGTTCATAAGAACTAATTTCTAATGCCCGAGAAAAAGCTCTATCAATAGATTGGTAAGCCTTTGCATCCATATCTTCCTTCACGGCTATATATACACCAGAGGGGTAACCGAGGAACTTTGAACAGGCAAGTGTTTTAGATAGCGGATTTTTATCATGATAAACCTCCATCGGGTTAGGATGATAAAATGCCTTATATTCATCTGTTAATAACATCTCTATGCCCCTACGCAAGGAGTCTGTTTTTTTTAACATGTGTAAATCAGCCCCTGCTGCTTTTACAATAGGCAATATTGGTGTTCCAGGTAAAACACCGATGGTTAAGTTTTTTAATCGATGTGATGCACTAAGAATAGGAATGAAATTTTCTTTTTTAAAGCACAAACCAGGAACCATACGAAATAACGGTTTGGTTAAGTGCCTAAGGTTGTTATTAACTAAAGTAAGCGGAAGTAGTAAATCAATACGGCCTTTTTCAATTTCTGCTATGCCATCTTCACGAGAGTATCGAATAAACTCAACCTCGGCATATATACCTTTAAGTACCCTATCTACATAGCGATAAGCTTTATCCTCCTCGATATTTTCTATAAAATTAATATGTGGTGGATAATCAACAATGCCTACTTTTATTGTCTGTGCAGATGCTATTCCAATGAAAAGAAATGACACGTAAACGAAGAGATGTAATTGCCTTTGCATAATTCTTCTAACTCCAAAAGATCTTTTTTATATATAGTAATACTTAAGCCCCCAGCAAAGCTTGCTAACGTCCAGTTTTCCATAACAAAACCTGTCATATCAATATGAGTATATTCAGAGCTGGCTCTGCCTTTATTTAATGGGTTATCGCTAGGTTTACCGTGACAACTCAAACAAAGTTTGTCGAGTTTCATCGGCAAAAAATATCGATAGGAAGGTAGGCCATTCATCAACGATGTATCATCAAACAATGGCTTGAGTTTTGATTCCTTGAACCCATTCATCGCATTGGTTTCCCATGCATCAGGAAGGTTTAATGGATTCCGCACAGAACCGACCATATTGGTAAATTTTATTTTAATACCAACCCCTTTTCTTGAGAGTTTCTCAGACACTTGAAAAGCAAATATAGCGGGTATTAAACCTTTGAACTCTAACGCATCGTCGTTAATTAAGGTGCGATTTTCTTCCATCACTTCAACCATGGTTTTCAACAGCAAGGCTTGTAGTCTACTGTTTTTTTCAGGAAATATATGGTGATGTTGTTGCTTATAAGTTCGCTTGATATCTTCAATAAACTTTTCACCAAACAATGAGTCTTTATCTCCTCCTTTTTGATTAATTAAGGTTTGGTTTTTAAAAATATGATACATAGATGCCGTGAAAATTTTAGATATATCACGAATAAAAAGTTCAGGGTTTGACACTTGGGCAAAGCAACTGTTGAAGAATAAAAATAGCAGCAAAGCCAATGTTTTTTTCATAACTTATATCGTCTTAAGTATCACCGAATGGTTTAATCTTAGTGTGTTTTCATTAAATGTCCAAAATAATTGTTCCGCTGATAGCTCATTGAGAGTATCAAGAAGGGCATCAATTTGTGTGAGTTGTAATAGACTAAAAGAAGGATAAAAAAATGAGTTTTGAATTCAAATACCAGGAATACCATAGGGTATAGCATACATTCCAAAATACCAGTTTGGTAATGTCGACAGCGCCTAAAGTGGCATAACAATTCATTGGGGTAATTCTAGAAGCTTGACAATCAAACCAACCTGACATAAGGTAGGCTAATGAAGCATTCAAATGATACACGCACAGCAATTTTAGATACCACTCAAGATTTGGTGCAACGCCAGTCAATTAGCGGTGTTAGCTTTCAGGATCTAGCTGATCGCATTGGTATTAAAAAAGGCAGCATGTATTATCACTTTAAGTCTAAGGATGATTTGTCTATTGCCATGCTTGATAGGGCGGGTCAACAACTTAAGGATAGTTTTAAAAGGGGTTATGAAAAAACGGCCACAAACCAATTGTCGTATTTTTTAAAGATTTACAGCGAGTACATTGGCGCTGGCACACGTATGTGCCCTGGCGGAGCTTATGTTGGCGAGTGGGATAAATTGTCAAACCCTGTTAAATCACGCGTCAAATGGTTAATTGAAATCCAAAATAAGGGCTTAAAGAAAATACTTGCTGCAGGGGTAAAAAACGATGAATTTGAGACCCATGGAATGAGCATAGATGAATTAGCACTTTGGTTAGTATCAAACCTACAAGGTGCATTGCTCACCAGTAGAGTTGTCGGTAATAAAGAACCTTTTGAAGCAATCGTTCAGGTCATAGGCCGCTTTTTACAAGTGAAATAGGTCTACTTTTTTTTGTCCAATTACCCTACCTCTCGTCAGGTTTGTTTAAATAAATAAAAGTGAATATAGTCTGTTTATAAGCAAATAAATTTAATTTAAGGGAAAAACATGAAAATTGTAATGCAATTATTTAAAGCAAAAAACCAATTGCTCAGCTTAATATCACCCACCAAGGCTGCCAGCCAAGCCGTGTCGATATTTCTAAATCCACGTCGTTCTCAGCCGAAAACATGGGAATTAAAAGCTGAAACAAGTGGTCAACGTTTTAAATTGAACCAGCAAGTCAGCGCTATTCGTTGGGCACCAGAATCCAATGACAAACAAAAAAAGCAAGTGTTGTTAGTTCATGGTTGGGAAAGTCGTGCCACCCAAATGTACGGTTTTGTACCAAAGCTAATGCAGCAAGGTTATGAAGTTGTAGCTATCGACATGCCCGCTCACGGACTATCCTCTGGTGTTCGTTCAGATGCTAAGCAATTTTCTGAAAGTATTCTTTTGGCTGAAAGGAAGTGTGGAAAATTTGACATAATTATAGCTCATTCCATGGGAGCTGGAGCTACGAGTCATGCATTAGCCAATGGGTTATCTAGTGATAAATTGGTTTTAATATCAACCGCTTCTTCAATTGAAACAGTTTTAAATAGATTTGGCAGATATATAGGGCTAAACGCCAAAGCGACCCAATCTTTTGTTAATCAGGTTGGTGAAGAAGTGGGCACAAAGGCATCTGAGATTGATTCGATTACCATGGCACAAAGTAATAGTATCCCGACTCTTTTTATTCACGATCGATTTGATTACGAAGTACCATTAAGCGAAGCAGAAAAGTTGCTCCCCCTATTTAACAATTCTGATATTTTTATCACCGAAGGATTGGGACATAGAAAAATACTAAAATCTCAGTTGGTAATGGATAAGATAAATTCATTTGTTTTGTCAACTTCTACAAGTGCCGTTTAAGTTGGTTTAATTTAGCAAGGTATAAAGCTAAGGAAATTAGTGCTTGCCATAGGTCTACGACTTGCACAATATTATCGGTTTCAGGCTAAGAAATATTTCAGATTGAAACAATAACTTTGCCAGCTTGAACCTAAAATAGAATATACGGTTCCGTTGAAATAGATATTTAAAATTTGGAATTGCTTTCATATTGTCTCTTATGAAAGTCTTCGTTTTAACTATTTGTGTAGCAGATTGTGTAGCACTTCGTGTAGCACTCATGAAAAATGAGCTAACTCAAAGTGAAAGATAGCTAACCGCTTGATTCACAAGCGGTTAGCTGAATGGTTGAGCTGACACATAAGCCGGGTTTTGTATCTCTTTCGAAAAAAAGTGACAATCATTCGTCTAGGCCTTAAATCGCTTTAAGGCTCAAGCAACCTACCCGGTTTCCACGCGAACCACGCTTATACTATTTAAACTTTCGTTAAAATAGTCATGAAACCCTATTTGGTCTTGCTCCGGGTGGAGTTTACCCTGCAATTACTGTTACCAGCAATCCGGTGCGCTCTTACCGCACCCTTTCAGCCTTACCTGTTCCTCTTGCGAGATCATCGGCGGTCTTCTCTCTGCTGCACTTGTCGTCGGCTTGCGCCGCCCAGGCGTTACCTGGCACCCTGCTCATTGGAGCCCGGACTTTCCTCCCCCCACTAAATAAATTCAGCAAGCAGCGATTGTCTAGTCAACTCGAGGCGCATTTTACCTGTTCAAATTAGAATGAGCAAGGCTCTGTTGTTGCAAAGACATTACAATTGCACGGAAGAAAGCAATAGTTTCTTGCTTAGAGTAACCATCCTTAAAAATTTTGTCAGCACTATTTTTAACAATAACCACTCCTTGTTGTTGATTTATATAAATATACTGACCATAAACACCAACACAGAAAAACTCTCCCTGTTGAGCTAACGGTGGTAGCCATATTTGATATCCATAACCTAAAGTGCCATCTCCAGACTTTAAATAATCGGCGCCAGCGCTACTAGATTCTTGAATCCATTGTTGTGAAACCAATTGCTCATTTTGCCAACGACCGTTATTTAATAATAAACGACCAAAACGAGCGTAATCTCTAGTGCGTGCGTTTAGTCCCCCAAGCGCGAAAGCTGTATCTTTAGAATCTGTGATCCATGCAGCATCACCTTCCATTCCAATTTTATTCCACAAATTTTGCTGCACTAACTCAACCAATGATTGTTTTGTAACTCGTCGCAAGATCATGGCAATGACATGAGTATCCATGCTGACATAATGAAATTTTTCACCCGCGGTTGACTCACTTTCAAGTTGAGTAGTCATATCATCTAAAGAGCCACCCATAGCGAGTAAGCGCCCCATTTTATTAATATCCGAGTTAAAATCCAGATAGTTTTCATCCCATTTTACTCCAGATGACATTTGTAATACGTGCTTTACTTTCACTTTCTCATAGCCCGAGCCTTGCATCTCGGGTAAATAAAAGCCGACTGTCTTTTCAATATCAATTTTACCGGCATCCACTTGCATGCCAAAAAGGACTGAGACAAAAGATTTAGCCATAGACCAAGAAATACGGTTATCACCTGCCTTAGTGCCTAAGTAATATTGTTCAAAAGTAATTTTATCGTTTTTCAATACTAACAAGGCGGTAGTTGCTCTGCGTTTTAGAAATTCATCAACTGAAATATTCTTGGTTTGATATTCAAAAGCTTCGGGTAACGACTTTTCCTGATAATCAAATTGAAATGGGTTTGCGCTTTTGGTGATTTTTTGGGTCCAAAAGGCTTGCTCCATATGAGAAAAATTATCAACAATGACTTCTTTATCAAATAAAGTAATAACGGAATGCAGACGACTGACTTTATCCCAATTAAGTGTCACTAACATAGTTAATAGAATCGCCAATATTATTAACGCTTTCTTACTGAATTGCCAAATTTTTTTCATGTTGAGCCTTTATTTTTATTAATTATTTTATTCTTATGGATATGTTCAAATTATTATTTAAAGCTTAACGCAATATCATAAAGTGCATTCTTTTTTACGCCATAAATTTCAGCGACAATTGCACAGGCTTTTTTCGGTTTCATTTCAGCTAATAGTAGTTTTAACGTTTTAATAACGTCAGCAGAAATTTCATCGGGATCAGCTTTATAGCCTTCAATGATTAATACCATTTCACCTTTAAGTTGATTAGGGTCTTGTTCAAGCCATGTGAGTAGGTTTTGTGCAGTATCTGAATGAACAGTTTCAAAAGTTTTCGTTAATTCTCGGGCAATAACCACAGTTCGCTCGCCACCTATTGTATTTACAATATCCTTTATTGTATCGATAGCGCGCCTAGGAGCATCATAAAAAACCATCGTTCTAGGCTCATCAGCTAATGCTAATAAAGTACTTTGCCTTGCGCCAGATTTAGAAGGTAAAAAGCCTTCAAAAGAAAATCTATCAGTAGGCAACCCTGCAACACTGAGGGCTGAAATTGCAGCGCAAGCGCCAGGAATAGGTGAAACAGCTAAACCTAAACTACGACAATGGCGCACCAAATGAAAGCCAGGATCACTAATCAACGGCGTTCCAGCATCAGACACCAACGCAATACTTTTTCCTTCTTCCAATAATTGCGCTATATAATCTTGACGTTGGCGTTCATTATGATCATGCATCGACAATGTTTTATTTTTAATGGCATTCGCTGACAGTAATCTTTGCGTATGACGAGTGTCTTCACAGGCGATAATATCAACTTGTGCTAATACTTCTAACGCTCTTGAGCTGATATCGCCTAAATTTCCAATTGGCGTAGCCACTATATATAAAGTACCGGAACTTATTTTGTTTTCACTCATTTCAAATTTCTTCTTTCATTGATACTTATTAAGATACAGGATTTAGTTGAGACTCTCTGCAATGGCGTTTATTATAACCCTACACTGGACTAAAAATGCACGGATTTCTCCACTTGAGTCAAACTAATTTTCTAGTTTTTAATTTAACAAAAATATCGTTGTTTAAACTATTTAAACACAACCGTACCAATGTTTTCTTTATTACAATGGTATTGATAACGTTATTTATCTCTGCTTGTAGTACACAATCAAGTATCAAAAAAGCGGACAGCCCATCAGACATAATCACCAACAAAGTTTATGATTCAAAAACTGCTGAAGAAAAATTAGCCTTAGCACAATCACTAAATTCGCAATTGCCAAGCGATGAACATTCGCTACGTGAACAACAAATAGTCGTTAATGATTTATTGACTGAAGCCAGTGAACTATTTTTTCAGCAGCAGAATTATTCTAAAGCGCTTTGGTTAGCTTATGAAGTTACAGAAATCAATCAGAAAAGCCACCAAAATACATACCGATTGTTATTGGTAAAAGCGGGGAGTTTACTCGCCCTTAATTACCCCCAACAAGCTCATCAACAATTGAAACTTGCTAATGAATTGGTCACTTACACTAAAAGCGATAACCAGATCCCTTCACTTAAGTTAACAATCGAGTATTACCTTGTTTTAAATGAATTATTAGAAGTACAAGAAAACCCCGTATCAGCACTTGCTGCAAAGCTAAACATTTTTGCATTAAACCCTCAACCGTCAAGCGATGATATTCAAGCAATTTGGTCTAAACTTGAAACGCTAACTCAATGGCAAGTAGCACAGCTAGTTAACATCAACCCTCCTTTTATTAAAGGGTGGGCACAATTGCTAGGTTACAGCCATAAATTTGGCGCTAATGCCGAACAGTTTTCACGTTATTTAAGTTTATGGCTACAGCATCATCCTACACATCCAGCAATAAATATAATTGAGCAGTTACAACCTGATTATATTTCTGAGAACAGTTTACCTGAAAGCACTCTCTTTGAACAAACGATAGAAAACATCGCTATTTTGTTGCCCCTTAGTGGTAGTCAACAAAATGCCGGTTTAGCTGCCCAACAGGGAGTTTTAGCCGCCTATAACAATAATACCACGAGAAATATTCACTTTATCGATACTAACCAAGTTGATTGGGATAGCTTAGCTACTCACTTAAGTGAACTTAATATCGACCATATAGTTGGGCCGTTATTAAAATCTAATGTTGAAATGTTTTTAAATTTAAGTGAACAGCAAGCCGCACTTCAAATACCCACTTTATTGCTCAATTTACCTTCTCAACATCTACTTGCTAACTATCAAGCCGCTTTATCCATGCGCCCAGAAGATGAAGCTGTACAAGCCGCTGCAACCCTCAGCAAGCAAGATTACAACAAGCCTATTGTTTTAAGCCATCAAGACAGGGTATCAAAACGTATTGCCCTTGCTTTTAGCGATCAATGGAAAACGTCTACCGGAGAATCTGTAGATATTGTTTACTTCAATCAAGGTAAAGAAATGCAAACCAGTTTAAAAGACAGCCTTGACGTGAATGCAAGCCAAACACGTATAAAACAATTAAACAATCGTCTTAAACATAGCATCAAATCAGAGCCAAGAAACCGACGCGATATCGATATGATTTATCTTGTTGGTAGTGCAGCGCAAACCCGTTTAATTAAGCCTTATATTGATGTTAATATCAGTCCTTTTGCCCAAATCATTCCAGTCTATGCAAGCTCGCGTAGTCATAGTAACTTCAATGATAAAAATAGTGCTAGCAGCACAAACGATCTACAGGGCCTAACTTTTACCCAAATCCCTTGGTTATTAGATTCAAAGCAACAAAACAAAACGCTAAATAAACTTAGTGACAAGTTATGGCCTAAACGTACCGACAGTTTATCTAAAATATTTGCCCTTGGCTTTGATAGTTATCATTTATTAGGCAAAGTATCTTTAATGAAACACGCTCCTTATATTCGTCACTTTGGTCAAACTGGGGTATTAAGATTGACCAAAGACAATATTCTTACCCGAAGCCTTATTTGGGGACAATATAAAAATGATAAGGTGATGCAAGTTGCCATGGAGTAAAGTGCAAACAAGCCACAGCAAAGGAAAAGCAACGGAAGAATTTGCTAAGCAATACCTAATGCAACATGGCTTGGTTTTTCTTGATAAAAACGTTCATTGCCGACAAGGTGAAATAGATCTTGTTATGAAAGACGGGCGAACATTCGTCTTTGTTGAAGTCAAATACCGTAAAAATAATCACTTCGGTGGGGCTATTTCAGCAATATCCCAGTCAAAACAAAACAAAATTAAACATTGTGTTGCATTTTTTCTCCATAAAGCCAATTTAAACGAATATAATACCCCTTGCCGATTTGACGTTATCGCCTTAGAAGGTGATATTACACAACCACAAGTAACTTGGCTGAAGAATGCTTTTTAAACTATTTTTTAAGCCATCGAAAAACATTGGAGTTATTTAACCCACATGCTAGAACAGATTCAAAATAATTTTACCGAAAGCATTCAAACCCAAATAGCAGCAACAGAGGCTATTTCTACGGCTATAGAACAAGCTGGAATAATGATGGTGCAATGCTTATTAGCGGGTAATAAAATGCTTTCTTGTGGCAATGGAGGATCTGCTGGACATGCTCAGCATTTTTGCTCTCAATTACTAAATCGCTTTGAAGCTGAACGTCCCAGTTTACCTGCTATATCCCTTGTTTCAGGCAGTATTACTGTTACATCAATTGCCAATGACGCTCAATATGATGAAGTGTTTTCTAAGCAAATTAGAGCCCTAGGTAATAACGGCGATGTTTTGATTGCCATTTCCACCAGTGGTAATTCTCGTAATGTCATTAAAGCCGTTGAAAGTGCAGTATCACGTGACATGCCAATTATTGCATTAACAGGTAACGATGGCGGCGATATCGCTGGTTTGTTAGGTGAAAATGATGTTGAAATCAGAGTACCATCATCTCGAACATCACGTATTAGCGAAGTACATTTAATTGTGCTGCATTGTTTATGCGAAATTATCGATACTACTTTATTCCCTCAATCGGAGCCTTAATTTCCCATGGCTGTTTTCTCTAATATCACCAGTATCAAACCAACAAAGCTTGTTGCTCTTTTAATTGTCCTTGGTATTTTACAAGGTTGCGCTGCTGTTACTGTTGTAGCGATTACTGCCGGCGCAAGCATGGCAACAGATCGACGTAGTATTGGCAACCAAATTGATGATCAAAGTATAGAAGTAGTGGCTTATAATGAAATAACAAAGAACAAAGCATTAAATGACAATACCAATTTACATATTATTAGTGTTAATGGCTCAGTATTAATTATTGGCCAAGCGCCAACGATTCACCTTAGAGATCAAGCAATAAAGATTCTAAACAAAATTGAAGGCGTAGTTCGAATTCATAATCAAATACGCATTGGCAACGTCACCTCTGTGACTACTCAAACAAATGATGTTTGGTTGACTTCAAAAGTGAAAACAGCGTTATTTTCTAGTGATGAAGTAAGTGGCAATGACATTAAGGTTATCACCGAAAATGCAGAAGTTTTCTTAATGGGCATTGTGTCAAAGAAAGAGGCTGATGCTGCGGTTAATATTACTCGCAACATCAGTGGTGTTAATCGGGTGTTTAAAGCATTTGAGTATTTGTAACCCTTCGACAAGCTCAGGATAAACCCAACAAGCTCAGGATGAACACGACAAGCTCAGGATAAACCCAACAAGCTCAGGATAAACCCGACAAGCTCAAGATGAACACGACAAACTCAGGATAAGCCCGATAAGCTCAGGATAAGCCCGATAAGCTCAGGATAAACCCAACAAGCTCAAGATGAACCTGACAAGCTCAAGATGAACCTGACAAGCTCAAGATGAACACGACAAACTCAGGATAAACCCGACAAGCTCAAGATGAACTCGACAAGCTCAGAATAAACAGTAATATAAAAATCCGTTTACCCTGAGCGCGAGGTACGAGCAGTCGAAGGGTCGAAGGTCAAAGAAAAATTACTTAATAACTTTTAAACTCGCTTTACCTTTAGCTTTCGACAGTTTTTTCGGTGCTTTTACTTTATCAACAGAAGAAACACTACTCAAACTCGGCTTAGGCTTAGGTTTAGACTCAGTAGTCAAATCCTCTTTAACGCTAATATCGTCACCGTTAGGATGCTCTATTGGCAATGAAGTACCTGCACCATTTTCTTTAGCATAAATAGCTGCAACAGCTCCGTATGGTACCGTCATATGTTCAAGTTTACCGCCAAAGCGCGCACTAAACTCTATCGCATCAGCACCTAAAGCAATGCTACCTACAGCAGATGATGCAATGTTCAAAATAATCTGACCATCGTTAACATAAGCCATAGGCACTAGAACCCCATACACACTTACGTCAACAACTATGTAAGGAGTTAAATCATTGTCTGAAATCCAGTCATAAAAAGCCCCAATTAAGTAGGGCTTATTAGAACTCATTTTCACTGAAGTTGAGTCAACCATTAAGCTGGATGACCAAATCGTAATTCACGTTCTTCTTCAGTTAATGACGCTTGGAATGACTCACGTTCAAACAAACGTAACATATACGTTTTAAGTTCTTTAGAGCCCTGACCTACAAGGTCAATTCCAAAAGCAGGTAAGCGCCATAACAATGGAGCTAAATAACAATCAACTAAGCTGAATTCTTCGCTCATAAAGTAAGGTGCTTCATTCAAAATTGGCGCAACACTCAATAAGCTTTCTTTTAGCTCTTGACGTGCTTTTTCAGCCTGTTCTGCGCTTCCAGTTATAATGATTTTAGCTAAGCTATACCAATCATTTTCAATACGGTGCATCATTAAACGGCTACGGCCACGTGAAACAGGATAAACTGGCATCAATGGTGGATGTGGAAAACGCTCATCTAAATATTCAATAATGATTTTAGCTTCATATAACGCTAATTCACGATCAATCAATGTTGGCACTGTTCCATAAGGATTTAAGTCAATTAAATCTTCTGGTAAATTTGCCAAATCAACTAAGTTAATATCAACGCCAACGCCCTTTTCTGCCAATACTATACGTGTTTGATGACTATACATATCATCAGCATGCGAGAATAACGTCATTACTGAACGTTTATTTGCTGCTACGGCCATAGGGCCTCCTACTTTTCGATAAAAAACCGTTATTTTAAAACGGATAAAGGGGGCTGTCTGCCCCCAAGTATATTTCAGGCTCTAGGTATCAGGCTTTAGGTTATCCTAACGCCTATTTCTACCTAGCACCTTTTTAGTGTACGTCTTTCCAATATTCTTTCTTAAGAAAATAAGAAATAATAAAGAAAATGAACAAGAAGATTAATACATTATAGCCCATACTTTCACGTTCAAGTTTACTTGGCTCACCAACATACTCTAGAAAGTTAGTTAAATCACGTACTACAATATCATATTCTTCCGTTGTTAAGCTGCCGCCCATCGCAGGACTAACATTACCGTGTTCGTCTATTGAACTAACACCTTGTAAATCCTGTAATACATGTGGCATACCAACATCTTTAAATACTTTATTGTTTACGCCAAATGGGCGGGTTTCATCCATATAAAAAGAACGTAAATAAGTATAGATCCAATCAGGGCTACGTAAACGAGCTTCAAGGGTTAAATCTGGTGGCGCGCTACCAAACCAACTAGCCGCTTCTTTTTTCGGCATAGCGTTTTTAATATGATCACCAGCTTTTTCGCCTGTATACATGTAATTTTCAATACCATCCGCTTCTTCGATTCCTAAATCTTTAAAGGTGCGATTATAACGTTGGTATTGTAGTTCATGACAACCTAAACAATAGTTAATATAGGTTTTAAAGCCATTTTTTAATGACTCTTTATCGGTTAAATCATTATTAGCATGGTCTAAGTTAGCTCCACCTGATGCAGCAAGTGCAGACATAGACACTATTGTGGCTAAACCAAAAGCAAACACTTTAATTAAATTTTTCATTAGTGTGAAACCCTCTCTGGTACTGGTTTACATTTTTCATTCTTAGAGTAGAACCAAAGTGCAACGAAGAATCCGAAATAACCAAAAGTAGAAATAGTACCAATTAAGTTAGCCGTTGGAGTGGCTGGTAAAGTACCTAAAACACCTAAAATTATAAAACATACTGAGAACTGAATTAAGTTCAACAAATGCAATTTAGAGCGATATCTAACTGATTTCACTACACCGCGATCAAACCATGGTACAAGGAACAACACAATAATGGCTGAGAACATACCAATAGCGCCTAATAGCTTGTCTGGAATAACACGTAAAATGGTATAAAAAGGACCAAAGTACCAAACGGGTGCAATATGCTCAGGCGTTTTCAAACCATTAGCAGGTTCAAAGTTTGGCGCTTCCATAAAGTAACCGCCTCCTTCAGGAGCGAAGAACATTACCCAGCAGAATAAAATTAAGAAACCAGCAACACCCATAATATCTTTTACTGAGTAATAAGGATGGAACGGTATTGCATCAACAATATCGTATTTATCTGTATATTGTTTATGAAACTTAAATTTGCTTTGATCTTCAGGTTTAATGCTACCTTTAGGTTTTTTAACATCCGTGCCTTCAGGGTTATTTGAACCCACTTCATGTAATGCTAAAATGTGTAAGAACACTAAAATAACCAAAACCAATGGCATGGCAATTACGTGTAAAGCAAAGAAACGGTTTAACGTAGCGCCAGAGATAACATAATCACCTCGAATCCAAAGTGTTAAGTCATCACCGATAATAGGGATTGCGCCGAACAAGGATATAATTACCTGTGCGCCCCAATACGACATGTTACCCCAAGGTAATAAATAGCCCATAAATGCTTCAGCCATTAATACCAAGAAGATCAACATACCGAAGATCCATAATAACTCACGTGGTTTTTGGTACGAACCGTACATAAGGCCGCGCATCATGTGCATATAAACCACAATAAAGAATGCTGACGCACCGGTTGAATGCATATAACGTAGCAACCAACCGTAATCAACATCACGCATAATGTATTCTACACTAGCAAATGCCCCATCGCCTGATGGTTCATAGCTCATGGTTAACCATATACCGGTTAAAATTTGGTTAACTAGCACTAACATGGCTAATGAGCCAAAGAAGTACCAGAAGTTAAAGTTTTTAGGCGCAGGATATTGTGCTAAATGCTTGTTCCAAGCATCAGTTAAAGGCAAGCGCTTGTCCATCCAAGCCATAAAGTTTGCTAGCATTATGCTTCTCCCTTACTTGCATCAGGGCCGACACCAATTAATATAGTGTCTTCACTGGTAAATGAGTGTTCAGGAACCACTAAGTTCAACGGTGCAGGAACCCCTTGAAAAACACGGCCTGCCATATCAAATTTACTTCCGTGACATGGACAAAAGAAACCGTTTGGCGTGCCATCAACGAATTGTTCAAAATCACCAGCATGATGGGTGGGAGCACAACCTAAATGAGTACAAACGCCAAGCGCGATCAAAAATTCAGGTTTAATTGAGCGATAAGCATTGGTGGCGTAACTAGGTTGTTGCGCTTTTTCAGAATTAGGATCACGTAATTGGTCATCAAGTTTAGCTAAACCGCTTAGTGTAGCTTCAGTTCGACGTACTACATAAACAGGCTTACCCCGCCATTCAGCACGGATTAATTGACCAGGCTCTATCTTACCTACATTGACTTCCACTGGAGCACCCGCTGCTTTCGCGCGAGCACTTGGATTCCAGGAACCAATGAAAGGCACAGCCACACCGGCCACACCAACACCACCAACAACGACAGTAGCCGCCGTTAAGAAGCGTCTGCGGCCGTTATTTACAGGCACATTGCTCATTCACACTCTCCAATTCACATTGATTACCAAACAATTATTATTAGCCTTACTACTCATACTTTTACATTAATATGAATGAGCATAACCTTATTTTTGTTTGATCAAACTTATACCAAGCGGTATATCGACAAAAAATTTTTATGATCATAAAGAAGTAGGTCATTTTTTACAAGGTAAAAGTCAGCTAAGTGCACTAAAAATAGAAAAAAAATTGAAATCACAATTGAAAGTAAACCTACAATCTATTAATGGGAATATTGGTAATTTCTGCACTGAATGACAAAGGCAAACGTAAATCAATTTGTGACATATGTAACAAATTGATTCTAATGAAAATATATTAAAATAAATAACGAGTTGCCACCAGTAATACAATCAGCAGAATGATTATTAACAACTAATTGGATGAAAGTGAACTTTCACTTTGTGGAATTTTTTTAAAGTTTCTAGGAGAAATAACTAAACAGATATAAAAAAACCGACACAAGGTCGGTTTTTAACTATTCTAAATATTGAACATGCTTAGAAACTCTATATAACGAATGTTTTTTCTAAATAATCGGTATTTAAGCAAGGCTGTCGAATTATGAGTCCCTTGAGCTTATATAAAATAAGTGACAGGGACGAATAATGATGACAACGCAGCATAAATATTGAGTATGACGAAAAATTAACGTTTTGAGAATTGTGGCTTCTTACGTGCTTTGTGAAGACCAACTTTCTTACGTTCAACTTTACGCGCATCACGAGTTACAAAACCAGCCGAGCGTAAACCGCCACGTAAAGTTTCATCAAACTCCATTAATGCACGAGTAATACCGTGACGAATTGCACCAGCTTGACCAGAAATACCACCGCCTACTACAGAGATGTTGAAGTCAAACTTTTCTAACATTTCAACTAACTCTAACGGTTGGCGAACAACCATACGAGCTGTTTCACGTCCGAAGTACTCAGAAATGTCACGTTTGTTAATTGTGATTGCACCGTTACCAGCTTTCATAAACACACGAGCAGTTGAGCTCTTGCGACGACCAGTACCGTAATATTGATTATCAGCCATTGCTTAAAGCTCCAAAAGTTGTGGTTGTTGTGCAGTATGCGCGTGCTCAGCACCAGCATACACTTTTAATTTGCGGAACATTTCACGACCTAAAGGACCTTTAGGTAACATGCCTTTCACTGCAAATTCA
>Ga0209081_1000210_pt1 | contig 35424 bp, 32 predicted proteins | sample GOMGulsemesocosm_4_FD_184636 | JGI IMG/M metagenome (GOLD analysis project Ga0209081, IMG submission 184636) | Methane-oxidizing microbial communities from mesocosms in the Gulf of Mexico - GOM15B Gulf of Mexico (SPAdes) (version 2) | ecosystem: Environmental > Aquatic > Marine > Cold seeps... | reverse complement strand
TTTAATGCTATTTAATGTTTTTTTGGAGTGGCATGTTTAAAAAGTTATTCAAAAGTGTTTGCCCTTGTTCTGTTAAAATAGACTCAGGATGAAATTGCACACTGCAAATGGCAAGTTCTTTATGTTGAAGCGCCATAATTTCTTCTTTATTCCCTTGCTCATCTAGACTCCAAGCGGTAACAATTAAATCATTAGGCAGAGATTGTTCATCAACAATAAGGGAATGATAGCGAGTTACTTGCAGAGAAGAAGGAAGTTGCTTAAATAACTCTGAGCCGTTATGAGTAATAATACTCGTTTTACCATGCATTAACTTTTTAGCTTTTAACACGTTAGCGCCAAAATGTTGAGCAATACATTGATGCCCTAAGCAAACACCGAGTAATGGAATTTTTCCAGAAAAATGTTCGATAACAGATAAAGATATACCTGCACTGTCAGGATCGCCTGGCCCTGGGGATATAACTAAATATTCGGGGTTGAGGTGTTCAATTCCACTTAACGTTATTTCATCATTGCGCACAACGTTTACTGTTTGACCAAGTGCCTGAAAATAATGCACTAAATTAAAAGTAAAAGAGTCGTAATTGTCGATCATTAATAACAAAATTGTAAAGCCTAACCGTGAAAATCGTGGCTATTCTAATACTTCAATGAACTTAGGACAATTGGTATTTTATTAAAATATAGGTTAGTAAAGTGAGGTGTAGGGAGTGACGTATAGAGGAGTGAGGTAGAGAGTAAGCTCTAGACCTTATGGCCTAGAGCCTAATATTTAATTGTAAATTTAGAATTTAGCTTCTAGCCATACCCAAACTTTGTCAGTATCTACTTTTCCTGCGCCAGCGTCTCCTGCATTATAAGCAGCATATTTAACACCTGCTTTAAATGTTTTGTTGATAGCTTTGGCATATACAGCATCAATTTCAGAGCCTAGATCATCAACAGTGGCTGAAGAGTCATCAGCAGAAAAATCATGAGCAACAATTTTCCATGAACCACCCGCTAATTTACCACCAACAGATACATAAATATCTTGTAAACCTTGAGCTGGAGTACCTAAAAATTGGTCAGCCCAACCATTGAATTTATGTAGTGTCGCTAATGGTGTGGCAAAGCCATATTCTCCGTTATCAGAGCCTAATAGTTCATAACCTGCTTTAACGTTTATGCTTGCTACTTTGGTGCCAGCTTCTACTGCAAAATAGTTTGCAGATTTATCAGCTGTATCGTTATCTTGTCGTGCAAACTCAGCAGAGTAAGTTACTTTATTTCCGCCTAGTTTGCTTGCTCCAGCGTATCTAATACCAAAAGTATTAATTTCTGCACCGCCAGTTTTATCTTCTTCTAATAGGTAAGCATAACCTGTTAGTTTACCTGTCGATAATTTGTGTGAAATATTTAACAAGTGATCTTTCGAATCTACATCTTTTTTATCAGAGAAAATACGGTTGCGTTTTGTTAAATAAGCATAAGATACTTTGGTTTCTTCGCTTAATTGGTAGCCTAAGGTTAATGCATCAAATGTTTGTCTATCTTGACGCCATCCTACATGACCAACAAAACGATGATTATCCATAGTGATCACTTGACGACCAATTTTACCTGATAATTTACCACCTTTATACGCAATATAGGCTTGGTCAAGTTCAGTGTGGTCTGGATCAGCAATCACAGAAAAATCATCACCGTGTCCTATCGCATCCTTATAGTCATCAACAATTGCCGTTGAATTTTCAAGTTCAACAGCGGCAGAAAAACCATTAAAAACACCTGTTGTATAGTTTAAACGAGTACGTAAAGTAAACGCGTCGGCATCTTTAGCAGCGTTATCTTGTTCAACACCCTCATAACGCAGGTTGAAGTTTGCTGATAATTTTCCATCAGTTAGTGCTGTGCCTAAGTCTGATTCAGCAGCAAAAGCTGAAGGTGCAGATAAAATAGCAGCAGTAACTAAAGAGAGGGCGAATTTATTTGTATGTTTTGTTCTCATAATCAATATCCCAGTTTTATGTTTTTTAAATTAATTAAAATATGTACTAGTACGTTTTTTTTGGTTTTATATTTAATGAATTAAGTTTGACATTCACGCATATTTGAAATATTGATTTACGTCAAACTTTCAGGTGTTAGTTTTAGTTCACTTGCTTCTTATGAGACGAACATATTGAAATAGCAAAGATATAAATTGATGATATTAATCATGGCTAATAATTACATCACTTGTGGCAATAGCAGAGCAGCAGAGAATATAACCGTCTTGTTTTTCTTGGTCAGTTAAACCATCGCTTGATGATAGTTCAACCTCACCACTAACAAGTTTAGCTTTACAACTACCACACATACCCGCACAGCATGAATAAGGTAAAATTAGTCCAGCTTCTTCACCGTATTCTAATATGGTTTTTGATGTGCTCTTTAAGCTTTTAATTTGATGAGTTTTATTCCATTTTTTAAAATGAATATTTATTTTTTTATTCACTGACATTATTGACTTATCATTGTTTTTTGAAACAGTTTTCACATCACGTGTTTCAGTATTGTTGAAAATAGGTGGTTTTTGTTTGCTAAGAATCGTTAATTTATCGCCTGCTTTTATTTGACCACTATTAAGTGGTATCAAATTTTGACCAAATAATACTTCACCATTACTGGTTTGCCTAAATGATTTTAATGTTCGCAATGGCTGTTGTTCTAAGTTCTTTTCAGCATTTTGTGGGTTAATGGTTGTAAATACACAACGTTCACAAGGCTTACTTACTTTAAACTCAACGTCACCAATACGAATGTGTTGCCAGCCATCTTCGGCATAGGGCAAGCAATTATCAATGACAATATTGGGACGAAATTGCGTCATTGAAACACCTTGTTGCTGATTATTACCAATACTATTACTTATTAAACGTAAGTTAAGGTCGTCCAATGATGCTTGAGAAATGAGTAATAGCGGATAACCGTCGGCAAAGGCTAGTTTTCTAGTGTTGTCATGCTCTACGTCAAGAGTAGTAGGTTTTTTTTCACGGTATGACTTTGAACCGAAAAATAACAACTGACAGGGACGTTGCAAGTATTCACTAAACCATGCATTCGCTGCCTTAGAGCAAAGTTGCCCAGCAATGTCGTCACCCCAAACCGTTACATTTTGGTATTGTTCACTAAACTCTTCATAAGATAAAGTTAATGTCACCATTTTTGTTGCCGATAATGTTATGCCTTGCTCGGTAAGGTGAGTTTTTACCAAGCATAGCGTTGGCTCTGTTCTCGCGGTAATAAACTGCCCAGAAGAGTCACTAACAACAAAGCGCCGATCAAAGGCTAATCCCATCGCCTCAACTTTTGTATGAGTTAACTTGATACCTGCAGTCGATTTTATTGGGTAAATATGAATACTACTAATTTTTATTGCTGACATGTTTTATCCGTTGAAGTGACTTTTATACGCTTGCGCAAGGATTTTACAGTTAAGTTTTGATTTATAAGGTATATTAACTGCCATAATCTTTCATCTTATTTTAGTATTTTTTTGTTCATGATAAATAAAATTCAACATTTACATATTCTTGGTATTTGCGGTACCTTTATGGGCGGTATTGCTGCTTTAGCAAAAGAGCTTGGTTTTCGAGTAACAGGTTGTGATGCCCACGTTTACCCACCAATGAGCACTCAGCTTGAATTACAAGGCATTGCATTAAAACAAGGCTATAAAATTGAACATTTTGACGATGAACCAGACTTGGTCATTGTTGGTAATGCTATGTCTCGTGGCAATGTGATGGTGGAGTATATACTTGATCGTAATATCCCCTATATTTCGGGTCCACAATGGTTATTAGAAAATGTACTTAAAGATCGCTGGGTTCTGGCTGTTTCAGGCACCCATGGAAAAACGACTACTAGCAGCATGCTTACATGGATTTTAGAATATGCTCATCTATCGCCAGGGTTTTTAATTGGCGGCGTACCACAAAATTTTGATTGCTCAGCTCGGTTAGGTAATGCGCCTTTTTTTGTTATTGAAGCAGATGAGTACGATACGGCCTTTTTTGATAAACGCTCTAAGTTTGTTCATTATCACCCTCGAACATTAGTTATTAATAATATGGAGTTTGATCACGGTGATATTTTTAATGATCTAGCTGATATTCAGCGCCAATTTCATCACCTTATTCGAATGGTGCCAAGTAATGGTCTGATTTTATCACCACAAAATGAAACAGCAATAAATGAGACTTTAGCTATGGGCTGTTGGACTCCAACAGAGCAAAGTGTTTGTGAAAGTGGTTGGCAGGCAAAAAAACTTGTTGCTGATGGCAGTGAATTCAACGTTACTTTTAAAGGGGTAGAGCAAGGTCGTGTTAAGTGGGCATTGATTGGTGACTTTAACATTGATAATGCTTTGATGGCCATTGCCGCAGCGCGCCATGTTGGTGTGCCAAGCCATATTGCTATTGAAGCACTGGCGGAGTTTGTTAATACTAAACGTCGTTTTGAACTTAAAGGTGAAGTCAGTAACATCAAAGTCTATGATGATTTTGCTCATCATCCTACAGCTATAGCAAAAATGCTCGCGGGTGTTCGAGCGCAAGTTGATAGTAAAAACGGACAAGGCCGGGTGCTTGCCGTGCTAGAGCCACGTTCAAATACCATGAAATCAGGTGTTCATAAAGAAGCGCTACCTCGCTCATTACAACAAGCCGATCAGGTATTTATTTTTCAAGATGATCAAATTAAATGGTCAGTTGATGAGCTTATTCAGCAGTGTCATCAGCCTTGTTTTGTTGAAAAATATATTGACGATTTAGTGGTGAAAATTGTTGAACAGAGTCAAGCAGGCGATATTATTGTCGTGATGAGTAATGGTGGTTTTGGTAATATTCATGAAAAAATACTAGCTGCTTTAATCGCGAATAAATCATTTAAAAGGGAATAATACCGTGGCAAATTTTAAACAAAAAATTACCATCGCAATTACGGGCGCTTCAGGCTCTGCATATGCTCTACGTTTACTTGAATGTTTAGTTGCCGCTGACTATCAAGTGTACTTGTTATGCTCAAGTGCGGGACGGGTAGTACTAGATACAGAGTTAAACTTTAAATTACCGTCATCACCTGATGCTGCCAGTGAATTATTAATAGAAAAATTTCAAGCAAAAACTGGACAAATTATTGTGTTTGGTAAAGAACAGTGGTTTTCGCCCGTTGCTTCTGGCTCATCTGCACCTAAACAAATGGTGATTTGCCCTTGTTCAACAGGCACGTTAGCTGCGGTTAGTCAGGGGATGAGTGATAACCTTATTGAACGTGCTGCCGATGTAGTGATTAAAGAGCGAGGCCAACTTATTTTGGTGGTACGAGAAACGCCTTTTTCAACGATACATTTAACTAATATGCTCAGCCTATCGCAACAAGGTGTAACCATAATGCCTGCAGCGCCAGGGTTTTATCACCAACCAGAATCTATTGCTGATTTAATTGATTTTATGGTTGGAAGAATTTTGGACCATATTGGGTTAGAGCAAAAAATTATGCCACGTTGGGGGTATCAAGTTTAAAGTAATTTCAGCCTAAATAAATCGTTAACAGAAATAATAATTAGTTTTGCTGTTGTCTGTTGTATAGCTATACTCAATCCGCTCGTTAAATTATATACCTTTAGCTGATTTGGGTATGTACAATGCAGCAATTTTTCAGTAGTCTATAATTTACTTTATACAAGCAATATTTATAAATTTATAGGTGATTACTGTTTATAATTTTCAAATCATTCATATGGTTGGTTTAATATAAATTATTGTAAAGGCTCTTTATAGTTATTGCTATATTGATAAGTGTAAAAAAAGGTCTTATTTATTTTTTATTCTTATTTTCTTTTTCTGCGAGAGCGTAAAATATGTCACTTTCTCCTATGAACATTCAGGTGTTTTTACTTGGCGTAAGTTTACCAATTATTATTTTTTTTGGTTGGAAACTTTTAAAAAAAATCACTTCGAGTAATGAGTCTAAATTACCTATTCAAAATGTATCCCAAGAAGACTTATTTAGTTATACGCATGATTTAACAACTAACTTACCTACAGCTCAACATGCTTTAAAGCAATTCGATCAAGCATTAAAAGCGACTCAAAATACTCGAATGGCTGCTATCGTTTTTAAGCCGATTAATTTTCAGCAAGTAAATAAAGTATTAGGGCATCATAATTCTGATATTTTACTATTGCAATTAGCATTTTGTTTGAAAAATAGTGTTGAGGAAAATGCAAGTTTGTTAAGTTTTGATCGTAGCCCTAAGGCAGTAAAGCTTGCTCGATTACAAGGGTTAGATTTTTTAGTCGTTTTTGATTTATCTACTACCAAGCACGATGCTAAAGATGTTATTGATAGTTTATGCCAACAACTCACTAGATCTGTTCCTAAAGCAATGAGTTTTAAAAGTTTTTCTTTAAATTTTGAACTGTCTTTTGGGGTGGCTATTAGTGGAGAACATGGTCATAGCGTCAGTGAAATAGTGTCGCATGCAACGGATGCTTTATTAAAAGGAGTGGCTAATGAGCAAGTTATTCAATATTTTGATAACAGCGCTGTGCTGTATACAGAGCAACAATTACGTTTAATGGAGCGTTTACGCGAAGCTATTGTATCAGAAGATTTACGCTATTTTTTACAGCCGCAAATTAATGTTAATGATAACTCTATTATTGGTTTTGAGTTAAAGGTTCATTGGTACGCTAATGAAAATGAGCCTTTAGAGTTACCTGATTTTATCGATATTGCAGAACACAGTGGCGAGGTTTATTTATTAACAAAGCAAATGTTCAAAAAAGTATTTAAAACATTATTTTCTTTGCAAAAACTTGGATTGTATCAATGTGTTTCAGTTAGTCTTTCAAGCAAGAACTTACTTGAACCTGCACTTGTTGACTATATTGAGCAGCAGATGAAAAATTTTAATATTGCAGGGAAATACTTAATGATTGAGTTGAATGAGCAAGTCATGCTTTCTGCATGCCAGCGAGCTAAAAATACTATTGATCAGTTAAGATCTTTGGATATAGCTATTGCCATTGATAACTTTTCTGGTAGCTATGAGTCGTTACGTTATTTACGAAAAATGACTATTCATCAAGTGAAAATAAACTGTGAGCAGCTAGGTGACAAAGAAAGTAATAGAGCAGATAAAGCTATTATTAATGCTTTAATTACTTTAACGCGTAGTATGAAATTACCCTTAATAGGCACTCACATTGATCGAGATGAAATAGCAAACACCTATATAGCAATGGGCGGAAAGCTAATGCAAGGGGATATAATTAATAGAGGTGTCGTTCCCGATGAAATAGAAATTTGGCTTAAAAACTGGCTTGTTCAGCATCCAGAAACAAAGCTTAATTAATTTGGTATTATTCAATATTTAAAGGCTCTGGTGATAAAATGATGCCAGTATTATCAATGTAAATATGATCGTCAGGCAATATGGTGACACCACCAAAATTGATGGCTACATCACTTTCTCCAAATTCATTATCGTTAGCTCCAACAGGTATTGAAACTAGCCCTTGAATACCTAAATCTATTTTTTCTAAGGCATCTACATCACGAACGCTACCATAACAAACAATGCCTTCCCAACCGTTATTTTCAGCAATTTGGGCAATATTAATATCAATTAATGCACGTCGAGTTGAACCGCCACCGTCAATAACGAGTACTTTATTTATACCGTCTGTCGCGACTATTTTTTCAATGAGTCCCGTTCCTTCGAAACATTTTATGGTAACCACTTTGCCACAAAAAGAGTGTCGTCCACCATAATTACTAAAAATAGGGTCTACAACATCCACTAAATCAGCATAGGTATCACACAACTGTGAGGTATTATATTCCATAAGTAAAACCTTTAATTAAGGACAAATATTTATATTAGTATATCTAGTTATGAGTAAAATAAAATAGCGACTTGTCTTTTATAATAAAATTATTGTAATAGGTTTAGGGCTTTTTACTAAAAAATAATGCTAATAATTATAGCTGGGTAATGTTTATCATAGCTTCGCGAGAATGACCTGAAGCTTTTAATTCAGTTAAATAATGCTGCCAGCGTTGTTGGTATTCTTTAAATAAAGTCGTTAAGTATTCAACCGAATAAATAGCACTGTGTTGATCATCAAATATAAATCGATAACCATGTTTACCAACATTTTCAATATTTATTAATGTAACGAGTTTTTTGTGAGTGATTAGCGATTGGTTTTTAGAGGTTTTCTGAGGAGAAAATACGCGTAAATACTCAAATGTAAATGATGCAGCCTTACCCTCAACAAAGTTAATGGTAAGGTTTTTTTCATGTTTGTTTAGAGTAAAACGAGTGATTTTCATACTTGGTTTGATCTCGTTAAATTAAAGTATAAAGATTAAAGTATAAAACGACTTAAATCTTCATCTTTAACTACTTCGCTTAACGTTTCGTCAACATAATTTTTATCTATGGTAATTGTTTCACCTGAGCGTTGGTCTGCATGAAAAGATAACTCTTCGGTTAATCGCTCCATCATGGTGTGTAAACGTCTAGCACCAATGTTTTCGGTGGTTTCATTTACCTGCCAAGCAGCATTAGCAATGGCTTGAATGCCATCTTCACTAAATTCAATATTCACACCTTCAGTTGCTAATAAGGCAATGTATTGCTCAGTTAATGAAGCAAAAGGCTCTGTAAGTATTCTAACAAAGTCGTTTGTGGTTAACGCTTTTAGTTCAACACGAATAGGTAAACGACCTTGCAATTCAGGAATTAAATCTGAAGGTTTTGCCATTTGAAATGCACCAGAAGCAATAAACAAAATATGATCTGTTTTGATCATACCGTGTTTGGTACTAACGGTAGAGCCTTCAACTAAGGGTAATAGATCTCGTTGTACGCCTTCACGTGATACATCACCACCGCTGTTACTGTCAGCGCGTTTACAAATTTTGTCAATTTCATCAATGAACACAATGCCATTTTGTTCAACCGCATAAATCGCTTTTTGTTTGATGTCATCTTGATTAACAATTTTAGCTGCTTCTTCTTCTTGCAAGGATTTAAAAGCATCTTTGATTTTCAACTTGCGCTTTTTAGTTTTATCGCTAGACATATTTTGGAACATGCTTTGTAGCTGTGAGGTCATGTCTTCCATGCCTGGAGGAGCCATAATTTCAACGCCCATTTGCGGCGCAGCCAAGTCCAGTTCAATTTCTTTATCGTCTAACTTACCTTCACGTAATTTTTTACGGAAAATTTGACGGGTACTACTGTTGTCACTTTCAGCTTCAGTTTTTTCAGCATTACCAAAGCCATCACGAGCAGGCGGTAATAAAACATCTAGAATACGCTCTTCAGCAGCTTCTTCAGCTAAGTGTTGTACGCGACTCATTTCGTCTTCTTTAACCATTTTTATCGCCATATCGGCAAGATCACGAATAATGGTTTCCACTTCTTTACCAACATAACCCACTTCGGTAAACTTTGTTGCTTCAACTTTAATAAAAGGAGCACGAGCTAATTTGGCTAAGCGACGAGCAATTTCAGTTTTACCTACACCAGTAGGGCCAATCATTAAAATATTTTTTGGTGTAACTTCATTGCGTAATGCTTCGTTTAGTTGCATTCGACGCCAACGGTTTCTTAATGCAATAGCAACGGCACGTTTAGCATCACTTTGCCCAATAATATGGCTGTCTAATTCATGGACAATTTCGCGGGGAGTCATATCTGACATGTTTTATTCCTCGTTTGTCTTGATTCATATTCAAGACAATAATCTTTTGTTGAAGCTTGAAGTCCGAAACTCGAAAATTTAAAGCTCGTCTATAGTCTGAGATTGATTAGTGAATACACAAATATTGCCAGCAATAGTTAATGACTTTTCAACAATTTCTTTGGCTGATAATTCGGTGTTTTCTAATAAAGCGGTGGCTGCTGATTGAGCAAAATTACCACCGCTACCAATGGCAATTAAGTCATTCTCAGGTTGAACAACATCACCGTTGCCTGTAATGATTAACGAGGCGGTTTCATCAGCAACAGCAAGTAACGCTTCAAGCTTTCTTAAGGCACGATCGCTACGCCAGTCTTTCGCTAATTCAACTGCAGCTTTGGTTAAGTGTCCTTGATGCTGCTCAAGTTTACTTTCAAAGCGCTCAAATAAAGTGAAAGCATCAGCAGTGCCGCCAGCAAAACCAGCTAAAACTTTATTATTATATAAACGACGAACTTTTTTAGCGTTACCTTTCATTACGGTATTGCCAAGTGATACTTGACCATCACCACCAATGGCTACTTTGCCATTGCGTCTAACTGAAACGATAGTAGTCACTTTAAACCTCAATAATTACATTTTTGTTGTCATTATAAGTGGGGCTTTTTAGGTGCTTTTCAAGGATGAAATTAACTTTATTCGGTATTATTTCAATTGGTATTAATCTCTCCATAGCCAAATTTGACAACCATTGATATTGTTTTTTCTTAATTTATGTTTGTCTTGCTCAGCGGAGCGTTTTTTTGAATAAGGCCCTAAAACAACTTTGTACCAAAGGTGTGTTTTTCCTTGGGCGGTTTGAATTATGCTTTCTATGCCAACAAATGCCATTTTAGCTTTTAATGTTTCAGCTTGTGATTGTCTTTTAAAGGAACCACATTGCATTTTATAAGGGCCATTTTGCTTTACTTCATATTGACCAACTTCTATTTCTTTGGTTTTTAAATTCTCTACGTAAGTCCATTTTTCTTTTGGTGGCTCTGGTAGCTGCTGTTCTTTTTTTTCTGTAACTTGTTGGCTTTTGGTTTGTAATGGCTCTTTTGTTGTAGGGCTAGTTTTTAAAAACCATAAGCCATAAGCAAATGCGGCAATTAATAGTATAACGACTACCCCAACAAGCTTAGCTTTAACCGATAGTTTAGGATCTGGCTCCGCTGGTTTTGTTTTGTAAGGGCTGTTTTTTTTCTTTTTTGAAGGCGTACGAGAAATATAATCTTGGTTTGACATGAACGGAAAATAAATAGCGGAAAGTTCTCGTTATTCTAACGACTCACCAATTTAAATCAATAGGGTCTATATCTAAACTCCAACGTACTTTACTTTGCCATTCGTTATTAGGGATTACTTCCAATAGTTGTAAAATAGCTAAGTGCAGTTCTTTTCTAGATTTTGCTTGTAAGATCAAATGATAACGGAATTTTCCCGCTTTCTTTTCCATTGCAGCTGGCACTGGCCCCGCAAATTGACAATTAATTACGTTAAGCTCTGTTAATACGCGTAAGAATTTTTCAGGATAACTAGGGTAGTTTGCTTCAGCGCGAAATAAGGCTTGAAAACTAAAAGGTGGTAATAATGCTTGTTTTCGCTCAACAAGTGCTTGTTTGGCAAAATGTTGGTAACCGTTATTAACTAAGTCTTGTAAAAGCGGATGGTCAGGGTAATTCGTTTGTACTAACACTTTGCCTGGTTTACTTGCACGTCCTGCACGTCCAGCTACTTGAATAAGTAGCTGTGCCATTTGTTCACTAGCACGAAAATCAAAACTAAATAGTGCGCCATCACCATCAAGTACCGCAACTAAAGTTACATCAGGAAAATGATGACCTTTAGCAAGCATTTGAGTGCCAATGAGTAGTTGATGCTTTTTATCGGTGATTTCTTGCAATAACTTGGTTAGCTCTCCTTTTTTACGGGTACTGTCTCGGTCTATTCTAACGACACTAGTGTTGGGGAATATATCGCTAATACGTTGTTCTAACTGCTCTGTTCCTTGGCCAACAGGCGCAAGGCGAACACTACCACAACCTGGGCATTGCTTAGGAATGCGCTTTTGACTACCGCAGTGATGACATATTAGTAATTGTTGCTTTTGATGGAAAGTATAAGGTTTATCGCATCGTTGACAATCACAAAGCCAGTGGCATTCTTGACAGTTTATTGCTGGCGCATAACCTCGACGATTTAAAAAAACGAGTGCTTGTTCACCGCGAGCTAAGGTTTGTTTTATTTCGTGTTTTAAGGTACCCGATAAGCCAAATTCCATTTGCTGTTTGGTAACATCTATTAAGGTTATTTTTGCTTTATTACTTTTACCAGCTCGTTTGCGTAGTTGATGATATTGATATTTCCCTGATAAAGCATTCTGTAATGATTCAAAGCTTGGTGTAGCACTACCTAAAACAATAGGAATATTTAATTGTCTAGCGCGTAAAATAGCCATATCTCGGCCATGATACCGAAAACTATCTTGCTGCTTTAATGAGCTGTCATGCTCTTCATCAATGATAATCATACCCAGTTGATGCAGAGGTGAAAAAATAGCTGAGCGTGTACCTATTATAATGGCAGCGCTGCCTTGCTGAGCATTTAACCAAGTATCTAACCGTTCAGTGTCATTTAAATTTGAGTGATGCAAGCAAATAGGTATATTAAAACGTTGTTCAAAACGTAATAAAGTTTGTGGTGTTAAACCAATTTCAGGAACAATGACTAATACTTGTTGATTATTTGCCAGTACATTTTCCATGGCTTGTAGGTAAACTTCAGTTTTACCGCTACCAGTAACGCCATCAATCAAATGACAAGAAAACTGTTTAAGCGATTGATTAATAACGCTAACAATAATGGCTTGTTCAGTTGATAATACTTGCTTGTTTTTTTCAGATAAATTTTTATCTTGCCATAGAAATTTGCAAGGTTTTTGCTTCGTTTCAGCTATTAACTCTTTTGTTATTAATGCATTTAACTGTGCTTTGCTATAACCTAAAGTACGTAATTCAGCCCAGCTAATACCATGATGTTTTGCTATTAATTGATAAAGTCCGAATTGTTTTGGGGCTTTAGTTTCAATTTTTATTAAGCGTTCTTTTTGTACTGTTTCAGTTATTTCCACGCTTTGCCAAACCATAGGCGGTTGAATATCTACTTTTTTAACTTGACGTAACAATTTAGGTAAAGCTTGCTGAAATACATCACCAATTGGGTGGTGGTAATAATTTGCACATAATTTTAAGTAATTCACTAAAGAGTAGCTTAAATGAAAGCTGTCGTTTAAACGTTTAGAGATGGGCTTTACTTTACGGGTATCAAAATCACATTCATCATTAATACTAATAACAATGGCTATTACTTGACGGGCACCAAATGATACGGCGACGCGTTCACCAATATGTATCATTGGTGTTTGCATTTCCTCGGGTACTTGATAAGTAAATAGCTGCCGCATAGGTACGGGAACAGCAACTTGCACATATTGTTCAGACACGAATGATAAAGAATATTAGTTGACGATGATTTATGGAGTATCTTAGCGCAATCTTATGTTAAAGAAAGGCGTTTATTTTATTCGTTTATTTTATTGGTAAGGCTCAGTCTTTTTTAATCAATTTCATAAGGCTTTTACTTGCAGTTAAAGCAGTGATCATTTATTATTCGCCCCCATTAATTTTAACTACGTATGGTGCTTAGCGTTTCAAGCTTTTATTAGTAAAGCAAAACGGCTGAGTAGCGATGCGCCCATTTTCTCGAAAGAGATATAGAGGTCCCCATGAAAGACGGTATTCATCCTAATTATGTTGAGTTTAAAGCAACTTGTTCTTGTGGCAATGTGATTACAACTCGTTCAACAGCTAAAAAAGACATTCATTTAGATGTATGTTCAGCTTGTCACCCATTCTACACTGGCAAACAAAAAGCTGCTGAGACTGGTGGTCGTGTTGATAAATTCAACAAACGTTTTGGTGCACTTTCTAAGAAGTAAATTTTACTTTTTAGTGCTCTTTATATTAAATAAAGAGGTATCAAAAGAAAAAAGCGCTGATTGGCGCTTTTTTTATGTCTGCAGTTTATGCTTACAAGAAAAACCTTATTATTCATCAAAAAATAGAGTAGGTTTATCCTGGTTTTTCTGTTTTTAATCCTCTATTTTTATCGTGAATTCTGCTACATTAACCAACCTAGAAATATCTTCTCAAACTTTTACACAAAGGCTCAGTAAATGGCAGATAGAAAGTTCGGTAAATTTGCCAAAGAAAAGCAATTTATCAAAGATAAGCAAATTGATGAATTAAAAACTCCACCACACTCTTTAGAGGCAGAACAGTCAGTACTTGGCGGTTTATTGCTTGATAATGAAACGTGGGATCGCGTTGCAGAAAAAACAGTTGCAGACGATTTTTATAGTCGTTCACACCGCCTTATTTTTGAAACAATTGGTGCATTAATTGAGCTAGGTGATCCTGTTGATTTAATCACCTTGTCTGAAGCGTTAGAAAATGATCAAAAATTAGATGATGCTGGCGGCTTTGTTTATCTCGCTGAAATGATGAAAAACACGCCAAGTGCGGCGAATATTACTGCTTATGCTGATATTGTTCGTGAACGTGCGATAACACGTGAAATGATCTCTGTTGCTAATGAACTTGCAGAAGCGGGTTATGATACGCAAGGGCGTAGTGCTGCTGAATTACTAGATTTTGCTGAAACTAAAGTATTTGCCATTGCTGAAAAAAGAGCTAATAAGTCTGAAGGACCAGAAAGTATTCATTCAGTTTTAGAAAAAACGGTTGATAGAATTGAAAAACTTTGCTCAACAGATACCGGTGGTGTAACGGGTGTACCAAGTGGTTTTTCTGACTTAGATAAGATGACTGCTGGCTTGCAAAAATCTGATTTAATTATTGTTGCTGCTCGTCCTTCGATGGGTAAAACAACCTTTGCGATGAACTTGGCAGAGCATGCTGCGATGACGCAAGAATATCCTGCGTTAATATTCAGTTTAGAGATGCCTGCTGATCAAATCATGATGAGAATGCTAGCGTCTTTAGGGCGAATTGACCAAACCAAAATTCGTACCGGGCAGTTAGATGATGAAGATTGGGCGCGTTTATCTTCTACTATGGGTTTGCTGATTGAAAATGGCAAAATGTTTATTGATGATGCTGCTGCTTTAACGCCAACCGAGTTGCGTTCAAGAGCAAGGCGTATTCATCGTGATCATGGTGGTATTTCTATGATCATGATTGATTACTTACAACTTATGCGTGCGCCACAATTCTCTGATAATCGAACGTTAGAGATCGCTGAAATTTCTCGATCACTTAAAGCGTTAGCTAAAGAGTTGGAAGTGCCAGTAGTTGCACTTTCTCAATTAAATCGTGGTTTGGAGCAACGTAGTGATAAGCGACCAATTAACTCAGATTTACGTGAATCAGGTTCAATAGAGCAAGATGCAGATTTAATTTTGTTTATTTATCGTGATGAGGTTTATCATGATGACAGTGAATTTAAAGGCATGGCAGAAATCATTATTGGTAAACAGCGTAATGGACCTATTGGAAGAGTGCCGCTCACTTTTCAAGGCCAATATTCACGCTTTGATAACTACGCAGGGCCGCATGTTTTAGAAGAAGATTAGCGTCTTTACGTTATATTCCTACATTTATTATTTCATTGCAGCTATGTTATGAGAATATAGCTTTTCAAAAGCGGCTACTGTTTGTGGTATTAGCTGCTCAATTAAATCAATATGTTTGCTTTGTGGGTTATAACGAGCATATAAAGTTTTATAAATACCTTTCTTTCCTATGTGCTTGGTTTGTATAAGTAACTGCCTGCTTAGGCTATTTACTAGCCAATCGGGTAAGGCGGCTATGCCCATATTTGCAGCAACCATCTGTAAGATCATATGGCTATTGGCAACCTGTTTAATTAACTTAGGCTTATACTTTTCTTTATTCAGAAAAAATTTAAAGATGTCTAACTTCTCACTTTTAACTGGGTAGGTTAATAAGGTCTGATGGCTAAAATCAGCCGCGCTTAAAAAGTTTTTATTAGACAAGTAACTTTGTTTAGTTTCTTGATTTTTCGGCAAAACCGCAACAACTTCAAATGAGCCAAGCGCTTGATAGATGTAATCATCGTGTTCAACTTTTTCATCGGTAAATAAAATATCAAGCTTAACCGTCGTTTTGTTATTTATTTGTTCAGGAAAAAACTGTTCAATAAATTCAATTTTCAACTCTGGATATTGCTGTAAAAATGTTTCAGTAACGGGTAGTAACCATTGAAAACAAGCGTGACAAGCAATAGCTAAATTGAGCTGTAACACAGGATTTTTTTTATTGTTAAGTTCATCTAACGCATTACTTATTTTAGGTAAAATATCATCTGCTAACCTTAATAATATCTCTCCTTGTTCGGTGAATTGCACAGGAAATGTATTGCGAATAAATAATGTTGTACCTAAACGTTGCTCTAACTCTTTTAATTGGTGCGAAAGGGCTGATTGCGTAACAAAAAGCGCTTCTGAAGCTTTTCTAATATTACCCGTATTTACTAGCGTTGTTAGTGTTCTTAAGTGTTTGATCTCAAACATAATGAAACTTCTTCATGTCTTTATTGAATTATTTTCGCTTGTTAAAACTAAGCGTCTTTTTTAAAGTATAACCATTCAAACGTCTAGACGTCTATTTGTTTTTCGTTTTAAGACTTATTAATGACTAAATTATCAATTCAATTGGAGCAGGTTATGCAAATTCACAATTTAGGTTTTCCGCGTATTGGCGCAAAGCGAGAGTTAAAGTTTTCTTTAGAAAAGTATTGGCGTGGCGATATTAGCCAAACAGAATTTTTAGCGCAATCTCAGCAGCGTCGTCAATCAAATTGGCAGATTCAACATGATGCGGGCATTGATTTATTACCAGTAGGCGATTTCGCTCATTATGATCATGTACTCAATACCAGCTTATTACTTGGGCTTGTACCAAAGCGGTTTATTACTCATAGCGATAATGAAAAAAGTAATATGTTAGATATTGAATTTAGAATTGCTCGTGGTCAAGCACCTAGTGGTTGTCAATGTGCAGCGAGTGATATGACTAAATGGTTCAATACAAACTATCATTATATTGTGCCTGAGCTGTCATCAGAGCTTACTAATAATGTGAGTTTTACAGTAAATACTGATTCGTTACTCTCTCAGTTTAACGATGCTCAGAAAATATCAAATAATTGTAAAGTAGTATTAGTTGGCCCTATCACCTATTTACATTTAAGTGTGGTTGAGAATAAGGAAAAGTTAGCTTTATTACCAAGTTTATTGTTACGTTATCAGCAAGTCCTCAATGAGCTGTCAGATGCTGGGATAGAGTGGCTTCAACTTGACGAACCTATACTAGGGTTAGAGTTAGATGATGAGTGGCAACAAGCCTTTATACAAGCTTATAAAACGTTAGAAAAAGGTAGATTAAAGCTATTGTTAACTACCTACTTTGCTTCTATCGATCATCATGTTGATCTAATCAAAAACTTAGCCTTTGACGGTGTTCATATAGATACTATTGCGGAGCAAACTAATGTTACTGATATTATTAATCGTTTACCTGATCATTGGGTGATTTCGCTTGGCGTAATTAATGGGCGTAATATCTGGAAAACAGATCTCGTGTCTGTTTATCAAGAGCTATGTCCTTTATATCGACAATTAGGTCAGCGTTTATGGCTTGCTCCATCGTGTTCATTGTTACACTCTCCTGTTGATTTAACGCAAGAAGATAAATTAGATGAAGAGTTTAAGTCTTGGTTAGCATTTGCTACGCAAAAGTGCCAAGAGTTGAGTTTATTAAAACAAGCATTGATCACTGAAAATAGTGATGACATTACTTTATACTCAAGCTCGACTTTATCTCGATGTGTTTCGAAGCGTATAAACAACCCAATAGTACAGCAACGTGTTAATGCCTTAACACCACAAGATCATCATCGTAAAGAAGCGTTTGAACAGCGTAAGTTGGTTCAACAAACATCACTTAATCTGCCCATACTACCAACGACAACGATAGGCTCTTTTCCGCAAACAGGTAATATTCGAGATGTTCGTGCAAAATGGCGTCGACAAGAGATTACTAACGATGAGTATCAAAACCTAATTCAAGCACAAATTAAAGATGCTATTGAACTGCAAGAAGAAATTGGTTTAGATGTACTAGTGCATGGAGAGCCTGAGCGTAACGATATGGTGGAGTACTTTGGTGAGTTACTTGAAGGAGTTGCTTTTACTCAATTTGCTTGGGTTCAAAGTTATGGCTCGCGTTGTGTAAAACCACCTATTATTTTTGGTGATATTAGTCGTAAAAAATCGATGACGTTACAATGGATCAATTACGCACAATCATTAACTAACAAGCCCGTAAAAGCAATGTTAACAGGGCCAGTAACTATTTTAGCTTGGTCATTTGTTCGTGATGATCTGCCAAGATCGCAAGTTACCAAACAAATTTCGTTGGCTATTAGTGATGAAGTGGAAGATTTAATTGCTAGTGGCACTCAAATCATTCAGATAGATGAGCCAGCAATTCGTGAAGGTATGCCAATTAAGCAAAGCCAATGGCATGAATATTTAGATTGGGCAACCGCGTCATTTTGTTTGTCAGCGGCTAAAGCGCCAGCGAATATACAAATTCATACTCACATGTGTTATTCAGAATTTAATGATATATTGCCAGCTATTATTGCGCTTGATGCAGACGTACTCACTGTTGAAACATCACGATCGAATATGGCGTTGCTCGATGCTTTTGAAGAGCAAGCTTACCCTAATGATTTAGGGCCTGGGGTTTATGATATTCATTCACCTAATGTTCCTAGTGTTGAATGGATAGTGAGCTTGTTGAAAAAAGCACAAGTTTACATTCCACCAGAGAGGTTATGGGTGAATCCTGATTGTGGTTTGAAAACACGTGGTTGGCAAGAAACTAAGTTAGCATTAGAAAATATGGTGCAGGCTGCCAAGCAGCTAAGAAAGCAGTATAAATAATATATTGTACTAAAAAGGCACTATTTTTAAATAGTGCCTTTTTATTATTTAGTGTTCAAATTTGGTTTAAAACCACTATAGTATGGCGATTTTCAAACTCGTTACCTTTTTATTAGTAACTCAAACGTTTACTCATCAAAGCTGAATTCAATATAGGCTCTGCCAGCATCAGCTTTAAGAGATATGATGACGACAGGACCTTTTGATTTATGGTGAATGGTATGTTCTTTACCAGATACTACGATTGGCGTGGCCATATCAAACTCAATGCCTTTTTCGCTAAGCATACGTTTTGCACCACCTGTGACCATATTGGTAATTTCACCAACTAAATCAGTTATTTCTTCATTAACTTCATCTGGTGCTTCGCCAACCATACCTTTCATTGTTGCGAGCGCTAAAGGGCCATCAAAAGTAATAGAAAGTGAGCCTTTAGTTTCAGGGCTAACCATACCTATTAAGCCTGATACATCACCTTTTGCCACATCACTTTTTTTCAATTTAGGTTTTTCAGGAGTTAACTCAATTTTAGCCATAGTAGACATGACGTTAAGCATTGATGATAAAAATGGATTGATGAACTCTACTCTCATGAAGCCTTCCGAGCCTTAGCTATTTGTAATACTTTGATTTTGCACACTTCTGAATCAAATGTAAATCAAACTATGTTAATTGTTTTTTATTAGTATCTATTTATTAGCAGTAATAATGGCAACTCTTAATGAATGATCAAAAGTTAAGCTACCTTGATTTTTGCTTATAGAATTTAAGTCTTGATAGTTTACTGTGTTTACTTGTTTTACGTAAGTATCAACGAGTATTGTGTTTTTTACCACTAAATTAGTTAAAAACTTTTGAGTCGTAGTTTCTTGATAAGCAAAAAGTTGTCCCCTTTTGATTTCAAAACCAATCCATTTCATGTTAATGATTTTATTATCTCTTTGTAATGTAAAATGTTTTTCTATATAACTTTGCACTAGCTCGTCATATTTAGGGTGCTCAGGTGAAAAGCTAATTTGATTTATTTCAGCAATAGCATTTTCAATATCATGAGCAGTAAACTGATGAATTACTTCAATATGTTTACTTTTTTGATTGATAATTAGATCACTAACACCGAAAAAGTAGGTGTGGGCAGCAATAGGTGCTGCTAGCCCCACTAATAAAATACTGAATAGTATTTTATTAAATGAAAAATTAAAGAAAGAATTAAAAAGTGTAAACATTAATCGGCAGACTCTTCTTCATTTTCTTTTTCATCAGCAGACTTCAATTTTTTATTGTAATCACGCATCATATCTTTTTTCTTTTTCTTGTATAGCTCAAAGCGAGACTTTATCGGGCGAGCAGGCCAGTAGTTGTTGTTTACATCTACATCAGCTGTTTCCCATTTAGCATCTATAGCTAATGCTGTAATTTCTTTATCACGCACTAATAGCTTTGATGCTCGTTTTGAGTTTTGACGCCAGATTTCAGCAGGTAGTTTCATATGCTCAACGGTACCGTCTGCATAGGTGATGTCTAAAATAATAGGCATCACTAATCCACCTTTATTTTTAAAATCAATTAGATAAAAGTTGCTCTGATTAAGCAGTAAATCTTTTTGCCATTGCTCTAGTTTTTTATTGCTTGAATTATATTTGTTACGTGCGGCATTAGTGGCGGTAAATTTATCATGCTCATTGTAAAAATCTAATAACTCAGGCTTGTCTTGTGTGCGCACCCATTGTCCTTTATTCATAAGGCTAGAAATATATTCTGGCTTTTCATTATCTAAAGCGCGTAACCAAGCTTCTTCAGTGTCTGGGTTTTGGCTATCAGCAGTATATAAATGGATATTGCCTAGAGCAATGTCAACATGATCTGTTGTGTAGAACCAACCGCGGAAGAACCAATCTAAATCAACCGCCGAAGCATCTTCCATCGTACGGAAAAAATCAGCAGGGGTAGGGCGTTTAAATTTCCAGCGCTGAGCGTACTCTTTAAAAGCAAAATCAAATAATTCACGACCCATAATAGTTTCGCGCAAAATGTTTAATGCTGTTGCTGGCTTACCGTAAGCATTATTACCAAATTGTAAAATTGACTCTGAGTTAGTCATAATAGGCACTTGGTTGTTACTTTTCATGTAGCTAGTCATATTAGCGGCATCACCACGACGCGAAGGGTAACCTTCTTCCCAAGCTTGCTCTGCTAAAAATTGTAGAAAAGTATTTAAGCCTTCATCCATCCAAGTCCATTGACGTTCATCTGAGTTAACAATCATTGGGAAGTAGTTATGACCCACTTCGTGAATGATTACGCCAACTAAACCGTATTTAGTGCGACGAGAATACGTTTTTTCACCGGTTTTTTTATCTAATGTTGGGCGTGGTCCGTTGAATGTGATCATTGGATATTCCATACCGCCAACAGGGCCATTTACTGAAATTGATACGGGATACGGGTAATCAAAAGTGTATTTACTATATTGTTCCATGGTGTGAATAATGGCTTGCGTAGAGTACTTTTCCCATAGTGGGTTCCCCTCGTTAGGGTAGTACGACATTGCCATGGTATTACTGGCGCCATGTTGATAACCTTGTGCATCCCAGATGAATTTACGGCTTGATGCAAAGGCAAAATCACGGACGTTTTTAGCTTTAAAGTGCCATGTTTTATTTTTGGTTGAACGTGATTTTTCATTTTCTAGCGCTTCATCAACAGTAACAATCAGTACGGGTTGTTTTGCTGTTTGGGCTTGCTTCAAACGCTTGCGTTGTGTTTTAGTTAATACTTTTTTCGGGTTTTGTAATATCCCCGTTGCTGCAACAATGTGATCAGCAGGAACGGTGATTTTTACATCGTAGTCACCAAATTCTAAAGTGAATTCGCCGCGTCCTAAAAATTGTTTGTTTTGCCAGCCCATAACGTCGTAATAAGCAACAGCACGGGGGAACCAACTAGCCACTTCGTATAGGTAGTTGTCGTCTTCTTTAAAGTATTCATAGCCTGAACGACCACCTAATACTTTTTGTTCGTGTAATTGATAATTCCAGCTTACATTAAACTTAATATCATCACCTGATTTTAATGGTTTAGGTAAGTCAATTCGTAACATAGTACCGTTAATTACATAGTGTAATGGCTTGTCATTACGGCCTGTTACTTCAGTAATATTGTAACCGCCATCAAATCTTGGCTTTTTAATCATGTTGCGTACACGTCTAAAAGTCTCTTTTTTTAGAGGTGATGTAGATTGAGCTAATTTTGAATCGGAGTTTCGAGTGAGTTTGTTTTGATCAAGTTGTAGCCAAATATAGCGTAGCGTATCAGGTGAATTATTTTGATAAGTTAAGGTTTCAGTGCCAGTTAATTGCTGAGTTTTATCATCAAGCTTAATGTTAATATCGTAATTAACTTGTTGTTGCCAGTACTTGTGTCCAGGTGCACCTGATGCTGTGCGATAAATGTTTGGCGTGGGTAAAACTTCGTCTAATTGACGGAATTTATCACTAGCAATGGTATTTTTAGCTTGCGCGTTTGTTGTTAAAGCGGTACTAGCAATGATCACAGAAAAATAAATAATTGCCGAAGATAATGAGTATTTCATGGCTTTCCAAAATAGGTGAGTTTTTATAGCATTTTGTATGTATATGATTTTTTATACATAATATCTAATTTTTATTTATAGCATCTTTTGTTTGTTTTTGGGACGTTTAATATAACTATTTTGAGATTAATAGTTGGTGATTTGAGTTTAAATAGTGTGGTTTTTATATGTGATGTCATATTTACCATAGTGCTCTAGTAATACTTATTTACAGGCGCTACAGCTTCCGTGAGCTTCAACTATTTGGTGGCTAATAGTAAAGCCATTAGCATCTGCCATTGAGCGTAGTGCTAAATCAAAATTGCTAGATTGAATTTCTTCAACATGTCCACATTCGTCACAAATCAGTAATTGCACAGGGTGGTTACAATCGCCAAAGTGGTGGCACATAACAAACGCATTAATAGATTCAATTTTATGAACAAAACCCTGTTTAGATAAAAAATCTAAGGCACGATAAATTGTTGCAGGTTTTGCTGCAGAATCAACTTTTTTTAGTTCATCTAATAAATCATATGCGCCGACAGCGCCTTTATGCTTAGCAAGTAGTAAAAAAACCTGTTCGCGAGCTTTTGTTAAACGAGCGCCTTTTTTTTGGCAAACCTGTTGGGCTTGTAATAGTAATTTTTCTACAGACATAGTTGTTAGCATAATGAATTTTATTTAGTTTAACACAGTAGCTGAGGTCGTCTATAGATTAAGAGATAACTCGAGGGTATGTTGTGTCAATACAAATAAATATGTGATCATTTTAAATGGTCTAAATATTCCAATAACATCATTTTTATTTGCTTTTAGTTACATGATCTTATTGTGGTTTATTTTGTCATAATCCGTTCTGACATATAAAGTTTCCATTCATCATAAATAAAAAAGTGTTAACTGGTTGAGTTATAACCAATTAACACTTTGTTGTTATATATTATTTTATAAGCTTAGAAAGATTTACTTATGCTAAATACTAAAGACTCATCAGCTTCGCCGCCGTTTAGTTCTTTAGAGTTAGCAATTAAGGCTACACCAATATCAAAACCTGACACTTCAGCGCCATAACCTAATTCGATATAATCACCATCAAATTCATCACCCCAAGTACCATATGTAGCATAAAATCCTTCGTATTCAGCTGTTACAGAAAGGAAGTCGTAATCTTGATCTGAACCGCCTTCAACTTCCCAAGTACCGATGCTGTATGCAAGTGATAAAAATTCATATGAAGCACCAAGGTTAACTTCATTATACTCAGTATCAAAATCACCAGTATATTGGTAAGAAGTAAAACCAACGCTATAGCCAAAACCACTATCTAATTCATTAGCGTAGCTACCGTAAAAATCAATTTCTAGGCCGTCTTGTACGTCAGCAACCCAAGTACCAACAGAAAAGTTGCCTGTTTCATAGTCAACACCAGCACTAGCTGATGCAGTATCTGTTTGTGCTACACCACGGAAAAAATATTGTGATACTACAGCGGCATTAGCGCTAAGACCTTCAATAGCCAAAACTGACGTTGAAGTAAAAGCTGTAGTAGCTAAAAGTGAAGTAAGTGCGATGCTTAATAATGATTTTTTCATGTTTCTCTCTTTAAATTATTATGATTTTTAATGCTCACGATTATTTTGCAAAGATGGTGCCTGTATGACAAAAGGAAGTTTATTGGTGTAATAACTGTGCTTTAACAATGACTTGTGAATATTGTGGTGTAATGATTAAAAAAACATCATTGATAGCTTCGCGCCACAATGGTGCGTTAAAGTGTTATTTGTGCAAATAAGGTGCGTTAACGTCACCTTATAATTAGCTTGGCAGGCACTCGCATTTGCAAATGGCTAGGGTATAATACGCACATCTTTTTTTATTGAGCCAAAGTTATGTCTTCTTTTTTAATTGCTCCTTCTATTTTATCGGCCGACTTTGCTCGTTTGGGTGATGATGTAGCCAAAGTTTTATCAGCGGGTGCAGATGTTGTGCATTTTGACGTTATGGATAACCATTTTGTTCCTAATCTTACTTTTGGTCCGATGATCTGTAAATCGTTACGTGATTATGGCATTACTGCTCCTATTGATGTTCACCTTATGGTAAAACCAGTAGATAGTCTTATTCCTGAGTTTGCCAAAGCAGGTGCTGATATTATTACTTTTCACCCTGAGGGTAGTGATCATGTAGATCGTACATTGCAATTAATCAAAGACCATGGTTGTAAAGCTGGTTTAGTGCTTAACCCTGCAACGCCTTTACACTGCTTAGATTTTGTAATGGATAAATTAGACGTTATTTTATTAATGTCAGTAAACCCTGGTTTTGGTGGGCAATCATTTATTCCTACCACGTTAGATAAACTACGTTTGGTCAAAGAAAAAATAAAACAAAGTGGTCGTAATATTCGCTTGCAAGTTGATGGTGGCGTTAAAGCTAATAATATTGCAGAAATTGCCGCAGCGGGCGCAGATATGTTTGTTGCAGGCTCAGCCATATTCTCACAAGCAGATTATAAAGTTGCAATAGATGAGATGCGTGCAGAATTAGCGACTGTAGCTAATTAGCATATAAATTTTAAAGTAAGAAATACCGTTTAAAGGAAATTTATGAGTAAACCTATTGTATTAAGTGGCTGTCAGCCATCAGGCGAATTAACTATTGGTAACTATTTAGGCGCATTAAAGCAATGGGTCAATATGCAATCTAGTCACGAGTGTTACTACATGTTGGTAGATCAGCATGCTATTACTGTTCGTCCTAAAGCAGCGGATTTACGTAAAGCGACGTTAGATGGTTTAGCACTTTATCTTGCTTGTGGTGTCGACCCAAAACAAAGCACCATATTTATTCAATCTCATGTACCAGAACATGCGCAATTGAGTTGGGTATTAAATTGTTATACTCAAATGGGTGAGCTTAATCGCATGACGCAATACAAAGATAAGTCTCAAAAATCTGAAGCCAATATGAACTCAGGTTTATTTACTTATCCCGTATTAATGGCTGCGGATATTTTATTATATCGTGCTGATAAAGTGCCTGTGGGCGATGATCAAAAACAACATTTAGAATTAGCACGTGATATTGCTACGCGTTTTAATAACTTGTATGGTGATATTTTTACCGTACCTGATCCTTTTATTCCACAGCATGGCGCCCGAGTAATGAGCTTACTTGAGCCAACCAAAAAAATGTCAAAGTCTGATACTAATCCTGGTAACTTTATTGGCTTATTAGAAGAGCCGAAAAAAATTGCCAAGAAAATAAAACGAGCAGTAACAGATTCAGATGAACAGGCGCGTATTTATTATAGCTTGGAAGAAAAACCAGGGGTCTCAAATTTATTATCTTTACTTTCATGTGCTACAGGCAAATCAGTTGAGAGCTTAATACCTGATTATGAAGATAAAATGTATGGGCATTTAAAAGGTGATGTTGCTGATGCTGTTGTGGCCATGTTAGAGCCAATTCAAACTAAATATCATCAATACCGTGAAGATCACGCCTTTCTTGAACAAGTAATGCAAAGTGGTGCTGAAAAAGCATCTGCTCGTGCGGGTAAAGTATTAACGTCAGTTTATGATGCTGTGGGTTTTATTCCACGTCCGTAATAAAAAGTTGCGAGTATCTAGTGCTGAGATACTCGCAACTGATTTTATTTCAAAGCTTCTTTCTTAGTTTTCTCAAAAAGTTTCTCGCTACCTTTAATAAACTCATCAACACTACTACTTGATGTCATTAAAAAATTAGGCATCATGATCGTAGCATTATATTGTGGCCTAGGATTAAACTCAGGCTTATTGCTGTATTGCACTAAATAGCTTCCACCAAATAATAACGCTGTCATGCTTGCAGCAACTATAATACGGCGCTTTGCTGTCATATGAAAACCAATATAGCCGTTTAACCAAAACAGGCTAAATGCCAGTGCAATAGATATGAACATAAAAAACAGAGGTATTATAGAGCCGCTAGCACTGTTGAAAATTAATATATTCTCTAAAAAATCACTTAACCACATCAAGTTAAAGAAAACGAAACTGACCCCAAGTTGGGCCATTATTCTTGCATCATGTCGACTTAAATGAGAGACAAAAGCAACACCTGCTGGCCAGAAAGCAAAGCCTAAAACCATACTGACGGTAGGCACGAGTAACTGGCTAAAGTTAATTTCTTTAGGTGTGTTTAAATAAAATATGCCCGCTGTGATTAATGTAAAGAGCATAATACTTAATAATAATGCGATTGGGTGGCGCATTAAATTTATAACGTCTTCAAATGGGCTAAAAACAACCGTTGGCTCTACAGGGTGGTCTGTGAATAATATTCGTAGCTGACTTTTACCTAAAGTGATCACATCGCCATCATGTACAACATGGTTATTAGCGAGATGTTTTTTTTCTTTTATGTTTTCTATAAAAGAGCCATTCATTGTTTGATTATCAGTAATTTTCCATTGGTCATCAACCAGTTCAATACTTAAATGGCTTGGGCAAACGTGAGGGTCAGCTAAAATAATATCGTTATGGTAATCTCGGCCAATATGAATTTGCTGCTGAGATAATTTATACCGATGTAGTAATTTATAATTACGACTGATTTCTTCAATAATGATTTCTCTTGTTATTGCTTTTTCAGTTCCTGACTTCATATTCTCTATTTCCGTACTTTCTATTTCCATGACACTGACTCCATAAATTGACGAGTAAAGGCCAGTGCGTTTCTTTTACTAACACCTGCAATAGTAAAATGGCTAACTAAAGCTTGTTTCTTTCTATCTATCGAGGCAGCTAAGTAAATAATATCGAATAAGTCGGGAAATTTTTTATAGGCGCGAGTACAAAAAATTGTTTTGTTATTAATCGTTTGATTGTCAGGCATTACCAAATCATGCTGGCATTGATATTCAGTCACATTTTCTTTGTCTGCTCTGTTACCTGCACCAGCATGAGAAATCTGTTGTTGATATAAACGATAAAATTTATTAGCACCAATATCTTTAGCTTGCATAGTGCGAAACTCTATTTCTATCGAACCAGTAAAGAAATGAGAAGAAAGATAGGTATTTTCATCTAAAGAGCAATTGGCTACAGCGGTTAAAATTAAAACATCTGCTTTATCGGCATTAGAGTCACCCCAACAACGAATAAAAGGTACATCAATAATAGGAATATTTCCTTGCTCGCCTAATTGCCTTACTTGCCATGAGCTATTGAGAATAGCTGTCATTAATTTATCTTGATTAGACATCAATTGTTGAGCCATTTGCTCTTCAATAGATTCAGGTGCTGCTTTTAAAAAGTCTTGATATAAGCTAACTAATTTGTCGTGAGGTACTAAAAAACCGATGGAGTTACCTGAAGTCGCTACATTAATACCGACAACTTGCGCCTGTTTATTAACTACGGGGCCACCACTCATGCCTGAATTAATTGAGCCAGTAAAATGAATGCGTTCGTTAAATGATTCTTTTTTCAAACCATTATAAGTGCCAGGTACTACAATCATACCTAAATCATGCGGATTACCTAATGAGAACAATTCCTCTCCTTTTTGGGGAGTAGTTTTTGATAATTGAAAAAAAGCCATCTCTTGATCAATATCGCGTTTAACTAGAGCAAGATCGTTGATAACATCAACACTTTGTAATGATAAGCCACCTTTATTGCCTTGATTATCTAAGTACTCCATACGGTATTTTTTAGGATGTAAGGCGTAACTTGAAATAACATGATAATTAGTGGCGATAATACCGTCTCGGCTAATTTGAAAGCCTGAGCCAATAGAGGATTTTTCACCACTCGCTTTGTCTATTAACTTTATTTGATAAAGAGATGGCTTTAATTGATTAAATAGTTGCTCTGCTTGTTCCGAGGCATAACTATTACTACTTATACAACTGCTTAGTAAAATAAACACTAAGAGAAAAAACGCTTTCATTAAATTTCCTATTAAGAGATGCTCAGGTCATTGTGCCACGCTCAACGCATTAGTCACTTAATATTTTTCTATAAATCGCGGACTCTATTTATTCGGTAGGTTGACCTGAACGAAGTAAAGCTCAACAATGTCAATATACTTTCAGCCCGCTGTTTTCTAACCCACCGTATTTAGACGATGGTTGTTTAGCAATCTGAATTAGTATAATTTAATTCAACAGTCGACTATTTTACTTTTTACGTTATACTGCCGCGCTCAAATAACGTATTTAATTAGCGGAGTTCATCATGCACGACTTGTATTACAAAGGGCGTATTCACACCAGAGAAAATCATGTGAAAACAGGTTATAATACTAAGCGTGCGGCTAAACTTGGCACAGAAAAACACCCCTTAACGCTAGTGGTTACTAGCGATGAAAAGAAGCTAGAAATTGAGGCATTAGTTGCTGATAATGGCTTATTTGCAAATATTACGGTAGATAGCGCTAGCGATGAAAATATCAATGAACTTAATGGTATATTAAATAAACCAACCACCACCGTCTTTGACAAAACGCCTAACCGTAATGATCCTTGCTCATGTGGCAGTGGCAAAAAATATAAAAAATGCTGCGGTTAATGCTGCTTTGTTAAGGTAAGTGTAAACTTAACCCTCGCCATTAGTAAAAAAACGCATAAGAATGCCACTATTTATTAGCGCTGCATTTTCGGGAATAGGCTCATTACCGGCTAATAAATAAATAACTTTTTGTCCTTGCTTGGCTAATTCAATGGCATGTTGGTAATTAATCAATATTGCTGAAGTCATTGCTTGTGGAAACTTTTCGGCATCACGGCGTACATACTCAATTAATTCAATATTGACTTCATCGTCATAAAAAACTGCATCAGCAAATTGCATCGCACGGTGAGCATTCAAGGTTAAGTTATCTGGATTACCGTCTTTTGTATGAATAAAAATAATTTCACCACAAGGCGGTGCTATTTCTTGTTTTATGCTAGCAATTAATTGCTGCTCTGCTTGTTGCTGCCTACCATCAAGTATTGCTTGCCCTATAGGCCCTCTAAGCGTATTTTCCCAAAAAGCACGTCTATTACGTAAACCTTTGACGCGTGCTTTAACATGTTCTCGAAATTTATGAGAAAAGTCAGCTAGCTTACCGTAAGCTTGAGGGAGTGTTTTTTCAATTTGCTCTCGCAACATGCGAATTAATATAGGTGAACTGGCGGAACTTGATAAAGCGATAATCATCGGGCTTCTGTCGATGATCGCCGGTGTTATATAAGTACATAACTCAGGTTGATCAACGACATTAATTAATATATTTAATGGCATTGCTTCTTGATATATAGCTTTGTTAACTAACATATCATCAGTCGCAGCAATAACTAAATTAATACCTTCTAAATGACCTTCTTGATAATTATGTTTTAACCAAGTTAATTGATTTAAATTGATTAAACGCTCAACGCTAGCACAAACTTTACTGCTCATCACCGTTATATTAGAAGTGGATTTTAATAACAGCTCAATTTTACGACTAGCGACTTCACCACCGCCAATAACCATGGCTGAGAGTTGTTTTGCATCGAGAAAAACAGGAAAGTATTTCATGTAATGAAAGTAAACTTTTTCATATCAAATTCACATATTAATTTTAAAGTACAGCTATTATCATACTATGAAGAATAATAGCTGTATAGCCGTAAAACCAAAGGTGGCTCTAGCGTAAAATCAATTGTTTTTCACTGATGGCTAAACCATTTGTATCACCATAAACATAATGACCTGCTATAAATTCAAGTCCAGCAAAGCTTATGTTTTGATTGATCTCTCCTACACCCAGCTTTTCAGTTTTTATTGGGTTGCAACCAAGCGCTTTTACGCCAAGTGTTAATGTGGCTATAGTGCCAGCGTCACGAATACAACCGTTGATAATGATACCTTGCCAGCCATTAGCAACAGCCTGCTCAGCTAACATATCACCAAGCAATGCTCTGGTTAAACTACCCTTACCATCAACTACCATCACTTTGCCTGAGCCGTCAGTAGCCACTAACTCTTTTACTTTTGAGTTATCGTTAAAGCAAGAAACCGTCACTATCTCACCACTAAAAATAGCTTTACCGCCATAATTATTAAAAAGTGGCTCAGCTAATTGTAGTTGTTGTTCGTATTGGTCGAATAAATCTGGAAGTAGATCTAACATAGTAATTTTCCTTGGTAGCAGATTAATTTGTTCCTACTTTAGCACTAATGAATGATAAACTAGTATTACGAACATTTATTGTGATCATAAATCAACGCGAGTTTTGTTGCCGAGCCTTGCTGTGTTTGTGCTGCTCCACAAGAGAATAGACTCATATTTTTCTGAGCCAACAAAATAAACTCGCGAATTACTGGAATAATGCAATGCCTTGGATACAACTTAGATTAAGCGCTAACGAAGAAACTGCTGAAAAATATAGTGACTGGCTAGTTGCCTGTGGCTCGCAAGCGGTAACTTTTATTGATGCTAAAGATACGCCAATATACGAACCTTTACCTGGTGACGAAGTACTTTACTGGTCAAATACTGTGGTAATGGGCTTGTTTGATGCCAGCCATGATATGGACAAAGTGATCCGTTATTTACAAGGTATTCATCCAGACAAAGCACAAATGCAATACAAACTTGAACAACTTGAAGATAAAGACTGGGAACGTGAATGGATGGATAACTTTCATCCAATGAAGTTTGGCGAGCGTTTATGGATTTGTCCAAGTTGGCGTGAAGTGCCAGAGCCTGATGCCGTAAATGTAATGCTTGATCCTGGTTTAGCATTTGGTACTGGCACACATCCAACGACAGCCTTGTGTTTAACATGGCTTGATGGTTTAGATCTACAAGATAAAACCGTAGTCGATTTTGGTTGTGGCTCAGGTATTTTATCACTGGCAGCATTAAAATTAGGCGCTAAAAAAGTTATTGGTATTGATATTGATCCGCAAGCTTTGCAAGCCAGTTTAGCTAATGCTAAACGGAACAAAGTTGATGACAGACTTGAATTATATTTACCAAAAGATCAACCGACATTAAAAGCTGATGTTGTTGTTGCTAATATTTTAGCTGGGCCATTACGAGAGTTGGCACCTACTATTATTGAATTTGTTGACCATAAAGGTTTGTTAGCTCTATCAGGTGTGCTTGAAGAGCAAGCGCAAAACTTACAAGAAATCTATAGTCAATGGTGCGATATGCAACCAGTTACTGTGCAAGAAGAATGGGTTCGCTTAAACGGACAAAGAAAATAGTATTATATACTCATGACACCTCAAAATGTTCCTTTTCAGCGAGAATTAAAAGGCTTAGAGGCAAGGCATTGATTGACAATAATGTTCTATTGTCGAAATCAATAACGCCGCATATAAGCCTTTAAAACTCGCCCTTCGGGGACGTCTGAGCAAATCATGCTCGTCGTTGCTCCTTTTTTTAAAGGAACAACCATTAATAAAAACAAGCGCCTTGATCATGAATCGCTCAGGCGCCCTGAAACAGGCATTTTGAGGTGTCATGAGTATAAGTGTATTTGGTTTTTTCCTATGTATATATAGGTTTTGTCGGGAGCAAAAAAAACTGAATTACACCAGCTTACTTGTCTGTTTTAAATAACGACACTTGATTACGCCCCGCGCGTTTAGCATTATAAGTTGCACTATCTGCATCGGCTAATAGTTCATCTAATTCAAAGCCGCTAGTGTTAACGTCGGTAACGCCAAAGCTTGCGGTAATGGAAAATTCAAAACCAGAATCGTTAGTGTTTATGCTGGCAATCGCTTGTCGGCAAATCTCTGCTCTATGTTGGGCGGTGTGTTTATCGCAACTGGTTAATAGTATACAAAACTCTTCACCACCTAAGCGGGCGAAAATATCATTTTGACGACCAATACTTTTACAAGCATCAACCGCCGCTTTTAATGCCCAATCACCACAGGCATGACCATAGGTGTCATTAATGTTTTTAAAGTGGTCTAAATCAAACATAATAAGGCTTAACTCTTGGTTGGCACTTTTACAGAACTTTAATGCATTATTGGCAACTTGGGTAAAATGACCGCGATTAAAAATATCTGTCAGCGCGTCGTATTCTGCTAACTCTTTAATACGTTTATGGGCTCTTAATAAACGATATCCCCAGAAAATTAATACCACAAGTGTTAGTGCTAATACCATCATAATAAGACGAGTATTCTCAGCATTCGCACTCATTAATGCTTGCTCTGTGGCTAATTGGTTGTTTTTTTGATTTAGCAGATTAATTTTGTTTTTTTGCTCAATGCTTTTATGTTCAGCCAATTGAAAGGCTAGGTGCTTAGCTTGGCTTTCATCATAATAAAGTTTGTCAGCGATAGCGTATTTTTGATGATAAAACAGCGCTAGTTCAAAGTTTTCCTGTGCTTGGTTTACTTCAAATAATAATTTATAAGATAATACTTTGGAGGATTTTGCCCCTTCTTTCTTTTCATTTTCCAGTGCTTGTAAAGCGAACTGCTTGGTTAACTTCATGTTTTTATTTAACCAATGTGATTGTGCCAACAGTGAGTAATATTCAGCGATAATGCGTGGATACTTGGTATTTAAGGTATCTTGCAAGGTTGAATTTAATAATTGCAATGCTTTATCGGGCTGTTGATTGTCAAGGTGAATTTTTGCCACATAAGAATTGATGACGCTGACAATAAGATGCTCTTTATTTAATCGACATAAACTGATGGCATGTTGAATTATTGGACTTGCGGGTGTTAACTGTTTTAATTTTAAATATGACTTTATAATCTCTGCCTTGGTAAAACATTGAACTCTTCCAATGTTGCTATGCTGCTCAACTTGTTTAGCGTAAGAAAGGCTTAAATTATATTGCCCGAGCTGATTATAAAACATGGCTGTAAGTAACAAGCCTTGGTGGTGTTTTTCTTTATCTTTAATTGATGCTAATTCAGTTAACATGCTCGATATAGCAGATAAACCTTCAGCCCAGTTTTGGTCATTTGAAAAAACATTAATTAGACTCAGTTTAGTTCTAAATTTTAGTGAAATATCGGCATTAGAGTTGATTAATGCTTTTGCTGAGCTGGTGGCTTCAGTTAAATTGCCTTGATAGATTAATAGGTAAAGGTTTAGGTAATCAAGGTAGTAACGCTGTGTGCTAGAAAGCTCGTTGGTTTGTTGATTAAGTTCATTGACTAATACTAAAAACAACTTAGGTTGGCTACTTCTAATGCTATCAGCGTATGCCAGTTGTTCATCGAAGTTATTCTCATCAAAGCGACTATTTTCATCAGCCCATGAAAATGGGCTAATAAAAACAGTAAAAATAATGATTAAGCTAATGGCTAACTTAACCGTTAAGTTAGTAATGAAAGTATTGAATTGATTCACTTTTATTTATTAAAATAGCTATTATAAACCAATAACACGGTTACTTGTTTCTTCTGTTGAATCGTCATCATCTTTTTCTTCTTTTTCTTCATCTTCAGCAGGAAAAACTGTACATACAATATCAGGGCAAACATCTAATTGACGCTCAAGCGAAATGACATCTTTGTTGATAATGGTATTGCTAATCGCTTCATCAATGCCGTTATCAATAAGACATTGTTCAATTGCTTGTGGTGTTTGTAAACTAGCATCGCTAGCCAGTTGCGCAAGGGTTTCGATTACAGTTGTCATTAGGTGTGTTCCATTTTTATTGTTGCGAAATTTTTTATTCTTTTCGTGCTTGCTTTATAACACTAGCCTTAACTTAGGTCTATCTTTACTTTTTAATTCACTCTTATCAATTACTGCTAACTTATGCAAAACTTCTTGGTTAGGTCGCATCTTTTCACTGGGCGGAATAACCAAGGTGGTATGCATAAATAACTCGGCAGCAATTAAATCCGTTAGTGCAATATGCTCGGCGCGCAAGGTGTCTATCGGTAATATCTTGGCTTGATATAAAATCACTTGATGATCACTTGGGTAAGTTTCCAGTAATAAATCAACTAATACTTGTCGGTAAGCTTTACCGGTGGAGAATTTTGCCAAAGATTTATCGCCAGCTAGCCCTACTTGCCAAAGTATAAGGTGAGCAGCAGGGTCAATATTGCGCTGGTAAAACATAAACTGACTGGTTTCATAATTTATACAGCCCGTTTTACCGGGATCTATGGCTAAATCGGCATATAAACAATCTTCCGCGGAAATGCCTGGCTCCATATGCGCAGGTAAATCTTCAATTTTTGCTTGTTTAATGGCTCGATGGCCAACACAAGCAAATACACCAGGATGACCATAAAAGGCGGCGACTACTTTTTTGCTAGCGCGAACTTCTGTTAATATTGCCTCTACCATTTCGTTGTAGGTAATATTGCGATTTTTACCTTCTTTATAGTGGCATTGTAGGCTGCGAACATCATCATGCATTTCATCAAGCCAGCGCTCAGTAATGCCAGTCGACATTAATGAAAACACCACATCGGCTTGTGCAATATAACTTGTTGCTATGGGGCTAATATGCGCCCCTAAAGTCATGCCTGTACCGACACAAACTAAACTACCTTGCATTAATTCATACCTTATTTTTCTTGGTTAAGTGAGCGTTTATAGAAAATATAGAGATTATCCTAGTGTCGTTTTAATGTAATGTCTATGCCAAGTGCTTTTGAATACACTTTCAATCCTTTGTAAGTTATCTAAGGGCTGCTTTGATTGCTCGAAAATAAATCCTGTTTTTTTAGCAACTCTTGCGGTTGCAAGATTCTTTTTGGCAAAACAAGCATTGATTTGTGTTAGTGATAAATGACTAAAAGCGTACTCAATTAATGAGCCAATCGCTTCTTCAGGTAATAATCGCCCATTAGTATGTCGTAATAACATAATGCCTATTTCTGCCATATCAGTAGATTGACAGTTCAATGCCTGTAAGCCCATTATTTCATTGCTTTGTAAATTAACAATTGCCCAAGTCATTACCTTAGGTTTTTCTTTTTGCATGGTCTTTAGTGTTATGTTGAACGCTTTTTCTGCCGCTTCGGCTGATAATGGATCGCTTATATTGCGCA
>Ga0209081_1000209_pt1 | contig 35440 bp, 32 predicted proteins | sample GOMGulsemesocosm_4_FD_184636 | JGI IMG/M metagenome (GOLD analysis project Ga0209081, IMG submission 184636) | Methane-oxidizing microbial communities from mesocosms in the Gulf of Mexico - GOM15B Gulf of Mexico (SPAdes) (version 2) | ecosystem: Environmental > Aquatic > Marine > Cold seeps... | reverse complement strand
ACTTCCAACCGTAGTGATCCAACATCTCGCCACACTCAATCCAAATCGCGCGATACCAATCAAATCCCTGACTGCGCCACTCGGCGTGTACTTTGGTGTTCATGCTGTTCTGTAACTCAAGCATGGTACGAAGCTGCTGCATAAATAACCTATCTGTTGTGTTCTGATTGTTGGCTTGGTGTGCCATGACGCCCCGGTAAGCCCTACATTGGCTACGACAACACCCAATCCACAATAGTAACAAATAGCACCGCCCCAGCACCAGCGGTGCCAAACGAGCAGCTGTCATAGAACTGTCAACTCAACGGCATAAAAGTGTCACCCACCATCCTTAGCCTCACCCTGTAGGAAGGCGAGCAGCACCCCAGCCATGAGAACGAGTAGAGATGACCCATGAAGCTACTGCAAAACATCCAACACTATGACGTTTCGGCTTTCAACTGGTGCCTAAGACGTAAATACCGCGCACATATGATCGAGCTCGCGCGGTGGGTTTCTAAAACCGCAGACGGGCACCTGTATGTCATTACCGGTCTGACGCTGCTTTTTCTGGAGCAATTCTCACTCTTCGCATTTGTCAGCACCGCCTTCTGCCTAGAGAGATTGATTTATTTCATATTGAAGAAAAGCTGCCGCCGTAATCGACCACCTGAAGCCCTGCCCAACTTTGAAAGCGTGATCAAACCTGGCGATCAGTTCAGTTTTCCCAGCGGGCATACCTCTGCAGCGTTCCTCACTGCCACGCTGGTGAGTACCTTGGTACCGGGCACAGCTGTACTGTTTTTAAGCTGGGCTGTGCTGGTCGGCATGTCCAGAGTAGTTCTGGGGGTGCATTTCCCCAGCGATACCTTGGCAGGCGCTGCGCTTGGGAGCACGCTCGCGATAGCCTCCTTAAGTGTTATCTCGCACCTTTGAACCTCAACCCGCTAGAACGCAAACATGAATGAGCAATACACTATGAAAATTCTCTATGGTGTTCAGGGCACAGGCAACGGCCACATAAGTCGAGCTCGCGCAATGGCGCCCTACTTAGAGGCCGCTGGAGCCGAGGTGGATTATCTGTTCAGTGGTCGAGACCAGAGTGAATACTTTGATATGGAGGTTTTTGGGCGGTGGCAATGCCAAGCTGGACTCACCTTCATCAGTTCGCAAGGAAAAATAAGTCCCGTCGCCACCCTCTTGCACAACAAACTAGGGCAGCTACTGAACGATATTAAAACACTGGATTTATGCGAGTATGACCTGGTGATCTCTGACTTTGAGCCCATTACGGCCTGGGCCGCGCGCCGTCAAAAGGTCCGCTGCGTCAGCTTTGGTCACCAGTATGCATTCAACTACCCTATCCCTATCGAGGGTGATAATTGGCTCAGCCGCAACATGATGCGCTGGATGGCACCCGCCAAGTTACAACTGGGGCTGCACTGGCACCACTTTGATCAGCCCATCCTGCCCCCAATCATCGATTTAACCGAACAAGCACGGCCCGCCATTAAGGATAAAGTACTGGTATACCTTGGCTTCGAGTCCCCAGAGGATGTAATACCCCTGCTCCAGCGGTTCCCCTACAAGACGTTTTATTATTACGGTCACTTCGAGAAAAATGAAGTTCGGGGCAATATCCAACTACGCCCGCTGTCCCGCGCTGGATTTAAACACGACCTAGCTGATTGTGAGGGCGTCATCAGCAACGCGGGCTTCGAACTCACCAGTGAGGCCTTACATCTAGGCAAGAAGGTGTTGGTGAAACCCTTAACAGGGCAAATGGAACAGCTATCAAACGCCCTCGCCATGCGCGAGCTGGCACTCGGTGCCAGCATGACGCACTTAGACCACAGCGCGATCGAAGCCTGGTTAAACATTGATCACAACCCTCGATATCAGTACCCAAACGTCGCTAAGTCGATTGTCGACTATTTGCTGGCCGGAGACTTCAAAGAAATGGAGCTGCAGGCGCTTTCGGACTCTTTATGGGCCCAAACCAAAACCTCCAATGTGATGACACCGCACACCAGCCCAAAAGCCGCTTAAACGACGAATACAAAAAAGGACGCATCGCGTCCTTTTTTCATCCTATCTAGACCTGGCCTAATCAGGCCTTGCTGAACAATCGATGAAAGTTTTCACCGGTCGCCTCAATCAACTGCTGATAACTAATGCCCTGTAAGTCCGCTACAAACTGCGCCACTTCTTTTACAAAAGCAGGCTCGTTGGGTTTCCCGCGGTAAGGAATAGGCGCCAAATATGGCGAGTCCGTCTCGACCAGTAAGCGATCCAGCGGCATTTTACGAGCGATTTCCTGTAACTCTTTCGCATTTTTAAACGTCACAATGCCCGACAAAGAAATATAGTAGTTCATATCCATCGCCGCTTTCGCCATCTCCCAGCTCTCGGTAAAACAGTGCAGCACACCCGCCGAGGTTTCACTGCCGTGCTCTTTGATCATGTCGAGGGTGTCCTGACGCGCATCACGCGTGTGCACGATCACCGGCAATTGCGCTTGCGCCGCAGCACGCAGGTGTATTCCGAAGCTTTCTTGCTGCAACGCTTTGGTTTGGTCGCTGTAGTAGTAGTCCAAACCACTCTCACCAATGGCAACCACCTTGGGGTGCTGGGCCCAGCTCAGTAAATCCTGCTCTGAAGCCAGCCCCGCTTCAACGTCCAGCGGGTGCACACCCACTGACGCGACAACCTGCTCGTATTGCTCAGCAATAGCGACTACGGCCTCTCGATTTTCCAAGCTGATGCCAACGCACAGCATTTTCTCTACACCCTGTTCGGCCGCCGCCGCAAGCGCCAGGCTCAAGTCACCGTCGTACTTATCAAGTTTCAATCGATCTAGGTGGCAATGTGAATCAACTAGCATACTTACCTCAAATTTAAATCATGCCTAATACATACAGGTATCAGGATTAGTCCCGCTCAACCAATAAGACCCAAGGTAGTGCTGACCCTGCTCATAACCCGCTCCTGCTCATCCGTGAGCCCGCGGGATACCGTTCATCCGCCCCACATGGATGTGGGAAGTGCGAGAAACGCAGGAGCAGTTTCCCGCCTGAACATAACCCGCTCCTGCTCATCCATGAGCCCGCGGGATACCGTTCATCCGCCCCACATGGATGTGGGAAGTGCGAGAAACACAGGAGCAGTTTCCCGCCTGAACATAACCCGCTCCTGCTCATCCGTGAGCCCGCGGGATACCGTTCATCCGCCCAACATGGATGTGGGAAGTGCGAGAAACACAGGAGCAGTTTCCCGCCTGAACATAACCCGCTCCTGCTCATCCGTGAGCCCGCGGGATACCGTTCATCCTGAACATAAAAAAGGCCAAGCGTTTTCGCTTGGCCTTTTAAATCATCGGCATACCCGCACGCTTACATGGTATGAGTCTGTCGATCCGACTCTAACGAACCCGCCAAGTAGGTTTCGATCTTCTTAGCCGCCACATCATCCTGATCATTAAACTGCACGCCAACACCCGCCGCACGGTTACCTTGCGCACCCCGAGGGGTTAACCACACCACCTTACCGGCCACCGGAATCTTTTCCGGCTCATCCATAAGGTTCAGCAACATAAAAACCTCGTCACCGAGGCTGTAGCTCTTGTTTGTTGGAATAAATATGCCGCCATTCTCTACAAACGGCATGTAGGCGGCATAGAGCACCGCCTTGTCTTTAATCGTTAAAGACAAGATCCCATTGCGAGGACCACCACCCAAACCTTGCATAAACTCACTCGATGCTAGTTCTGCCGTATCACACGACGAACCCATTAAATATCTAAACGACGCTAAACTAAGCCATTCATTAACTGCTGTCTACTCTGGCCAGCCGGAAGAGCCTGTTTGGTCAAGGCTTGCCAGTCCAACAACAGCTCCTCCATCAGCAGCTGTTTATTGGGGTTGGCCGCCGACAACAACTGTCGCTTTACGGACACTAACTTGTCCCAGAAGCGAAAAACGATCATCTGCGGCACCTCAGCCAGCACGAGTACGACAGGCTCAAGATTATCAACCGCTTGAGCCTGCTGACGTATCCCCATTTGCAACCACTGCATCATGCTGGCCAAAATTTCTAATGGTTCACGTTTCGACAGTTTAGCAGCCACATCCAAAGGGGAAAGCTGCTGTTTGGCTATTTCTACCAAAGCCTGAGCCAATTGCTGCCGCGCATCCAAGTGATCGCCTTCCATTAATATTCTAGCAGCCACTGGTGCGCCACCAGCACAATTCAGAAGGTATTCAGGATCCGCCAGCCCTACAGACAGAGGCCTCAACCACTCTAATGAGGCTGTTCGATCCGGCAGGGCAAAATCAACTTTCTGACAACGGCTGCGAATAGTAGCCATCACCTGACTCGGCACATGGGACACCAGCAGCAGTAAAGTACCCGCAGAAGGCTCCTCCAAACTTTTTAACAGGGCATTCGCCGCATTAATATTGAGACTTTCGGCCGGCTCAATAAGGACCAACTTCATACCGCCCTGCTGGGAGGTTTTCGCGACAAACCCTGTCAGGCGTCGTACCTGATCAATTTTGATAACTCGACTGCCATCCTCTGGTCGCAACACAAACAAATCTGGATGGGTGCCTGCAGCACTAAGCTCACAGCCTTTACAGCGGCCGCAGCTTGCTCCAGACATCGGAGACAAACATAACAACTGCTGCGCTTTGGCTTGGGCAAACTGCAGCTTACCGATACCAGAGGGGCCAGCGAGCATAATGGCGTGGGGGAGTTTTCCATCACTTTGCTGTTGCAGTAGGCGCTGCCACTGCTCAGTTTGCCATGCATAGTGATAGTGAAGATGGGTGTCGCTCATTGAATGCTCTATGTTGATGACGGCCGACATTAAAAATTGTCAATAAGGTGGCTGAGGCAGCCACCTTATGTAAGGGCGGAGCTTATCAATATCGTCGCCAGTTGGCGATAGATTGGCGAGCATGATCGCCGATATGGAAGTAGCTGGGTCGCGACTTCAGTCTCAAACAATAGATTTGAGTACTAGAAAGCACCTCAACAGGAGCTCTAACCAACAAAGTACGCAGCACGAAGTAGCGATAGTCACTTTGGCTTTTTGATCTGTGCCGTCATCACGGCCGCCAATGTAACCTGAACCTAGGCAGTGACGCGCCGAGCTCATTAACTTACGCGGGCAAACGCCGCTGCTTCTCCACTGGTTTGACCATGTGTGCGGGACACTCTCGATCGTTGACACACCGGCCGAGTCATAGGAAACGGAACAGCCAGTTACATAGGCATGATCACGCATAACGCCGGATTGATCTAATTACAGGCATGCCAAGCATGCCGGCAATACATGACGCTCACCTGTTTGCCTGCGGTCCTCGGCGGCATCACATACCGCAATGCTGGCACTGGTGCCCTTATCACCACGCAAGCCCAAGTACGGCGCGCATTCGTGTTAATTTCTCCCATGGTTTGGTGGCACGGCCCTTAGCTATCAATATGCGCGCAAACTTTGGAGCATTCGGCGCAATAATGGCGTATTGATTCAGCATAAAATCAACGCCTTAGCCAACAATCGCTACTGCTGTGATCGACACACTGAGTAATGCTTTTTTATTATGCTCATTCTCGTTACCTTTTCTTCAATCACGGTTAATACTATGAAAGTTGATTAATAAACAAAGCATTCGCTTCGGAAAGTAAGACGCCATCGCAGTGACTCTCACCTTTAACAAAAATCTTTTTACCTTCAATACGGTCAATCCAGGCACTGAAATCAATCTCCCTCTGCAGTGGTGTGTGTTGCCGATATTCAATGTGTAGATAAGCGGTAGGCCCAGCTTTATCAACCTGTAAACCGGGTAGCGCAAGCAGCTGGTCATACACGCCGGCAATGATACCGCCATGACAACTGTTGGGCGGCCCTTCATACGCCACTGAAAAAACGACTTTTCCCAAAGCCGTAGCGCCGTCATAACAACAATCCATAGGAGGTGACAACGGATTGAATTCCCCCATGAACGGACTGTATGGCTGGAGATTATTCAAAGCCCCGTCATAACGCATATCGTAGTAGGCCATGGCCCGCTCATTCGGTGCAGAGGCTTCTTTTAATCGACCCAATGCCCCCCCTAATGTTTCATTCACTGAAACCAAAAGATCAGCCGGCACATGGCAACTATTGACTTGTTTAATCAAACCTCGAAGCGTCGTCACTGTTTCTGATAACGCTCTTCGCTCTTGTTCATTCGCACGTGTTTCATAGGAATGCATCACATCGATCCCAGAGAAAATAATTTATGTGTGTAACAGACATCCAATAAAAAGCGCAGCCAAAGGCTGCGCATAATAAAGGGAATTCAGAAATTACTTAGTAGTTGTAGGTCAGGTCAACGCCGACTGAGCGCGGCGCTCCCCAAACGTATGAGCGAAAGAAGCTAAAGTTAGCACCGTGCACGACGTATTCCTCGTCCGTTAAGTTTTTACCCCAAAGTGCAATTTTCACTTCGCCATCAAAAGCCTCAACCGCATTCAATGCAATACGACCATTATAAAGCGTGCGAGAACCACCTCTAGTCTCAGGATCAGCCGAACTGTAACCGCTAGCAGACGTATGCGTCATGTCCAAACGCGCGGACAACTCGCCAATATCCATAGCGGGGAAAACATATTCAACACCGGCACTGCCACTGCGCTCTGGTGTGGTTTGCGCCACATCACGCCCCTTATTATCGATCTCAATTTCACCATAGGAAGCATTAAGCGTTAAGCTTTCAGTGAGACGTAAAACGCCATCGATTTCAAAACCTTCACCGGTGTTTGAGCCACTGTTCGAGCTCACTCGCACAGCGTCTACAAGATCGGTTACCTGTAAGTTTTGATTGTCGTTATAGAAATAGGCAGCGTTTAGCAATACCCGGTTATCCCACCACATTGACTTCATACCTATTTCATAGGACGTGATATCTTCGGGGTTAAGTGGCGTCAATGCTGCGCCGGCATTGCGGGCAGCCTGATCAATAGTACCCGGGTTATAAACACCAGAGGCGTAACCTTCCGCACGTTTTGCATAGAGGTGAACATCATCGGTTAACTGATAACTGGCCGTTAAAGACGTGGTGAATTTAGACCAGTCTTTTTTAGCTTTATAATTTTGGTCCAACGATGGGTTTGTGTCATACAGAGTCAACTCTTTCTCATCCGCGCTGTAACGCATGCCCAGCGTCAAGGTAAAACGATCTGTCCAATCATAAGCCAACTGAGTAAACGCGGCTTTTGATGAGGATTGTATTTTATAAAAATCCCCCATATCTCGTAATAATGTTCCACCCGCGTAGCTGGCTGCGGAATAAATATTAAACTCCCAGGGCACGTTCTCCTCACCTGTTTCAGTGAAGTAATACAAACCGCTCACATAATTCAAACGATCATCAAATGCACTGCCTAGGATTTGAAATTCCTGAGAAAACTGATGCTGGCTCTTCTCTCCACTGGTATGAAAAATAGGCACGCTGACCGTTTCACTGCCATCCAACACCTCATAGGCACCACTGTCCAAGTCCAACCCACTATTACTTTGGTCGTACTTTCTAAAACCGGTTATCGACTTCAGTGTAAAGCTGTCTGTATCCCAAGCAGCCGTCAAGTTATGACCAGAAATGCGCACACTTTCAACACCTGCGCCATCAAGATCGTATTGATCGCGGCGGCCACTGCTGATTTCTGCCGCCATCTGCTCGTATACGTTACCCGCATAAATACCAAACGGTGCAGCCGCACGAAGATCGATTGTTGAACCTATCGTCGAGCCGGAACCAAATAATTCAGGGGACACGGTCGCTACCTGATTTGGTGCAGCAACGGACTGACTGCTGCTGTAGTCGTAGCTATAATCGATCGTCACATAATCAGTGGGCGTGAATCTCAGCGCAAGGCGCGCTGCGTCCGTGTCATCGCTGCCCAGATCCGTTTCAGCGTCGCTGTTGATGTTTGTCGCCCAGCCGTCGTAGCTTTTCTTGGCGTAGGTTAACTTGCCGCTTAGCGCTCCAAACGTCGGTGTATCCACAGACGTCAAGGACTTAAACAAACCATCGCCACCCACTGTTAGCTTTTGCTTAAAACCAAACTCACCTTTTGGCTTTACCGTGGTCATATTAATGGCACCGCCGGTGGTGTTTTTACCCCACAGCGTTCCCTGTGGACCACGCAAAACTTCCATTGAGGACAAATCCACCACATCCAATACGGCACCTGAGTTGCGAGCCATATAGACGCCATCAAGATAGATGCCCACTTTAGGGTCTACGGCCATCGCTGGCTCAGCGGTACCCAAACCACGAATACTCATGCGAATGTTCTTGTTACCGCCCATACTTGGTGAAAGATTCACGTTAGGAATGTACTCACCCACATCACTCGCACCAGCCGCACCAATATTTTCAAGCGAATCTTCGTTGTAAGCCGTAATAGCGATCGATGTTTCCTGCAGCGACCTCTCTATTTTTTCTGCAGTGACAACCACTTCCTCGATAGCAAAGCCTTCCGCCACAGCACCTGAGGCCGACATGGCACATAAAATAGCCGCCGCGAGCGGCTTCATTGCATTGCGTTTTTGTAATGTAGTGCGAATAAATGTATTCATTTGGTTTCTCCAAGTAGAGCTTTTAATATTTTTTGTGAGCAGCTCTTTCATTATTTTATTTACGCCACCAAGGTGGTGTACACCGGTGTCGCGACTGCGTTGGCTAAGCCTCCTGTCCACACAGTTAGGCATTAACCACTTATTTCTTTTTGGATTGAAAACATTTCACTGGCAATGTTTTTAATCCAAATAAAACATTTACACCGCAATGTTTTTTAAACATACTGGTCCCACATCAATGCTGTCAACCATTATTTGATAATACCTCAACAATGGTTAACGTTTCGCAGGCAATGGAAGCCTCGACACCACTAAGGTTTACTGTATGTAAGCCGCCACAAAAAAGAATAAGAGTTAACGCTATGACGTCACCACACATCGCCTTCAACCAGACTATGACCAGCCTGACGCAGCAGCCTGGTTCGCCATTTGAAGTACAAACTACAGAAATACATGGCGTCAACTATAAGCACTTCAGTAACGCACCCAACACCCTGCATGATTTAGTCGCCCCAGCCCGCGATTGTGGCGCACAGGAATTCATCGCCTACCTGGACGAGCGCTGGAGCTTTGACGAATTCTTTGAACGTGTTGATCAATTGGCTTACCAGCTGGCCAATCAATTAGAGATACGTAAAGGGCAGCACGTCGCCATCGCCATGCGCAACTACCCAGAATGGCTTGTCGCCTTTACAGCGATTGCCCGTATTGGCGCCGTCGTGGTGCCCCTTAACAGCTGGGGCAATACTGACGAACTCCGCGACCTGGTAGATGACAGCCAAGCCGAGCTGGTGATTTGTGATCAACAGCGCTATCAGCTAATCAACCCCGTAGAACTTGGCATAAAGGCGGTCATTGTGCGCGCAGAGCACGACATAGTGGCCGAAGGCTGTATGACGCTCAAGGCACTGCTGGAGCAAATTCCTACGGGCTGGCAGTTAAACGACGCGGATATCAGTGGCGAAGACGTCGCCATGATAATGTACACCTCCGGTACCTCTGGGCGCCCCAAGGGCGCTGTTTTCACCCATAGGGCTTGCTGCCAGGCGGTTGTTAACCTTGAGGCTGGTGGCGCCACTGCCTACATGACCCATATGGAGAACTTTAACCAGCAGATGAAGCTGGGCCTGCCCTCAAAAGGGTTGCTAGCCGTCCCTCTATTCCACGTAAGCGGTCTCTATTCACAGTTTTTAATGACCCTGCGCGGCGGACGAGGCCTAGTACTCATGTACAAATGGGACCCCGTAGAAGCCTGCCGTCTCATCAAGGAACAGGGCATCACCAGCTTAATGGGTGCCCCGAGCATGATGCTTGAACTCACACAAACCCCTGAGTTCGAAACCTTAGACCGCAGCGCCATCATCAGTGTCAGTGGCGGTGGCGCTGCAACGCCCCCAGCGCTCACGGACAACATTAAACGTTTACTACCCAACGCTCTGCCCGGCGCAGGCTGGGGCATGACAGAATCAGGCGGTGCGGGCTGTTCATTCAGCGGCCGCTCACTGCAAGCAACACCTACAGCCAGCGGTTTTATCAGCCCTATCGTGGACTTGCGCTTCTTTGACGAGTCGGGCAATGAAGTGGATGCCACTCAAGCGGGGAAAAGCGGGGAAATTTGGATCAAGAGCCCAACAAATGTCGATGGCTACTGGCAGAGACCAGAAGCCAGCGCCAGTGATTTTAACGATGGCTGGTTTATCACCGGTGACGTTGGCTACCTTGATGAGCATGGCTGCCTGCATATTTGCGATCGCATCAAAGACATCGTGATTCGCGGTGGTGAGAACATCTACCCTATTGAAATAGAAAATCTCATTCAGTCTATTGATGGGGTTGTCTCGGTCGCGGCCTTCGCCGTCCCCAGCGAGAGCCTAGGTGAAGAAATGGCGGTGGTCATCCGCTGCGCGGAGGGCAGCGGGCTTAACGAACAAAAAGTCGTCCACTATTGCAAAGAGCACCTAGCCGGTTACAAGGTACCGAGCTTTGTACGCTTCACGCACACCGCATTGGCGATCAATGCGACCAACAAGCTGCTTAAAAAGCAGATCCGCAATGAGTACTTCCCTGAAGCTTAAGCACTCCAGACTCGGTACTTAAAAGACAATAGATGGGCGTTTTGTTAAGATTCGCCCATTCACTTATTCGAGAATAGCAACGTGGCCGCTAGAAAACACAAAGACGAAACCAGCCATCAGGCACAGAAAGCCAAAGCCACCCGAGAAAGTATTATCAACGCGGTGGTTACCATCATTAATGATCAGGGTTTCGCCTCTGCCAGCTCTACGGCCATTTCAAAAAAAGCCGGCATCACCTGGGGTGCAGTGCAGCACCACTACGGCAATAAGAACGAAATACTGGTTGCTGTTCTTGAAATGGCCAGTGACAAGTACGCCATTATCTTGCGCGATCCGCGCCTATTAAAGGGCACGCTAGTGGAGCGCGTGGACATCCTAGTGGACTCAACCTGGGAGCATTACAAAAGCGATCTTTACTTTGCGTTCACAGAGATCATCATGGCCTCACGAGGCAAAGACTCAGAGTTGACGCAACACATTCGAAAACTCAACGCAAAACTAGAGCGCAACATGATCGCCCTCATTGACATGTTTGATGGACACGACATGAGCCAAGAGCATATCTACGACTCATTACGTTACGTGCATCGATTTCTCGCAGGGTTCGCAATGGATCGGGTCTTCGACCCGAAGATGCCCTATGAAAAGCGCCATATCGAGCGCTTAAAACACTACCTACTGACCTCACCAAAGCATTAACGAGCCGACCCTCTCACATTAGCCTGCCGTTTTGATGGATAAAAACCGCCACAGCCAAAAACATTGCAATTGAAATGTTTTATTGGTTTAATCAAACCAAGGCTCAAAGAGACACAACATGACAGATTTAAATCAGTTCAAGCAGGAAACCCATCAATGGCTGCTGGACAACTGCCCCGCCTCGCAGCGCCAAGCAATCTCAAAAGAAGAACAAGTATGGGGCGGGCGCAACCGCAGCTTCTTCAACCAGGACTGCCAGCTTTGGTTTGAACGCATGCGTGATAAGGGCTGGACAGCACCCGAGTGGCCAACCGAATACGGAGGCGGTGGCCTTAACGCCAGCGAAGCCAAGGTTCTCGATGGCGAGATGAAGGCTCTCGGATGTCGCCCTGCCCTTTACGATTTAGGTCTGTGGATGTTTGGCCCAGCGCTGCTAAAATTTGGCACTGAGGCACAAAAACAAGAACACATCACCAAAATTGTACGCGGTGAGATTCGCTGGGCTCAGGGCTATTCCGAGCCAGCCGCCGGCTCAGATCTGGCCAGCCTTCAGACTCGCGCCGAAGACAAAGGCGATCACTTTTTAGTGAACGGGTCCAAAATATGGACCACCAATGCCGACAAATCCGATTGGATTTTTTGCTTAGTGCGCACCGATCCCAGCGCACAAAAACAACAGGGCATCAGCTTTTTACTGATTGATATGGCCACCGAAGGTGTTTCTACCACACCTATCCCACTGATCAGCGGCAAGTCCGAATTTTGTCAGACTTTCTTTGACGACGTTAGAGTACCGAAAGAAAATCTGGTAGGAGAATTACACGCTGGCTGGACGGTAGCCAAAGAAGTACTCAAGCACGAACGTAAACTGATGAGCATGCTGAGCAGCATGGCCGAGAAAGAAGAAGAGAGCTTGCAGGCTCTGGCCATTCGTTGCATGGGAAAAGACGCACAGGGAAAACTGAATGACAGCGGTATTCGAGGTCGTATCACCAGTAACCTTATGAACACCCACGCTGATGGTTTAACCGGCCTGCGCATGTATCAACAGGGCAAGGCCGGCGTAATGGACCCCAACCTTGCGCTCACGATGAAGTACACCAACACCAGCGAACTGCAAACGAAGGACGAGTTGATGCTCTCTATTCTTGGCAACCGCGGCCTCAGTTGGCACGACAATGAATTCGACATCACTGAAAAACGTATTGCCCAAAATTGGGCTTACAACAAATCCCACACCATTGCTGGCGGCACGTCTGAAATTCAGCTAAACATCATTGCCAAACGCGCGCTAGGCCTTCCAGCTTAGACACCCAACATATGCCCGCAGACGCGCTATAGAATTAAATGAGAAAATTATGAGCATGGTACTCAACCAAGAGCAGAACCTATTGAAGGATACGGTCAAGGGGTTTCTAAACAGCGAGGCGCCAGTCGCGGCCATGCGTGAAATCCGTGATAACCAAGAGTCTGTTGGTTACAAGCAAGAGCTGTGGCAAGCGCTGTCTGAATTAGGTCTGCCTGCCACGGCGATCGACGAAGCTTACGGTGGCCTCAGTTTTGGTTATTTAGGCTTAGGCGCTGCACTGGAAGAAATGGGACGCACCCTAACCGCTTCCCCGATGTTTAGCACCGCTGTACTCGGCGCCTCGCTGATCGAACTGGCTGGCAGTGAAGAACAAAAGCAGCAGTTATTACCTGAGATTGCCGCCGGTAAGCTGACCGTAGCGCTGGCCATCGACGAAGGCATGCACCATGCCCCCCTAGCAACCGAGCTAAGCATCGAAGCACAAGGCGAGGCGCTCGTCATTAACGGTAAAAAGACGTTTGTACTCGACGGCCATTGCGCCGACAAACTTATCGTCGTTGGCCGCAGCGCAGGTGAAAAAGGTGATAAACAAGGCCTAAGCTTGGTTCTTCTCGACCGCGACAATCAGGGGCTCACCGTACAGCGCACAACAATGATGGATGGTCGCAATGCCGCCAACATCACGTTTGACCGCGTGTCCGTTTCGAATAGCGCCCTACTCGGCGAACTACACCGGGCTGCGCGCCCGCTGTTCACCACGCTGGATCGTGGCGCTATTTGCATGGCCGCCGAAATGCTTGGTGGTTGTTCAGAATTGTTTGAGCGAACACTGGTGTTCATCAAAGAGCGCGAGCAGTTCGGAGTGAAAATTGGCAGTTTTCAAGCCTTGCAACATCGCTGTGCAAAAATATTTTGTGAACTTGAGCGCTGCAAAAGTGCCGTACTCAGTGGCCTCTCCGACATTGATAAAAATGTTAAGCACTTAGCCGTATCCGCAAGTCTCGCTAAAACATTGGCCAACGACTGCTACCAGCTCATAAGCAACGAAGCCATTCAACTGCACGGAGGAATGGGCATAACAGACGAGCTAGATATCGGTCTTTTTCTAAAACGCGCCCGCGTCTGCATGCAAATACTGGGTGACAGTAACTACCATCGAGATCGCTACGCCACCATACTTGGCTATTAAGTAGACCCCGCGAAACAAAAAAAGCCTGGCAGTACCGGGCTTTCTTACTTATCAAGAATACACACTACTTATATCTCTTACGGTAGCCCAGACAACGCTAATAACCTCTCCCTACCTCGCATCAACCCAATTCCTTCTCTTACGCTCCCAGCCCTATTCCCTCAGCCCCAGTATCCCAGTCCCTCATATCAACTACAGAGCAGCTATGCCCGCATGCATACAAAAGCAACCCCGGAAAATCATTGGCTATACCGCAACCTAACTTCTCGCCGTGAATTTTTCAGCGCATACACTCATAAACTTAAGCTCGAGATTAGATACATTCAGAGTAAATAATAAAATCCAACCTTCATTAAACGCAAACATAAAAAAGCCGCACTAGCTTTCACTGGTGCGGCAACAATACGGACACGGAGCCCCATGCAAACTTTAAATATTCAAACCTCACCAACCAAGAACTGGCCGTACCACTTACGGAATTTGTGGAATGGGCCGTCGCCGTCACACAGCATAGGTTTGTCGTAAAATTTCTTTCGATTCCAGATGATACTGTCCTCTTCCATCTGCTGGCAGATGTTGGCAATGATGGCATCACCGACACCACCTAGCCGCGTGCCTTCATCTGATTTTTTCTGGAAGAACGCGTAGTGTGCACGCGAAAAACTTTGACTAACTGGCGACAGATTGGCCAGCAGTAGCGTTTCACACAGCCCGGTAAAGCGAACTACTGCAGCGCCGGGGCCGTAACTGAAGTTTTCAATCTGCCCTTCCACTACGCCACGCGGTGTTGGATTACGGGTTTTCAACACGCCGTGGCGCATATGCCCATCGAATTCTTGAACTTCTGACTCAGGAATATCATCGGTGCCGTGGACATAATGGAAATGCGCCGCATCAACCGCGTTCTCACCAATTTCCTGCATATGGGTGGAAATATCCCAGGTAAACGTCTTAGGCTCACCCCATTCATCATTATCTGCAGCCGCCTCGCCAATAACAGGCAGGTCGAACAGAGGCTCAGTCCCCTCCGGGTGGTACCAAACAAAAATACTTTGATTAACTTCACGTACCTGCCAACTGCCCAACACCTGCTCGCCGCGAGCAACCTTAGGCGGCATGTTCTTGGCGTAAGGCACACTGGTGCAGTGACCTTCACCATCAAACTGCCAACCGTGGAATGGACAAACAATACTTTCGCCCACGACCGATGAACCGCCACCGGCGTTATCGTGAATGCCATAACCCAAATGCGCCCCCATGTGTGGGCAGTAGGCATCGACTACCTTAGCCACACCGGATTCAGTGCGAAAGACAACCAACTCTTGACCGAAGTATTCAAGCGGTTTGGATTGCGCCACTTTCAGCTCATGTGAATGAAGCACGTGAAACCAACCGTACGGCATCGGCAGAGGAATGCGGCTATCGTTTTTATCACTGGCAATAATCATGATTTAACTCCTAATATTTTGATGTGGGCTATGTGGCACTGCGGCTAGCTCACAACTTAAATACCCGCTCTGCGTTTTCACGTAAGAATTTTGGCCAAACTTCGTCTTTAAAGGGCACGTTGGGCATGTCTTTAAAGATACGTTCAAATGAAAGTCCCATGGGGAAGTAACCCGCGTACATCACCTTGTCGACACCCCGGGTGTTGGCAAAGTTAACAATATTTGCTGGATAGTGTTTTGGCGCAAAGGCACTGGTCATGTAATAGAGGTTTGGATACTTAAGCATCAGCTTCCACGCCAAATCGGTCCAAGGTTCAGCGCCGTGCCGCATAACAATCTTTAATTCTGGGAAGAACCAACAGATTTCATCCAGGTGCTCGACCTTTTGCGGCTCCATCGGTATGCGCGGTCCTGGTACCCCAACGCATGGGCAGAACGGAATATCGAGGTCTATGCAGGTAACGAAGATGGGGTACCAGCGCTTATCACTCAGCGACACCTGCGGGCACAGACCACTTGGAAATGCAGTCACCGCCTTGATGTCATATTTTTCCTTAAGGCGACGAATTTTTCGCACCTCTTCCATGCCATTGTTAGGATTGCACTCATAACTCCCATAAAAGCGTTCAGGGTATTTTTCTACCGCCTCGTTCTGCGAAGCGTACATACCTTCATCGACACCAATCATCGCTTTTTCAATACCAAACTCGTCCATCTTATCGATGGTGTATTGAAGGTAGTCGTCCTGCTTACCCGTGTTCGGCACATCCTTGAACATGTATTGAGCCGGCATCTGGAACATCTGACGGCTCTCTTCGTCCATCAGCAAAGGCTTAATAAAATCGTAGAAATTCGACTTTTCGTCGTTGGGAATGGCCATCATCAGGTCGATGATGCCGATGTCGCTTGGCATAGCCATAGTCATTCCTTAAGTCTGTTGCAATTCATTAATTCGAGGCTGAAATCACAGGCCTCCCTAAAGCGTTAAAAGCAGATTACACACAAAACATTTCACTTGCAATGTTTTGTGTGTATCGATTGATCAAGGTCAATAAAGACTCTTAAGTTAGCAGTGTAGATAGAAATCTAAAGGAGATACCAGCTAGGCAGGTTAACTCTAGGGTCTGAAAGAGCAAGCTCGTTGCTCTGCCAACCCTACTTCACACATCATTAAAGGGTGTCTATAATCTCGGCGATGTCCGCCTGGACGCCAGCTAAACTCTGGCCTGCATCAACCACGCGATAACGCGACGGGTCGGCTGCAGCGCGGGTCTGATAGCCTTGGCGAACGTTTTCAAAAAATGCCATTTTTTCCTGTTCAAAACGATCAAGATCACCACGCGCACTTGCCCGCGCCAGACCCGTCTCTACATCGATATCGAGAACAATCGTGAGGTCTGGGCGAACAGAGCCCTGCACCATCTGCTCTAAATCGGTGATGACATCAAGTGGAAGTCCACGCCCATACCCCTGATAGGCGTATGTGGCATCGGTAAAGCGATCAGACAACACCCAAGTGCCCGCTTCGAGTGCAGGTAAAATCTTTTGGTGTAAATGCTGAGCACGGGCAGCAAACACCATTAACAGCTCCGCCTTAGGGTCTACTTGCTCTTCACGCGGGGCTAAGAGTAACTCTCGTAACTCTTCGGCCAGCGGGGTACCACCGGGTTCGCGGGTAACCAACAGGGGGATCCCTCGCTCAAGCAATGCTTTTTGGATGTATTCAAGATTGGTGGTTTTACCCACCCCTTCGGTCCCCTCAAGGGTTATAAACTTTCCTGTCACAGATATACCCGTTCCATTTTTGTTTTTCTTTTTGTTTAGTCTGGCGCCGAACGATAGCCTTCTTTACGCTGTAATTGAAAGCGCTTAACCGCATTTATGTGCTCATCCAGCGTGATTGAGAAGTAGTGACTGCCATCACCCTTGGCGACAAAATACAACGCATCTCCAGCCTCTGGGTGCAGCGCCGCATGAATTGCTTCACGGCCAGCCAGCGCGATCGGTGTCGGCGGCAACCCATGGTTGGTGTAAGTGTTATAAACGGTGTCGGCCTTAAGGTCACGGCGGCGAATATTACCCTTATAGGCATCGCCCATGCCATAAATCACCGTTGGATCTGTCTGCAGACGCATGCCTTTTTGCAGGCGGCGCACAAAGACCCCAGCAATAACCCCCCGCTCACTCGCTTGACCGGTTTCACGCTCAACAATAGAGGCCATAATAAGGGCCTCGTAAGCACTTTTATAGGGCAAACCCTCGTCTCTTTGTTGCCACTCATCCTCTAATACCATGGATAAGCGCTGCTGGGCCTGACGAATAATAGTCTCATCACTGCTGCCCTTGGTGAAAAAATAAGTGTCAGGGAAGAACAATCCTTCTGGGTTGCTCTGTTCAAGCCCTAAGTAATGACTCAGTTTGCTCAGGTCGGCCCGAGAATTCACACTCGGAAGTTTCGTTTCCAGTGCGGTTTCAGCACGCAGGCCGGCCAGTACCTGCTGCACTGTGTGTCCTTCGATGAGCGATACAGAACGGTAGTTAACCTCGCCCTGCACCAACATACCGAGTAACTGTGGCCGTGTTAAACCCGGCGACAATTGGTACTCGCCAAATTTAATGGCGGTTTGGCCGGTTAATCGCCCCGCCAGAACCAGTAACTGTGGATACTGTAGCAACCCCTCAGCCTCCATACGGTATGCCGTGCGCGAGAGCGAATCACCACGCTCTAGCTCCATTACCTGCGGCGTCGCTATCGGTAAAGGTTGCTGCCACCACTGCCAAGCGAACACACTGAGCAGCACACCCGCAACGACGCCAAGCAAGAGAAAACCGCGAAAGACTCGCCACAAATATTTCACAACTCACCACCAGCCTGCGGGTCGGTATCGCCAACCTCGCGCTCAAATGCCTTTAGTGTTTCGTCACTGGGGCTCGCCACAGTATCGAGTACAGTCGCCACCTGATAACGGCTTTCTACTGCGTTCTGTAAACGGCGGCTGATCGAGGATTCTGTAAATCTGTCGGTAAAGAGCAATTCCTGATCATCGAAATCAATGCGCGTAACGGGAACAACGCCCATCAGGCTGTTGCAGATAAACAGCTCATCGGCTTGCCATAACTCACTCAATGGGCACCGACGTTCAACAACCTCGACACCTAATTCAGGCGCCAGCTCATCAATAATTAATCGCCGAATGACCCCGGCAACGCCGGCTCGGTTGAGACTCGGCGTAGCAAGCTCGCCGTCTTTAACTAAAAATAAATTGGCGACTGTAGTTTCTATCAACTGACCATCCGCATCACAAACCAATGCATCGCTGTAACCCTGCTCCACCGCCTCCTGCTTCAACAATACGTTTTCCAGGCGGTTTAGATGTTTAATACCAGCCAGCATGACACCACTGCTGATGGGTTGGCGGCAGAAGCCTAACTCAAGCCCATACCCACGCTGATGACTGAAATCGCTGGCTGTAAAGGCGCTGATAACAATGGTGGGGAAAGCATCAGGGTCAATCGCGTAACCACGACCACCCTCACCGCGGGTCACCTGAATTTTAACCACCGCCTCATCAGCGATAGGCGACAGTCTCTGCCAAAATGCCTGCAGTTCTCCATTTAATCGTGTGAGCGACAAGCTGATTGCCAGACGCTGGCAGCCCAACTCCAAGCGAGCCAGATGATAGTCCAGTAGGGGCGCACTGCCCCGCTGCCAGCGTAGCGTTTCAAACACGCCGTCACCAAAGCTAAAGCCACGGTCGCCCGCATAGACATCGTCACAGATTTGGTTGTTCACACAAATGAGAGGCAGCTGATCGGACATAATATATTCTTTGAAATTTGAGCAAAAAAAAGCGGGCATCAGCCCGCTTTTCGCTAGGTACCGGTTAAATTTTACGGAACACTAAAGAACCGTTAGTCCCACCAAAACCGAAAGAGTTTGAAATCACAGCATCGATACTGCGCTCTTGCGCCGTATGTGGCACCAAGTTGATGTCACAACCTTCATCCGGATTATCTAAGTTTATGGTGGGCGGCGCTACTTGATCACGAATTGCCAGCACACTGAAAATAGACTCAACCGCACCGGAAGCGCCCAACAAGTGGCCAATCATTGACTTGGTAGAGCTCACCGCGACCTGATCAACCGCAGACCCCATCACCGCTTTAACTGCCTGACACTCCGCTAAATCACCAGCAGGTGTTGAGGTGCCGTGCGCATTGATGTAATTGATCGACGCCAGATCAATTTTCGCATCCTTAATAGCGTTGTTCATTGCTTGCTGCGCACCTACTCCACCTGGTGGAGGTGAGGTCACGTGGTAGGCGTCGCCGCTCATACCAAAGCCGCACAGCTCTGCGTAAATTTTAGCGCCGCGGGCTTTTGCCGACTCATATTCCTCAAGCACCACCACGCCGGCGCCATCACCCAAAACAAAACCGTCACGGTCTTTGTCCCAAGGGCGACTGGCGGCTTGCGGGTCATCATTGCGTTTGGAAAGCGCACGCGCCGCAGCGAAACCACCCAAGCCAACCGGCGTAGTCGCCATCTCGGCACCACCGGCGATCATCGCATCGGCGTCACCGCACTGAATCATACGTGCCGCCATACCGATGTTGTGAGTACCGGTGGTACAGGCCGTTACGATAGAAATATTAGGGCCCTTGAAACCATACTTAATACTTAAGTTACCGGCGATCATATTAATGATCGCGCCCGGCACAAAGAATGGTGATATACGGCGCGGGCCTTTTTCTGCGATCAGTTTTGCTCCGCCCTCAATCGATCCCATGCCACCAATACCGGCACCAATAGCAGCGCCAATACGTGGCGCATTTTCGTCGGTTATTTCAAGGCCGGAGTCCTCGATAGCTTGGACGCCCGCTATCATGCCGTATTGAATAAACGGGTCCATATTCTTTGCGGTTTTAGCGGCTATGTGCGGCTCAGGTGTGAAGCCTTTTAAGGCACAGCTAAACTGGGTTGTGAAAGCCGAGGCATCGAACTTATCAATAGGGGCGGCACCACTGCGACCGGCTAAAATACCTTCCCAGGTCGAAGCCACATCATTACCTAATGGCGTAACCATCCCTATACCCGTGACTACTACTCTACGACGTGACACACAGCCTCCTTAAGCCTTAACTACTGGGCAAACCCTGGCCCCAATGCGATAAACATTCAATATGATTTTCAAAAAAGCCTATTTGATCAGGCTCAGCGAGCAAGGTACAGCTAAAAGTAAATACCGAGACATAAAAAAACCGCGCTATTTCGCAATAGTGCGGTTTTCTTTGCTGGGAAATGAACAAGTCATTTCCTAGCGACTGGAATCAACCCAAGTTGGCAGTGACGTAGTCAACAGCCAGCTGAACAGTCGTAATCTTTTCAGCTTCTTCATCAGGAATTTCAGTTTCGAATTCTTCTTCCAGAGCCATAACCAGCTCTACAGTATCCAAGGAATCAGCGCCCAGATCTTCAACGAAAGATGCTTCGATTTTCACTTCTTCTTCTTTAACACCCAGTTGCTCTGCAACGATCTTTTTTACACGCTCTACAATGCTAGACATAGCGGTTTTCAACTCCTAAGTTGGTATTTATCAGTTAGCTTCTATTGACAGCCGTCCATGTAACCCAAGAACAACGACTGCTTGGTACGGCCAACTCGATGGGCATTCTACATTGAAATTTATCGAGTTGTAACATACCGATTTGAAAATCTTTTAAATCACCTTACTTAACCTTTAGAATCAGTGAGTTAGGCCATGTACATACCACCATTCACATGAATGGTATCACCCGTAATGTAAGCCGCTGCGTCACTCGCAAGAAAATTAACAACACCCGCGATCTCTTCCGGTTGCCCCAAACGACCCAAGGCAATATTACTCAGCATGGCCCCTTTCTGATCATCACTCAGTTCTTTCGTCATATCCGTATCGATAAAACCGGGCGCTACCGTATTGACAGTAATATTGCGTGAGCCAACCTCTTTAGCCAAAGCGCGGGAAAAACCAGCCACACCCGCCTTGGTTGCGGCGTAATTAGTCTGGCCTGCGTTGCCCATTGAGCCAACAACCGAACTGATATTAATAATACGGCCCCAGCGCACCTTCATCATGCCGCGCAAGCAAGCCTTACTAAGGCGATAGACGGCGCTCAAGTTGGTATTGACCACATCAAACCACTCGTCTTCGCTCATCCGCATCAGCAGGTTATCTTTAGTAATTCCGGCATTATTGACAAGAATTTCGATGGCGCCATGTTCGGCCTGAACCTGCTTAATCAAAGTCGCCACAGAATCAGCATCGGTCACGTTCAGCACCATACCGACGCCATTCAAGCCTTTTTCTTTAAAGCGTGCTGAGATTTTCTCTGCACCCGACTCAGACGTCGCAGTCCCTACGACCACCGCGCCCTGCGCCGCCAGCAGATCAGAAATCGCCGCGCCGATACCACGACTTGCACCTGTTACCAATGCAACCTTGCCTTGAATGCTCATACATAATTCCAATTAATTAATTCCGACAGGCCATTAAACCGGTCATAAATCTGTTCCGTGTTATTACTTAGCCTCGGCCAAAGCCTTTGCCATAGCCTCCGGCGTTTCCGTCGAAAAGGCCGTCACACTTTTATTGATGCGTTTACATAAGCCAGACAGCACCTTCCCTGGACCGCACTCTACCACCTGCTCAATGCCGGCAGCGGCCAACGTTTCAACGCAACCAGTCCAGAGCACGGGTGCATAAATCTGCTTGATCATCAGCGCTTTAATAGCCTCAGGGTCCGCCTCCATTTGCGCATTCACGTTGTGCACAACCGGAACTTGCGGGGTATTGAAGTGCGTTTCCGCAATTTTGGCGGACAATTTGTCAGCCGCAGGTTTCATCATGTTTGTGTGGAAAGGGGCACTAACCGCCAACGGCATGGCGCGTTTGGCGCCCGCTTCTTTGCACAGGACTATGGCGCGATCGACAGCGCCGGCGGTGCCGCCAATGACCACTTGCCCTGGTGAGTTAAAGTTCACGGCGCCCACCTCTTCGCCCTGCCCTGCGTCAGCGCATGCTTTGGCAATAGATTCATCATCTAAACCAATAATGGCTGCCATCGCGCCTTTACCAACTGGCACCGCTTCCTGCATGTACTGACCACGCAGCTGCACCAACTTCACCGCCGCTTTGAAATCAACCACGCCAGCACATACCAGCGCCGACCACTCACCCAAAGAGTGACCGGCCATTAAAGCTGGCTGAGCACCCGACTTTTCTGCCCATGCACGCCATAGTGCAACACTCGCCGTGAGCAACATTGGCTGCGTACGCTCGGTCAGGTTCAGATCCTCTTGAGGTCCCTGCTGAACAAGTTTCCACAGGTCATACCCCAGTACCTCAGAAGCCTCAGCAAAAGTAGACTCAATAATTGGGGACGCGGCCGCCATCTCGGCTAGCATGCCAACCTTCTGGGAACCCTGACCGGGGAAAACAAACGCCAATTGTGCACTCATAACATTTACCTATTAATTCTTATCTTTGTAATCGTAACCAATTCCTCAGCACTAGACCCTAGGCACCCGGCAGTCTTTCCTGCCAGCCTCAAGCTTATTAGGTAAGGTACTGAGCTATTCGTTGATTAATGCGTTGGGGCAGCTGCCGTTCAGCCTGCTCAAGGGCAACACTCAGCGCGCATTCAAAGCCAGCCGAACCAGCACTGCCATGACTTTTAATGACCGTTCCCTGCAGCCCCAAAAAACTTGCGCCATTATATCGAGCGGGATCAAAACGAGTATGCCATTTTAGTAACATTGGACGGGCAAAGTAGCCAACAAGGCGCCACCAAGGGGTTGAATTAAAGAGCGACTTAAGATGTTCAGCTAAGAGCGTTGCCACCCCCTCGCTGGCCTTTAGCGCAACATTACCGGTAAAGCCATCACAAACAACAACGTCAGCCTCCCCCCTAAAAATACCGTCACCCTCAATAAAACCGACATAGCGAAGGTGCTCACTATCCTGCAAAAGAGTCGCCGCCAAGCGAACTTGCTCACGCCCCTTTGACGCCTCAGTACCAACATTCAACAAAGCCACTCGCGGCTGCTCCATAGCGTCATCGCCTGCAGCAAAAACCGAGCCCATCAAAGCAAACTGCAACAACTGCTCTGACGTGCACTCAATATTAGCCCCGAGATCCAGCATCACGCAGTCACTGGGGTCGCCAGGGATCATCTTGCATATAGCAGGGCGATCAATCCCGGGGAAGGTCTTCAACAAAAACTTCCCCATGGCCATTAATGCACCCGTATTTCCAGCGCTCACGCAGGCATCAGCTTGATTGTTCGCAACCATGGAGACAGCCCTCCACATAGAAGAGCCCTGCCGATTGCGCAAAGCAACAGCGGGTCGATCATCCATCGTGACCACGTCATCTGTCGGAATAAGCGTTATATTGGAATTTGGGGAAATCGGAGGCAGTATTGCGGGAAGACCTATCAAAGACAGGTGGACATGCGGGTGTCGAGAGGCAAAATTTATTGCGGCTGGCAACGTAGAACGGGGACCTAAGTCCCCGCCCATAACGTCTACAGCAATGTGTAGATTTTCTGTCAAGACTTAGCTGTCGCTGCCAGTCTCAATCACTTTGCGGCCTTTGTAGAAACCGTCAGCAGTGATGTGGTGACGAAGGTGCTTCTCACCTGATGTTGGATCCACAGACAAAGTCTGGGCAGTCAGTGCGTCGTGTGAACGACGTTGTCCACGACGTGAACGTGTTACTTTACTTTTCTGAACGGCCATGATTATTTCCTACTTACGCTATTTACCAGAACCGGGGCGCCTCAGGATTTCGGCGAGCCCTTAAGTTGTTCCAGCATTTGAAATGGGTTACTTGCAACATCCTCTAGCTCGTCTCCCTCGCCAACGCTAAAGGCAGAAGCCTCAACACACGCGTGCTCATGGTACGAAGCTAAAGGTAAGTTAAGCAGTAATTCGTCTTCAATGACCTCAAAAAGGTCATTTGGCCCCTCTGCCGCAATCCATGGATCGAATCGCTTCGGTAGATTCTTAGCCGCATCCTCATCCCATACTATTGCCAAGTTAATGTTTGCCTTAACCGGTACCACTACCGGCTCAAGACACCGCTGACAAGTAACTGACAGCTGACATTCAGCCTGACCTCTGACGGTACGAATACGCTCTTCGTCGAGCAAAAATTCAAGTTCGACGTCCACCTCAACCGTAGTATCAAGCACCATTTCGTTGATGCGAGACAATTCATTTACCGGTAGCTTGCCTATAATTTCAAGGCCTTGCTGAGCAAATTTCCGCGGATCGATAAGTCGCGGCAGGGGCTGATGTAAAGGGGTGTTTTGCATAAGCGCGCAATTCTATGGATATGCTCCCATGCTGTCAAAGAAAATCATCCAGAAAAGCTAGAAAACTGATATTTTAACCCACAACGAATCAATACAGACCCAATTCATCATGGATATCAAAGCAGAACCCCCGCTGGTACTTGCTTCAAGCTCAATCTACCGCCGCCAACTGCTCAGTAAGTTGCAACTTGAATTCAAATCGGCCAACCCGAATATAGATGAATCCCAACAGCTGGGCGAGTCAGCTGAAGAGCTCGTCATACGGCTGGCACAGGAAAAAGCGCTGGCCTTAACACCGAGCCATAAAAAACATCTTATTATTGGTTCCGATCAGGTGGCCGTTGTTGACGGCAAGATACTTACAAAACCTGGAGACAAGCACGCAGCCTCACAGCAACTGCAACAAAGCAGTGGCAATACCGTCACCTTCCTCACCGGGCTTTGCGTACACAACAGTAAAACAGGACGCACACAGACAAGCTGCGAACACTTTAGCGTAAAGTTTTTAATGCTCAGCCCTGAGCAGATTGAAAACTACCTAACAAAGGAAGAACCCTACGACTGCGCTGGTAGCTTTAAGTCTGAGGGGTTGGGGATATCGCTGTTTGAGTCTATGCACGGTGATGACCCAAATACATTAATAGGCCTGCCGCTGATTGCCCTGTGCAGAATGCTGCGAAATGAAGGCGTAGAGCCCTTAAAATAAGCAGATGAAAAGTGAACGACAAGGCGGTAATACCGCCCGCCTAATCAGGGAGCTTACTGACTGCTCACCCAAAAGATGCACGTGACAACAAAAATGGCTATTAACACCACCGCAGCAATGGCATCCGCCGTACTGTCACCGGTTTCCTGCATTTCAAATGGCTCATTCATTATTATTATTCTCGTATGATGTGGGTTCATTCAGTCCAAGTCAGCTGCTCACCCCCCTATGGGAGGCTAACGACTCTCTTGGCAATCCTTTTTATGCCCCACATCTTTTCAAGCTGCAAGCTATAAAAGCCCTTTATTAGGAAAAGGTCTTAGCGAAAGCCAAAAAACACGCATACCCGAATATCAAGTAGCACGGGCGTTACCGTTTTTCACACTCACAGCCGCTCGCGGGGGCTCATTAAATATTGTATGCTTCGCGCCTTATTTTTGTGGGCTGAGTTACAGCCAAACGAAATATTCAGCAACCGCGCTTTAACCCAATAAAAGAACAGGTGTACGACTCAATGTACATATACGACGAGCATGACTACAAGATACTCGGCGAGCGAACCACTCAGTTTCGCAAGCAAACCGACCGATATCTGGCCGGCGAATTGAAAGAGGAAGAGTTTCTTCCTCTTCGCCTTCAAAACGGCCTCTACATCCAGCGTTTAGCGCCAATGCTAAGGGTAAATGTACCCTACGGCATGCTGAACACGACTCAGCTGCGAAAAATTGCCCACGTTGCTCGTGAATACGACAAGGGGTATGTACACGTTAGTACCCGCCAGAACATACAATTTAACTGGCCAGAGCTCGCTGAAGTCCCATCGATACTCACCGAGTTGGCCGAGGTAGAAATGCACGCCACTCAGTCCAGTGGTAGCTGCCTGCGCAACACCACCAGCGATCAATTTGCGGGTATTGCGCCAGATGAAGTGGTTGACCCACGCCCATACAGCGAAATCATTCGTCAGTGGTCATCTTTTCACCCTGAGTTCGCCTTCCTTCCGCGCAAGTTTAAAATTGCCGTGTCCGGCGCCGAAAGTGACCGTGCCGCCATCCGTGTGCATGACATTGGCTTGCAGGTGGTAACGAATGATACCGGCGAAGTGGGCTTTAAAGTCCTCGTTGGCGGCGGCCTAGGCCGTACACCTGTGATAGGTTCGGTAATTCGCGAATTTTTACCTGAAATACATCTAATCAGTTACTTAGACGCCATTTTGCGCATTTACAACCAGCTTGGTCGTCGAGACAACAAATACAAAGCCCGAATCAAGATTCTGGTTAAAGCCATGGGTGCGGACAAATTCGCCGCTAAAGTTGAGGAGGAGTGGGCGCACATCAAAGACGGCCTTAGCACACTCACAAGAGCCGAGATCGAACTCGCCAAGAACGCCTTCTCCACCCCTGCATACGCAGAGCTGGGTGACGAATCTGCGGTTCTCGCACAGCAAACCGCTGAGCAGCCCGCGTTTGGCAAATGGTTGAGCCGCAACGTTCACCCACACAGGGTTAGCGGCTACGCGGCCGTGACCCTGTCACTTAAGCCTACTGGCGTGGCGCCAGGCGATATTACCGACAGCCAGCTAGAGGCAATTGCCGACCTAGCTGATCAGTACAGCTTTGCAGAAGCACGCACCACACATGAACAGAACATCGTTCTGGGTGATGTAAAGCAAAGCGATCTATTTGCTCTTTGGGGGAAAGCCAAAGCCAAAGGGTTTGCAACACCTAACATAGGCACGCTGACAGATATGATCTGCTGCCCAGGAGGCGATTTTTGCTCTCTGGCCAACGCCAAATCTCTGCCTATCGCTGAAGCCATTCAACGCCAGTTTGATGACCTCGACTACCTATATGACCTCGGTAACCTAGACCTGAACATATCCGGTTGCATGAACGCCTGTGGTCACCATCACATTGGTCACATTGGCATTCTCGGCGTCGATAAGAAAGGCGAAGAGTTCTACCAAATTCAGCTAGGTGGCAACGCAGGCACCGACACCAGTTTAGGTAAGGTGCTCGGGCCAGCCTTTGGTGCCAATGAAGTACCCCAGGTGATGCAACGCATAATCGATACTTATGTAGCTAAGCGCGTAGACGGCGAACAGTTCATTGAAACCTATCGCCGTGTTGGTATGGCGCCATTCAAGGAGAAGGTATATGCCAAAGCTGATTAAAGACGCCAATATCATCGACAACCAGTGGAGCATGCTAGAAGCCTCCAACACACCGGAAGATGCTCTCATTCCCGCAGGCAACGTCATTGTCCCACTGAATGTTTGGCGCTCACAAAAAACCAAGTTAAGCGGCCGAGCTGACGAGATAGGCGTTTGGCTTACCAGTGACGAGTTTGCTGACGAACTGGCAGACGATGCAAAAAAGCTGCCGCTCATTGCGCTGCACTTTGCTACGTTTATGGATGGGCGCGCATTTACCACCGCTCGCCTACTGCGTGAACGCTTTGGCTTTACCGGCGAGCTGCGTGCATCCGGCGCCATTATTCGTGACCAGCTGTGTTATTTGAGTCGCTGCGGTGTCAACGCATTTCACTTTGCTGACGACAGCATCAACCTGGAAGGCGCACTGGACTCTTTAAGCGATTTTAGTGACGGCTACCAAACATCCGTAGAGCAGAAGACACCCCTGTCTCAACGACGTTGATTGCTCCTGTAAATATCGTAAAAAAGGCCGCTTAACATTGCGGCCTTTTTTACGCCTGTGAAAAATTAAAATGTCGTCACCACCAGCCAAATGGATGCAAAAAATAACCATTTGGTTTAACGTCTAGCAATCAACACACAACAAACAGTAACGCGCACAAGAGATCACCAGACTTTATGCACGACAGCCTTCTGCAATCATTTTTCTTAATATTTACCGGCGCTGCGGTGATTGCGTCCATTGCCCTCTACACGCGCCAACCACTCCTAGTGGCCTACATCGTCCTAGGCGGCTTGTTAGGGCCTTTTGGCTTTGGCCTTATTCAGGATGTCAGTCTTGTGACTGACATGGCCCATATCGGCATCATTTTCTTACTGTTTTTACTTGGTCTCGACATGCAACCCAAGTCGCTACTCAACGTCCTCAGGAAAGCCAGTATTGTTGGCGTTTTGAGCTCGGCAATATTCGCACTCACCGGCTATATAATTGGTTACAGCTTCGGTTACAGTCACACTGAAAACCTCATCATTGGTATGGCAATGATGTTTTCGAGCACGATCATCGGCATTAAGCTACTCCCGACCACAGTGCTGCACCACAAGCACACAGGAGAGCTTATGGTGGGTCTTTTACTCCTACAGGATTTTCTCGCCATCATCTGCCTCATGATCCTATTGAGCGGCGACATGGGCAGTATCAACTTACCGGCCTTTGGCATGACCCTGCTGGCGCTGCCGCTCCTAGGTGCTTTCGCCTTCGCTTTTGTGCGCTTCATTATACTGCCGCTAATACACCGCTTTGATCGCTTTCACGAGTATATTTTCCTGCTCGCCATTGGCTGGTGTATGGGTCTGGCACAAGCTGCGCAGGTACTAGGACTGTCCGCGGAGATCGGTGCCTTTATTGCGGGGATCAGCATCGCCACCAGCCCCATCGCCCAATACATAGCCATAAACCTTAAGCCCCTGCGCGACTTTTTCTTAATCCTATTTTTCTTCTCACTCGGCGCGCGTTTTAACCTGTCACTGCTCGGTCAGGTTTGGCTCGCCAGCGCAGTACTCGCAAGCGCTGTATTGATCATAAAGCCACTCACCTTCCGCTTCCTGCTGCACCAGCACAGCGAGACGCAACGCCTAGCGTGGGATATTGGTTTTAGGTTAGGCCAAATCAGCGAGTTCTCATTATTGATTGCCTTCATCGCCACCAGCAACGCGCTGATCAGCGAAAAAGCCTCAGTGCTGATTCAAGCCACCGCCATACTTACCTTTCTAGTATCGAGTTACATTGTGATCTTCAACTACCCCAACCCCATTGCCGTCAGCGATCGCTTGAGGCGAGACTGAATCAAAGTTTTACAAGGTAGCGCCCAACCGCATGCCCATTAAGCAGCTGATCCAAGTGCTGAGGCACCTGCTCCAAGGTGATCTCCAAAGCCATTGAACCCAACATCGGCGGCCGATAAACACCCCCCAACTTGCCCCACATTCGTATTTTTTGCTCCAGCGGCAGCTCCACGCTATCGACCCCCAGTACGTTAATGCCCCGTAAAACAAAAGGAAATACATTGGCCTTAAACTCACTCGCCGCCGACAAACCACAAGCCGCGACACTGCCGCCATAGGCCAACGACTTAGCCAACCCAAAGAGGTAGTCCCCACCGAGACAGTCAATCGCATGCGCCCACTGGGGGCTCACCAGCGGTCGATCAACCAGCTCATCAAACGTCGAGCGGTCTATGACTTGTTTGGCTCCAATTTTAGCCAAAGACTCACTGGCCTCTAACTTTCCGGTAATGGCCGCCACGTCAAAGCCCTGCTGGGCCAACATAGCAATGGCCATACTGCCTACACCACCAGTAGCGCCCGTAACAGCAACCACGCCATCCCCAGGGGTAGCCCCCATTCTCAGTAGTTTTTCCATGCACAGAGCAGCCGTCAACCCTGCTGTACCGTAAATCATAGCCTCTCGAAGACTGAGTGTTGATGGCAGCGGTACCACCCAGTGGGCAGGTACACAGATAAATTGAGCCAATCCACCCGCGGTATTCATACCAAGGTCATAGCCGGTCACCACAATTTCATCACCTGCACAAAAAATACCAGAGGCATCCCTAACAACGAGACCTGCGGCATCAACTCCTGGGGTGTGGGGGTAAGATTGTGTAACGCCATGACGGCCACTCGCAGAAAGCGCATCTTTATAATTTAAAGAGGAGTAAACGACCCTGATCAGCACCTCATTTGAGGGTAAAGACTGTGTTGCCAATGATTCCACGCTCTGCTGAAAGGTGCCCCTAGCCCCCTCCGTGATTCGAAGCGCTTGGTAGGTAAGAGGAGTATCGTTCAGCATAACGGGCACACCCAAGTAAAGGCCTACCTTAAGCGTTGATCAAAGGCGGCTTTTTTACCAGCGTAAACAGCAAGAAAAGATAAAATACTCTCAGAGAGTAAAAGAAGCCGCAGAGAGCTCTGCGGCCAACCAACAATATTACATTGCGTCTTACGAAAAAAAGCGAGTTGACTGCAGTCGGCCCCACCAGGTGAGCATCAAACGATCGATGGAGGCTTGGGCAGCCAAACCAAAGCGCTCCTGAATCGTCTTCTTGAAAACAAACTCCACTTGAAACACATCCGCTTCACGAGCTCGAGATACAATGTATTCATCGCTGGTGGACAAGGCATCGACCAGTGACTGCTCAAGCGCTCGCTGGCCAAACCACACATCACCATTTGCGACTTTCTGCACATCGACAACCGGGCGATTAGAGGCGACAAAGTCCTTAAAGAGGTCATGCGTGTCTTCTAGATCTTCAACGAATTTCGCCCGGCCCTTGTCGGTATTTTCACCGAACATCGTCAGCGTTCGCTTGTGCTCACCAGCCGTCAGCATTTCAAAATCGATGTTGTTTTTCTTCAGCAATCGATGAAAGTTAGGCAGCTGGGCAACAACACCTATGGAACCTAAAATAGCAAATGGCGCCGCCAATATCTTATCGGCCACACAAGCCATCATATAACCGCCACTGGCAGCCACTTTGTCGACACACACAGTGAGTGGAACCTGCTGCTGGGTAATGCGGGCCAATTGGCTGGAGGCTAAACCATAACTGTGTACCATTCCGCCACCGCTCTCCAAACACACAAGGATCTCATCGGTGGATTTGGCCAGAGACAACACGGCGGTAATCTCCTCACGTAAATTCTCCACCGCTGATGCTTTGATATCACCGTCAAAGTTCAGCACAAACATTCGCGATTTACCCAACACCTCTTCCGAACCCTCGTGGTTAGACTTCTGCGCTTTTTTAAGGGTTTGCTTATCTGCTTTTTGTTGAGCTTTATCCTGCTTTTTCTTCGCTTTATGCAGTGCCTTTAGCGCGTCAGGCGTCAACACAGCTTCTTCGAGCGCCTCTTTAACCATGTCTAATTTATCATTGAGCTTTGTCACTTCTATGTGACCCTTTTCCTGCTTACCCTTATGACCCGATGACACTGCCAGGCCAATAATGACCGCAACAGACAATACAACTGTAATTGCCTTGGCCAAGAACAGGCCGTACTCTGCTAAAAACTCCAAATTTCACCCCAAATCAATAAATCAAAAAAAGTAATTACTTCCAGCGCTCAATAGCACTTTGAGCGCGCTCATTTAACGCTCGTGCTACCAACCCACTGTTGCTTAGCGATACCTCAAATAGCGCACCGTCGCTCATTGGTACAAAGGTGGCACTGCCATAATGTGCGTCCACAAACGGCAACGACCACTTATTCAGCCAGGCCCACACATCAGCGTCACCTTTACTGCGGTTTAGCTCGTAAACGGTGCGCGCACTGCTGCGCTCTTTTTCTAGTGAATAATATCGACCGCTCAACCGGTCCAAGCGATAACCCGGTTTAATACCCAAACCCGCTACAAAACCCTTCCACTTCACAAGCCTTGCATCTAGCTGCCACTGATCACCACGTAAATCAAAACGCTGCTCTACGCCCTTCCCATCCACCAAAACAGCTCGGTATAACTGCGAATCCAAACGCTCAAAGCTCACCGTAGCAACCGACGTCTCGTCTAATAGCTGCTGATAACTGAAAATATCCCACGCCGTTAACGCAACAACCAAGGCTAATCCAGTCAAAGCAAAGCCCAGCATGCCCTTAAGCCAGCCCAGCAACCACCCCCCACGCAACAAGAGCCGAGAGGCGAACCACACCACAAGCAAAGACAACACCGCGACTACTACCGCTAAACCGTCGTACACCATACATTCTCCACAGCCCTGTTGGGCTAGACTTTAATGAACGCGATAACCCAGCGCCTGTAAGCTTTCTTCAGCAATTTCAAGCACTGTATCATCGGCCTCCTTGTCAGTACGCACCGCGTCTAGGTAGTACTCTAAACCGATAACGGCATCGGCAAATGTCTCTAGTAGCTGCCTCAGCGCAGCAGGCTGTTCATTTTGCATCAAGCACCCATCGATAAACTCAACACAGCAAGCCACCACAGCGGCCGCCCTAGGCAGGCTCAACACGATCATGCCACCGCGCACCGAATTCAAAGTAGCTCCTACATTTTGGATGTGCCCGCGGTCATAATTTGAATCTGAAAAGGAACTCAAAGCACGTTTCACCAACGCTAGACCTGATTCCGCTTCTTTAATAACCAATAGCTCAGCTTCAAATAATTGACTCGCGGCGATGACCTCTCGCCTTGCTAGGCTGTTAACCTTCGCCAGCTTTTCGTCTGACAAATTAAGCATTTCTAGGCTAGAAACCGTACTTTCCACATACAACAGCGCATCAGCGACCTCTAATAAGGCTTTTGCATCGACGCCTTCAGGGTCACCTTGCCAAGACTCGATTTTAACGATCTCTTCCTTCAAGGTACTGCTGGCCGCACTCAAACCAACCACCGCTAAAATATCCGCCACCTTACCCAGCGTTGTGATTAGTTCTCCACAATCATCCAGAGAAGTCCCCCCAGTCTCTGAGGCATTCTCCAATATATCCTTAATGGCACGTAACTCGTCCTTAAGCACAGCTGCAACCGAGGCTACCGTGTTAGCACTAGGTCCTTTGAGGGACTCTCGCTCATTGCGCAATTCCGTATCGGTCACTTTTAGAGGCTCAACCGAGAAAGTCGCCAATACCTGCTCAGCTTTGGCATCCGGCTTGTCGGTCAGGGCAATTAAGTACACCAATGACACCAAAAGGTCATCAGGTGGCGTCTGTTCAAGCTCCGAAAGACCTTTAAGTAGTGGTTTTATCTTCCGATCAAGCGCCGTCAACAATAACTTGCGAGGTTTGGTCAGCTCCATATTGGCATTCGATATAGCCACTAAAGCCGTTGACGCCACCCACCAGAGTTTTCCCATGGGGCGGTCACCCGTAATACTTTCAAGGCGTTCTAACGCACGCGCCATGATTCCCAAGGCAGATTTAGTTTGCTTGCCCTGCAAAGTATTCAGCAAACCAACTTGATACATATGGCGAAAACGGCGCACCAGCGCAACAAAGTCTTCCCCAATTACCGTATGACCACTCGCTGGGTGCGGTGGCGAAACGTCAGCGTGGAAAAAATGGGAGTCCGGTAGTAGCTTTACACGACGGTGCTGACGCAACTCGTTAATATACGGAATGAGGAGCACTGGCATGCCCTTGCGCGTCTGCTGGGCGTATTCCAAGTAGCGCGGCAAGATGAAAAAAGACGCCGTGACCACCGACAAACTTTCATCGAGGTCAGCTTCGTCTTCATTTACCAGCTGGCGCGCCGTTAGTAGGATTTCCTCGGCTAAAAGATCCGCCCCGTGTAGTTGAATCAGACGCAGGGTACCGCTGATCTGCTCGATACCCGCTATACAGGTTTCCAATAACTCCTTATTGCCGCGATCTGCGTAAAACTGCTCCAATTGGCCCGCAGACTGCTCAATGGTTATCACCAACTCATCGCTGACGAGGTTCAAGGAATTTAAATTCACAACTTCACTTTGCACCACGAGATATTCCTAATTTACCCTCAGGCTGAGGGATTAAGCCAACACGTACGTAATCCGACTCGGTACGCACCTGGCCGTTATTCGACCTAAACACACAACAAATATAGGCGTGTCTTTTATGAAAGGCCTATATTCGCAGAAAAGATATCAAAATTCAGTGTGATCTTATTGAAATACTTGAATTTTTTTAAGATCAGGGTAGCTTTACCTGCAAGCTGATAAGATCATCACACGTTGAGCGATACAATCAACACAACTCACTATTTGTACACATGGACATATTGATGCGCGGCTAGTTTCACCGCTGCCTCATATTTGCTATATCGACTGCTAAGTAACAGCAGCCTCAAGGATAAATAATGGATCAAACCCTAACCCAAGCATTCTTCCGAAACTTCTTAGGGTCAGCCCCTACTTGGTATAAACAGGCAATCATCCTGTTCCTCATCGCCAACCCGATTCTATTCCACACAGTAGGCCCATTTGTAACAGGCTGGGTCTTGATCGCCGAGTTTATCTTCACCCTAGCCATGGCGCTCAAGTGCTACCCGCTTCAACCCGGAGGACTGCTGGCGATTGAAGCGGTCCTAATCGGTATGACTAAAGCCGACGCGGTCTACAGCGAAGTCGTGGCCAATATTGAAGTAATCTTGCTGCTGGTATTCATGGTCGCCGGCATCTACTTCATGAAGAACTTATTGCTCTACGTCTTCACCAAGCTGCTGATCAATGTGCGCTCTAAGATAGCCCTTTCACTGCTCTTCTGCAGTGTTTCTGCCGTGCTTTCCGCATTTCTTGATGCGTTGACCGTTACCGCGGTTCTTATCAGCGTGGGTGTCGGTTTCTACTCGGTATACCACAAGGTCGCTTCAGGCAAAAAGAACCACCACGACGATCACGATCACGCTGACGATGACGGAGTCCACGATAATCACCGTGCAGACCTCGACGCTTTTCGCGGCTTCTTACGCAGCCTAATTATGCACGGCGCGGTAGGTACGGCACTGGGTGGTGTATGTACTCTCGTAGGAGAGCCTCAAAACCTACTGATCGCAGAAAAAGCCGGCTGGAACTTTTTGGAGTTCTTCCTCATTATGGCCCCCATCACCATCCCTGTTTTCTTCGCAGGTTTGCTTACCTGTGCACTGCTCGAGAAGTTTCGCTGGTTTAGCTACGGTGAGCAGCTGCCCCAGTACGTACGCGGTGTTCTGGAGGACTTCGCAGCGCGCGAAGATAAAAAACGCACCAAACGCGACAATATGCAGCTGATGGTTCAAGGCGCCGTGGCTCTGATCTTGGTTCTGTCATTGGCATTCCACGTTGCGTCCGTAGGCCTTATCGGCCTGATGATCATTGTTTTGCTGACAGCCTTTAACGGCGTGATTGAAGAGCACCAAATTG
>Ga0209081_1000208_pt1 | contig 35506 bp, 37 predicted proteins | sample GOMGulsemesocosm_4_FD_184636 | JGI IMG/M metagenome (GOLD analysis project Ga0209081, IMG submission 184636) | Methane-oxidizing microbial communities from mesocosms in the Gulf of Mexico - GOM15B Gulf of Mexico (SPAdes) (version 2) | ecosystem: Environmental > Aquatic > Marine > Cold seeps... | reverse complement strand
AATGCAACGTGAAACGGCTAGTTTAGATGATATTTTAACCATTCCATTAGCAACTGATACCAACTGGAGTGATGAAGAAATAACAGAAGAATTAGACAATAACGCACAAGGTATTTTAGGTTATGTTGTGCGCTGGATAGATCAAGGTATTGGTTGTTCAAAAGTACCTGATATTAATGATGTAGGCTTAATGGAAGATAGAGCAACATTACGTATTTCTAGTCAACATATTGCTAATTGGCTACAGCATGGTATTTGCACTCAAGAGCAAGTACAAGCAAGTTTAGAGAAAATGGCAAAAACGGTTGATGGTCAAAATGCTAATGATCCAAGTTATCAAGCAATGAGTACTGACTTTACTAATAGCATAGCGTTTAAAGCGGCTTCAGCATTAGTATTTGCTGGTGCAGAGCAACCAAGTGGTTATACAGAGCCGCTGTTACATCAATTCAGATTAGATAAAAAAGCGACTCAATAAAGTTGTAAAATATTTAATAAATCAACAACTAAAAACCAGTAAGTAATTTACTGGTTTTTTTTGAAATTTTGCCATGAAAAAACAGTTCTATTGATATTATTATTGCTATCACCGTTTATCGCAGCAAAAGAGCTAATCATCTCATTAGAGTGGTATTTACATTTGTAAATAATTATAGTGAAAATGTAAGAAAAAGTGACTTTAATTGCTCAGCATAAACAACGAAATAAACAGGAGAGCCGTAATGAAACAATTTATATCACTACTATTGATTATCTCAATCACTGTTATCTCATGGTCTAGTTATGCCAAAAGCACTGTTATTCGTGTTGATTATTCACAACCATCTCCAGCAATTAGTTCTATGGTATTAAAGCCTTCACAGTACACTCAACATACGAGTGAAAATTTTAGTTTTGTGTCAACTAAAGCAACCAATAAGCATCATAATTTTTTTGAACTTGCTATTATTTTTAATGAAAAGTTACAACAATTTATCGCTTTTTTTACCCACTTTGGCGATGAAGTTGAAGAGATTACTAGTAATAACATGTCAACTTCTGATATCTCATCTTCAAACGCTTTACTTTCAAACACTTTACTTTCATATAAGAGTCAATCTGTTATTCAAAAATGCAAAGCAAGTAGTTAACAACCAACATTGTTCGTTGTGCTTTGTATACAATAAAGTAAGATTTAGGTTTTGTTTGAAACAAAAAATAGTTTACCTTTACTTCTCAAGAAGGTTAGTTACTAAATTCCCCAATGCCATAAATGTTTGCTCTCGCATACTGGTTTTACGCCAAATCATACCTATATCTCTATACACATCATCTTGAATGGCTTTAATAGTTAAATGTTCAGATTGACCAATACCTTTATCTACAGCCATTTTAGGCAAAAAAGTAACACCATGATGAAATGCTGTCATTTGTACTAGTGTTGCTAAACTTGAGGCTGAAAAGCTATTTATTCGACTGGTATCAACTAATTGACAAGCAGATACCGCGTGTTCAGTTAGACAATGCTCCCTATTTAACAAAAAAACACTTCTTTCGGGTAATGTTTCATAATTGAATGAGTGCTTAAGGTTATTAATAAGATCTTTATCACCAGCAATAAAAAAGTGATCTTTACCCAGTATTCTGGTTACAAAGTTATGTTTAATAATAGGGAAAGCTAAAATTGCGCAATCAATTTCACCTTGCTCTAACTGCAACATCAGGTTTTCTGTGGTATCTTCACGTAAATATAGTTCAAGCTTTGGTAGCTGCTGTTGACATAATTGCACTAGATCCGTTAATAAAAATGGCGCTATGGTTGGAATGCAGCCTATTCGAATACTACCAACATCATAACCTCCTTGTTGCTTTGCATATGCCACTAATTCATTCGCACTTAACAATAACTGCTGTGCTAATGCAACAACCTTTTTACCATGACTGGTGAAAACAAAGCTTTTGTGGTCACGCTCTAATAATTGGCAAGAAAGCTGCTCTTCTAGCTTTAAAATAGCACTGCTCAATGTAGACTGACTAACAAAACAAGCTTGTGCCGCATTGTTAAAGTGCTGATGCTTATCAAGCGCCAACAAATAGTTCAAATGCTTAAGGTTAGGTAACTTGGTGTTAAATATATTATCACTCATGTTGCGTATCACTTTTTCAGATTAAGTGTTGTTATATATATTAATAAAACAAATGCAATTTAACTAGCCCATTAAAAAATAAAGCCTGCTTTAATTTTATCAGCAAATACGTTAAGGTGTGCAAGATTTCATTTTAAATTTAATACAAATAGGAAAAAATATGTCTCAAGCTGCAGCACGCCATTTACTGGTAGATACTGAAGAACAATGTTTAACATTGAAAAGCGAAATTGAAGGCGGAAAAGATTTTGCAGAAGTAGCCCAAGAACACTCAAACTGCCCATCAAAAGCCCAAGGTGGTGATTTAGGTACTTTTGGTCCAGGCCAGATGGTTCCTGAGTTTGATAAAGTGGTGTTTTCTGCGCCACTGAATGAAGTACAAGGCCCTGTACAAACACAGTTTGGCTACCACTTGCTTGAAGTAACAGCTCGTAGCTAAACAAACTTTAATTTAAGTGTAGGTTAACGTTAGGAAAAAAAAGAGCTGTGAATTTAATTCAACAACTCTTTATTAGTTTAACTGAAAAGAATTTACTTAAATGATTAAAATTAAATTATTGAGACAAATTCATTTCTTGCACTTTTTCATGGGCTATTTCTGGAGCCGTACTTTGCGGTTTAGCATGTAAATTAGCCTTTAATTGTCCCTTTCTATGCTTTAATGCCGCATCTAATTTTTTAGCTGCACTAGCAATAGCAGGATACATAACACTATCAACACCCTTCGCTGATATTCGTCCACCTTCATAATTTGTCGTCAATTCAACTTGATGCTTATTGTGTTCTTTAGAGATAATAACGTCTAAGGCTATTAGGGTTGGAAAATGATTAGCTATTTTAGAAAATTTTTCCTCAATGTCTTCTTTTATTGAGTCTGTGATTTCAACATGGTGACCAGAAAGATTTATTTTCATAGGTATTCCTTTTAACTTTTACTTTAAACATATATTGCGAACTAAGGCTGATAACTAAATGTTGTTATCAAAAAAATAACGCCTTAATAAATAGCTGAGGGTAGAAAAATAAAAAACAAGTACTAAGCCTTTTTTTATTTTACTCTCCACTTTAAAATAGCTTAAAAACTAAAGAAATACTATTGATTGAAATCAATAAAGTAATGGAATAAACAATTAAAAAATTAACTGCATGATAACTAAAGCGAAGACACCTGCAATAATATCATCAAACATAATTCCTAAACCGCCAGACATTTTTTTATCTATAAAAGAAATAGGCCAAGGTTTTAAAATATCAAATAAACGAAACAACAAAAAACCAACTAAAATGCTTTCCCAGCTCACTGGTATCATAAACATGGTAATAAAAAAGCCGACAAATTCATCCCAAACTATCGCAGGATGATCATGAACGCCAACATCTTCTGCGGCTTTACCGCAAATATAAATGCCGACAATGCTCATCAAAACGACTGCTATTAAATAGAATAACGGTGTTAGCATTGCTAAAAGCAAAAAAAGTGGTATTGCGGCTAAAGTACCAAACGTTCCTGGCGCTTTTGGCGCTAAGCCACTACCAAAACCTAACGCTAAAAATTGAATCGGTTGCTTTAAATCAAAAGTAATCTTGGCATGTGAATTTTTCATAATACAAAGCGGTCTTGAGTTTATTTTTTAGTATTTTCTTTGAAAGTGAAATGCTGAAATCCTGACGCATTAATAGGAACAGGTTTATTATCTAATGTAGTTGAAATAGTTTGTGATGCATTTATTTGCCCTATACAAGAAACTTTAACGCCTACGTGAGATAACGCTGTTTCCATACCTACCTTGTTATCTTCAGATACGGTAAATAGCAATTCATAGTCATCACCACCATTTAAAGCAAAATTAATCGCATCATCAAATAACTGCGACTTATTCATCGCATCAGACAAAGGTACTTCATCTAAAACGATATTAGCTCCAACATTAGAAGCCTGACAAATATGCCCTAAATCTGCAAGTAGACCATCTGAAATATCAATAGCCGCAGAAGCATATTCACGTAATGCTTGACCCGCTAATACTCTAGGTCTGGGGAAATCTAATTTTTTTTGCACTTGCTCAGCAATATCACTTGCTATTAATGACTTGTCTTTATAGTGCTGTAAAGCTAAAGCCGCATCTCCAAGTTCACCAGTGACATAAAGCCAGTCACCTGATTTAGCACCTGAACGAGATAAATACTTTCCTTCAGGTATTAATCCCTGTGCGGTTATCGTAATGCTTAACGGCCCCTGTGTAGTGTCTCCACCTATCAGTTGAACATTATAATACTCACACAATTCAAATGTTCCAGAACAGAACTCAGTAAGCCAATCCTCATTTACTTCAGGTAAAGTTATAGCGAGCGATATCCAACTTGGTTTTGCACCCATGGCAGCTATATCAGATAAATTAACCGCAACAGCCTTGTGGCCAATAGCTTTTGGCGATGTTCCTACTGGAAAGTGTACACCAGCAACTAATGTATCAGTAGTAACAACTATATCTTGATTTTTAGTGCTAGTAACCACAGCGCAATCGTCACCAATACCAAGCAACACGTCTTTTCTTCTAACCGTTTGCTCGGTAAAAAAGTGTTTTATAAGTTCAAATTCTTTCATAGATTTATAAATTTATTACTTGCTGAGCAAGACCTCTTAATCTTGAGGACGAATTAATTTTACCGCTTTATCCAACACGCCATTAATAAACTTATGGCTATCATCAGCAGCAAATAATTTTGCTAATTCAATCGCTTCATTAATAACCACACGATAAGGAACATCTTGGCAATCACTTAATTCAAAAACCGCAACACGCAAAATTGCCTTTTCTACCTGATCAATATCATCAAGTGGGCGATCAACGTGTGAAGATATAGCAAGATCTAATTCAGCTACACTATTAGTCACACCGCGTAATAACAGTTGAAAGTACTCAATATCAAAGCGGCGTTTACTATTATCAGCGATAAAATTAACTTCAACATCTCTAACTGAATTCTGACTAATTTGCCATGAATAAATAGCTTGAACTGCTAGTTCACGTGCTTTTCTTCTCGGAGAAGGTTTCACAATAAGTTTCCTAAATTTGAGACAGAACGTTAACCATTTCTAAGGCACCAAGTGCAGCTTCAGCACCTTTATTACCTGCTTTAGTACCTGCACGTTCTATTGCTTGTTCAATTGAGTCAGTAGTAATTACACCAAAAGAAACTGGAATTTCAGACTCTAAACAGACTTGCGCTAGACCTTTATTACATTCACCCGCAACAAAATCAAAATGAGGAGTACCACCACGAATTACGGCACCAATAGCAATAATTGCATCATAGCACCCTTTTGCCGCAACTTTTTTTGCGGCTAATGGTAGTTCATAAGCACCGGGAACTCGGACAATGGTAATATCATCATCAGCTACACTGCCATGACGTTTAAGCGCATCAACAGCACCATCTAATAAACTATCAACAATAAAGTGATTAAAACGCGATACTACAATGGCAAATTTCTTGCCTTTTGCTTCAAATGAACCTTCAATAATATTCATTAATATATTTCCAAAAATGTTTATACCTTGTTAATAGTGTTATCAAATAGGTACTAGTAAAAAATTGCCGCAATTCTAACAAATTACGTATAACTTCGGTACATGTTTATTAATATTAATCCAAATCTTCAAACTCTTCTAAAAATGCATCTATTTCGTCTTCTTCATTTTCATCAATAACAATGGGGGGGTTACCATCATACAAACGATAGTTCATATTTTGAAAATATGCATTTTTAACAAACTCATAGGAATCAGTTGATTCAACTAACAACTGTTCTTGATCTCGAATTGACGCTCTTTTCTCTAAACCGAGTATTCCTAATCGAGTAAGGTTTGGCCAAAAATCTATAACGACTAACGGCCAATATAAACCATCAACATAATCACCTACTTCTTCTCGAATTGAGCTCGGACCAAGGCCTGGTATAACAATATAAGGGCCATCACCAACACCATAAAGACCTAATACCTCACCAAACTCCTCTTGATTTCCTGACCAAGCAAAATCACTAGCAGGATCATAAAAGCCTAGTAAGCCTACGGTTGAATTGAGGATAAATCGCCCTGTACTTTTTGCTGCGTTAGTGAATTTTAATTGTAATATATTATTTATAATACTTGATGGCTCATTTAAATTTAGTGCCATATTGTATAAACCAGTTCTTAAAAAAGGTGGTGTGTAAGTGGTGTATACTTCAGCAGCGGGTTTAGCTACATATTTATCAGCATAATCCCAAGTAAAGATCCAAAATGGTCGATTAACAATTTCAAAAGGATCTCTAGGATCAGCTGAACTATCTTCAGTAGGAATGCTAGAGCAACCAGAAAGAATAACAATAGAAAACAGAAGTGAAATTTGAAAATATTTGAATACAGAAGACTTCACTAAGCTTAGATCCTTGCCATGTTTATGCATGATAATAGGTGTAAATAGGTGTAGTTTAACTTGTTTTGTCTACAGAGAATACGTAATAGCAGATACGAGCCTAATTATTATTTTGATAAACTGATATTAACATTTCAACTTCTGCATGAGGTAACTCACATTCAGCAACAATTTCATCAATATCAGCTCCACGCTTTGCTAATTTTATTGCTCTAGTATAAAACTTATCGCTACCTTGGTCAGTTTGTAATTGCAGTATAATCTCTTGCTGAGAGTTAAGTTGAGTTTGAAGTGTTTTGATTCTGTGTTCAAGTTGTTTAGAAACAAGCGTGTTTTCAGTAAAAGCTTTCTCGTGTTGTATTGACAGACTATTTAAAGCTAAATTTAAATTATCACTAGACAACTGCAGGTTATTAACAAGTAATTCCTGTGCTTGAGATTGTGACTCATAAACAGCCAATTTTGTTCTTTGCCTTGTAAATAAGGCAAAGATAACAATAAAGCACAAAAAACTGCTAATGAGTGCAACAACAGCAACAATAGGTACAGCTAAAAAAGACATAAACCTGATAACCTAGTAATCAAAAAACAACATGGCTATGTAGATAAAACAAGAAATAGACAAAAGACCATCATTCCCGTGGTTACTTAATCGGACGTGGCATGTATGCCACTTATTAGAGAATGCATAGAGCATACTCTCCTGAATCCAGTGTATAAAATATACTGGATCTTCGATCAGAAACTTCGAAGATGATGATTTGCTATAATCGCCTGAGTAAACTGCATAGGCATGAAAAACAATAATACTCAAAAAGAGCTTAAAATTCTTTTAATTCGTCCCATTCATCATCAGATAGTAATTTATCCAAGTCTACTAAGATAAGTAATTCACCGTCACGATTAGTAACACCTTGAATAAACTGAGCACTTTCCTCATTACCAACATTTGGTGCTTCATCAATTTCAGAAGCTTTTAAATAAACCACTTCAGAAGCACTATCTACCAGTATGCCTATAACTTGCTTTTCAGATTCTATTACAATAACACGCGTATTATCGGTAATATCACACGACTCTAGTCCAAAACGAGATCGTGTATCAATGACAGTAACAACATTACCACGTAAATTAATAATACCTTTTACATAAAGTGGCGCACCAGGTACTGGTGCAATTTCACTGTAGCGCAAAATCTCCTGAACTTGCATTACATTAATACCATATTTTTCATTCTTCAACTTAAACGTTACCCATTGAAGTACTTCTTCATTTCCACTTGCTTTATTACTAAAACTGTGTTTCTCATCAGACATATTCTTGCCTCTCAATTATTTAAAAATTTTAAAACTTGTTATTCTTTCAATTGTTATTATTTCAAGCTTACTTATTACATTATTAATCATATTGATGAATTCCGCTACCATCATTAAGTAATTGAATTAATGCATCTACATCAAGTAAAGCACACATTTTATCTTTCACCAAGCCAGACAACCAAGGTCTCTTGCTTCCAGTATCTAACCACTTCACTTCATCTTGCTTTAAAACAACGGTATCTACCAAGTTTTCAGCAGATAAACCCCATGCACTGTTACTTAGCATGATGATATATTGATAGTTTAGCGAACTTTTCAGTTTTTCGTCACATTTTTCTGGCATAACCCACAAAGCAGTATCAACAACATTAATTTTGTCTTCGCGATATAGCATCACGCCTTTAAACCAGTCAGGCTTACCCATTAACGATGTGGTTTTTTCAATTTTATAAATACCACCTAACTCAATTAAGGGTACAGCAATAGTTAACCCGGCAACATTAAAAAATAAAGCTTGAAAGTCACCTTGTCGATAACTTTTTGGCGTTTTTTGAATATTGTCGCCACCACTTTTATGAGTGACTAAAGCTTCAATCTGGCTTGTTGTTTCATTTTCATAAGCTAATATTTGTTCATCATCAGTTTGCTCATTTATACTTTTTTGTGTTTCAAAACCTGCTTCTTTAATTTCAAGTTCAGCATTAACATTCTTTAATAGTGTCTCTAAACGCTCATTTTCAATAGTACTACTTGAAGCTTTTTGAATAACTTCATGCTGAATACTTTTTTGCACAAGAGGTTCATCTGTCAGCAATTCTGACAAATAGGTTTTCATGATTTTTTTACTTGCTGCTAATGGTTTTGCCATTTACTTGATACTTCTTTAAGGTTGCTTTAATAAATAATCTAATAAGCTTTTGTATGCGAAAACACCTCGGGAATTTGCTGCAAAGTGAGATGGCACTTTTTGAGCAACACTGGCATTTCTAAAATTTGTATCTACCGGAATAACCCCAGGCCATATCTTCTCTTGATAGGTTTCTTGTAATTGCTGATACGCTAAAATAGATGCCTTAGTTCTTTTATCAAACATAGTAGGCACAATCGTATATTTAAAAGGCTTACCTTGCTCTACTTGCATAATATCCATGGTTTTAATCATACGATCTAAACCTTTCAATGCGAGAAACTCTGTTTGCACTGGCACAATTATTCTATCTGACGCCGCAAGTGCATTGACCATAAGCACACCTAATATAGGAGGGCAATCCATCAATACATAGTCATAACTTTGCGATACTTTCTGCATCGCTTTTTTCAAAACTAAGCCCATACCACCTTTCGCGCCTAATGAACGATCTAGCGTTGCTAGCCCCATGGTAGCGGGTAATATATCTATATTTTCATATTCCGTTGGACACAAGCTTTGCAAAATTTGTTCTTTGGATGAAACTTGTATAAAGAGATCATAAACACTTAGGTCTAAATCTTCAGACTCTATGCCAAAATAATAACTTAACGAAGCATGGGGGTCGGTATCAACTAACAGAACTTTTTTATCACGCTCAGCTAGTAAACCTGCTAAAGCAATAGTTGTCGTAGTTTTACCTACACCTCCTTTTTGATTTGCTACTGTCCAAACTTCCAATAGTTATTCCTAATGCACTTATGATTTAAGTGACTTTTTAATTATTGTCACCGCCTTGTTGAGTATTATCCTCAACAACGCCTGCATTTTCGTTTCGTGTTGTTATTCGAATCCCACCGTCAGGTAAACGGATAATTTTAATTTCATCTGATTCTTCACCTGGGCTTATAATTTTAGTTATTGCCTCAACATCTTTCACGCTTATGGTTGGTGTGTTTAATAAGTTCGCCTTTTCCAAACCATATTTTGAAATTGCAATCACAACTTTTCGATTTTTTGCGCGACCTTGAGCTGTGGTATTGTCAGTTGTTGGATAATATTGTCCATACCCTTCAATCGCCATTCGAGCAGAGTTAATTCCTAAGCTTTCTAAGACTCGTAAAATAGAAGTCGCTCGATAAACAGATAACTCCCAATTAGATGAAAAAATTTCTGTATTAATTACTTGGTTATCAGTATAGCCTCTAACACGAATAAAGTTACTTACTTTTCCAATAACGTCATAAATAATAGTTAAAATACTTTTTGCTGCATTGGTGGCTGAAGAAGAGCCACTTGGAAATAATAGGCCACTATTTAATTCAATTTCTAACCAGTCACCATCTATTTTTAGTTGCGCATAACCTGACTCAACTAACTCGTAAAGTGCGGTATGAAGTTCATCCTCTAGAGAAGTTAAATTAGTTCCCACTTGAGAGTCAGAAATATTAGAAAGTGTTTGCTCACCTTCCAATAACTGTGGACCAGCCTCTTCAAGAAGACCATTGCCAAATAACCTTTTCTTAGATTTACTGGTATTAACATTGAGTATGTCATCGCCATGACCACGATTTTTAGGCTTTTCTTCATTTGCCTGAAATACACTGCCTACAGACTGAGTAATTGTTTCGAAAGGGTCTTCATTTACCATTGCCATAGCGTAAAGCACAACAAACAAGGCAAAAAGTAGAGTCATATAATCAGCATACGAAACTAACCAACGGTGAACATTATCATGTTCTACACTATGTCTTCTTTTGCGCAAACGCTTCACTGATCTAGCCTAAAAGCTGACAGTTTGTTTTCAATAGCGTGTGGGTTTTCACCATGAGCAATAGCAACTAAACCTTCTGAAACCATTTCTCGGTACATGGTTTGCTGGTGAATTATTTCTCTTATTTTATTTGCAATAGGTAGGTAAATTAAGTTTGCAAAACCAACGCCATAAATTGTAGCAATAAATGCCGTTGCGATCCCTTGCCCCAACAAAGCAGGCTCAGTTAAGTTACTCATTGCATGAATCAAACCTAAAACGGCACCTAAAATACCTATGGTAGGGCTATAGCCGCCCATGGACTCAAATACATTGGCAGAACGTAAATTATGTTCTCGGTAGATGTCTAAGTCTAACTCTAGGGAAACTCGAAGGTTTTCAATTTCCACACCGTCTACCAATAGATTTAAACCTTTTTGGGTATAGCTGTCTTCTTCATCAAGGGCTACATCTTCTAGTACTAAATACCCCGACTCTCTTGATTTTTCAGCCCAAAAAACTATTTTTTCAATTCCTTCCTCAATATCATATTGTGGCGGAGTAAATACCCATTTTAACAATGAAAAAGCATGAAGAAATTGACTACTTGAAGACTGCAACATAACAGCACCTAATGTACCACCAACAACAATAATAAATGCGGGTAATTCAAATAGAGCAGAAATAGAACCACCATCTAAAGTAAAACCTAAATAAATAGCAAATATTGCAACAAAAAGGCCAGCAATACTGAGCCTATCCATGTTTAATTTCCTTGAATATTGAGCTAGCTATAGCATCTATGGGTAAGGATAATGTTGAAATACCTGCCACTGCCACGGCTTGAGGCATTCCATAAACAACACAGCTCTGTTCATCTTGTGCCCAGATTGTTGCACCTTTTGCTTTTAACATACGAGAGCCCTCTCTACCATCAGCGCCCATTCCCGTTAAAATCACACCTAGCACATTACCACCAAAAACTTTAGCGGCAGAGCCAAAACTTACATCGACACTAGGTTTAAAAGTTATTTTTGCTGAATTATCATCAATTATTTTAATTTTTGCCGCATGCTCTGTACCCGAAAGAATCATTTGACGACCACCCGGCGCTAAGTAGGCGCAACCAGGCTTGAGAACATCACCATCACTCGCCTCTTTAACATTTATTTTACATAATGAATTTAATCTATTGGCGAATGCATTGGTGAAGGTTGCTGGCATATGCTGGATCATGATGATTGGTAGAGGAAAATCTTGAGGAAATTGTGTCAATATCTTCTGTAAAGCGACTGGCCCCCCAGTAGAAGTACCAATAGCTAATAAGCTATAATTCTTTCCAGATGCCGTTTTTAATAATGATTCTGGTTTTCTAGTGCTAATAGATGAAGTAGCTGAGCCGATAGGCTTTCTAGTTGTTACGATAGGTTTAGAGTCTGAACTATGTTTTATAGCCGGGCGACTAGTCGGTATACGACGCTTATTAAGACCACCTTTTTTAGCGAGCTGTGCAACACGTTGGCGTAATAAGCTGCCTGCTTCATCAGTATTTTGTGCAATCTCACTAAATTTTTTAGGTAAAAAATCTAACGCTCCAGCTTCTAAAGCATCAAGAGTTGATTTTGCTCCTTGATGCGTCAATGAAGAGAACATTAAAATAGCTGTTGGTGATTGTGCCATGATTTTTTTAACTGCCGCAATGCCATTTAAAACAGGCATTTCAATATCCATGGTAATCACATCAGGTTTAAGAGAGAGCGCTTTATCAACAGCATCTTGCCCATTGACAGCAACATCAATAACTTCTAACTGTGGATCTTTATTTAGAATATCAGTGACTCGCCGTCTAAAAAAACTTGAATCATCAACAACGAGAACTTTGTAAGCCATTTACTTCCTCTACTTTATCATTATTCTAACTTTCTATTGACGCAGCTTTTTATGTACAGATGACTTTTTGGCATAAAACTTCAACATGTTAGGTATATCTATAATTAGCGCTATACCACCATCACTGGTAATAGTTGCACCTGCCATACCTGGAGTACCATGTAATAATCTATCAAGTGGCTTTATTACCACCTCTTCTTGCCCTATTAAACGGTCAACAACAAAAGCAACTTGTTGACTACCTAATTGCACGATGACAACATGCCCTTTATCATGATCTTTATCTTCATTGTTTTGTATAAGCCATTGATCCAAGTAAAATAATGGAATTGCTTTTTCACGAACAATGATTGTTAGCTGACCATCAACACTGTTGGTTTTGGTTAAATCTAAATGGAAAATCTCATTTACTGCGGCAAGAGGTAAAGCAAATGTTTGCTTTCCAATCACCACCATTAATGTTGGTAATATTGCTAGAGTTAACGGTACTTTTATTTCTAAGACCGTACCCACCCCCATTTCTGAGTCAATATCAACGGTACCATTAAGTGAAGTGATTTTTGTTTTAACCACGTCCATGCCAACACCACGACCTGACACCTCAGAAATTTCAGTTTTAGTAGAAAAGCCAGGAGCAAAAATCAAGCTAAAAGCTTCTTTGTTTGACATTTTAGCTGCAGATTCTGTATCTAAGACACCACGCTCAATCGCAATGTTTTTTAGTTTGTCAGCATTCATACCAGCGCCATCATCTTTAATGGTTAGTAGAATATGATCACCTTCTTGAGAGGCTGCTAAAACAACAGTACCTTGACGTGGTTTACCCATCGCTTCACGAACATCAGGCTCTTCAACTCCATGGTCAACAGAGTTACGCACTAAATGCACTAATGGATCGGCTAATGCTTCAACTAAATTTTTATCTAAATCAGTTTCTTCACCTTCTAATACTAATTTAATATCTTTATTAAGACTACGCGCTAAATCTCGAACAACACGAGGGAAACGGCCAAACACTTTCTTGATTGGCTGCATTCGGGTTTTCATAACCGCGCCTTGCAAGTCAGTCGTTACTGCATCTAAATTTGAAACGGCCTTGGTTAAATCTTCATCATCAGAAGTCAAACCTAAACTGGTTAAACGGTTTCTAACTAATACTAACTCCCCAACCATATTCATGATTTTATCAAGTCGTTTAGTGTCAACTCGAACCGTTGTTTCCCCTTGAGGCACAGACTGTTGTGCCGCCTTTTTATTTGCTGCAGGTTTAGCCGCCGCTTTAGGGGGAGTTGGTGTAGGCACTTTAGCTACTGGAGTTGGAGCTTTAACTGCAGGAGTTGGTGCACTTGGTACAGGAGCAGGAGGATCGTTACTTATTTTAGGTGCATTGCCTTTACCATGTAACTCATCAAGCAAGTTTTCAAATTCGTCATCGTTTATTTCATCGGAAGAAGTGCTAGAAACCGATGCGGGTTCATTCACATCTGATGAAAATGCACCTTGACCATGTAGCTCATCTAATAATGACTCAAACTCATCATCAGAAATATCATCACTATCACTAGAGTCGGCACTAACTGGAGTATTTGCAACAGGAGCAGGAGTCGAAGAAGGGCTACCACCACCATGTAATTCGTCAAGTAAGCGTTCAAATTCGTCTTCGCTCATATCACCTGTCGAATCTGAAGTTGTCTCTTGAGGAGCTACAACTTCTGGTACTACAGCTTCAGGTGCTGCTGCGTCTTGTGCTTCTGGCTTACTTAAACGATGTAATTCTGCCAGTAAAGCGGCATCAGCTGAAACAAGAGGCTCTCTGTTTTTCACTAATTCAAACATACCATTCACGGTATCAAGAGCCGATAAAATAGTATCCATTAATTCCGCATTAACAGTACGCTGCCCATTACGAAGTAAATCAAATATATTTTCTGCGCCATGACAAACATCAACAAGCTCATTTAAAGCAAGGAAGCCTGCTCCGCCTTTTACGGTGTGAAAGCCTCGAAAAATTGCATTAAGTAAGTCGGCATTATCAACATCATTTTCAAGCTCAACTAACTGTTCTGATAATAACTCAAGTATTTCACCTGCTTCGACTAAAAAGTCCTGCAGAATTTCTTCATCCGCTTCAAATGACATTCATTAACTCCCGTTAAAACCCTAAACTTGATAATAGATCGTCAACATCGTCTTGATCCTCAACAACGTCATCTCTATCTTCTGCGTTAACTATCGGCCCTTCGACTAAGTTTTCACCTACTTTAGGAATGGAATTTCCCCGAATATTTTCAGCTGAAATACCAAAGGCAGTTAACATATTAATTAAACTCTCTTCAACTTCACGTACTAAATCAATAACTTTACGGATAACCTGCCCTGTTAAGTCTTGAAAATCTTGCGCCATTAATACGTCAGTCATTAAACTGTGAATATGCGAAGTTTCTTTACCTGTAGTCACTAACAAGCTATCGATATCTACACATAACGTTTTGAATTCTTTTAACTCAATTTCGTTATTCATCAGTTTAGTCCATGACGGATTAACTGCACGAACTTGTTCAGAAATTTTATCAACAACAGGGAAAATTGACTCGACCGCATCCATTGTTTTATTAGCTGCTTCTTCAGTGCGAGTAATAACATAATTCAAACGCTCTTTCGCGTCAGGAATATCGGCCGTTGCTAAATCACTCAGCCTAGAATCAAGTTGAAAATTTGTTAAAGAATCATGCAGTTGACGAGTTAGTTTACCTATTTCTGCAAACAACTCTGAATTAATTGGATTTTGAATCTCAGCAATAAGCTCATCAGCTTTTTCTTGCTGATCAGTTTCTAAAAATTCAACCAAAGATTTGGCCTGTTCCAAAGAAACACGACCCACCATTGCCATACTCATGCAAAGTCCTTAATACTTAAACTAAAGCATTATTAAATTTTATTAGCGAACTTTAATAGTCCGTCTAATTAAAATAAAAATTAACCTAGACGTTCGAAAATTTTGTCTAACTTAGTTTTAAGCGTTCCTGCGGTAAAAGGTTTAACAATATAACCATTTACACCAGCTTGAGCCGCCATAACAATTTGTTCTTTTTTTGCTTCAGCTGTAATTAATAACACAGGTATATGAGCTAAACTTGAATCGGCACGTATTGCTTTTAGTAAGTCAATTCCTTGCATTCCTGGCATATTCCAATCAGTCACGACGAAATCAAAGTCACCACCTTGAAGCATAGGCAAGGCAGTACTACCATCATCAGCTTCTTGAATATTTGTAAAGCCTAAATCACGCAACAAGTTTTTCACTATACGTCTCATGGTTGAAAAATCATCAACTACAAGCACTTTCATATTTTTATCCAAGGCACCCTCCGGCGAAACATTCAAAAAAAATTATTATTTATTATTTACTATATACTTAACTTATTATTTTACTCAATTTTGCCAAGCTTGCATACGAGCTTTTAATCTATGCATTGCTTGACTATGAATTTGGCTTACTCGTGACTCACTAATATCAAGCACTTGGCCAATTTCACGCAAATTCAATTCTTCATCATAGTATAGAGACAGTACTAAAGCTTCTCGCTCAGGTAAAGTGCTAATACACTCACTAAGCCCTTTTTTAAAAGCTATATGTTCAATACTTTGATATGGATCATCACCATGACAATTCTCATCAAACTTAAGCGAATCTTCACTTATACCAAGATCATCAATACCAAGTATTTTGCCTGTACTTACTTCACTTAATATATGATGGTACTGATTTAATGAAATATCAAGTTTTTCAGCAACTTCAATATCGGTAACATCCCGACCTAACTCTGCTTCTAATTGTTTTATCGCCTCAGTGACCATGCGACTATTTTTATGAACTGACCGAGGAGTCCAGTCTCCACGACGTATTTCATCGAGCATTGAGCCTCGAATCCTAATACCTGCAAATGTTTCAAAACTAGCACCTTTACTGCTATCAAAATTATTAGCAGCCTCAAACAAACCAATCATTCCTGATTGAATTAAGTCATCAACGATAACGCTTGCAGGTAATCTAGCCAATAAATGGTAAGCTATTCGCTTAACTAATACGGAGTGCTGTTCAAGCAGAGCCGTTTTATCAACTGAGTTATTATAGGCTTTAGCTTTAACCACTTTCTACTATTCCTACCTAATTATTTTATTTTGAGAAACATTATTTCGAGAAAACATTATATAAAACTATCTATTTTCAATAAATCATAGAGCTAATTAAAACCTAATAGTCAAGCAACTGCTCAATAAAAAACTCTAAATGACCAGAAGCTTGATTCGGAACTGGCCAACTCGTTATTTTTGTTGCTAAACGTTTAAATCCGATAGCAGCAGGTGAATCGGGAAAAGCCTCAACAATAGCTTTTTGTTTTCGCACTGATTTTCGAATATTTTCATCAAAGGGAATGACGGCAACAAGCTCAAGAGCTACATCTAAAAATCTATCCGTCACTTTAGTTAATTTAGTAAAAAGTTGATCGCCTTCTTTAGCGCTACGTACCATATTAGCAACGACTTTGAATTTGAATACACCATGATCTCTACTTAAAAGTTTCATCAAAGCATAACAATCAGTAATAGAAGTAGGCTCATCACATACAACCAACATGACATCTTGTGCGGCGCGAGTAAAACTTAATACCATATCTGAAATACCCGCTGCTGTATCGACAATAAGCACGTCAAACTGTGTTCGCATTTCACTAAACGCACGAATTAAACCGGCATGTTCAGCTGGTGTGAGGTCAACCATAGATTGAGAGCCAGAAGTGGCTGGAATGATTTTGATATTACTAGGGCCAGTAATAATAATATCGTCAAGTTCGCATTCACCTGATAAAACATGAGAAAGGTTGCGCTTGACTCTTAAACCTAACATTACATCAACATTAGCCAAACCCAAATCAGCATCAAGTACAAGTACCCGCTTCCCTTGTTGTCCAAGTGCAATAGCTGTATTTAGTGAGACGTTGGTTTTACCAACACCACCTTTACCACCCGAAACCGCTATTACTTTAACTTTTTTTAAGTCTTGCATTTTTCTTAAGCCGCTCGCTTGATCTGCCATTGATTTATACTTCTATATTATTTCTTATTATAGTCTTTACTTCAATTAAGAGCACTTTAACTAAGAATACTTCAATTAAGAGCGTATTTACATAGCTACGGTCGGAGCTATTGGCATTGACCGTGCTATTTGTTGAACATATGTTACATTATTTTTTGCTGACTTTATTGCCATCTTATCTGCAAGCGTAACTAATTTTTCAGCATTTGCAACTTTAATGTCTTCTGGAACTCTTTGCCCATCAGTAAGATAACCTATTGGCAAGCCATTTTGAATTGAAGTTGTAATTATTTCACCAATACTCACGCTTTCATCAAGTTTAGTATAAATACACCCCGATAACGGTACTTTTTTAAAGCGATCTACATTTTCTTGCATAACTAGCTGCTGACTATTAGCCGCTAATACTAAATAATTTCTAATTCTAACTCTAGCATTAGATACTAAATTAGCTAAATTTTCGGCTAAACGAATATCTCTTTGCCCCATTCCTGCGGTATCAATTAAAATTAATTTCTTTTTAGAAAACTGTTGCAGCAATAAATCTAACGCTTGACTGTCTTTAGCTAGTTTTACTTGGCAGCCAATTATTTTTCCGTAAGTCGCAAGCTGCTCAAAGCCTGCTATTCGAAAAGTGTCGGTTGAAATGAGTGCAACTTGTTCGTGACCATGTATTTGTGCAAATCGAGCTGCTAGTTTAGCAATTGTTGTCGTTTTTCCAACGCCTGTAGGCCCAACTAACGCAACCACACCACCACGATGAATGATATCATTTTGCGTTGTATTAAGTTGCTCACTAATAAGTTTTTTTGCTTGTTGCCAAGCATCTGCTTCTTGATAGCCAGCAGGTACATATCCGGCAATTTGATCGGCTATTTGTTCATTTAAACCTAATGCTAACAATCGAGTTACTAACACTGCTCGTTGTGGGTCTTTTTGTGCCATATCTTGCCACATAAGCCCTGAAACTTGATGTTCAAGTAATTGCCTAATAGAAGCCATTTCTTGTTGCATTTTATCAAAATCTTGCTGTCTTACATGATTCTCTTGTTCTACATGCTGTTCTGTAGCTTGCTGAGATTGTATTTTCCTTGTCATTTGCTCTGCTTCTACAGTGGTATAACTTTCGCGACTTTCACTCTTATTTTTACTTAAATTTTGCGGCGCATCAAAAGGAGCTGGAATAGTTCCATCTGGTTTTGAATACCGTAATCTTTCAGTGAAGCTACGCAACTGCTCTTCAATGTTTTCATCTTGGTTTGAAGTCTGTGGATTAACCTCTTGTTCAATGGTTTCCTGATTCTGAACTTGTCGGTTAAGTAACGCAGATAAACTATCTGCCGGGGCTACACCTTCTATATTACTTTTATCATTTTGAGCTATAATTTTTTCTAATTCGCTTGGTGGTGAAGCTACTGGAGTACCAATACTGACAACATCATTTAGCACTTCGCGAGTGGCATCATTATTTGGTTGATTTTCAGTGCTTACTTCAGGTACTGGTTGGTTATAATCAACAGCCGCCATTAATTCGACACCTTCAGGAATTTTTTTATTAGACATAATAACCGCATCAACACCTAACTCTTCTTTTATTTGTGCTAATGCGCTACGCATATCTTTGCCAACAAAACGTCTAATCTTCACGGCTAACCCCTTATTTAGTATCGAGTTAAAAGTTACGAGTTACGAAGTTCAAATCGATACTTATCTATTCGTGACTTCTTTTTCTCGATACTCGAATCTATTTTTACTGCCCTATGGCACTAACAATTTTAATTTGTTTATCATCAGGTATTTCTTGGTAAGAAATAACTCTTAATCCCGGTATGGTGTACTTTACAAACTTAGCCAACACCGTTCTTAAAATTCCTGACGTTAATAATATTGGCGTATCACCAGCTAACTCTTGCTGCTGAGCGCCGTCGGTTAATGATTTTTGCAAGCGCTCTGCTAAACCTGGTTCAATACCAGCACCATCATCACCAGCCATCTGCATTGATTGATGCAACATTTGTTCCAATTCAGGTGCCAAGGTTATGACAGGAACTTCAAGAGCCGAGCCAACAAGGTCTTGAATAATAAATTTACGTAAACTAATGCGAACGGCAGCCGTTAATATTTCAGAGTCTTGGCTTTTAGGACCATACTCAACAAGAGTTTGCACAATAGAGCGCATATCACGTACTGCAACGCCTTCATTCATCAAGCTTTGTAGAACTTTTACAACAGTACCTAGTGTTAAAGTGTCTGGAATAAAACCTTCAACTAATTTAGGGTAAGTTTTAGCTAGCATATCTAGTAAGTTTTGCACTTCTTCGTGACCTAATAGCTGGGAAGCATTATTAGTGAGAATCTGGCTTAAATGAGTTGCTAACACAGTTGCAGAATCAACAACTGTGTAACCTAATGTCTGGGCTTGTTCACGCTGATTTTGATTAATCCAAACAGCATCTAAACCAAAAGCGGGATCTTTAGTTGCCACACCATCTAATTTGCCAAATACTTGCCCTGGATTTATCGCTAACTCTTGATCATGACGAATTTCAGCACTACCAATGGTAACGCCCATTAACGATATTTGATAACTGTTAGGATCAAGATCTAAATTGTCACGAATATGCACTGCAGGCACTAAAAAGCCAAATTCTTGCGATAATTTTTTACGAACACCTTTAATTCGGCTAAGTAATTCACCACCTTGCGCCTTGTCTACTAATGGAATTAAACGATAACCTATTTCTAAACCAATAACATCGACATGATTAACATCATCCCAATCAAGCTCTTTAACTTCTTCTTCTTTTTGCTGAGTTTGCACTTGCTCTTCTTCAGCTATTTTTTCTAACTCTACCGCTTTCGTTGCTTTGTGCCTATCACCAAAATAAGCAGTACTTCCAATAATGCCCGCAAATAATAAAAAAGCAAAATGCGGCATACCAGGAATAACCCCCATCACAAACATAACACCCGCGGCAATATACAATGATTTTGCTTGACCTAATTGACTACTAACTTGCTCGCCCATATCTTGGGCGGTATTTTGACGTGTAACAACAATCGCGGTAGCAACAGAAAGTAATAAACCAGGAATTTGTGCCACTAAACCATCACCAATGGTTAACAAAGTATAAATTTCAACAGCCTCATCAAAAGTAAGATCATGTTGAACCATACCAATAACCAAGCCACCAACAATATTAATAAACAAGATCAAAATACCAGCAATAGCATCACCTTTAACAAACTTACTAGCACCATCCATAGAACCGTAAAAGTCAGCTTCACTCGTCACTTCTATCCGACGCTCTCTTGCTTGTTCTGCATTGATAAAACCAGCATTTAAGTCAGCATCAATTGCCATTTGTTTACCAGGCATAGCATCGAGGGTAAATCGTGCCGTTACTTCAGCAATTCGACCTGCACCTTTAGTAACAACAACAAAGTTTATAATAATTAAAATCAAAAACACCACTAAACCAACAGCATAGTTACCGCCAATAACAACAGAGCCAAAGGCTTCAATAACTTTACCCGCTGCATCGGTGCCTTCATGACCTTCAAGCAAAACCACCCGAGTACTGGCAACGTTAAGTGCTAAGCGTAAAATGGTTGCAATAAGAATAACGGAAGGGAATGAGCCAAATTCTAACGGTTTTAAAGTATAAACAGTGATTAACAACACCACTAAAGATAAAGCAATATTGAATGAAAACAGTACATCAAGCAGCCAAGCTGGCATAGGTAAAATAACCATACCAAGTGCTGCCATCACTAATATTGGAGTACCTAACCCAGAAAGGTGAGATAGTTTGCTCTTATCGAATTGATTAAAATAGGCTGTTAATTGCATTTTATACTGCTAGCTCTTAATGATGATTTTTTGACGCTAGCTATCAAAATGCAAAAGCTATACCAGAAAGAACTGAATGTTTTTTTACTTTCATTTGTAATTAAAATCACTAAAAAATCATTAATTAATTACGCCGAAAAAAGATTCAAGAGTAAGACGGTTGATTGAGAAATAGCCCGCTATTGCGAATGAAACCAACGCAGCTATTGTGACTTTTAGCTAGTAATTTAATACTTAAATTCTTCTGGAATGGGTAAATCTTTAGCAACAGGAATAGGTCTTTTAGCTTTGCCTTTTTTATGTTCACTAAGCTGGAAAATAAACGCAAGCACTTGAGCTACAGCAGCATATAATTCTTCGGGAATATCTTGGTCAATTTCTGAGGTGTAGTAAAGCGAACGTGCTAATGCAGCAGATTGAATAATTTCAACACCATTTTCTTTGGCAATGGTGCGAATATGCATAGCCATTTCATCTAAACCTTTAGCGACAAGGATAGGAGCTCCTCCTGCATTGGGATCATATTTTAACGCAACACTATAATGAGTAGGATTGGTGATAACAACATCAGAATTTGGTACTTCGCTCATCATTCTTCGCTGTGACATTTCGTATTGGGTTTGTTTTATACGCCCTTTAATTTCGGGGTTACCTTCTGTACTTTTAAACTCATCTTTAATTTCTTGCTTGGTCATTTTTAACTGGCGGGTGTGATTCCATACTTGGTATGGGGCATCAATAGCAACGATAATACCAATGGATAAAGCTAATGCTAAAAACATCCACAAAAGCATATTAACTGCATGAGCAAAATTAGTAGGAATAGCCTCTAAACTTAGCCCTAGAATTTGTTCAAAAAGCCCACTAAGTAATGAGAATGCAACAAAAAACACCACAAAAAACTTTAAAATAGATTTTAATAATTCAACAGCGGCTTGCACACCAAACATTCGTTTAAAACCAGCAAGAGGAGATAACCTACTCGCCTTAGGAGCCATCGCCTCCCAAGAAAAAGCCATGCCACCTAACATAGTATTACCAATAAAAGCAGCGATCATAATGATAAAAAAAATGGTTAACATTGGAAATATTACGCCGCTTACTCCCGCTTTTATGACATTAGTCAGCGCATGAACATCCATCGTTTCGCGTCGACTTAGTGAAAACAAACGTTTCATCACACCTGATAGGGCTAGCACTAAAGAGTTCCCCATCAACATCATCGCAAAAGCGCTACCAACAAGCACAAACATGGTACCTAAATCTTTAGAACGAGCTATTTGCCCTTTTTTTCGCGCATCGGCGAGTTTTTTTGCTGTTGGTTCTTCTGTTTTTTCACCACTATCTGACTCAGCCATTAGGAAGCCTTACAGTCAATTAAATAACAGCTAAAATCAAGCGCTCGCTGCCACTGTAGCTCAAAGTGAGTAAGGAAATTACCAAAGGTCATCCACATAATTAACAAGCCAGCCATCATGGTAATAGGAAAACCTATAGCAAAAATATTAAGTTGCGGAGCAGCTCGAGTCATAACACCAAAAGAGAAATTAATTAATAACATAGCAGTTAAAGGTGCTAAAGCTAACGATAAAGCTGTGGCAAACATCCAACTTCCCCACAGAGCCACCTCATTATATTTAATACTAGAAAAATGCTCGTTTCCTATAGGCAAGGTTTCAAAACTAGTTGCTATAAACTGTAAATAAGCTAAGTGACCATCCATAGACCAAAACAGTAACGTTGATAAAATTAAGAAAAACTGTCCTACCGCTGGTACATTCATACCACTGGCAGGATCAACTAAAGAAGCAAAGCCTAACCCTGATTGCATAGCGATAATTTGCCCTGCTAAGGTAAAAGTATTAACCACCATCACAGTGATAAAGCCTAACGTTATGCCAATAAGCATCTGCTGTGCTATCACAAAAAAAGTCTTTAATGATAAAAGTTCTTCAACATTGGTAGGGGGAATGGCAGGCATTATTGCAAAAGTGACAGACACACATAAAAAAAGTTTAATTCGAGTAGGGATGGTGCGCGCACCAAAACCAATCATTGTCATCACTAAGGCAGCAATACGAGTGAATGGCAAAATAAAATCAGCCAGATATTGATTAACAACTGACTCAGTAAACTCCATTAGCTGACAACGCTTGGAATACTAGCAACGAGTCTAAAAGTATAATCCATTATTTTTTGAATACCCCAGTGACCTCCATATATGATGGCTAGCAAAGTAACAATAAGGCGAGGTAAAAAACTTAATGTTTGTTCATTAATTGACGTTGCAGCCTGAAAAATAGCAACACATAAACCGACAAATAAGCTAGGTAAGATAACAGCACTTACTAGCATAATAACTAGTAGCAAAGCATCTCTTAATATGTCTACAAATACTTCTGGTCCCATCTTACATTCTCTTTTGTGCTGAATTAAAACCCGAGCAACATGTTTACGCTTTTTAAGTGCCCAAGCCATAGCTTGTTGCGATAGTACCTATGACTAAATTCCAACCATCAACTAACACAAACAACATTAATTTAAACGGCAATGAAACAATCATGGGCGATAACATCATCATACCCATAGCCATTAAAATACTTGCTACAACTAAATCGATAATCAGAAAAGGGATGAATAATATAAAACCTATTTGAAATGCGGTTTTTAACTCACTAATGATAAAAGCAGGAATGATAACCGTCATAGGTAAATCTGTTGGTTTATCCACGGCTTCAAGGCCTGCCATAGAAGCTAAGGTATCTAAATCTTTTAATCGGGTTTGCTCAAGCATAAAAGCGCGTAATGGCACCTTACCTTTATCAATAGCTTCCACCGAGGTTAGTTGATCAGCCAAATAAGGCTGAATAGCAGTTTCATCTATCTGATTATAAACAGGTGTCATAATAAAGAGCGTCATAAATAAGGTTAAACCAATAATAACCTGATTAGAGGGGGTTTGTTGTAAACCAAATGCTTGTCGTAATATTGCCATAACAACAACAATACGAGTAAAAGAAGTCATCATTATAACAGCGGCAGGTATAAAACTTAGCGCAGTCATAAAAATCAGAATTTGCAAGGTTACCGAGTATTCTTGCGAGCCATCCGGATTTGTTGTCAACTTTAACGCTGACATCGTTAAATCATCAGCTGCAAAAACACCACAACTTAACGTAGATGCTAATAATGTGAATAAAACTAACCAGAGATTTTTTTTCATAGTCACTTATTTGTTGTTTCGCTTGTTGTTATATTATTGTCAGTGTTTTTTTTCATATTACTTGTTTTAATACTGTTTTTTTGTAAAAAAGACAAGATATTGCCAGGTAATGCTAAAGACTTTCCTGCATGAGTATCAATAGGCTTTTCTAAACCTTTAAGTAATGATATTTGTTGAGAACAAACACCCAAAACTAATTGTTGCTCGCCTATTTGTACCACAACGACTCTCTCTTTTGCACCTAATGATAAACTAGCAACAACTTTTAACTGATTAGAATGCTGCTGAGTAAGATTAAAACGTTTGAGTACTAATGCACTGATAATAATTAACACTAATACCATCAACAAAGATAAAATCATGCTGCTAGCATCTACGTTCGCCATCACATGTTTACCCACATCAGGAGTTTTTTCAGTATTTAATGAGTGAGGCACTTTCTTTTTGCTTTCAGTCTGAGTTATTTCATTGTTTGTAGATGTTTCTTGAGCAAAAGCTATCGGTGCGCTCACACACAATATAAAGCTTAATACTAAAATAAAAAACTTACTCATTATTTTAATTTTTTAATTCGTTCAGTTTGACTAATCACATCGGTTAGACGAATACCAAACTTGTCATTAACCACAACCACTTCACCATGCGCGATGAGTGTACCATTAACTAAAACATCTAACGCTTCACCGGCAACTCTGTCAAGCTCTACAACCGAACCTTGGTTAAGTTGCAATAAATTTCGAATACTAATATGGCTACGCCCTACTTCCATTGAAATAGTCACAGGAATATCAAGTATTGTATCAAGTTTACGCTTTTCTTCTCCTGTTATTGGGGCATTATCTTCAGTCAATTCTTCTAATTCAACGGCTTCAGCCGCATCCGCTTGTTCAGCAGAGGCTTCAGCTTGTTCATCTAGTGCCTCATCCCACATACTTAGGTCTTCATCATTGTCATCACTCATACCGCTTGCCTCAATTCTTTACGATTAATATTATTTTTTAGTTACGATCACAAGTCGTCTTCTAACAGCTCTAATTCTGCATCACTGTCAAGGCGTTTGCCGCCTTTGGTTAAAATGGTCAATTCAGATTTAACTGATTCAGGTCGTCTAATTTTCTCTGCAATTTTTAACGCTACATTATCTCGGCTACGACCTAATTTAGCTCTATAAGTAGGTAAATCTTCAATTAAAACGGTTATATGTTCTGGCATTTCTATAGGTATTATGTCACCTACTTGTAGATCCATAATTTGACTTAACGGTAAATCTACTTCCAAAAATTTAGTATTTAAGGCAACAGGTACATCCATAATTTCATCACGGAGTGCTTTAGACCAACGCATATCCGTGTCTTCTTTGTCACTTTGTACACCTGCGTCTAGCAATTCACGAATGGGTTCCAGCATTGAGTAAGGTAAAGCGACATGAAAATCACCACCACCACCATCAAGCTCGATGTGAAAAGAGCTAATAACAACAACTTCAGTAGGGCTAACAATATTTGCCATTGACGGGTTAACTTCTGAGTCTAGATACTCAAAAGAAACATCCATAACAGGCGACCAAGCTTCTTTATAATCTTCGAATATTAATTTTAATAACATTTGAATGATTCGACGTTCGGTAGGCGTAAATTCTCGACCTTCAATTTTAGCGTGGTATCGACCATCACCACCGAAAAAGTTGTCCACTAAAATAAAGACTAAACGTGCCTCCATAGTGATAAGGCCAGTGCCTTTCAAAGGACGAAAACGTACCATATTCAAGCTAGTAGGAACAAATAAGGTGTGAATGTATTCACCAAATTTAATCATTTGAATGCCGTTTATCGACACTTCTGCTGTACGACGCATCATGTTAAACAAACTAATACGCATGTGACGGGCAAAACGCTCATTAACCATTTCCAAGGTCGGCATACGGCCACGAACGATACGATCTTGCGAAGAAAAGTCATAGTCAGCACTGCCGTCTTTACGTTCGGCAGATTCTTCAACTTCTTCCTCTTCTTCAACATCATCAACACCGTGTAATAGCGCATCAATTTCGTCTTGGGATAATAAATCACTCACTCGTCATTCTCTTTTTCATTTATGGTTAGCTTGGTCGTTATAAAGACCTAAATAACCTTTCTTTAATAACGAATAATGCAATAACCTTTATTGCATTACAAAACCCGTAAATAATACTTTTTCGACAGTTTCATGCCCTTCAAGATCTTTCATTACTAATTGCACTGCTGCTAAAGACTGCTGTTTTAGTGCTTCTTTACCTGCACTTGTAGAAAGATCATCAGCATTGCCTTGTGAAAAAATATTTAATAACGTGCTTTCTATTAACGGTATATTCATTTTAGCATTTTCTTCATTGTCGCTACTGCGAACCAATAATTGCACACGAATTTCTACAAAACGATCTCGCGCAGCACCTGGAACATTAAAGCGGAATGGTCTTGGCATTGGTACATAAAGCGCTGTACCTACGTGAGCACTTTGAGCTTCGCCGCCACCATCTCCACCAGAAGACTCACCGCCACTACCTGAATCTGTTTGCGCTGCGGGTGCGCTACTATCATCAGCCATAAAAAAGAAATAACCGCCACCACCAGCGAGTAATAGAACAACAACAGCAATGATGATTATCATCATTTTTTTCTTTTTGCCGCCGCCATCTATTTCTAGTTCAGCTTCTTTACCGTCTGCTTTACCCTTTTCGTCAGCCATGAGATACCTTAAAATTCTTATTTTTGTATGCAATGTTATACTTATATTACCTCGAAATGCGCATTTCAAAGTATCATGAATATTAACTATATCGTTGAATAACTCTCTAGCCAATGTGTTTTCATCAACTTAAGGCTATTTCGCTCAATTTATCTGCAATTTAATTAAACTATTTAAATTTAAGCATAATAATCTACTGCCGCTGTAGAAGAATTAATCATTCTTGCTGATAAGCTATGTTCAATTACATCACTCGCATCGGCTGTATTTGTTATTGAATTATGCTGATTATCATCTGAGTTTTCGTCATTATTTGCTTCATTGTCTGATTGCTGAGACTGTTGTTCAACATTAGCATCACCAACATCAACTCCCTGATCAGCCAATAATTCTTTTAGTTTATGCATATTTTGTTCAAATGCTTCTTTAGCTTGCTGATTTTGTACAACAAAATTAACCGTAGCCTGATCGCCTTGTAAATTAACTCTAACATGCATATTACCTAACTCTGGAGGATCAAGCGTAATATCAAATTGCTGTAATTTTTGCGAAATCATCAGCATAACTCTGTCTTTTACCGCATCAGCAAAATCTCGTCTAAAAATTGAAATGGTTTCTTGATGCAATTGAGTATTTGTTTTTTGGCCTTGAGAAACTTCTGAACTTCCTATTGGATTAAATATCTCCGCAGCATGCTGATCCACCACTTCTTGAGGCGTTTGTGTGGCTCTTCCTATTATATCAGTAAAGTTGCTATTAACAGAGAGGTCAGCCGTTGTTTTAACAGGGGTTTTATTGCTAGCATCCTTATTTTCACCCGCACTAAATTGTTTACTTTGTTCTACCAAGTGCTCTACTGACTTCGCATTTAGTTGTTCTTCTGAGTCAACTAAATCATTTTCTTTCATTAAAATTTCAGCTGAAGTTTTACCTAAGCTAGCCGCCGATAATTTTTTATTCTGATGACTATTTTGAGCTGTAGAAAAAGCTGATGCTGGACTTGCATCTTGTTTTGTTATACCAGCTGAGCTCTGTGCTAGTTGCATCATTTGTTCATTAGCTCTAGCTTCAAATTCAAGTGAACTTTGTGAGTGAGTAACAGCTTGAGCATTTACAGTTGGTGTGGCTGTTAATTTAACCTTGATCGACTCATCACTTTTAATTTCTGAAGTGAGAAATGGCTTGTTTAATTCTTTTTGAGTAACGCCCTCACTAACTTTACTTGAAATATTGTTTACTAGATCTTTGTTAGTAATCCCTTGATTACCTGCATTCAACGTTGACTCTGTTACTTTATTACTACCTGCTAGGCTATTTTTTGTGCTTTCTTCTACTAATTTAGCTGTATTTTTATCATTTGATACTAAATCACCGTTAGTCATTTTATTGTTAAAATCTACATTTGCTCTCTCAACATTACCTTTAGTTAAACGCTTATCTTTTACGTTATTACTTTCTTCGTCCTCTAGTTCAATTAATGTATTTTCATCAACTTGATTCTCATCTGTCTTATTGCTTTTAGAGGTTGTTAATAATGCTTTTGCTAAAAGCTCTTTATCCGTAATACCTTCTGACGTATTATCTAAATTTGGCTTTAATGCTTTAGCGATGTCAGATAAATTGGCAACTAAATCACTTGATTTTAATAATAGCTGTGCCTCTAGTTTTGCTTTTTTTTCAGCTGACATTCCACCAATACTTATACTTTCATCAGAGCTTGCTGCAATTAAGGTTTGATCAGCTTTAACTAAAAAAGACATTAATAGCTCAGATTCATCGAGCTGCTGAATTTCTTCACTAGGCTTTGCTTTACTTAACTCATTTTCAGTTTTTTTGCCGGAGGCGGCAACTTCTTGGGCACTATTTGCCGAATCAACTTCATCAGTTACCATGAGAGAGTCATCTGAATTTTTCTTTATTGCATCATCAGATTTTACCCTAGAGTGTTCATGGGAGTTTTTAACGGTATTTTCATCTGATTTATGAGCAGTTTCTTTTTTCGCACTGTTACTAACATCCCTATTTTTAGCTAGGTGCATGTCAATATGCTGTGAAAAATCATCTTTTGATGATGTCGAAATAAGCGCGGCAGATTCACCTTTTGTTTCGACGTTTTGTGACGCATTAATTGGTAAAACATTGAGTTGTGGCATAATAATCCCAATCATTAAAATTTATAAAAATTTAAATACTGTTTAGGAGATTTTTCTCCTGCTAGTTAAAAGCAAGCAATAAGCATTCCAATCATACAAATTTGTTCGCTTTACGACGTAAAAACTGTTGAGTAGCAATTTCATCAAACATACTCTGCTCTTTTTTATCTGTTACTTTTGCTAAAGCAACTTTACGTTTATCTGCTAGCATTTCGACTGCTTGCACTTTCTGCCTTTGTTTAAGCCACTGGCTTTTACTTTGTTTAACTAGCGCCTTAGCTTGATGCACAGCAATTTTTACTTGCTCTGATGCGTAATCAAGTTTACTGATAAAAGCATGGTAATGGTTGTATGTGGCGCTGTCTAAACCAAGTAATGAACGTTGGCTCAGTCGAGACATGTACTCTAATCGATAATCAGAAACACTTTGTAAACGAATTAAGTTTTGTTGGTAGTCATTTTCAGCATTACGCAAAGTGTTTGCAGCATGCTCTTCCTTGCTTTGTTCAAACTTTAATAATGTTTCAAGTTGACTATTATTTGCAGCCATAATGACTTTCCTTAAACTTGAATGTTCCTACCTAGGCAGGAACATTCTGATTGGCATTTGCCTGACTATTAGCCGTTGCTGCAGCAATAATTTCTTGTAACTGCTGTATGCTTTGCTCGTAGGGTATAACTTCTTGAATTTGTTGCTGTAGAAAAAAGTTGATCACAGGTAATACATTAATAGCTTGATCAATTCTAGGATCATTACCCTTGGTATAAGCACCTATTGATATCAGATCTTTGTTTTGCTGATAAAGTGCATAAATCTGTTTAAGTTGTCGGGCAAGGTTTTGATGTTCCATACTTGTTACCATCGGCATAACTCGAGAAATAGAGCCTTCAATATCTACCGCAGGATAGTGTCCTGCGTCAGCTAATTCTCGTGATAAAACAATATGACCATCTAAAATAGCTCTTGATGCATCCGCAATAGGATCTTGAAGATCGTCACCTTCCGTTAATACCGTATAAAAAGCGGTAATTGAGCCTTGTCCTTCACCACCATTACCAGCACGTTCAACAAGCTGTGGTAATTTTGAAAATACTGATGGCGGGTAACCTTTGGTGGCAGGCGGCTCGCCTACAGCCAACGCTATTTCCCGCTGTGCTTGTGCATATCGAGTTAGCGAATCTAAAAGTAATAAAACATTTAAGCCTTTATCACGAAAATATTCACTAATTTGTACTGCGCTTTCGCAGCCTTTTAAGCGCATTAATGGTGAGTTATCAGCAGGAGCTGCAACCACAACCGAACGAGCACGCCCCTCTTCACCGAGTATTTCTTCAATGAATTCTTTTACTTCACGACCACGCTCGCCAACTAAACCAACAACAATAACATCAGCAGTTGTTCCACGAGTCATCATGCCCATCAAGACACTTTTACCAACTCCTGAGCCAGCAAAAAGTCCCATTCTCTGACCTTTTCCAACCGTAATAAAGCTATTAATAGAGCGAACACCAACATCAAGGGGCTCTGTGATTGCGCGGCGTGATAGTGGGTTAATTGGTCTGTTATCTATTTTATATTCTTCATCCATGCTAATAGGGCCTTTACCGTCAATAGGTTTGCCTACGCCATTGATAACCCTGCCAAGTAAGTTCATTGATAAAGGTAAATGTAATTTGGTCGATACTGGTAATACTCTTGCACCGGGCAGAACGCCACACAAACTTTCTTCTGGCATTAAGTAAGTGATTTCTTGAGCAAAACCAACTACTTCAGCAAGTAAGTCGCCATGAGATGTTTCAACTAAACATTGACTACCAATGTGCGCTTTAACGCCTACAGCTTCTAGTGTTAAACCAACAACACGTACTAAGCGTCCAGCCACAGGCCCTTTAAATGGATGGATGAATTTTTGACTGTTTTTCAATCGTTCGCTGATGCGTAGGCTATCTACCATTTTTTGAAATCACCTTGTTTAGGTTCTAGGTTCTAGGTTCTAGGTTCTAGGTTCTAGGTTCTAGGTTCTAGGTTCTAGGTTCTAGGTTCTAGGTTCTAGGTTCTAGGTTCTAGGTTCTAGGTTCTAGGTTCTAGCAGGAGTATAAATAAATAGTTACACACTCAAAGCTTTTTCTTATCCTAGTGCCTAGTTTCTTTCCTAGTACCTAGCTCCTTCCTAGTGCCTAGTTTCTTTCCTAGTACCTAGCTCCTTCCTAGTACCTAGTTTCTTCCTATTGTCAAAATTTATTGATGTAAAGCATCTTGCAAGAACGATTCCAACACTTGCTTAAGACGAGATTTCATCTGTAAGTCTATATTCGATGTGCTATTTTCTATTTGACAACTGCCAGAGCTTAATTGCGGAGCAGGTAATAATTTCCAACCGCTTTCTATAATATGTTGCTCACCAAATTGCTGCTCAACTTGTTTAATATCGTCAGGGTTTAAATAAATTTGTGTATTGGCTTCATTGCTCGGCAATGATTTAATACCCGCACTAATAGCCGATATTAAAATGTCAGGATTGGTTTGAGCTTCTTGTAAAACCACAGCTTCAGTAAGTTGTACCACTAAATTCAACAGCTGCTCCTCAATATTTTTTTCAACACTTGCTAACGGTTTATCGAGTTGCTCAATTAAGCTTTGCCAATTTTCACTTAACGCATCAATAGTTTCTTTGCCTTGTGCTAAACCTTGCTCATTACCTTCTTCTATCCCTTTAGTTGTACCTTCTTCTATTCCTTTCGCTTTGCCTTCTTCATAGCCTTTAGCAAAACCTTCTTCTTTACCTTGACCAAACCCTTCGTCGTGTGCGGCTTGTCTTATTTCTTCAATTTCTTCAGCAGTTAGCGGCTCAGGCTCAGCTATTTCTTCCTCTGGAGGCTCATAACGCCAAGCTTTCTTTTTACCTAATGCATTGGTATGACGTGCTTGCTCATCACTAAGCTTTGCTTGCACATTAGGTAAAGACCAAACATCTAGTTCTTCTTGTGTATCAGCTTTAATAATGCGTACTTGTGTTTTATTCATTTATTTAAACTCTTTCTTGAATGCGCTTAGCTCGTCACTCGAAACGAGTAACTAGTTACTCGTTTATAAGAACTCATCACCACCGCCACCGCCAAGCATAATTTCTCCGGCGTCAGATAATCGGCGAGCAACAGAAAGAATTTCTTTTTGTGCTACTTCAACTTCACTAACACGTACAGGTCCCATAGCTTCAAGATCATCTGCTAGCATTTCTGCAGCACGTTTAGACATGTTGCCAAGGAATTTATCTTTCAGTGCTTCATCAGCACCTTTAATGGCTTTCATCAAGGCATCTTGTTCTACTTCACGTAGAATAGCTTGCATGCCACGATCATCTACATCGGCTAAGTTTTCAAAGACAAACATCAAGTCTTGAATTTGTTGGCTCATCTCTTCATCATTTTCGCGCATAGAATCCATCAACAGACCTTCAATATTAGTATCTAAGTAGTTCATGATATCTGCTGCAGCTTTCAAGCCACCCATTTTGGCTGCTTGAGCGCCCGCTTGTCCGGCAAATTGTTTTTCCATGATTTCATTCAATTCTTGCAATGCTGCAGGCTGAACTTCTTCTAAATTAGCAATACGCATCATTAAGTCAAGACGAACTTTATCGGTAAACTGACTCATGATCTCAGCTGATTGTTCAGCTTCTAAATACGACAAAACAATGGTTTGAATTTGAGGATGTTCGTTTCGAATGATATTAGCTACTTGTTTGGAGTCCATCCATTTTAAGGAGTCTAGACCTTTTGAGGCTCCACCCATAACGATTTGATCAATCAAGTTACCCGCTTTATCTTCGCCTAAAGCAGCAGTTAGAGCTTTACGAACAAAGTCTTCACTTTGGAAACCAATGGTTGAGAAGTTTTGAATTTCATGGATAAATTGTTTATGAACAGCGGTGATCTTTTCTTGAGTGAAGTCTTCCATAGCCGCCATAACAGTACCTACTTGCTGTACTTGTTTCGGCTCAAGATGTTTTAATATTTGCGCTGCATCTTCTTCTGATAAGCTTAATAATAAAATACCTGCTTTCTCTGCGCCTTCTAGCTTATTTACATCAAAGCCTGGTGCTGCTGCGGCAAGTTCTCCGCCTACTTGTGTTTCATCACTCATCTTCGTTCAACCAACTTTTAACTACTTGCGACGATAATTCTGGTTCATTAGCAACTAACGCTCGAACCGCTTTTAAGACATCTTCATCACGATGAAGATCTGGCAATTGTAGACTTCCATCGGCTGCAAAACCAACATTTCCTGCATCAAACTCAGAAGTTAACATGTCCATGGTTTCATCACCAAGGTCAATATGACTATCAAGAGATTTGTCACCGTAATCATCAGGTGTTTGATCTGGGTAAATTAAACGTTTCAGCATCGGACGAACAACAGCCATAATTAAAACAATGATAACTAACGCACCCATCACCAATTTTAATACCTTCATAAACCAAGGCTGCTCCCATATTTGTGGCTCTACTACGTGGCCAAAATCTGGGCGATTAAATGGAATAGTTACTACTTCAAGTACATCGCCACGTTGTAAATCAAAGCCAATACTGCCTTGTAGTAAGCGACGAATTGAGGCCATTTCAGCAACACTTCTGGGTTCTTTAGCAACGGTAGCAGCTTGTACTTCATCATCAGCTTCACTGTCTGAAGTTACAGGGGATATAGCTGGAGCAGCACCTTCAACATAATCTAGTGCCACAGAAACGCTTACCCGACGAATAACACCTGTTTGTTGCTTAGTGTGGCTAATAGCTTCATCAAGCTCATAATTTTTAGTTGACTCGCTATGTTTTCTACTGGGAACTGCTTTTGTTAGTCCCCCTCCTGTCGCATTTTCAGGAATACTAGACTCAAGCGGAGGTTGGTTCGATAAAGCGCCAGGAATACCGCCTAATGCACTACCAAAACTATTATCTTCTACTTTCATTTCGCTACGCAGTGCAGGTAAGTCTGAATTATATCGACGTGCTGTTTCTTCTACATTGGTAAAATCCATAGTGACGTCAACTTGCGCAGTGTAATTACCAAGACCGACAACAGGTATAAGGATATTATCAATTTTATTCATGTATTCTTGTTCACGCTTTTGCTCAATATCAAGTTCATTTCGTGAACGTGCAGAAATAGAGTTTTGGCTACCTGAATTTAATAAACGACCATTTTGATCAGTAACAGTAACCCTATTTGGACTCATTCCTTGTACTGCCGAAGCAACAATATCAACCACTGCATCAACTTCTTCTGCTGATAATAATCTACCTCGTTGCATAGTCAATACAACCGTAGCTGAAGGAGTTTTTTCACGGCGGGCAAAAATATTTTCACGAGGAATAGCAAGTAATACTCTAGCTCTTGCGATACTTTGTAATTGCTCAATAGTTGTAGCTAAACGCTTCTCTCTGCCATATTTTAATCGTTCACGCTCTAGACGTTGGCTTACACCAAAGCCCATATCTTTCATTACAATATCGTCACCCTGCGATGGTTCGTTGCTTAAACCTTCACGAGCTAAAAGTAATTTTATATTTTGATATTCATCTGCTGGCACTAAAATAGTGTTATTTTCTTGACGGAAGTCCACTTTATTAGCTTCAAGAAAATCTAATGTTTTAATAAGTTGTTCGGTTGGCTGTTTGGCTAAAATACGATATTCTGGCTCATTAGCAAGAATAATAACGAAAACAGCAATAGCTAAACAAATAGATAAGGCAACCACCAAGGTTATTTGACGAAGAATATCAGAATTCCCCATTGACGCTGAAAAACCTGATTTTTTTTCTTCCATAGCGTTATCATCACCAGAATCACTAGCAATCATTTCGCTACCACCATCAGTTGCTACCATTGTATTTGTATCAGCCACTTAACTTCTCCGTTTACTACTTTGTTTCAGGTTCTAGGTTCTAGGTTCTAGGTTCTAGGTTCTAGGTTCTAGGTTCTAGGTTCTAGGTTCTAGGTTCTAGGTTCTAGGTTCTAGGTTCTAGGTTCTAGCAAGAGT
>Ga0209081_1000207_pt1 | contig 35619 bp, 20 predicted proteins | sample GOMGulsemesocosm_4_FD_184636 | JGI IMG/M metagenome (GOLD analysis project Ga0209081, IMG submission 184636) | Methane-oxidizing microbial communities from mesocosms in the Gulf of Mexico - GOM15B Gulf of Mexico (SPAdes) (version 2) | ecosystem: Environmental > Aquatic > Marine > Cold seeps... | reverse complement strand
AATTTGAATAAGAATACCTGCACCGTCACCACTTTTTACATCAAAACCTGTGCCACCACGGTGTTCCATGCAGCTCAGCATGGTGAGTGCATTTTCAATAATATCGTGAGATTTTTTACCCTTTAGATTGGCGACAAAACCAATACCACAACTATCATGTTCAAATTCGGCGCGGTAAAGGCCCTGGGGTTTTTTACTCATATCATTCATTGCTAATTCCTATTTCATCAAACCATCTTTACTAGTTAACTGTTAGTTTGCTAATTAAGATGTATATATTTTCAATGCTAATTAAGCCATATCATGTAAATGCTTAAAGTGTATGTGACTGATCCTTCAGAATTTTTTCGGATTTTTTGAGCGTAGATTGTCAAACTTCTACTGAGCTTTTATAAGGCGCTGTGCTATTGATGATAAATCATCAATCTAAGCGGCCGGCAAAACTAACCGTAAAATGGCTGTGAGTCAATTGTTTTATGAATATTTATGCAAGTCTAGAATGCATAAATATTCATAATATTATTTATATCAACTCTCTATTTAAAAATAAGATTTTTATCAAAAAGTATTTTTACGCTTTTAATCTTTTAGTATGCTTAAAGTTACCTTTTTAAGGTAGGTAACCATCTGGAATACCTTTGGTGGTAACACTCACTGCATCGTGGGCGTGTAAAGATTCAAGATGATTTATTTTAAGCCAGAAATCATCAAACTCTTGTGCCTGATTCATACTATATTGTAAGCGACGTGCTGCATCTTCACAGAACATAAGGTTTTGCCCATTAAGTAGAGCAAACTCTTGTTCATCTTCACGTTTAACTGCGGCTTGTACTGGCGTTTTTAATGATGCTTCAACTAAATCAACCAAATCTGTAATAGGGAAATCGCTAACACTATTGTTTAGTTTTACTTTTACTTCAGCAACTGAACGCTGTGAATGAGGCGTAGCAACAATACCTTCAGTTGTACCAAGCCAGTCATGAACAGTGTCTAAGTCAAAATTTGTTTCATCAAACTTTTGCTGAAATGCCTTTTGAATTAATTGTCGGGCTAATGCGGCAGAGCAAGGGCAAGTAGATGAATAACGCACATCAATAGCCATTTCTATGGCAAGCTTTCCCTGATTAAAATGACCGGTTAGGATGATAGGGTAGGCTTTCCACCCTTCTTTACCGCTAATCAAGGACTTTCTACGCAGGTGATACTCAAAGCTAAATACAACTTTAGCTTGATCACTTAAATCGCTGTGGCTACTAATAAAGCTATCAAGTAAGGTAACTAAACTTTGATAGTTAAGTACGTTACTGGTTGATAATTCGTCAAGAAGTAAATACAAACGTGACATATGTATGCCTTTAGCTTGTGCTTCTTTTAAGTTTACAAAAGCATCCACATGAGCTGAAACCATACGCTCACTTTCACCTTTTGAGGCAACCATTATTGGCATTTCAATATTACTCATGCCAACCCAATCAAGCGTTCCCTCGGTTTGGGCTGTAGTATGATTAGCAATATCAGGCATTGTTGTCGTTGTCATTGTGACTCCGCTTTAAGCTATAGTTACTTAACTAAGGTTGCGCGATGATAGCTAAGGAACCACGCAACAAGTATATTCAAGGGCGCACATTCTATCTTATTTTTTAATTATGATCATTACTGTTCTGACGAGAGATGGGAAAAAATGTGTAAATATTGGCTATATATACCCAAGCCACCTCAAAATGCAGGGTTCAGCTGGAATTAGAAACGTCTTTAGGCAAGGCATTGATTGAAGAGAATGGTTGTTCCCTTGTCGAAATCAATAACGCGGCATAAAACGTTTCTAAACCAGCCTTACAGGGACACCTGAGCAAATCATGTTCTTCGTTGCGTATGTTATTAAGGGAACAACCATTAATAAAATACGCGCCTTGATCGTGAATCGCTCAGGCGTCCTGAAACGAGCATATTGAAGTGGCTTGGGTATACAAGTTAAATGGGCATTTATTCAACTGATATAAGTGTTATTATTATAAATGTAATATATTGACTCTGTTGTACTTAACTGTTGTTGGTATGATTTAACCTGTAGGAGCGGCTTTAACCGCGAACAATGTTCAAAGGGCTTTAGGATACGCTACAGGGAATTAGCTTATAGATAATTCCCTGTAGCATATTTCCTGAGCCACTACAAAATACAATAAAATCAATCATTAAGGCTTTCTGTGAATAAAGATAATGAATTAAAACAACTTGATAATGAACTGCTAAATGGATATGTGCAAAGTTTAGGGATTGATGTTGTTAAAAAAATGTTCGCTTTGTATTGTCAACAAGTCATTATCTATCTTGATGATATTGAAAGCTCAATGCTTAATAATAGTGTTGAATTATGGCAGGAGCAGTGTCATAAAATGAAAGGTGCAGCAGGCAGTGTTGGTTTAACCGCTTTACATGGGCGCTTAAAAGTAATGGAAAAAACAACGGTTGATGAAAATGATAAAGTTCGTCAATTTAACGAGCTTAAAATTCATAATCAACAAGCTATCGCTGATTTTTATGACTGGTTAAAGTGTGGTTAACCTTCTTATACCCAAGTTACTTAAACTCTAACCGTTACTCTACATTACCTACAAAACGATAACCTTCGCCGTGAATAGTGTTAATTAATTCTGGCGTGGCAGTATTTGATTCGAAGTGTTTACGTAGTCTTCTAATGGTTACATCAACTGTTCTATCATTGTTGCGTAAGTCACGGCCAGTCATTTCTTTTATTAACTCTTGTCTTGAAACAATATTGCCTTCATTTTTAATTAATAAACGTAATGCTCTATATTCACCACGAGGGATAGGGATAATGTCGCCATTTGGGCTAGTCATTTCACGAGAGTTACCATTTAATGTCCATTGATTAAAGCTGACAATAGCTTGCTCTGCTTCATTTTCACTATGACTTTGACCTATACGGCTCAGAATATTACGAGCTCGGATAGTTAACTCTCTAGGATTGAATGGTTTGGTTAAATAGTCATCTGCACCAATTTCTAGCCCTAAAATTTTATCAATATCGCTATCACGACCTGTTAGAAAAATCAGGCCTAAGTTTTTATTACTTGCTAACTCTCTACCAAGTAATAAGCCATTTTTCCCTGGGAGGTTGATATCCATTATGACTAAGTTGATCTCGTGCTGGTCAAGCATTGTGCTCATAGACTCACCATCAACAGCTTCAAAAACTTTATAACCTTCTGCTTCAAATAAATTGCGTAGGTTAAAACGAGTGACGTCTTCATCTTCTACAATAAGAATTTGATAATTTTCCATGTTACTTCCATTGATTGACAGCGCTGCCTGATAGCGTGTGATTGATAGCGTGTTTGATTGCGATATTTAACATCTAGTTAACCATGTTAACTAAGTCTTAATTAAATAACAATTATATTGCACAAAATTACTATAATTTATTGTTCTGACACCAGAAAAACGGGAAAAGCTATATTAAATGTAGTACCTTCTTCTGTATTACTTTCAAAGTCTATGTGCCCATTTAATGCTTGTGTTACTAAGTTGTAAACTAGGTGTAACCCTAAGCCACTGCCACCACTGCCACGCTTTGTTGTGGTGAAGGGATCAAAAACTTTTGTTTTAATATTTTCATCTATACCTATGCCATCATCTTTATAGGTGAGATGTAATTGATTACTTAAATAGGTGATTGATATACTTATTTCACCTTCGGGTTTGTTTTCGAAGCCGTGTATGATGGAGTTTATTATAAGGTTGATTAATATTTGATTAATAGGGCCAGGTTTACTTTCAACCAGAAGGTCTTTAGGGCACTCAATGTTAAGGTGAACATGTTCTTTTTTTAGTTTAGCTTTGAGTGTTAGCAAAATCTCATCAAGTAGTTCTTTAACGTTGAACTCCCTTGTATCGGCATTTGATTGATCAACGGCTACCTTTTTAAAGCTAGAAATTAACTTAGCTGCTCGATCTAGGTTGCGATAAATAATACTAATATTTTCTTCGCCTTGAATTAGAAATTTTTTCAACTGACTTGATTTTAACGACTTATCTTCAAACGCCTCTTTAATTTCATTAAGGCGATCACCCATAAGTGTTGAAGCCGTAACGCCTAAACCTATAGGGGTATTTACCTCATGAGCAATGCCTGCCACCATGTCGCCTAAAGAAGCCATTTTTTCTGTTTCAACGAGTTGATCTTGAAACTGATGTAATTTTTCTAAAGTTGAAAGCAATTCTTGATTTGATTCTTTTAATGCATCAGTTCTTGCTTGTACTTTTTCAGCTAGCGTACTGTTTTGTATAAGGGTTTGCTGGTGTGTATCATCTTTTCTACTAATGTGCTTTTCTGTTCTTGTTAGTAGTATATTGATATTTCTGGCTAAAATATCAAGTTCAATTAAAGGTAACTTGTCTATTCTGGTATGATAATTTTTGCTTTGTGATATTTCTTGTATTGTTTCTACCATAGTCGAAATCGGTTGATTTATTTTCTTATAAATGGAGAGCGCTAGTACAACCGAGAAAATCAAACCTAATAAGAGTAATAGCACTGCAATAAATGTGAGCTGACGAGTAAAATCAATAATGTGCTTTGTACTAGTTTGTATATACAAATAACCATAAGTTTTTTGGTTTTGCTTTATCTTTACTATTAACTCTATGTAATCTTTTTGATGATTAATAGTTGATAATTGCTCTATTTTACTGATTTTATCTGGGATAGAAGGATAGTAAATGCTTTTATTAAAGCCAGTGAAGTAATTCGTTTTATCTTCATTTTCTTTTTTATATATATGAATATAATTAATGTAATCTGGTGTTATTAATTTTCTTAATTTAGCTTTTAATTTTTTTTGAGCATCTCTTTTATCTTCAGATAAATAGTTGATGCTAGCTTGTGCTAAAGAGTTGGCCCAAGCAATAGTGCTTTCTTTTAGGTTTCTTCTATCTTCAGTTTCAACAATATAGATAACACTTGCTAAAATGATGATTAATACAAAAGAAGCAACTCCTAATATACGGGTAAGTATAAATTTACGGTTAGAAGTTAAATTATTTATAGTATTCATAGCATAACCATCGCTGAAAAAAATAAATTAAGCAAGCTTGGCTTACTATTAATTGATTTTACTGTGGTAAATACTAAAGCCTTGTTTATTTATTAAGCTCTTGGTTGTGCCTATATGCTGTTGCATTATCGGTAAGTATTGTAAAAAACTATTGGCTACTATGGTTAGGGTTCCATGGCGGTTAGTGTGGGGCTTGATACCTTTTAAGAAGTCTTCGGTTGCTTGGTAACTAGTTTTTGTTCCTTGGTGAAAAGGTGGGTTGGAAACAATATGCTGAAATTTCCCTGTTATTTTTGATAAGCTGTTTGATGAAAAAACATCACCAGATAAACCATTAAGTTCAAGACTCTTTTTTGCTGACGTTATTGCTAGCGCGCTCACGTCAAGTAAAGATAACTGTGTATCGGGAAATTTTTTACCAACAAAACAACTAATAACACCTGCGCCACAACCAAAATCTAATACTTTCCCTTGCATCATTTTAGGTAAGTTCTGTAAGAGTAAAGCCGTACCTAGATCTAACCTTCTTTGACTAAAAACGCCCGGTAATGAAGCTATGGTTAACTTGATACTGTCTACTTCAATTTGATATTCTTTAAACCAATCATCAAGTTGGAAGTTATTATTTAGATTGTCGGCATTAACAATGCCAGCAAATACTAAGCAATGACGAGCTGCATCTACTTTTTGACAGTTATTCAAAAAATGCTGGGTGAGCTTTGGTGCCGATTGAACGCCACCTTTCTTTTCTCCTACTAAAATTATTTTAGCATCGACAAATAAATAGGGGGCTATCATTGCAAGGGTGAATGCTAGTTCATCTTTGCTTTTAGGAAAATTAATGATCACTAAATCATGTTTTATTTCGCTTTTGTATTCACTAGTAAAACTCGTTGTTACCTCAGTATTAAGCTTGTTGTTGATGGCGAGATAATCAATGAAATTAGTGTTATAACAGTTAACTTTAGTGTTTGGGTTGTCGGCTAAATAATGCTCAATAAAGCCATCGTTCATTAAGTTAACAAATAATGGTGTGTTGGCAGATAATAGTTCGCTATTGCGCAATAATACTTGGCTAATGTTTGAAAGTGACATAAAAGAGCTGGTGATGAATAAGATAGAAGATAGTATTCTACGTTATTCACACTTTAATCAACAATTAGAATCTTTCAAGATTGACATAAATACTCTAAAAATGCTTAAATAGCGCTGTCCCTAATTCTAATCTGGTGAATTTTTATATCATCAGGTTCAAAAAGGGGCCAGAAGAGGAGCGTTAACCAGGTAATTATCATTGTTTTGATTTAGTCAAAATACAGAGATCAAACTCTGCTAATGATAATGAGGGGGATTAACGCCGAGATAAATACTTATTTGATGAAGAATTTATCGGTTGTTTACCTAGTAGGTATGTGGGCTGAATCCCAACAACTGTCACTGATACTAAATTACCTAATGGTATTTAAATATTGAGTGGAGAGCTTCTGGCCTTTGCATAAAAGCCAGTGAATATCTTAAAAGCACAACAGTGTTTTTCTCGGCTTATTGTGAACGCCTACAAGTTCTCCGAACTAATTTGGATTGTGTTATACCAATCCAGCAATTAATGAGTTCGAGAGCAATGAATCTAAAATCATCTATTAATATAACGCCTAAAATTTCTGGCGAAAGAGACCTTGATGCTTGTCTACTGTGGACAGCGTTAATCACTCCCTTCCTTGAAAATAATCAAGTAGACTTCGCTAGTTTAAAACAAATAGCCATAGCACAAGCACAAACGGGTAATGGTTTGTTATTACTTGGCAGTACAGGTGAAGGCTTAGCCTTGAATGCTGATGAACAATTAATAATTGTTGAGTTTATTTGTAATTTACAACTTAATACTCCCTTAATGGTGGCTGTTGGCGGCTATAATTTAGTAGAGCAAATTAGCTGGATTAATCGTTGTAATGCGTTAAATATTGATAGTTACCTGCTTGGCACACCGCTTTATGCAAAGCCGGGCGCAGTAGGGCAAACACAGTGGTTTGAAGCTTTACTAGATACAGCAAAATTTCCCTGCATGCTTTACAATGTACCTTCTCGCAGCGGTGTAGAAATTCCTATAGCCACAGTGCAAAGCTTGCAAAACCATCCTAATTGTTGGGCAATGAAAGAAGCTAGCGGTGATCTCAATAAATTTCTTAACTATCGTAAACATTGTCCCAACATAGATTTATATAGTGGCGAAGATGCCATGTTGCCGTATTTAGTACCTGCAGGCGCTAAAGGTTTGGTCTCTGTATGTGCAAATGCATGGCCAGTCGCAACCAAGACTTATGTTGAACTATGCTTAGCAGGGCAAACGCAGTCACTATTTCCATTATGGAATAACGCAGTTGATGCACTTTTTTGTGTCGCCAATCCCATACCTGTCAAGGTGTTGATGCAGCAACAAAAAGCGATTAGTACAGCCGTACTACGTCCGCCATTAACCCAGTTAGAATTGTCTGATAGCACTGAGCTATTAGCTTTTGATGAACAAATTAATCAATGGTTAGCACAAGCTAGTCAAACTTCTTTTATAAATACAGTTGAAAATAGGAATATCGCATGAACTGGCAAGATGTAATAGTACAGTTAGAAAGTGGCGCAATTCGCGCGGCAAATCAAGATAAAAACGGTAATTGGCACGCCAATGTTGAAGTAAAGCAAGGTATTTTAGCTGCTTTTAAAGCGGGTGTTAATGTTAGCTTTGACGGTAATTATCAAGGCTTTGTTGATAAAAATAATTTACCTGCTCGTCAATTTTCTCCTAAAGATGGTGTACGTTTAGTACCTGGTGGTTCATCAGTGCGCGCAGGAGCTTATGTTGCTGAGGGCGTTATTATTATGCCTCCTGCTTATATTAATGTTGGTGCTTTTGTTGATAGTGGCACTATGGTTGATAGTCATGCATTAATTGGTTCATGTGCTCAAGTTGGCAAAAATGTTCATGTGAGTGCTGCGGTACAAATTGGCGGAGTATTAGAGCCTGTTGGTGCTAGCCCTGTCATTATCGAAGATGACGCTTTTTTAAGTGCTGGTGTTGTGGTTGTCGAAGGTATTGTGGTGAAAAAAGGTGCTGTATTAGCGCCGGGTGTTTCCTTGTCTAAATCAGTACCTGTATACGATTGTGTTAATGAAGTAATGCGTGAAAAAGGTGCTGAAATACCAGAACGCGCAGTTGTTGTTCCTGGTACTCGCCCTGTTAAAGGTGAGTGGGCAAAAGCACAAGGGTTAAATATGGCTTGTGCACTAATCGTTAAATATCGTGATGAGCAAAGTGATGCTTCATTAGAACTAGAAAGTATCTTGCGTTAACAACACATCTTGTTGCTGTATGAATCAATTTAGGCGTCAAAAGTACTCATTGACTAGCGTCAACTCCGTGCTTTTTCCTTTAACTTGAGCCATACAGCTTAAAGCTGAGTAGTTAATTGTATTTATATTTGAGAGCTTAAAAAATAAAAGATAATCATGATGACTAAACCCACCTGGTTTGACACCAGCATTGAAAACACATTGCTTGAACACAATTCACCTGATGATGAGCAAGGCTATTTTGTTTATCAACTTGATGCCTTAAAAGAGCATCTTGCGCAATTACAGCAGCAAGATGTTATTAAGCTATGGTTTGCGGTAAAAGCGAATCCATTATCAAAAATAATTCAATCTCTTGATGGCGAAGGTTTCAATTTTGACGTTGCCAGTTCAGGCGAGTTAGCGCAAGTGCTGGCACAAGGTATTAGCCCAGAACGCATACTCAATACTGGACCTGCTAAATCTAAAAAGCAGTTAAACGCTTTTGTAAAACAGGGAGTACGAACGTTTGTAGTAGAGAGTTTAAATCAGCTAACTTGGTTGAATGAAGTGGTTGTAGAGCAAGCTTTAACCGATAAGCCAACCGTTTTGCTTAGAGTGCAATTACAATGGCCTGATGGCGAAAAAAATCCTCTAGGTGGCAATAGCTTAACGCCGTTTGGTTTGTCTGTTCAAGAATGGCAAAGCGTAAAAGTTAGTGATTATTCTGCTTTAGATATTTGCGGTTTACATATTTTTCAGTGGGGCAATATGCTCAGTAATGAAAAAATGTATTCACTGTGGGGGCAAATGGTTGCACCGTTAACCAAGCTCGCTGATGATATTGGTATGGAGCTGAAAATTCTCGATTTAGGCGGCGGCTTGGGTATTGATTACCTCGGTGTGGGAAATACTTTATCGTGGCAGAAAATTATTACTGATTTGGCCAACATTAAAGCTCAAGCAGGTGTTAAAGAGCTTTGGCTGGAACTTGGTCGTTTTGCTGTGGCTGAATGTGGATATTATGTTGTGCCTGTGGTGGATAGAAAAATTAATTATGATCAAGAGCAACTAGTATTAGCGGCGGGTATTAATCATATTATTCGTCCTGCAATTACTGAACAGCCATTTCCAGTTACTTTACTTCGTCAATCGAATGCTAAAAATCAAGCCTTTGATATTCATGGCCCTTTGTGTACAAGTATGGATAAGCTCGGTCATTTACTGTTGCCTCAAGATGTCAATGTTGGTGATAAATTAGTGTTTGGTTATTGTGGCGCTTATGGATTTACAGAAAGTATGCCATTTTTCTTATGTCATCAGTTGGCAGCTGAATATGTGATTCAAAATGGTGAGTTGATTGAAGTAAGAGCAGCACTACCCGCTAGCTCTTACCTTGCGTAACGGACGGAAGATACCATGAATATTTTTAAAAAAGAAGTTATGCACGTAGGTGAAATGGCAAGTGGTGCAAAGTTAACCGTGCCTGTATACATTTATGAGTGTCAACAAGCTAAAGCGCCCAGTGTTTATATTCAGGCAAATATGCATGGTGCTGAAGTGCAAGGTAATGCCGTTATTTTTCAGTTGCTTGAGGAGCTTAAATACTGTGATATTCAAAGTAACATTACCTTGGTTCCTTATGCTAACCCTGTTGCCTGTAATCATAAAAATGGCGAATATACCTTGGGACGTTTTGATCCCATAACTGGTGTTAATTGGAACAGGATGTACCATTTTGATGAAGAGGTGATAAGTCCTTTTGCTGAGCAAAATATCGACGCGACAGAAGCCGAAATAAAAGCTAACTTCCAGCAGCTGTTATTAGATCAAATTAAGCAAAAATTAGATCACAATATCTGGGGGCTAACCACAGGTCAGCGTATTGCATATCAGTTGCAACAAATGGCGCATCAAGCAGATTTAGTTTTAGATTTACATACAGGTCCTATTTCTAGTAAGCATTTATATTGCCCTGAATATACGAAGGAAAGTGCTAACTACTTTGACATTCCTCATACTATTTTTATCCCTAATGATTTTGATGGTGCTATGGATGAAGCAACTTTTTGTCCGTGGTGGAACTTACAGCAAGCTTATCAAAAGTTAGGTCGAAATTTTGTTATGGGTCAGGGCGCATTTGCTAAAGAAGGATTTACGGTTGAACTTGGTTCACAAGAGCAAATTGACTTAGCCGTTGCTCGTAAAGATGCATTGGGAATTTTAAGTTATTTACAATATAAAAGCGTTGTCGTCAAAAATAACAAGCAAGATTTCAAACCACAACAGATGACTCGTTACGCATGTTATCTAAAAGATTACAAAGCGTTATACTCTCCAATGGGCGGCATGGTAGATTATTTAGCCGAATTTGGTAAACCCTTGCCAGCAGGTGAGCCGCTAGCGCGTATATTAAGAATGGACAACTATGGCGATGGCGATCCTCTGCACAATATCTCTCTTGATGAACAAGTACTTCCTATTTTACATTTTGCTTCAGCGAGTGTGAATCAAGGTACAGAGCTTTATAAAGTGTTTATCAATTACTTTGAAATATAGCTTAAATAGAAACAACTTGTAGATGAAATTTTAATGTTATATTATCACATTTAATATGACGTTATTTTCTCAAGTTAATAAAAGTTCAACAAAAAACTTAGCAACCATGAATGCACTAGCACTCATGGTTTTTGTGTTGCTGTTTATTACTTCAACGCTTGTTCATGCCGATCATTTAACTGAACATTCAATTAATATCGAGCAGCAAGAGTGTCATATTTGCCATCAAGGCATAGACGCGCCACCAGAATTACCGAAAATTCAGCCCCACTCTGTTGTTAGTTATCATCTTAACTCTCAAAAAGTTATAGCAGTACATGGTAAAACAAGTAGTTTTATACAACCTCAGTTAAGAGCACCACCGACACTCCAATAAATTTCTTATCAACTTACTTAGTTTTATTTGGTGCCTTTGGCCTAATTATTTTGCTGAGTGAAATACTTATATTTTATTGGAATACACTTATGTTTTTAAAAAACAAGCTATTTAATACCTTCACATTTTGTTTGTCTGTTACAGCGTTTGGATATAACTCTATCGCTATAGCGCAAAACATCTCGGGAAAGGTTATTGATCATCAAGGTCAACCTATTAATTTTGCTATCGTTAATATTAATGGCTCAGATCAGGCTATCACAACTAATGAGCAAGGCGCTTTTACTTTTGTCGAGCTAAAAGCCGGCAATATAGAGCTGCATACTCGTGCTGAAAACTATGCTCATAACAATCAGCACATAATACTTAAACAGGATGATATTGCTGATATTATCATCCAACTTTATCCGTCTGTTATGGAAGTTTTAGATGTTTATGCAACGCCGTTGCATTCTTCAAATATTGAGTCGGCTTTACCTGTAAATGTTATTTCTGGTGACGATTTAAAATTAAAACAAGCCTCTACTTTAGGGGAAACGTTGAAAAATGAAGTGGGCGTGCATTCTAGTTTTTATGGCTCAGTTGCTAGTAGCCCAATTATTCGGGGGTTAGATGGTCCAAGAGTATTAATCACCCAAAATGGTTTAGATGCTGGTGATGCTTCACGTGTTGGCGCTGATCACGCAGTAGCAACGGAAACGAGTACTGCCACGCAAATTGAAGTGTTACGAGGCCCTGCTACTTTATTTTATGGTAGTGGCGCTATAGGTGGCGTGGTAAATGTGGTGGATAATAGAGTGCCTACATCTACTGATACCTTAGCGGAATGGTTGTTACAATATAACGATGTTGCCGATGAAAGTCAGGCAGCATTTTCTCTACAAAAAGCATTACCAGTAGGTAATGAAGACTTTGCCTTTCACCTTGATGGTTTTTGGCGCGATGCAGACGATTACAAGTTACCCAGTGGCTTTGAAGCCGACGTTCATGAGGTTGAACATGATGAACATGAGGTTGAGCATGATGAAGTTGATGACTTAAGCGCTAAAACTTTACGTAATAGCGCCTCAAAATCTAGTGGTTTAACTTTCGGCTCTAGTTATTTATTTGACCAAGGGTTTGTTGGTTTTTCTTACGGTACTATGAATCGTGATTATGGTATTCCAGGTCATGCTCACCATGAAGAGCATGAAGAGCATGAAGAGCATGAAGAACATGACGAATATGAAGAAGGCACTCAAGCTAAAATGAAACAAGATAGGTTTCAGTTACTTAGCGAAGTGAATTTTGATCAGAGGTTTCTCAAGCAATTAGCGACTAAGTTTGCTTATACAGATTATCAGCATCAAGAAATTGAAGAAGGATTAGTTGGCACAACATTTTCTAATAAAAGCATTGAGATGAAAGCTGACTTATATCATCAGGATTATAAAGGATGGCAAGGAGCTTGGACCTTACATTACAAAGAGTCTGATTTTGAAGCACTTGGAGAAGAAGCTTTTGCTCCGCCATCAAGCACCGATAGTATTGCTATTGCTTGGTTAGAAGAAAAACATTTTGGCGATGTATTATTACAGTTTGGCGCTAGAATTGAGCGAGTATCAATTGATGCTAATGATACTGTTATTGGTTTTTCAGACCATGCTCAAGAATATGATCATCACCAAGAGCATGAAAGTGTGTCGTTTGAACAGCAGAATTTTAATCCTTTTAGTAGCTCCGTTGGTTTAGTTTGGGATTATTCTGCAGGTTATAACCTTGGTTTATCTCTTGCTATGTCGCAAAGAGCGCCATCTGCAGCAGAATTGTTTTCCTTTGGTCCACATATTGGTACAAATACCTTTGAAGTAGGCGCAATGTTTGATTTATCTTTAGAAGAAGGGGGTGATGATATACATGTTGAGCTATCACCACATTCATCTGAAGTTGAGACATCTTATAGCTTCGATTTAACTTGGCGAAAATTTGAAGGTGATTTTGGTTTTGTACTTAGTGCTTTTTATAATCATGTGAAGGATTATTATTACCAACAAGACACTGGTTTATTCTTTAAAGACGAGCATGAAGGCGAACATGATGAAATAGGTTTACCAGTATTGATTTATCAACAAGAAGACGTTGATATGGTTGGTCTCGAAGCTGAATTAGTATATCAAATTACTAGTCCTTTAAAGGCAACTCTTTTTGGTGATTATATTAATGCCCAATTAACTGATGGAGGTTATTTGCCTAGAATACCGCCAATGCGTGTTGGTGCTTTACTGCATTACCAAGCAAATAGTTTTGATGGTGAAGTGAGTATTAACCGCTATTTTGAACAAAATAATATCGCCGAATTAGAAACAAATACTGCTGCTTATTCATTGTTAGATATGAATTTTAATTACTACCTTAATAACATTGGCTTTAATGACGCAGGCTTTGGTGATTTAAGCAGTGATTTGGTACTTTATTTCAAAGCTAATAATTTAACTGATGAAGTTGCGTTTGTTCATTCGTCATTTCTAAAAGAAATTGCGCCATTACCGGGGCGTAATTTTAGCATTGGACTTCGCGGTAGTTTTTAACGTTTTCATCTAAAAAGGCTGTTGTTTTGACTCATTCACCACTAATAGAAAAGTACTTAGCGCAATTGCAATGTTTAGCTGCAAATAAACAAGCATCTGTTTTAGATCTTTCCTGTGGTGGTGGTCGCAACGGGCTATATTTAGTTAATAATAATATATCGGTAACTTTTGCAGATGTGAATACTGAGGTGCTTGAGCAAGTTCAACAATCGTTAAGTTGTGCCAATTTTGAAAAGAAAAGTTTAGCACAATACTGGCATGTTGATTTTGAGCAAGCAGGTGCTACTCCCTTACAAGGTAAGTATTTTGCTGGCGTTATGGTATTTCGCTATTTACATCGTCCTTTATTTGAACAAATCAAAGCCGCAATAAAGCCGGGCGGTTTGATTATTTATGAAACCTTTACCGAGCAACAAGCGCAGTTTGGCCGGCCTAAAAACCCTGATTTTTTATTAAAAACTAATGAGCTACTTGAACGATTTTCTGGCTGGCAAATATTGCATAGCTTTGAAGGTGCTGTAAATAACAGTGTAGGTGGTGAGACAAAACAAGCTATTGCACAAATAGTAGCGATAAAGCCCTCATCTTTAGATGAGTAGCTTTAGCTAGCCGTTGCTTTTAAGCTTTCATAATGATCTTGCGGTGCTTTGGTATCATTAGTATTTATACTTGATATACATCAAATAAGGCTATGTTTTGATGTTATTACTAGCTAGAATGCACGCGTTTTTGACCATTTTAGGAAGTAGTAAAAATGTTACCTGATGAAGATTTTAAAGATACCACGGGTGTAGCCCAAATTTTATTGGTTGTAGTTGCTCTAGTTGCTTTCCCGTTATTACCAATGTTAACTGGCTGGTTCGCCATGTTAAGTTAAGTTTTAAAGTAGCTAAAGGAATTGGCTACTTTGAACAAATCCCTTCTTTCAATAACAATTCACTACTTTATATTATAAACTGACCTAGAAAACTCTTTACCTAACCTGATGTGAGCTGAATCCTACATTCTTTAAGTGGCTTAGGTATATGACCATTTAGAGAGAAGAATATAAATTGCTATGAGTAAAACTTATTATCATCCGGTGCAAATTTATTATGAAGACACTGATCACTCAGGTGTCGTTTACCATCCTAATTTTTTAAAATACTTTGAACGTGCTCGTGAGCATGTGATCGACAGCAATCGTTTAGCTGAACTTTGGCAGGAAAAAGGTTTAGGTTTTGCGGTGTATAAAGCCAATTTGATATTTCAAGATGGTGTTGAATTTGCCGAAATTTGCGATATTAGAACCACCTATGAATTTGATGGAAAATACAAAACCTTGTGGCGACAAGAGCTTTGGCGACCCAATGCTAAAAAAGCAGCCGTTATTGCTGATATTGAAATGGTTTGTTTAGATAAAGAAAAACGCTTACATCCTATACCTGAAGAAATATTAACGCCGCTCAGCGCAGGTTAAATAATTGACGTTATACTTTTTAGCTCGGTAAAATCAACTAATGGAATGCTATTAAAAAATCGTAGTTTATAGTCGGTTTTTTGGTTGTTTTCTTTTGCTCTAATAGATAATGCGATGCGATGCTCATCATTAGGATAAAATAACCAATTACGCCAAATTTCAGGTGTATCAACTCGATGTTGAGCAAAATTTACTTGTATATTGCTATTCATGCTTGTTGGCATGTCCTCTGTTTTAGCTTTACCAATAGTAAAACTAAAATCTTTTAGAGGGATCGCTAATCCCAATCCCCATGCTTTAATGTAGGACTCTTTTAAAGTCCAATAATCAAAGAAGCGATGCCTTTGGTGTTCTTTTGGTAATGTAAATAATTGGTCAATTTCTGTCGATGAAAAATATCGATCAGCTATGGCTAATACATCATTATTACGTGTGGTGTTTTCTACATCACAGCCAATATCATTTACCAGTGTTACCGCACAAATAATCAGGTTTTTGGTATGGCTAAGGTTAAATCGTAAAGGTAAAGGGCAATTCATAACTTCAGGTTTATCTTTTTCACCTTTGTCAAAATGCCAGTCACTTGGTGCAATATCAACATATTTTGATAATAAATCCCTTACAAAAACACGAGTTATTAAGGCATCATGGCGATCCTTAGCAAATTTATAACGTTGCTGTTTCTTCGTTTCTTCAGGAGTCAAAACTGCTTGATAGCTTTCTTTTAATTGAATGTTCTCCTGAATATTTAGTAAATCTTGGGGTCTGGTCATCCAAAGGTGAATTTCATTGAATGATATAGATAGCTTTGAATTTCCTGCTTTTGTTGGATGAGGCATAGTTATCATCAATTAGTAAGTATCAGTAGGTTGTATGTGTGTTGATTCACTTTCAATCTAATAATTTTACCATAATTAATTTTGTAAATTTCAACTTATTATTAAAGAAAAGGAAATAAAATTGATTTGAAATAAGTTAATAACAGCTTTGTAGAAGATTTTATTGATTTTATAAAAAACTGGACGACCAGAGGGTATTATACTTTGGTCTATTTTTTACCAAAATGAGTATCGGGTGATTGTACTGGGTGTGAAACCTGTGTATATTGGCCAATCTCAAGAGATTTCCTTGCATTACTTTTAGATAACTTCTCGGCTAAGACGGATTAGAAATGACCAAACAGCATGCAAACGCAACAACAACTCCTGAAATGAGAGCGTTTATCCATGAGTCAGACTTACCTACTGCTGTGTTATCACGTTTGCTTAAAATATCAGAGTCGACTGTACGTAAATGGCGTCAACGCGAGTCGTTAAGTGATGCTTCTCATATTCCTAAACAATTAAATACCACCCTAAGTGAAGCACAAGAGTATGTTGTGGTTGAACTGCGTACTCGATTATTGCTTTCGTTAGATGAATTACTTGCCGTTTGCAAACAATTTATTAATTCTAATGTTTCTCGTGCTGGTTTGCAGCGTTGTTTAAAGCGTCATGGTGTTTCACGCTTAGCAGACATGGAAGACAGTGGGGAATTTATCGATGCTGATAATCCACAAACTACCCCAGTACAAGTGACTTTAGAAGACACGCTAGATCATCAAGTATTGCTCTCAGATATTTCACCTAAAGCAATGCGTGCAGTGCTTAACCGAACCAATAACTTATCGGAAGATGAGGTGGTACAAGTAAAAGTGACTCAGCTGCCAGACTTTGTTAATAAAGAATCTACTAATGATTCTGATAATAGCTCAGATCAAAATCAAGGTAATGCACAACAAAATAAGCGCCGTTTACTCGTGGCCAACGACCCAACATCAGGTTGGGTTTATGTTGATATTTATGATGGCAATGAAGCCGATGCCGCGAGTCGTTACATGAGCTATGTGCTCACCAAAGCCCCATTCCATATCCGTCGAATTTTGGCGGGTAATTATACTGAATTTTTAAGTCGTTTTCGTCTACTTAACAATGCGGTCAACAACACTGATGATGAAAGTCATCAAGGTGATGTTGATGATTGTACTAGTGAAAATGCAACCAAATCCTAAACTGGAGATACTTTAATGGTTAAAAAAGTCATTGCTAAAACGAACACTACATCAACAGCAAAAGTTGAACAAGAGTTGACTGATGAACAACAATTTAATTCACGTCTGCAAGAGTGTCCTATTGCTGTTATTGGTATGGCTTCAATTTTTGCGGATGCAAAAAATCTAGATGATTACTGGGACAATATCCTCGAATCAGTAGATGCCATTAAAGATGTGCCTAGTGATCGTTGGAAAATTGATGATTATTATAATAGCGACCCACGGGCAGCAGATAAAGTTTATTGTAAGCGAGGTGGTTTTTTACCCGAAATTGATTTTGATCCAATGGAATTTGGCTTGCCACCTAATATTTTAGAGTTAACGGATATTGCACAATTATTATCATTGGTGGTAGCTCGTGATGTTTTAAATGATGCTGGCATTGGTGATGGTTCAAGTTACGATCGCGATAAAGTTGGTATTACTTTAGGTGTTGGTGGTGGTCAAAAGCAAATATCACCATTAACTTCTCGTTTGCAAGGGCCAGTGTTAGAGAAAGTTCTAAAAGCCTCAGGCATCGATGAAGAAGATCGCGCCATGATCATCGACAAATTTAAGAAAGCTTATATTGGCTGGGAAGAAAATTCATTCCCCGGCATGTTAGGTAATGTTATTTCTGGTCGCATTGCTAACCGTTTTGATTTTGGTGGTACTAACTGTGTGGTTGATGCTGCATGTGCAGGCTCGCTTGCTGCAATAAAACTAGCAATCTCTGATCTATTAGAACATCGTTCTGAAGTCATGATTTCAGGTGGTGTTTGTTGTGACAATTCACCCTTTATGTACATGTCATTCTCAAAAACACCTGCGTTTACTACCAATGAAGACATTCGTCCATTTGATAATGATTCAAAAGGCATGATGATTGGTGAAGGTATCGGCATGATGGCGTTTAAACGTCTTGAAGATGCCGAGCGTGATGGCGATAAAATTTATGCGGTACTTAAGGGGATTGGTACTTCTTCAGATGGTCGTTTCAAATCAATTTATGCGCCACGTCCAGACGGGCAAGCGAAAGCCTTAAAACGTGCTTATGATGATGCTGGTTTTGACCCGCGTACTTGTGGGTTAGTAGAAGCACATGGTACAGGAACCAAAGCAGGCGATGCTGCTGAATTTAGTGGTTTAGTTAAACATTTTGGTTTAGATAACGAACAAAAACAACATATTGCTCTGGGCTCGGTTAAGTCTCAAATTGGCCATACTAAAGCGGCGGCAGGCTCTGCGGGTATGATCAAAGCGATATTAGCACTGCACCATAAAATTTTACCTGCAACCATTCATATTGATCAACCCAATACCGCGCTAGAAATTGAAAATAGCCCAATGTATTTGAATAATGAGACTCGTCCGTGGATGTCGAGAGAAGATGGCTTGCCACGTCGTGCAGGTGTTAGTTCATTCGGTTTTGGTGGCACTAACTACCATATGGTATTAGAAGAATATACGCCAACAGCGAGTGGTCAATACCGTTTAAATGTGGTTCCGCAAACACTTTTATTGACGGCTGCTAATGAACAAGCTTTAGTTGCAAGCTTAAATGAGTGGCAGACTAAGTTAAGTGTTGATAGTGATGAACAGCCTTATGTTTTTAATGCCTTAGTGATTGAAAATACCTTACAAACTCCTGCGGCTAATTTAGCACGTTGTGGTTTTGTTGCTAAGAATGCTGTTGAAGCGATCAAGATGATTGAAGCGGCGCTTAAGCAATTTGCCAGTAAAGCAGGGAGTGAAAGCTGGTCTGTGCCTACAGGTGTTTATTACCGAAAATCTGGCTTGGCTGCCAATGGTAAAGTCGTTGCACTTTTCTCTGGTCAAGGCTCACAATACGTCAATATGGGTCGTGAACTAGCGTGTAACTTCCCAAGCGTGATGCAAGCTGCTCAAGCGATGGATACTGAGTTTACTAACGCAGGTTTAGGTCAATTAACGCCAACAACTTACCCTATTCCAGTTTTTAATGACGATGCAAGAAAAGCACAAGATGAAGCACTACGTTTAACTCAGCACGCACAACCTGCTATCGGCACCTTAAGTGTTGGCCTATACAAAACCTTCACTAATGCTGGATTTAAAGCAGACTTCACTGCTGGACATTCATTTGGTGAGCTAACAGCACTTTGGGCTGCTGGCGTTTTAAGCGAACAAGATTACATGATGCTTGCGCGTAGTCGTGGTCAAGCCATGGCAGCACCTAAAGATGCAACAATTGATACGGGTACTATGATTGCCGTTGTTGGTGCTCCGGAAAAAGTTGCTGCTGATATTAAAGACATCAAAGATATTTCAATCGCCAATTACAATTCTAATAATCAAGTTGTGGTTGCGGGTACTACTAGCCAAATAGCTATTGCGATAGAAGCGTTAAAAGCCAAAGGCTACAAAGTTGTACCATTACCGGTATCAGCCGCTTTCCATACTCCTTTGGTTGGTCATGCACAAAAACCATTTGCTGCTGCAATTGATACGGCTAAATTTAATAAACCAGCGGTTCCTGTTTATTCAAATGGCACAGCTAAAGCACACTCAAATAAAGCCGCAGACATTAAAAAGAGCTTAAAAAATCACATTTTAGAATCAGTTCATTTTAATGAAGAAATTGACAACATCTATGCTGATGGCGGTCGAGTATTTGTTGAGTTTGGTCCTAAAAACGTATTAACAAAACTTGTTGAAAACATCTTAAAAGATAAAGACGATATTGTGGCAATTGCGGTTAATGCTAATCCTAAAAAATCTGCTGATATGCAAATGCGCCAAGCCGCAGTGCAAATGGCAGTATTAGGACTTGAACTTAATGAAATCGATCCCTATTCAGCAGTGAAACGTCCGTTAGTGGCACCTAAAATGTCACCACTGGCGATGAAACTCACAGGTGCTTCTTTTGTGAGTGATAAAACCAAAAAAGCTTTTGACGATGCCTTAAACGATGGTTGGACAGTTAAACAAGCAACGTCAGTGCCTGTTGTTGTGCCAGAGCCACAAATAGTAGAAAAAATTGTAGAAGTAGAACGTATTGTTGAAGTTGAGAAAATTGTTTACCTCAATGCTGATGGAACAGTGGCAGATGGTAGTCAAGTTACTAAGGGTACTAATAATAGCGCGCCAACTGGAGATTTAGTCTCTAGTATTGAACGCAGTGTTAGTCAGTTTGTTGATCATCAACAACAGCTATTAAATGTGCATGAGCAATACATGCAAGGCCCTAAAGAATACGCTAAAACTTTTGATAGTGTACTCTCCAACCAAGAAGCAGGCGAATTACCAGAAAGCTTAGATCGTACATTGGGCATGTACCATGAGTTTCAATCAGAAACGTTACGTGTTCATGAGCAATATTTAAATAACCAAACAACAAATATGGCGGTAATGTTATCTGCTGAAGCGCCTTCTGTCGAAACTCCTACTGTAAAAACGTCAAGATCTGAAAAACTTATTACCGCTAAAGCAGTTACAAAACCAGTGGAGCCGATAGCTAAGCCGTCGCCCCAAGTTTCATCGCCAATAGCATCACCAACTCCTGTTGTTAGCACTCCAGCGCCAGTACAAACGGCAGCAACGGCTGTTGCTATAGCTCCTGTTGTTGAAACCGTTGTTGCCCTTGCTACGCCAAGTGTTGATTTACAAAAGATCCAAACGGTGATGATGGAAGTGGTCGCTGAGAAAACTGGCTACCCCACTGAAATGTTAGAATTAGAAATGGATATGGAAGCAGACCTTGGTATCGACTCAATCAAACGTGTTGAAATCTTAGGTTCAGTGCAAGAGCTTATTCCTGACTTACCAGAATTGAATCCTGAAGATTTAGCTGAATTAAGAACGCTAGGCGAAATTGTAAACTATATGACATCAAAAGCTGAGTCTGCTGCGTCAAGCACACCAACGTTGCACTTAGTTGACTCCACACAAGAAACGACTACAACAAGTGCTCCTAGCGTTGATTTAGTTCACATTCAAAATGTAATGATGGAAGTGGTTGCCGAGAAAACTGGCTACCCAACAGAAATGCTTGAGCTTGAAATGGATATGGAAGCCGATTTAGGTATCGATTCAATCAAACGTGTTGAAATTTTAGGGGCGGTTCAAGAAACCATTCCAGACTTACCAGAGCTTAACCCAGAAGATTTAGCTGAGTTACGCACTTTAGGCGAAATCGTTGCTTATATGCAGTCTAAAGTATCGAGTGTTTCAGTTTCGAGTAGCGACAGCGCGCCAGTCAAGACTAGTGCTCCTAGCGTTGATTTAGTTCACATTCAAAATGTAATGATGGAAGTGGTTGCCGAGAAAACTGGCTATCCAACTGAAATGTTAGAACTTGAAATGGATATGGAAGCAGATTTAGGTATCGACTCAATTAAACGTGTTGAGATCCTAGGTGCTGTTCAAGAAACTATCCCAGACTTACCAGAGCTTAACCCAGAAGATTTAGCCGAGCTAAGAACTTTAGGTGAAATCGTTGCTTATATGCAGTCGAAAGTATCAGCAGTGCCTGTAACTGCATCGGTTGCCGCGGTTGTAGAAACTGCACCTGTAGCTGCTGTTGCAAGTGTTTCAATTGATTTAGATTATATTCAATCAGTTATGATGACAGTAGTCGCCGAAAAAACTGGCTACCCAACGGAAATGCTTGAACTTGAAATGGACATGGAAGCAGATCTTGGTATCGACTCAATTAAGCGTGTTGAAATTCTAGGGGCAGTACAAGAGACTATTCCTGATTTACCAGAATTGAACCCAGAAGATTTAGCCGAGCTTCGTACCTTAGGCGAAATCGTTGCTTATATGCAGTCTAAAGTATCGAGTGTTTCAGTTTCGAGTAGCGAGAATGTGCCAGTTGCTGAAGTAGCTGCTAGTGTTTCAATTGATCTTGATTACATTCAAAAAGTGATGATGGCAGTGGTTGCCGAAAAAACAGGTTATCCTGTAGAGATGTTAGAGCTTGAAATGGATATGGAAGCCGATTTAGGTATCGATTCAATCAAACGTGTTGAAATTTTAGGGGCGGTTCAAGAAACTATTCCAGACTTACCTGAATTAAATCCTGAAGATTTAGCTGAATTAAGAACGTTAGGCGAAATTGTTGCTTATATGCAATCAAAAGTAGCACCAACTGAGCCAACGGATCCAAGCCCTAGTAAAGCTTCGGTTCCAACTGCAAAAGAAGTTACTGACGTGACTGCTAGCTTTGAAGGCGCACCTAGTGCAGTCGTTGAACTAACCGCTTTATCTTCAATTAATAAAATAGTTCAACATTTTGAAGGTAAAGAGCAAGGAGCTAATGCTTTAATCGTTGATGACGGCAGCGGTGCAGCAGTTGCTTTAAGTGCAAAACTTACCAAAGAAGGTTGGAATGTTACCGCATTAAAACCTAACTGGGTGGTTGCTAGCTCGAAAAAAACTTTTGCAAAAACTGTTAATGTTATTGAAATTGGCACAGGTGATAAAAGCCTTGATGAAGCACAAATCAAAGATATTATCGAGCAAAACGAACAACTTGATGCGGTAATTTACCTTCAATCAACAAATACTGTAGACGCTATTAGCTATCCAGAAGCAGCAAAACAAGGCTTGATGTTAGCCTTTGTTTTAGCAAAATTGTGTAATGTAAAGAATGCAGCTAAAGCCCGTGCTTCCTTTGTTGTAGTAACTCGTCAAGGTGGCGCGTTAGGTTTTGCTAATGCTGACGGCTCTAGACAAGTTAAAGCAGATGTTAAAGCTGATTTAGTACAAGCAGGTTTAGCTGGCTTGGTTAAAACTATCAATCATGAGTGGAATGCTACTGATAATAGTTCGGTATTTTGTCGAATCGTTGATTTGTCGGCTAAATTAGCAGCAGACAAAGCGGCAACTATTATCAGTGATGAATTACTTGATATCGATACCAGTATTGTTGAGGTAGCTCACGACAGTGATAACCTATCGAATAATATCGGTACCCGTTTAACACTAACGGGTGTTGCTACTGACAGTTATAATTTAACGGCAGGTAATTCAATTGATAACAATTCTGTATTTTTAGTGAGTGGTGGCGCAAAAGGTGTCACAGCACATTGTGTTATTGAAATCGCCAAGCAATATCAGTCGAAATTCATTTTATTAGGACGCTCGGTCTTTGAAGAAAGTGAGCCACGCTGGGCAAACGGCATTACTGACGAAGTGGCACTGAAAAAAGCCGCGATGCAAGCTTTAATTGCCGCAGGTGATAAACCGACACCAGTGAAAGTTACACAATTTGTTCGTCCTGTATTAGCCAATCGTGAAATCGCACAAACCTTAACTGCAATTAAAGCAGCAGGCGGCCAAGCACAATACGTTGCTGCCGATGTAACTAACAGTAACAGTGTTACTGCTGCGGTAGCGCCTATTGCCAAACAGCTTGGTGAAGTTACGGGCATTATTCACGGCGCGGGTGTTTTAGCGGATAAATTTATTGAGCAAAAAACACTTGAAGAATTTAATGCCGTGTACACCACTAAAATTGATGGTTTGTTATCGTTATTAGCCACAACCAAAGCGGAAAATATTAAACACTTAGTTTTATTTTCATCGGCAGCAGGTTTTTACGGTAATCCTGGTCAGTCTGATTACTCAATCGCTAATGATATTTTAAACAAAACCGCTTATCGCTTTAAGGCGCTAAATCCTAATGCTCAAGTATTAAGTTTTAACTGGGGCCCTTGGGATGGCGGTATGGTAACACCTGAGCTTAAACGTATGTTTAATGACCGTGGTGTTTATATTATTCCCCTTGATGCTGGTGCAAAATTACTGGTCAGTGAGTTAGCATCGGTTAATAACCGTTGTGCACAAATTCTTGTCGGTAATGATCTTTCTAAAGATACCACTGATGCAGGTACTGAAGTAAAAAAGCCACAAGTTAGTCGCTTAAATACAAGTGTTAGTAAAACACTTTTAGCGGCTAACAATGTATTTTTAACCGACCACATTATTGGTGATGATAAAGTTTTCCCAACCGTGTGTGCAATTGCTTGGATGAGTGATGCTGCTGAAAAATCTTATCAAGGTTATCACTACCAAGGTTTAGCAAATTACAAATTGTTCAAGGGTATTGTTTTTGATGGCTCTGAAGCGACTCATTATCAAATTGATATGAATGCGGAAGTGGTTAATAACAGTTTGCTTGTTGACAGCAAAATTTCAAGCATTAATGCTGAAGGTAAATTGGTCTTTCATTATGGCGCTCAACTGACGTTAGTTAGCAAGGTTGAGCTTGGTGGTGAAATAAATCTAAAGGTGCCTGACTTAGCTGCTAATTTTAGTGAAAGCTCAAGTGAACTTTATACTAACGGCACATTGTTTCATGGAGAAAGTTTGCAAGGCATCAGTGAAATCCTCAAATGTGATGACCAAGGTTTATTACTCAGTTGCCAAGTTCCAACGGTAGCCTGTAGTAAACAAGGTGAGTTTTCTTTAGCAGATAACAATATTTTTGCTAATGATCTCGCTTATCAAGCTATGTTGGTTTGGGTGAAAAAACAATTAGGCTTAGGTAGTTTACCGTCAAGCACACAAAGTTGGACTGTTTATCGAGAAGTTGCCCTTGCAGAGCGTTTTTATCTGCAACTTAACGTTGTTAAAAGTGCTGGCAAGGGTAAACAACGTGGTGCGTTAACCGCTGATATTCAATTTATCAGCGAAAGCCATCAATTACTGAGTGAGCTAAAATCTGCCAAAGTAACCGCTAGCGCTAATTTGAATGATTTGTTTTTACCTAAAGCTGGCGCAAAAAGTAATAAAAACGGAGCAAAGGCTTAATGTCTGCAATGGATCGTATTGCCATTATCGGCTTAGATGCTCAGTTTAGTAATCAACAGAGTGAACAAAACACTATTGATAAAGTTGAACGAGCACTTTATGTCGGTAAAGAGCTAGCTAAGGCGCACAACACGCAAGACTTGGTAGAGTTATCACCAAATAGCTGTCAACAAGCTGTTGAGCGTATGGCCAAAGCGAATAACTTAACTAGCGCTGATATTAATTTGGTAATTGTTTCTGAGAATGGTGGTGTTTCTGAAGATATGACAGCTGAGTTTGTTGATGTAGAAAATATATTAATTGTCAGCTCATTAGCTGAAGCGATTATTCAAATAGATCTGCTTATCGCAAAAGATAAAGTAGTGGCATTAGTGGGTCTTAATCTAGATAACCAACTAAGCCATAACATCACTGAGAAAATAAACTCAAATGATGAACAAGAAATATCAACAACCATTAGTTTTGATCAAACGTTTAATAACTATCAACACTGTAACGGATTGGCGGCTTTACTTTTTTCATCAACAAGCTTTGCTGCATCACAGCAATGTTATATTTATTCATGGCTGAAAGGTTTTGCTGTTGGCGCTGAAATATCAACGACGGTTAACGCTGCTTTGCAAAATGCACAAGTTAGCTCTGAAGATATAGGCTTGTTAGAAGTATCATCATTATCAGAACAAAAAGCTTCGCGTGCTGAAACGCTGGGTTTAATGGCAAGTTATAATAATGACTATCATTTAAACACCGCAATATCTTGTGCTCGAAGTGTTACTGGTGAAGGTGCTGGTTTTTCTCAAGTTTTGGGCTTGTTACGCACCGTTATTGCATTGCAGCAACGTTATATTCCTGCAATTAGCGACTGGCAGCAACCTCAAGCAACAGCGTTGACTCAATGGCAAACGTCTAACTTTTATTTTCCAACAGAATCTCGTCCTTGGTATCCCAATAAAGATAACAGCGCGCAGTTTGCCGCTTATAGCTGTTTGGCAAGTGATCAAAGTTATTGCCACCTTGTCTTGCAAGAGACTAAATTACGGGTTGCGGGTGAAAAACACCCCGCTAGTGACATTCGTCATAATGGTTTTATTGCTTGTAGCGATTTACACCTTGTATTGATTGGCGGAGATAATGAAGCCGAATTATTAACTCGATTAACTGAAATTGAGAACGACCTGTCATCAGCGGCGCAAAAGTCAGTGAAAGAGATTGCTTCAAGCTGCTTTGAGTCGTTAAAAAGGTTAAGTGCTAATTATACTGTCTCGCTTATTTGTGAATCACAAGGCGAGTTATTAAAAGAAATACAGTCAGCAAAAACGGGTATGCCAATTGCTTTTAAGCAGAATAAAGAATGGCGAACGCCTAAAGGTAGTTACTTTACTGCCACGCCAGTAAATGTTGATGCAAAAGGCTCAGATACAGCCTCTAACAATGTCTCATTTTTATATCCGGGCATTGGCGCAACTTATGTTGGTTTAGGTCGAGACTTATTTCACTTATTTCCCGAAATACATCAAGACGTTGCTGATTTAGCTGATGATATTGGCGCTAGTTTAAAAGATACGTTGTTAAATCCAAGAACCATCATTCGACCTGATTTTAAAGCACTTAAACAGCTTGATTTGAACTTACGTGGTAATTTAGCTGACATCGCTGAAGCTGGCGTCGGTTTTGCCTGTGTTTTTACTAAAGTTTTTGAAAACGTCTTTAAAGTAAAAGCCGATTACGCCACAGGATATTCCATGGGTGAAGTTAGCATGTATGCTGCCCTTGGTGCATGGAAACAACCGGGTTTAATGAGTGCAAGACTTGCTAACTCAGATACCTTTAATCAACGTTTATGTGGTGATTTATTAACGCTGCGTGAACATTGGGGCTTAGTTGATACGCCTATTGATGAAGTCATCTGGGAAACTTATACCATCAAAGCAACGCTTGGGCAGGTCATTGCTGCCAGTGAAGATGAAGATCGAGTTTATTGCACCATCATCAATACGCCAGACAGTTTATTGCTGGCGGGTTATCCTGAAGATTGCTTAAAAGTCATTAAAAAACTGGGTGTTCGCGCTATGCCATTAAACATGGCTAATGCTATTCATAGCGCACCAGCAAATATTGAATATGATGACATGGTTGAGTTATACACCATGGCTGTTACCAATCGATTAAAAACTAAAATGTATTCAAGTTCATGTTATTTACCTGTGCCACAACTCAGTAAAGCGATTGCGCATAGCGTAGCCAAATGTTTGTGTGACAGAGTCGATTTTCCTCGTTTAATTAATACCTTGCATGATAAAGGCGCAAGAGTATTTATTGAAATGGGACCTGGGCGTTCGCTGTGTAGTTGGGTTGATAAAATTTTAGATTTCAATGACGGTGAACAGCCCAGAATTTCGGTGCCAGTAAATGCTAAAGGCACCAGCGATGAGTTAACTTACGTAAGAGCTTTGGCTAAATTAATTAGCCATGGCGTTAAGCTTGATATCGAGACCTTATTTAACGGTTCGATTATTGTGCAAAATTAGTACAGGAAAAGTAAGACATTAGAGAATGGATACCCGATAAAAGATCTCGGGTATGATGTAAAAAAGTGAGGCGCTAGATTCACTGTCGTCATCCCCGAAGTGTCTGATCGGGGATCCATTGGCTTAACTGGTTAATGGTTTAACAAAATTTATATACCTGAGCAAAGCGCTTAGGCATAACAAAAAGAATGATAAAACTTTTCGAGGAAAGTATGGAAAATATTGCTGTTGTAGGTATTGCTAATTTATTTCCCGGCTCAAGTGCGCCAGAAGAATTTTGGCAACAGTTACTTAAAAAACAAGATTGTCGAAGCAAAGCCACTAAAGAACAAATGGGTGTTGATCCTGCCAAGTACACGGGTAAAAAAGGCGATACTGACAAATTTTATTGTGTGCACGGTGGTTATATCCGTGATTTCAACTTTGATGCCAGTGCTTTTACTCAACTAACAAGTGGAAATGGTTTAACTCATCATTATTTAAACCAATTAGACGATCTAAATAAGTGGGCATTATACGTTACTCAGCACGCATTAACCGATGCAGGTTATTGGGGCAGTGATAAACTTGAAGACTGTGGCGTAATTTTAGGTAACTTATCGTTCCCAACCAAGTCTTCTAATCATTTGTTTATGCCACTTTATCATCAAGTAGTTGATGGGGCGCTAAAGCAGGTATTAAGTGATGATTTTCAGTTAACTCACTTTTCTGATACCGATATATCACAAACCAATGTACATGCTGATAATGCCTTAGTAGCAGGTTATCCAGCTGCGCTTCTTGCAAAAGCGGCAGGGCTGGGCGGTACACATTATGCTATTGATGCTGCGTGTGCTTCAAGTTGTTACTCTGTTAAACTTGCTTGTGATTATTTGCATACTGGTAAAGCTGACATGATGTTAGCTGGCGCAGTTTCTGGCTCAGATCCTATGTTTGTTAATATGGGCTTCTCAATTTTTCAAGCTTATCCTGCCAACAATATTCACGCACCATTTGATAAAAACTCTCAAGGTTTATTTGCTGGTGAAGGCGCGGGCATGATGGTACTTAAACGCCATAGTGATGCGGTACGTGACGGCGATAAAATTCACGCCATTATTAAAGGCGGGGCCTTATCAAATGATGGTAAGGGTGAGTTTGTGCTTAGCCCAAATACTAAAGGGCAAGTATTAGTTTACGAACGTGCTTATGAAAATGCTGGTGTTGATCCACGTGATGTTGATTACATTGAATGTCATGCCACGGGAACGCCAAAAGGTGATAACGTTGAGCTAGGCTCGATGGATACCTTTTTTAGTCGTTTTCCAAGAGCAAATGGCAGCAAACCACTACTTGGTTCTGTAAAGTCTAACTTAGGTCACTTGCTAACCGCCGCAGGTATGCCGGGCATGACTAAAGCGATTTGGGCACTTAATCAAGCGAAAATTCCAGCAACCATTAATCTAAATGAACCACTTAGTTCAAAAAATGGCTATTTGACTGGCGCACAAATGCCTACCGAGACAATTGATTGGCCTGTTTCAAACAATAACAAACCAAGAACTGCAGGAGTAAGCGTTTTTGGTTTTGGTGGCTCAAATGCTCATTTGGTTTTGCAACAACCAACACAAACCTTAGCGCCAGTAACTCAAACAGCAAAAGCTCGTGAGCCATTAGCGATTATTGGAATGGACGCACATTTTGGCGGGGCTAAAGATTTAGCTAGTTTCAAAACGCTTATCAACAGCAATGGCACTACTTTTAGAGAATTACCAGCTAAACGTTGGAAAGGTATTGAGAAAAATGCTGAGGTGATGAATGCTTTATCGTTAACTAAAGCGCCAACGGGCGGTTATGTTGATAATTTTGATATCGACTTTTTACGTTTTAAAGTGCCGCCAAACGAGCAAGACTGTTTAATTCCGCAGCAGCTTATGATGATGAAAGTTGCCGATAATGCCGCAAAAGATGCTGGCCTTAAAGAAGGCAGTAATGTCGCGGTATTAGTGGCGATGGGCATTGAATTAGAGCTTCACCAATATCGTGGACGAGTAAATTTAAGTACACAAATTGAAGAAAGCTTAGTTCAGCAAGGTATTACCTTAACGAATGAACAACGTGAAACGTTAACCAATATCGCCAAAGATGGCGTTGCACATGCTGCGCAGCTTAATCAATATACCAGTTTTATCGGTAATATTATGGCGTCACGTATCTCGGCATTGTGGGACTTTTCAGGCCCTGCGATTACCTTATCGGCTGAAGAAAACTCAGTGTATCGCTGTGTTGAATTAGCAGAAAATTTATTTCAAACCAGTGATATTGATGCGGTAATTATTGCCTCGGTTGATTTAGCAGGATCTATTGAAAATATTACCCTCAGACAGCATTTTGGTAAAGTTGCGCTAGATGCTTCTTCTGCTAAACAAGATCAATGGTTGGTAGGTGAGGGCGCTGCTGCAGTAGTGCTTAAACCACAATTACAAGTGAATGAAGAAAGTATTTACGCCACCATTGATGGCATAAGTTTTACCGCTGGTGCTAACGCTAGTTCTATCACAAAAGCAGCTGAACAAGCACTGGCCTTAGCCAAAATAACTGCCAGTGATATTAATCAAGTTGAAGCTCACGCCAGTGGTTTTGTTGATGAAGATCGCGCTGAAATGCAAAGTTTACCAAAACTGTATCAAGGTAAAGCTATTAGTTCGGTAAAAAGTAACGTTGGCCATTTATTTAACGCATCAGGTATCGCCAGTATTGTTAAATCGGCGCTTTTACTTGATGGAAAAGTGCTTGATGGACAAGGATCGACTAGAGCCCATATTGCCATCAACGGCCTAGGAAAAGATGAAAGCTGCGCTCACTTAATTTTATCATCAAGCAAACAAGTACACAAAAGTGCACCTGCGCCAACAAGTAAACAACGTCCAAAACTAATTAAAACCATTACCTTAGGTGGTAATGCTATGCATGATGCCATTCTAAATAATGCCCAAGCAACTCCAGAAATGACTACGATAAAACAAGCCTTTGCGGGAAAATCCTTGCCGCACATCAAAATGCCTGTTACCACTATTAATCTTGCACCGAAACGCCAAATGGCTAGTGTTTCATCTATTGGAGCAAACGTGAAAGCTAAAACAAATACGAAACCTCAGATCATCGCACAAGTAAATAGCAAAGCCAGTAAAGAAATTTATCAAGAGTCTGCCACTCATCAAGCGTTTTTAACAACTCGCCAAATGGCAGGGCAGCAAATATCTAAACTGATAGAAATGCAAGCCAACGCCAGTGCGGGCTTACCTGCTTATACTCCTACTCTAGTTTCAAGTACAGTGCCTGAGTTATCAGTGGTGAGCGCTAGCGCTAAATTGGTTAATCAAACATGGGCAGAACAATCTGGTTTTGCCATTAAAGGTCCAGCAGGATATAACTATCCGCCACTACAACTTGAAGAGCGTTTTAGTCAGCCGGAAGAAATTATTTGGGATACTGATGCGTTAGTAGAGTTTGCTGAAGGTGATATTGGTAATGTATTTGGCGAAGAATATAGCATTATCGATAGCTACTCACGCCGTGTTCGTTTGCCAACTACCGATTATTTATTGGTCTCGCGAGTGACAGAGCTTGAAGCGATGGTAAACGAATATAAAAAATCGTATATGTGCACTGAATACGATATTCCTGTTGATGCACCATTTTTAATTGATGGCCAAATTCCATGGTCAGTATCGGTTGAGTCTGGTCAATGTGATTTATTGTTAATCTCTTACATAGGCATAGATTTTCAAGCTAAAGGCGAGCGGGTTTATCGTTTACTTGATTGTGAATTAACTTTCCTAGAAGAAATGGCATTTGGCGGCGAAACACTGCGTTATGAAATTCATATTGATTCATATGCTAAAAATGGCGAGCAGTTGTTATTCTTCTTCCATTACGACTGTTATGTTGGCGACAAAAAAGTACTTATCATGCGAAACGGTTGTGCTGGCTTTTTTACTGACGATGAATTAAAAGATGGTAAAGGCGTTATTCATAACGACAAAGACAAAGCTGAATTTTCTAATGCTGTTAAAACTTCGTTTACGCCACTGTTAAATCGTCCTCGTGATCAATACGATTACAGCGACATGATGAAATTGGTGAACGGCGATGTTGCAGGCTGTTTTGGTAGCGATTACGATCAACACGGTCGTAACCCATCAATAAAATTTTCATCAGAGAAATTCTTAATGATTGAACGTATTCTTAGTGTTGATGCTAATGGCGGTCATTGGGGGTTGGGCATGGTTGAAGGTCAAAAAGACTTAGATCCTAATCATTGGTATTTCCCGTGTCACTTTAAAGGTGACCAAGTGATGGCTGGCTCATTAATGAGTGAAGGTTGTGGTCAAATGGCGATGTTCTTTATGCTGTCATTAGGTATGCACAACAATATGAACAACGCACGTTTCCAGCCTATGCCAGACGAGTCACAAACAGTACGTTGTCGTGGTCAAGTTCAGCCGCAGCATAATACACTTACCTACCGCATGGAAGTCACTGAGATGGGCATGCAGCCTTATCCATACCTTAAAGCTAATATCGATATTATTCTTGATGGTAAAGTAGTAGTTGATTTTAAAAACTTGGCAATGATGATCACTGAGCAAGATGAACATTCACCTTACCCTGTTACCTTACCAGATAATGTTAAGTTAGTGAGCAAGGTGGTAGAGCAAGCTGTAGAGCTTGACGAACGTGGTATTAACCCATTTAAACACATTGAACGTCCGTTAATGAAGGTAATGTCTGACTTTAGTGCGCCAAAAGAAAAAGGTGTAACGCCAATTCAACACTTTGAAGCGCCAATGGTTGCTGGACAAAACAGAGTACCAAATCAAGCACCATTTACCCCTTGGCACATGTTTGAATTTGCCACAGGTAATATCTCAAAATGTTTTGGTGCTGACTTTGACGTCTATAAAGGACGTATTCCACCACGTACGCCATGTGGTGATTTACAAGTAGTTACTCAAGTAGTTGAAGTGCAAGGTACACGTCTTGATTTGAAAAAACCATCAAGCTGTATTGCTGAGTATTTTGTACCAGAAGATGCTTGGTATTTTACTAAAAACAGCGTTAATAACTGGATGCCTTATTCATTAATTATGGAAATAGCATTACAGCCAAACGGTTTTATCTCAGGTTACATGGGCACAACGCTTAAATATCCTGAAAAAGATTTATTCTTCCGTAATTTAGACGGTAGCGGTGACTTGATCAAGCAAGTGGATTTACGTAATAAAACTATTGTTAATAAATCCGCATTATTAAGCACCACCATGGCTGGCGGTATGATAGTGCAAAGCTTCACTTTTGAGCTTTACGTTAAAGCTGAAAGCAAAGCAGCACAAGCGCTTGAGAGTCATGAATTATTCTACAAAGGTACGGCAGTGTTTGGTTACTTTGGCGCAGACGCGCTAACTAACCAGTTAGGCATAGACAACGGCAAAACAACTTACCCATGGTTTGAAGATAACAACACACCAAAAAGTGATATTGAAGTTGTCGACTTAACCAATAAAGGACTAGCGTTATATCAAGCACCAAGCAATAAACCGCACTACAAACTCGCAGGCGGTCAAATGAACTTTATCGACACGGTTTCGATTGTTGAAGGCGGCGGTAAAGCAGGTGTAGCTTATGTTCATGGTGAACGTACCATTGATGCTACTGATTGGTTCTTCCGTTATCATTTCCACCAAGATCCAGTTATGCCGGGTTCATTAGGCGTGGAAGCGATTATAGAATTGTTGCAAACCTATGCGTTGAAAAATGATTTAGGTGCACAGTTCACTAACCCAAGATTTATCGCTCCGAGCACTTTGGTTAAGTGGAAGTACCGTGGTCAAATTACGCCACTAAATAAACAAATGTCTCTTGATGTTCATATTACTGACATCATAAAAACAGAGGGTGAAGTGCGCTTAGTAGGTGATGCCAACTTATCGAAAGATGGACTGCGCATTTATGAAGTGAAAGATATAGTGCTGAGTATTGTCGAGGCTTAATGTTGTCACCCTCGAAGTGCCTCACAGCCGTCATCCTCGAAGTGTCTGATCGAGGATCTACAGGTATTAAAAGAGAGTTAAAGCCATGGATACCCGATCAAGAGATCTCGGGTATGACGTAAATGAGTAAGGTATTAGCCTCACAGCCGTCATCCTCGAAGTATCTGATCGAGGAGCCATGTGTATTGAAAGAGAGTTAAAGTAGTGGATACCCGATCAAGAGAACTCGGGTATGACGTAAATGAGTAAGGCATTAGCCTCACAGTCGTCATCCTCGAAGTGTCTGATCGAGGATCCACGGGCATAGAATGAAAGTTAAAACCATGGATACCCGACCAAAAGATCTCGGGTATGACGTAAGTTAGTGGATAGCTAGCTTCGCAGCCGTCATCCTCGAAGTGCCTGATCGAGGTTCCATAGCACAGTACTTATAACGAATATACAATTATCAAGGAAGATAATATGAAACAACCTGCTGTTTACATACTAGCAAGTAAAAAGAACGGTACTCTATATATTGGTGTAACTAGTGATTTAGTGAAACGCATTTGGCAACACAAGAACCATGTTGTCAGTGGGTTTACTGAAAACCATGGAGTAAATAGATTAGTCTATTTTGAGCAATATGATGATATGGAAAATGCTATTTATCGAGAGAAACAGTTAAAAACATGGAATAGGGCTTGGAAAATTAAGCTAATTGAAAAGAAAAATCCATGTTGGAAAGATTTGTATGACGAAATTATTTAGATAAAAAGCCATGGATACAGGAGAATATGCTCCATGCATTCTCTCGTAAGTGGCATCCATGCCACGTCCGACCAAGAGAGCTCGGGTATGACGTAAGTTAGTGGATAGCTAGCTTCGCAGCCGTCATCCTCGAAGTGTCTGATCGAGGATCCATTTTTTAAATAGAATTGAAAATAAGAACAAACAGGAAAAAAAATGTCGAATTTAAGTTTTACCAATAATAATGCCATTGATTGGGCATGGAAAGTTGATGCAGAAGGCGTTAAAAGCAGTGATGTTGAAATTAAATCAGCATTAATGGATTTAACTAAACCTATCTATTTAGCACAATCAAATAATGGTTATGGCGTAGCAAATACTATATCAAACACTGGCTCAACAGATGTTTTAGCTTTCGCGCAAAAGCTTAACCCTGAAGATTTAGGTGATGATGCTTATAAAAAGCAACATGGTGTTAAATACGCTTACCATGGCGGTGCTATGGCTAATGGTATTGCGTCGGTTGAATTAGTTGTTGCTCTTGGTAAGGCTGGTCTTTTATGTTCATTTGGCGCAGCAGGTTTAGTACCTGATGCGGTTGAAGATGCCATTAAGCGTATTCAAGCCGAACTGCCTAATGGACCTTATGCGGTAAACTTGATTCATGCTCCAGCGGAAGAAGCATTAGAGCGCGGCGCAGTTGAGCGTTTTATCAAGCTCGGTGTTAAAACCGTCGAAGCTTCTGCCTATTTAGGGTTAACCGAACACATTGTTTGGTATCGTTTAGCTGGCCTTTCTAAAAATGCTGATGGTACGGTAAATATTGGTAACAAAGTTATCGCAAAAGTTTCTCGTACTGAAGTAGGTCGCCGTTTTATGGAGCCTGCACCACAGAAGTTTATTAATAAGTTACTCGCTCAAGGTAAGATCACTCAAGAGCAAGCAGAACTGTCAAAACTTGTACCTATGGCAGATGATATTACCGCTGAAGCTGACTCTGGTGGTCATACTGATAACCGTCCATTTTTAACGTTATTGCCAACAATTATTGCCCTTCGTGATGAAGTACAAGCACAATATAACTTCTCACCCGCACTTCGCGTTG
>Ga0209081_1000206_pt1 | contig 35656 bp, 23 predicted proteins | sample GOMGulsemesocosm_4_FD_184636 | JGI IMG/M metagenome (GOLD analysis project Ga0209081, IMG submission 184636) | Methane-oxidizing microbial communities from mesocosms in the Gulf of Mexico - GOM15B Gulf of Mexico (SPAdes) (version 2) | ecosystem: Environmental > Aquatic > Marine > Cold seeps... | reverse complement strand
AAGTATTTCATATTCAAAATGTTAACTCCTACCATGGTCGTCTTCACGGGTGGATGCATCGCTTTAACGGTGTAGCCACGAAATATTTAGACAATTATTTGAGTTGGTTTAGGTTTTTTGAATGCCATCAAAACCCAAATAAAAACAATCTGTTATTATCACAGACTCAGTTAATTGGGACATAGCCAATGCTATTGAATCATTAAGCAGTGTTATTAGAAAATCTATCAAAACCAGAAAGGTATTTCCAAGTGATGATGCAGCCTTTAAAGTTGCCTATTTGACAATTCAAGCCGCTTCGAAAAAATGGACTATGCCAATAAGAAATTGGAAACCAGCGTTAAATCGTTTTATAATCGAATTTGAGGAGCAGATTGCTCCTCATATCTAAAAGGGTATTTACACACTTAGGATTACACCCTCGCCAAAACCGGTGAAAAATACAATACCAAAGATAAATAATAAATAAACTCTATTTATCTTTTTTACGGTTTAAAAAGTCGCTATTTTCTAGCCAGTGAATAAACTCGCCAGCAGGAATTGGTTTAGCAATAAAATATCCTTGAGCTATATTGCACTCCATTGCTAATAAAACATCCCAAATAGCTGCGCTTTCAACCCCTTCTGCAACAACTTCCATATCAAGCTTATGCCCTAACATCACACATGTTTCAACAATGGCGTAGCTATCACTATCTTCAATTAAATTAAATATAAATGATTGGTCAATTTTTAATTCGGTAAACGGTATTTTATGTAAATGAGATAAGGAAGAAAAGCCAGTGCCAAAATCATCAATAGACAGCGGAAAACCTTTCATCCTTAGGCGAGTAAGGATGTCGAGAGAGGTGGATATATTTCCCATTAACGCACTTTCTGTGACTTCTAATACAAGCATTGATGGATCTATTTGATATTTATCAATCAAAGAGTGCAATTGTTCTGGTAGTGTTAAGCTTGTTATATTTTGAGCAGAAACATTAACTGAAATTTTAATTTTATAGCCTTTTTTTTGCCATGTGAAACTTTGCAAACAGGCAATATTCAATACTTTTTCTGTTAATGGTTCAATAAGCCCCGTTCTTTCTGATAACGGTATAAATTTATCTGGGTAAATTAACCCATGCACGGGATGTCGCCACCTAACAAGTGCCTCTACGCCATATAATACTTTTGTTGCCATCAGTATTTGGGGTTGATAGTAAAGCTCTAACTGATCGTCATTTATTGCTTTTAATAAATCAGCTTCCGTAGGTAAATAAGGTCTATCGGCTGAAATTATTGCTTTGGGTTGGTAAATTTTCTGATGAGGTTGATTAATTGACTCTAATGCATGTAGCAGCTTTGAAGTGTTTATTGGTTTCGTAAAGTTACCCGCTACTTTTAGCCCATAACTTTTTGCTAACGTTTCAGCAGAGTTAAGAACGCTTTTATCATAACCACTAATAAGGATTAAGGTTATTTTAGAGTTACACGTTGCTAAATGCCTTATTACTTCGATACCGTCAATTTCAGGCATCATTAAATCAAGTATAACAATGTCATTTTCTTTGAGCGTTTTTTTTAAAAAAAGTGAAGATTTCTGAAAAATACTAACGTCATTAAATAAATGCTCTGTCAGTGTTTTAAGTAAATTACATACTAATATATCATCATCAACAATATAAAAGTGACTCATAAATCACCCCTGTCTGTTTTTTGGTTACTGTTATTTAATAAGTAAGGGGATAAGGCCTTATCTAATACCATGACGTGCTCTGCAAATAGTGGTGCAAAATAAGTTGAGATCCAGAGTAAAATATCATTCTCAGACTTTGTATTTAATGTGTTTTCTAATTCTTTTATAAGCATGTTGTGTACTGACACATGGTTCTTCATATAAGGATACTGAGAATGCTTCATCGCATGTTCTTCATCTCTACAATGTTTTATGAACTCATTTTTAATCGTATTAAATAACTCTTGTATACCCGGTTGACATGTATTCCCAATCATCTGAGTGCATTGAAAAAACAAGTCAAATATGCGCTCATGCTCTTTGTCAATAACATCGCCACTATCAACTGACATCTCTTTATTCCACAAAGATTGGGATAATGTACGGCTACTTTTATTTGACTCAAGCTGCGGTGATTTATCCTCACCCTCACTAACAATATCTAATGAATGCTGGCAACTATCGAGTGATCTCCTTACCGCTAAAAGCAATTCGTTAGTGGTGTAAGGTTTAGTCATTATCGGCTCATTCATATTAATATTGGTTATCTCTTTACCTCCTCGATAACCCGTTGCAAAAAGCAATGCCATGCTAGGAGATTTATCCCGTGTTTTTTCTGCTAACTGACAGCCATTCATTTTTGGCATTACAATATCAGTAAACAGTAAGTCAACCGTGTGGTTTTCAAGTATGTTAAGTGCCTGCTTACCATCGTTGGCAGTGAATACCTTATAGCCATTACTGGTTAGAACATCTTCGGCTAAATTACAAAGCTGTACTTCATCATCAACAATTAAAATCGTTTCAGTGCCGCCACAAACTTGTGTTGGTTGAGTTTTTAACGCGATATTTTCTAATGTTACCGTTTTTAAATCTGTAGCGGTTATATCTTTGTAACGGGGAAAGTACAGTATAAATTGAGTGCCAATGCCAAGTTGAGAATAAACAGTTACAGTACCACCAGATGATTGAACAAACGCATAAACTTGAGACAAGCCTAACCCAGAGCCTTGGTCACCTTTAGTAGAGTAAAACGGTTCAAATATTTTTGATTTTAACTGCTCCCCCATACCACACCCAGTATCTTTAATGCTCAACGATACATAATCCCCTGCATTAATTTGATAAAGAGCGGCATCCGCTTTTGTTAAAACAATATTAGCGGTTGTTATGGTTAACGAGCCGCCATTTGTCATCGCGTGCATCGCATTAATTGTTATATTAAGTAATGAATCTTCAAATGAATTAGCATCTATTTCAACTTGCCATAAGTCACTGGATAACGCTAAATTTAAATCGATAAGTACCAGTGTTTTTCTTAATAAATCAGTATCTTTTTCTATTAGCGTGTTTAAGTTTTCAATAGTGGTTTCAGCGGGTTGTTGGTTTGATACAGACAATAGTTTGCGCGTAAGATCAGCACCTCTGTTACCTGCCATATTAATTTGTTCTACGTAGTTTAAAAGCTTAGGTTGATCGACCAGTTTCATCATTAAAATATCGGTATAACCAATAATGACGCCAAGCATATTGTTATAGTCGTGAGCTATTCCGCCGGTGAGCTTACCTAGCGCATCCATTTTTTGGCTACGGCGAATATTTTCCTCTTGTTGCTTAAGTAACGTTAAGTCTTGAAAAACACCAACAAAGCGATCTGATTTTCCTTCGACACTCGGTAATTCAGACAGTAATAATTTTACAGGAAATGTACCGCCATGTTGCTGCATTGCGCTAAATTCAACCCCTTCAAGGGATTCTTTATTTACCTTAGATTTCTCTATAAGTTGAGTAATACCACCTTGCTCAACATTAATAATATCTTCTATGCTTTTCCCTACGGCGGTATCAATTGAATAACTAAATAATATTTTAGCCGCTTTATTCATATTCAGTATATTTCCAGCGTCATCAAAACTGATAATACTGTCTACCACCGAATCAAGAATTTCTTTTTGCTCTAATTCCTTGGCTACTAATTGCTTGTGTAATTCATGTTCATTAGTAATATTTAACACTAATGATACTGCGCCAATAACATTACCAAGTTCATCTTTTAGTACGGTATTATGCCATTCACAATGAATGCTTTCGCCACTTTTAGTGATGTTTTTATTGATGGAGGTTTCACCGCCTTTTTCTGTGATGAGCCTTTGCCAAACAGCGATAATATTGTTGAGCTCACTTTTAGGGATTATTTTATCGGCTTTCTCTCCTTCAACCTCTAAAAATGAATAGCCAAATATTTTCTCTGCCGCTTTATTCCAACTAGTTACTCGAAAGTTTACATCCCATACAATGTAGGCAAGAGGCGCTTGATCTTGGTAAAGCTTCAGTTGACGCAAGGTGTTTTTATTACTTTCTTCAATAGATTTACGTTGATTAATATCCCTTCCTTCATGCAGTAATTCAACTATTTTACCTTGGTTATCACATACTGGGTGAATACTGTAAGCAATCCACATTAAGCTATTTGGTGTGAAAATTTGAATGTCTTGTAAGATGCTTTCACCATGCAAAGCTTTATAGCAAGCGTCTTTTATTTGCTGCTGAATATCTTTGTCGTAATTGAACCAGACACTGTCCCAAATGTTTTTATTTTCAACTGCTGAAAGTCCAATACCTGAAACCTGTAAAGGGTACTTGTTCGCAAAATTGATTGAACCAGAAGGGGAGGTAATCGCCACCATTGTTTGCATACCATCAAGTAAATGTTGTAATTTACTTTGCATTTCACGTTCGGCTTTTTTTAACTTGTATTGCTCGGTTATATCATTAAAGACTAGCACCATACCTAAAATGTCACCATTACTGACAATAGGCGCAGCAGAGTCAGTAATTTGATATTCTGTGCCATTTTTTGCAATAAGTGTTGTGTGATTGCTCAAATAGACGGTTTGCCCTGTATTGAGTACTTTATCAATGGGGTTATCAATAACCTCTCGGCTAGAGGCATCAATAATCGAAAAAATTTCGTTAATCGGTTTGGTTCTTACCTCTTTTTCTTGCCAGCCTGTTAATTGCTCCGCAACAGGGTTCATCGTTAAGATATTGCCTTTTTCATCGGTGGTAATAACGGCATCACCAATACTGTGTAGTGTGGTAGAAAGGTACTGCTCTCGTTCTTTCAATAAGCACATTGCTTGATACTGCTGGCTAATTGCTTTTTTAAAAGCTAATGCTACCTTATTTATTTCGCTAAATGATGAAGGAACAAAGTCAAATTTAGCTCCTTTATTTTCCATTTCAGTAAACTTATTAATATTTGTAATGAGTTGACTAAAAGGAGCGGTTAAACATTTAGTGAAAAAATAAACAGAAATAAAGATGAGCACTAAAAAGAATAAGCTTAATTGCAATACATCCTGTTTATTGCGTAACAGTGTGCTAAGTATTTCAGATTGATTAATGGCAATGTGTAAATATGCCCCTAAACCATGGTTCAATTCACCACGATATTCATAAACAATACCGTTCTGTGTTTGGTAGCTACCAATTAAAACCATGTCATTATCAGGTGTTTTATTTACGTTGCTATCTTTGATAAGTTTCGGTTGGTTTGTGACGAGATAGCTTGGGAATTCTTTATTAAAAGAGTGAGCAAACACGTGTTCTTTGGCTGTTGATATATATAAAAATTCAATCGTGTTTTTATGATTTTCAAAGCTTTTAAGTTGCTCGCTAACCTTTCGCTTATTTTTATGAATAATATCTGCTATTAACGTTTCTTTTAATGAATGAAAAATCGTGGTAACTAAAATTTTCTCAGTAGCTAAATATAAATCTTTAGCCTGTTTTTGAGTGAGAAAATAATTGGCAACTTCTGAAATGAATACACTTCCAAGTATTAACATTAAAATTTTATGATTTAATTTCATCTTTCAACCCTCTTTTATAAATGCGCTAACGCCTGCTATTAACACCCTTGAATTCGCAGAATAAGTGTTATTTATTAGGTTAAGTGATCAGCTATTTGGATTGGTTAAGTTAATTCATTAAGGAGTTTTTTGCTAAAGGAAACCCCTTAATGAATGACCAATAACTGGCACTAGAATAACGATATCAGATTTAGAGGTTAAAAAAAGTAAGTCGCAACCAAAATATATAGTCGAAGCATTTGAACGCTTCTTCTATATCAAGTAAGCATAGGGTGGTTTATTAAATTTATGTGTGTTCATAAATTATACCATTGTTAAGAGTTCTTTTGCTTTTACCTCGGTTGTTTGAGTAACCGTGCTAGCTAACTCAACAACATTACTAATACCTCTTTCTACTTGATGTGCAACTGTAGATATATTTTCAGTATTATGTGCAACCTCGGCCGTGGTCATGCTTTGCTCTTCAGCGGTGGCTGCTATTGTATGTATTTGCGCGACCACATTATCAACACTGTTAATTATTTCATTTAAGGAAGATGCTGCATCATTAGTCATTTCAACCCCTCGCTTTATCTTAACACTTCCGTCTGACATCATGGTTACTGCGTTTTCGGTTTCTCTTCGCATAGATTCAATCGCACCCTCAACTTCTGTGGTTGCGTCAGTCGTTCTGCTGGCAAGTAGACGAACTTCATCGGCAACAACAGCGAAGCCTCGCCCTTGTTCACCAGCCCTTGCTGCTTCAATTGCGGCATTTAAGGAAAGTAGATTGGTTTGATCGGCAATACCTTTAATGACACTTAAAATATTTTCAATTTTTTGGCTTTGTTCACTCAGTGAAGTAATAGCGGTTGAGCTACCATCAAAAGCCCCTTTAATCATGAGCATTTGTGATAGTGTTTCCTGAACAACCTTACCACCAGATTTTGCTAAATCGAGTGCTGCTGCTGAGCTATCTGAAGCATTTATACAGTTATTGGCAACTTCCATTGAAGAATTTGAAAGCTCTTCAACTGCGGCTGCAATTTGTTCTATTTGTGCGGTTTGCTCATTAACACCTGTCGCCATTTCTTGGTTAGCGACTAAAATATCAGTTGTTCCTTTAGAGGCATCGACCATAGAGTTTGCTGTTTTTTTCACTAAATTTAATAATGAAGTAGACATTTGATTAATCGCAACCGTTAAATCAGCTAATTCATCCTTACCTTTTATAGTCAATGGTTTTCCTGTCATATCTCCATCAGCAATATGTTTTGCACGTGTTAAAATATTGTCTAAACGCAGTAGTAAGTCACGACTAAATATAACAGAGCAACCAATACCTAGAATGAGTGATATTAAGGTGATAAATATCAAGGTTGATTTTAATGTATCGACTACGCTTGATGCTTCTTCAATATCGTTAGCTAATAACTTATCTTGTGATACTTTCATTTCACTTAATAAGGCTAATATTTTACTGGCTCTTGGTGCCGCTTTGGTACCTAACCAGTAGTTAGCTTTATTCCAATCATCATTATTACGTAAAGTAAACATTTTATCAGGCAAGCTTTTGAATTCATCACGAGCTGAATTAAACGCTTGCCATGATTGCAGTTGGCTAGCATTAAACAGTGACGTTTGATTGTTATTTATGCTGTTTACTCGTTGCTCGTTTATCTGCCATTTTGTTTCAAAATTGGTTTTAAATGTATTATCACCGGATAATAAATAAGCGCGAATATTAGCAAGTCCAACGGCGAAACTTCCTCGGGTATCCGCTAAGTTTTTAAGCAATAACTTTCGCGCTTCAGTTGCTTCTAACAGACCTTCTTCATCAATAATTTCCGTGATATGCACTAGCATTTGTGAGGCTCTTGGCGCAGCATCAGTTAAGAGTAATTTATATGACGCAATATTGTCATCGGTATGAGAAATATCTTCAATTTCTTGCTGGGCTTTCTTAAAGGCATTAAGCTCCGATTTTATGTCATTTAAACGTCTAATGTTGGCAGGAACAGTCCAGTTTTTAGCAAGGACATCGTATTCTTTAATCGTGCTTTCAATCGATTTCCAAGCCACATTCCTTGTGTTTTTCATTGCCAGTGCTTTGGTAGGATCGTCACCTAAGATCATATACCCGCGCAAACTCGCAAGTGATTGATTAATACCGTTAATAACATCTTTACCCAGTAAAACAGTTTTCATACGTAAATTAACGACTTTATTTTGTATCTGTTCATTTTCCACAATCAGTGAATAGGTAACAATTGCAGAGGTCGTCATAAGTAGTAAAATAATACCAAATGACAGACCTAGCTTCTTTCCAAGAGTTAATTTCATCTTTATTCCTATTTTTAATAATTAATACTATTTTTTACTGTTTAAATTTTTGATAGGTAAATATTTTGCGATAAAATAGTTATTTCTGAATGATCTTAAGATCATTCTTAATTTTAAATTATTTTTGCTAAGTATATTAACGGCGTATTTCTGCTATTCAGTTATGCCGTTTACCTATTATGTAGAGGTGAAGTAAGGCAGGTCTCTTTCGGATAATAAAACGATAATACACAAAAGCAATACAGCTGTAAACGATAATAACGATATCGATATAAAAACAACAAAAACGATTATATCAGTGATATGATGTGATTTATTATCGAATTAAGGGTAAATAAACTAAAATTCATGTCTCAATACAACTAAAAATTTTAGTTACTTACATTTTGGAGTGTAGATGTTAAAAAAATCAGAAAAACTGCTAACTCCCGCGCAAGCAGGTGAGTTGCTAGGGGTATCTCCAATCACTATTCGTTATTGGGCTAACGAAGGTCGTATAAAGTTTATTACAACTCAAGGTGGGCATAGACGATTTGAGCAAGCAGAAATTAATCGACTCTTAAAAAGAGAACCTATTGTTAAGGCAAAGGAAACGATTGTCATCGTTGAGGATGATCAACAGTATGCAGATCTACTTGTTGAGTTTATCAGTGTTTTATATCCTCAATTTGACATAAAAGTTGCTTATAGCGGTTTTGAAGCGGGTAGTATGATAGCGAATGTTAAGCCATTCCTTATTTTTTTAGATATTGTTATGCCTGATATTGATGGTTTTGCTGTTTGTAAACATATTAGGGCAAACAATTTAACCAAAAACACACCAATCATTGCTATGTCGGGACTTTCTGAGCAAGAGAGTATTGATAATATTATTTTAGCGGGTGCAAATGAGTTTTTACAGAAACCCATACGATTATCAGTATTAAAAGAGTCTGTCGATGCGTTAATTCAAACTCACGCAAGCAAAAAGTAATATAAATGCACCTATTGATTATTCTTACGATGAAACATTCAGTTTCTATGCCGGCTTTTGTGCATGAGTAATCATCGGCGTTAAAGTAAAGTAAACGGTGCTTTTTTAATTTTTAATTTAACGGCACTTAACATATAGCTCCTGTAACCTTAACGTATCGTTAGTTTAGGAGCTTTTTGTTATTTACGATAAATTTGACTCGGTTACTAGGCCTACAAGTGTGGATTTTAATCTTGTTCTAAAAAATTATTTTCTATGGCTGCTTTTAAAGAGTTTTGTTCTCGTTCAGCTTGCAGTGCTAAATACATTGCGACCATGCATAAAGCGAGAACACCATATAATAACATGAATGTTGCACTGTATACGCCAATGCTATCAACAGCTAAACCAAATAACACAGGCAAGGTGCAGCCACCTAAAGCGCCTGTTGCTGCAACTACACCACCAACGCTTCCCATGTGGTTTGGATAATAGTCATAAATAATTTTGTAAACGCTAGCGCGACCCATGCCTTGAGCGATACCAATAATAAATATTAGAAAAGTAAACAGCCAAACATTAATTTCAAAAGAGACTTCTACATCTTTGTTAACACCATGAATAATCATGGTTGTAGGCGGATAGCTTAAGAAAAATAAACAGACCATGCAAACCCAAAAAGTACTCCAGTTTACGGTGCGCGCGCCAAATCTATCAGCAAACCATCCACCGACTGCACGTACCATACTTGAGGTTGTTACAAATAATAATGTTAATGCTAACGCTTGCGTTAATGATAATTTATAGGCATCCATATAATATTGGGGCAGCCATAAGATGAGTGCTAGAAACGATCCGAAAACAAAATAATAATATAAACCAAAACGCCAAACTTTAACGTCTTTTAAAGGAGCAAGGTGGAAAGCTAGCTTGTTGTTTTTCTTTTTTTGATAAAACTTATTAATTTCGGGGGCGAGTAGTCTGAATAAAATTGCGATTATTAAGATGCTAATACCGTAAATTGGGCCAATGTTTTTCCAGCCATAATGATCAACAATAAAAGGGACTAAGACCAGCGTGATGGCAGCACCTGTATTACCAGCACCAAAAACGCCTAAAGCAAACCCCTGCGTTTTAGTATCAAACCAATCAGTAACGTAACGAATACCAATAGTGAATGAAACACCACTTAAGCCTAAAATAAAGCCTAATAATATATATTCTTTAAAAGTTTCAACGTAAGGCAGATAAAAAAGTGGCGGTGCAATAATTAGCATTTGCCAGAAAAACAAATTTCGGCAACAGACTTTTTCGGCTAAAAAGCCAATAGGCACACGAAAAATAGCACCCGTAAATATTGGGGCGGCTAATAATAAACCAAACTCTGTGGCTGACAGGTTTAAACTTGACTTTAATTCGATGCCAATAATTGAATATAAAGTCCATACTGAAAAACAGGCGGCAAATGCTAATGTGGCTAAGGTCAATGCTCTATATGAATGTCTTTGCTGAATTTCCATTAATGATCTCTAGTGACTATTTTTAAGTGTTTTGTAACTTTGTTTTTTGTTAAAATGATTAAAACAAATTTGATTAAAAAAATCCTTATTTTTATCTTACTTAGCTTATATTTATGTTAAATAGGCTTCATTTGTTGACGTAAGTCAATAATGTATAATGAGTAAAAGCGCAAAATAATACCATCTTTAATAATTTTTAATCATCTTTTAATGTAACTCAGTTAATTTAACTCAATAAAGCGTAACAATTACTTTTTAAAAGTAAAATTCAGGAGATTAGTACAATGTCAAACGATGGAAAAATGAATCTGTTAAATTTTTCAGATCCTAAAATAAAAACGCTACACGTTACGTGGTTCGCGTTTTTCTTAACATTTGTGGTGTGGTTTTCACATGCACCTTTATTGGTTTTTATCAAAGAAGCTTTTGATTTGTCTACGGCACAAGTTAAAGCCTTATTAATTTTAAACGTTGCGTTGACTATACCTGCACGTATTGTTATCGGTATTTTAGTGGATAGATATGGGCCTCGAGTTATTTATTCCATTTTATTAATGTCAGCATTTTTTCTTTGTACTGGTTTTGCAATGGCTGATAGCTTTGAGCAGTTAGCGCTCTTTAGGTTTTTATTAGGTTTTGTTGGTGCTGGTTTTGTAATTGGTATTCGTTTAGTGGGTGAATGGTTCCCTGCAAAACAAGTCGGTATTGCTGAAGGCATTTATGGCGGTTGGGGTAATTTTGGTAGTGCTGCGGGTGCGATGACCTTGCCAACTATTGCGTTAATGTTTGGCGGTGATGACGGCTGGCGTTATGCGATTGGCCTAACAGGTGTTATTGCCGGTATTTATGGTATCTTCTTTTATTTTACTGCGCGTAATACACCTAAAGGTTCAACTTATTTTAAACCAAAAAAATCAGGTGGTTTAGAAGTTACTAGTTGGAAAGATTTTTATTTTTATATATTTATGAATATTCCAATGTATATTGCACTTGCCGTATTAGCATGGAAGTTATCTCCTTCTGGTGTGAAGCTATTAACCACAGATACTATGTACATCATGTGGGCAGGTTTGGTTGTGTTGTTTGTTGTGCAAGTTCGCGCTATATGGCATGTGAATAAAGAAAATTTAACGCATGGTGTTGCTGATATTGAACAATATGATTTCAAACAAGTGGCTATTTTAGATGTTTCCTACTTTGTTACTTTTGGTTCAGAGTTAGCGGTTGTTTCTATGTTACCTTTATTTTTCTTAGAAACTTTTGAAGGGTTGACGGCTGTTAAAGCCGGTATGTTAGCGTCTGGTTTCGCTTTTATGAATTTAGTCGCTCGACCTACAGGTGGTTGGTTTAGTGATAAGTTTGGTCGTCGTAAATCATTAATGATTTTAGTGGGTGGTTTAGCTGTTGGTTACATGGTACTTAGCCAAGTTGATGGTACTTGGGCCATTCCTCTTGCTGTGCTTGCTACGATGTGTTGTTCTTTCTTTGTGCAAGCAGGTGAAGGTGCGGTGTTTGCCATAGTACCCTTAGTTAAGCGTAGAATGACTGGGCAAATTGCAGGTATGGCAGGCGCTTATGGTAATGTTGGCGCTGTAACTTACTTAACGGTATTATCGTTTGTCGATTACTCAACCTTTTTTATGGTTATTGCTGCTTCTGCAGGCGTTATTTTCTTTGCTACAATGTTTTTAAACGAGCCGAAGGGGCATATGGCCGAAGTAAACGCAGATGGTACTGTTGAATTAATTGACGTTAACTAAATTGCTTGTCATATTTGAAACACGCAACGGCGTTCATCTTCACTTTTTTTCTCTATTACTTAGCTGAATAAGCGCATGAGATAAAAAGTTTGATAGCCTTGTCTATATTTGTCTATATTTGTTTATATCTGTGTAGGCAAGGCGTTTGATTGATTAGGGCAGGACGCCGGTAAGTAGAATAATGCAGGAGCCATTATCGAGTAATAGCTGGCTATTAGAACTGAGAGCAACGGTGTTATTGGAAATTTAAGTTGCTTTAAAAGATCACTTAGTTAGTCTGATTGGTCTTAGATCAATTGAATTGTTTACTTTACTCTAGTGAATAAAAAAATAAGAAGGTAATATGTCCAAAACCAGCCAATTACAAGTTGATATCGCCAGCCACTCTATTCAAGGCTTAAAAGATAATAATGAAGATGCGGTTGGTTTTTTAGTGCCTAAAGAACAGGAGGTACTTGAAACTAAAGGTGTTGTTTTAGCGGTTGCTGATGGTGTTAGTAGCGCTGAAGCAGGTAAAGAAGCTAGTGATACTGCTATTACCCGCTTTTTAAGTGACTACTATCAAACACCAGATACATGGTCAGTAAAACATTGTGGCCAAAAAATCCTTTCAAGTATCAACTTAACGTTATTTAAACGTAGCCATGAATTTGTCAGTGAAGAAAAAGGTTATTTAACAACATTCACGGCGTTAGTTTTAAAATCCCGTACAGCTCATTTTTTTCATGCAGGTGATAGCCGAGCTTATTTATTACGCGGCGATGAATTGAAGCAGATTACCCGAGATCATGTTACTAGTATTAGCTCAGGGCGTAGTTTTCTTGCACGTGCTATGGGTATGGATAATTGTATTCAAATTGATTACAGTTCATTCACTTTGGAACGGGGTGATATTTTATTAGTTACTTCTGACGGTATTCATGACTTTTTAACGTCGGATAGAATTATGGCATTGATCGCTGAGAAAAGTGCATGTCAAACGCGTATTAAGTCTTTAGTACAGGCGGCTTTTGATGATGGCAGTGATGACAATATTAGTGGGGTATTATGCCAAATTAACTCATTACCCAATGAAAGTTTAGATGATTATAATTCAAAACTAACCCATTTACCGTTTCCGCCACCGCTTGATAATGGTGTAATGCTTGATGGTTACAAAGTGCTTGATGAACTTTTTGCTAGTAGTCGAAGTCAGCTTTATTTAGTGGAAGACACGGATACTGGTGAACAAATGGTAATGAAAACACCATCCATAAATTTTGCAGAAGACACGGGCTATATTGATCGATTTATTCAAGAAGAATGGATAGGAAAACGTATTGATAGTGACCATGTGGTAAAAATAATTAAGCAACATCGGCCGCGTACTTGTATGTATTATTTAATGGAGTACATACAAGGTATATCGCTTGAAAAGTGGATGAAAATAAATCATTTTCCTAAACCAAAAATAGCCATAAATATTGTAGAGCAAATTGCTATGGGTTTATCTGCATTTCATAAGATGGAAACGATTCATCAAGATTTAAAACCCGCTAATATTTTAGTGGATGAAAATAATCAAATTAAAGTGGTTGATTTTGGCTCTGTATTTGTTGCAGGACTGGCAGAGGTATTTATTCCCTTAGAGCATGAAGGTGTTTTAGGCACAGCAACCTATTCTGATCCTAAATATTTGTTAGGTAAAAATACAGGTATTCAAGGTGATTTATATGCGTTAGCAACGATAACCTATGAAATATTTTCTGGAAAATTACCGTATGGCGATAAAATAGAAGAGTGCCAAACAGCATTTGAATATGAACGTTTACGTTATATTTCAGCAAGTGAAGCTAACCCTATTATTCCCACTTGGTTTGATCGGACGTTAAAACGTGGTGTTAGTTTTGATCTTGAGCATCGTTACAGCAATATTCCTGAATTTATTAAGGATCTTAAAAACCCAAATCCGATCTATTTATTAGACGATCCTAAAGTAACTAAAAATAAGTCACAGGTTTTGTTTTGGCAGTTATTATCAGGTTTTTGGGTTCTAATGTTAGCGCTAGTAGTGGTTTTATTTACTAAGGGATAACGGTACTGTTTATTATATTATAAATAGATTGACCCGAGTGCTGATCGTACTGGCGCTCAATAATACTCACAATATACTTATACTTTATTTGTTGTGCATCGCTTCATCCGTGACGTACTTACAAACAACAATTGGTATCATTACGTTTATTAAATTTACGATGCAATTTATCTAAATTGAGTAAAAACCAGCAGTTAAGTCCAACCATCAAACCGACAAATGAAAATAATTGCAGTGTTAAATAAAATTCATTACCTTGGGTGACAGGCCAAATAAGTAGCATGGGGATATCAGCAACAAAAATAGATCCAAGAGTGATGGTGAAAAAATTAACTTTTCTTCTTCTTTTCAGTATTCCCCAAAATTTTCCACCAATAAAAAACATATAAATATAAGCAACGGGTATGGCAGCTAGTGTTAAACCGATAAATAACCCGATAAAATTTAATATACCTTGATCCATATTAAAGCCGGGTATGTCTGACATATAGGCATAAAAAGTAAAGGCAAAAGGTGTTATTAGTGGAGCCAACGCTAAGGCTTTATTTTCAGTCATGATTCATTACTCGTTCTAACTGTTCTTTGAATGTTATTGCGGTTAAATATCATAGCTAATGCACGGTATAGCCATCTTCTTTTATTAATTTTTGTGCTTTTTTGATATCCAATTGCTCAATAGGTGCAAATAAGTAGTAAGGGAGATCGACAGCCTCTTTACTTAATTTGATCATTTTACCTTCGATCAAACGTTCGACAATAGATTCAAGAGTGTCCTCTAAACTTTGAGGTACTTGTTGATATTGCTGGCGCATGAAATCAGTGAGTTCTTGCAAGGTGTGTTTACCATCAGCAAGTGATATTACCATACCAAACCATTCTTCTAATTTTGTACTTTCTTGCGGGTTATTAATATCTGCAAGGGCAACAATTCCTGCTTTACGAGTGAATATAACAGTGCGGTAAAAATAGTGTGATTTATCCAAAAAAATTCTCAAATGGCTAACATAATAATGTAAATAGCTTAGCATATTAAATAAAAGCAAAGGCTGATCTAGAATAAAGGCAATTATAAAAATTGTAGTAACATTATGAATATGATGATATTACAACACACCAGAGTAATCGCAAAAGTTGCATTTTTTATCTTGTTTCTTTTTGCACCATTGCTCGATATTTTTCGTTTCGATCTTGATTTAGGCCACTTTATACTTTTTGGTCAAGCGTGGACTATTAATATAGGTCCAATCCTTTATGGTGGTGGTGATAGTACTGATGCCGCGATTAAGATTTTTAGCCGTGTGTTATTGCCAGGGTTGGCATTTGTAGCGGTTACCGGTGTCTTGATTTGGAAATACGGTCGAATATATTGTGGTTGGTTATGCCCACATTTTTCAGTAGTTGAAGTGATTAATGATTTAATGCTTAAAACGCTTAATAGGGTCACTATTTGGGAAAAAGCTAGCAAGCAAAGTAAAGGTTTTTTACCTCAGTTTATCGTATTTATTGTTGCGTTTAGTATGGCTTTTATATGGGCTGTGGGGTTATTAAGTTACTTGCTTGATCCAAAAGTGTTACTCGTTAACTTAGTGAATTTTGATTTAGACTTTGGTGCAAGTATTTTTATTAGTGCAGCGACCATTATTTTCACTGTAGATTTTATTTTTGCTCGCCATATTTTTTGTAAATATGGTTGTGCACTTGGTTTGTTTCAAAGTTTAATTTGGATGGCAAATAATAAAGCCATGGTGATTAAGTTTGATCGTGCGCGTGCTAAAGCATGTAAAAAGTGTGAATCATATAATAAGCATAAACCATGTGATCAAGCTTGTCCGATGCGATTACCTACACGAAACATGAAACGAGCTAAGTTCACTTGCACTCAATGTGCACAATGTGTTTCAGCCTGCAATGACGTGCAAAAAAATAATCCTGAAGGTGGTTTATTAAAATGGGTTGATGGCTATGAAGCGATTGAAGTTGATAGATCGGCGAGGAAAATACCGAGTAAGAGGCGTGTTGAGTAGCGATAATATGGAATAAGTAACATTTCTCGATATAACTACGACGGTTAATCTCTTGCACCCTTAATAAATACAAGGTTATAGGGGGGTTGTTGTTTCCAGCCAATTCATGTCTGTTTTTTATACTCAGCACAATATTCTCGTAACAATAAGTAACATTTTGATACATTTTTTCACAACTTTTTAAATAACGTGATCTATGTCAAGTTATCGATCTTATTATTTAGGCTATTATTTTCAAGATTTAAAAAAAACTAACACATGAGTTTTATTATTCATTTAAGGGGTACACCATGTCAGAGAGCTTTACTAAAGGCATGGCAAGGAATATTTACTATGGTGGAAGTGTTTTCTTCTTCCTAATATTCTTAGCTTTGACTTTTCACACTGTAAAAGAAATGCCCAAACGGGACAATCGACAAAATATTACCGAGGCGGTAGAACGCGGGAAAATGTTATGGGAAGTAAACAACTGTATTGGTTGTCATACGCTCATTGGTGAAGGGGCCTATTTTGCTCCTGAGCTTGGTAATGTTTATGTTCGCCGTGGTGGTGAAGCAGGATTTAAACCATTTTTTAATGGTTGGATGAAAGCACAGCCATTGAATATTCCAGGCCGTCGTCAAATGCCACAATTTAACTTAACAGATCAAGAGATTGATGATTTAGCTGAGTTTTTAAAGTGGACGTCAGAGCTTGATACGAATAACTGGCCACCAAACATAGAGGGGTAATTGATGAATACTTTAAAATATCAATCGCAAGCAGTAGCAAAGCCTTATTTTATTTTTGCTATGATTTTGTTCGTCGGCCAGATCCTTTTTGGTCTATTAATGGGCATGCAATACGTTGTAGGTGACATAGTGGGTACTTTAATCCCATTTAATGTTGCTCGTATGGTGCATACCAACTTACTTATTGTTTGGTTACTTTTTGGTTTTATGGGTGCTTCGTATTATTTGGTGCCAGAAGAGTCTGAAACTGAGCTTTTTAGCCCTAAGCTTGCAATAGCACTATTTTGGATATTTGCCGTAGCAGGTGTTGCTACTATCTTAGGGTATTTGCTTGTACCATATTCCACTTTAGCTGACTTTACCTTTAACGAATTATGGCCAACTATGGGGCGTGAGTTTCTTGAAATGCCTACGCTGACTAAAATTGGTGTCGTTGTCGTTTGCTTAGGTTTCTTATTTAACTTAGGTATGACCATTTTAAAAGGCCGTAAAACAGCCATTAACATGGTATTGATTACAGGTTTAATTGGTTTAGCTGTATTTTTCTTATTCTCTTTCTATAACCCCGCTAATTTAGCACTAGATAAATTGTTCTGGTGGTTTGTTGTTCATTTATGGGTTGAAGGTGTATGGGAATTAATCATGGGTGCGATTTTAGCTTATGTATTAATTAAAGTAACAGGTGTTGACCGCGAAGTAATTGAAAAATGGTTGTATGTGATTATCGCTATGGCGCTCATCTCAGGTATTTTAGGTACAGGCCATCACTTCTATTGGTTAATGACACCTGAGTACTGGCAGTGGGTTGGTTCTATTTTCTCTGCACTTGAGCCTCTACCTTTCTTCGCGATGGTTTTATATGCCTTCAATATGGTTAATCGTCGTCGTCGTGAGCATCCTAACAAAGCCGCGACTTTATGGGCGTTAGGTACAGCGGTAATGGCATTCTTAGGTGCGGGTGTTTGGGGTTTCTTGCATACGCTTTCTTTTGTAAACTATTATACTCACGGTTCACAAATTACTGCAGCACATGGTCATATGGCTTTCTTTGGTGCTTATGCCATGATCGTAATGACTATCATGTCTTACGCGATGCCTAAGCTTCGTGGTATTGGTGAAGCAAATTGTAAAAAAGCGCAAATTGTTGAAATGTGGGGCTTCTGGTTAATGACAGTTTCTATGGTATTTATTACCTTGTTCTTAACGGGTGCTGGTATTTTACAAGTGTGGTTACAGCGTATTCCTGAGTCAGGTGAAGCATTAGGGTTTATGGCTACGCAAGACAAGTTAGCTATTTTCTATTGGTTACGTGAAATTGCGGGTGTGTTCTTCTTGTTTGGCTTAATTGCTTACCTTGCGAGTTTCTTTGTTACTGAAAAGAAAACACAAGCCTAAATAAGTAGCTAAAATTTAAGGGGTATGAAAACGGTATTTTATTAAAAGGTATTCATTACTCCTTATTGTCTTTCGATGTTTACATTTATACCTTTAGCGATATTGGTATTAGAGAGCAATTTAGCAAAGATAATAAAACCACAGCGGTAACGTTGTGGTTTTTTTGTATTAAATTAAGTATTAAGGATAACTTTGTAGAAGTGGATAAAAAAGTAGCGAATAATCCCCCTTTAATAAATACCCGTTAATGACCACATGAGTCGTAATTTGCTATTGTCATATACAATAAGTTAGCAAACTAGCATTGACAACTATTAATGAGGCTATTAGCCTAGGGGGAATTAATTGATTATGAGGCTGATCTTTATAATCGTAAAGCATATGTTTAATTAAATAACAGGCTTTGTTTGAATCTCAAAGATCGTTAGATAAAGCAAAGGTTATTTTAGTATTTCTGAATTAATTGCCATAAGTTAGTCAATTGAAGTACTAGAAGTTCGCACTGAGTTATATCGAACTAAATAAATAGCAAAATGGCTTGTCAACAAAACATCGAGTGAAACAAAAGAGAGATTTAAACGCCCCCTTCAATGAAAGTTTTTAACCCTTCCCGACAATCCTTAACAAAATCAGCAATTGTTTTATTACAAAACTATTTGCAATATTTTGGTTTTAGAGCTCAAATTCATTTTGAGCTTGAAGGTTGCTATGTATTGGAACCTAAGTGCAAGCTCACCAAAAGCTCAACGTTAAATTTTAATTTAATAAATAAGCATTTAAGCCATTTAAATATTGAGGGTGAAATTGTTGATGAGTATTGGCAAAATCAATGGGAGTATGTCTCGCTTTTTAATGGACAATCTCCCTTAAAAGAAGCGCAAAACCTAAGCCATATCATTGAAAATTTGCCACTATATTTCACACAGTTTCACCCTATTAAAGAAACGTTAATTAAACCTGTTGTTTGGTCTGGTGATAAAGGCAAGTTAGCTGAAGGATCAGGACAAATTTTTACTCATGACACGCGTTCAGTACATATTCCTAATGCGATACAATTAAATGTGAGTGTTATTGATAACAAAGGCAAAAATTTAATTGCCGATGAATATTTTGGTGAATATTTACAGTCTTGTTTTTTAACCACTAGTTTGGCATGTTGCTTGTTATATTTACCTGAAGAAGCCGCATTTGAAAGGCTTGCCCTGAAAACACGTTATGGCCTAGCAGAAGAGCTCTGTTCTCCTATTGATATTTCGGGTGGGCACCAAGGCAGCATAGCCTTGTATAAAGAGCTGGGTAAGCATAATCAAAAAATGGGTGAAGAGCCGCTATTGTATGACGCAAACAACCAAGTATTGAGTGTACAACAAAACTGGCAAAAAACAGCTAGAATTGAGCATAGGCTAGGCGCATCAAGTTGTCATTATGATCCCTTTGTTAATGTGCTATATGGTTTGTTAAATGTAGTTAACGCTGTTGAAGTCTATCAGCAAAAACAATGTAAAATACCGTTAGACTTTATTCCCGTTGATTTACCTAAATCACTATTTACACATCAAGTGAATAAAAATGAGCAAAGCTTGGGCGCTATTGAATTGTTTGAGAAAAGTAACTGGTTTAGTCAACGTATTAATGAAATACAGCAAAAAGCGGTTCAATTGAAGTTGAATGATTCCCTTGACTGTCCTAGTCAGTTAGGTGATAAAATAAAACAAGCTATTTTACAAAATTATACCTTTACGCTTTAACTAATAGATTATAAAAAATAAGAATTTATTTATGCATAATAATAAAAAAGATCGAATAAATATTCCTCAATTAAATGGCGTTAGTGTCGATGAGAAAAAACAAGAACTGAAAGCTTATTTTAAGCAAACATGGGGTGAGTATGAATCGCTTTTTTCATTAATAAATGATGAAGAAGCTTATTTCCTTAGGCCTGAGCACTTACGACACCCACTGATTTTTTATTTTGGGCATACGGCTAGTTTTTATGTCAATAAATTAATGCTGGGTAAATTTATATCGACACGAGTTAATAGCAAATTAGAAGCTATTTGTGCGGTAGGTGTTGATGAAATGAGTTGGGATGATCTCAATAGTGAACATTATGATTGGCCTAGCGTTACTGAGGTGCGCAACTATAGAAAAGAAGTGGGACTGTTAATTGAAAACTTGATTGATAAAATGCCGCTAACCTTACCAATAGCACCAGACTCAATGGCTTGGATCATTTTAATGGGGTGTGAGCATGAGCGCATTCATATAGAAACCTCGTCTGTCATTATGCGGATGTTGCCGTTAAAGTATTTAACCGCGAATAAAAATTGGCTAACTTGCACAGACACAGGTAATGCACCACAGAATAGTGTAGTGCCTATTAAAGGAAAAGCAGTTACGTTTGGTAAGCCAGTGAGCGATGCAACTTTTGGTTGGGATAATGAGTATGGTGAAGCTTCGTTAACCGTGCCTAACTTCAAAGCATCTAAATATTTAGTCTCAAACCAAGAGTTTTTAGGCTTTGTTGAAGCTGGTGGTTATCAACAAACACAGTTCTGGACTGAAGAGGGCCAACAGTGGTTGGCTTTTACTCAAGTAACCATGCCTCGTTTTTGGTTAGAAAGCAGTGAGATAAATAATAAAAACACAAAGAACACAGTAAAGTATTGGCAACGTAATTTACTGAATGAAATACCGTTACCATTAAATTGGCCTGTAGAAGTGAATTACCTTGAAGCAAAAGCCTTTTGTCAATGGAAAAACAGTACGTTAAATACTATTGATAAACAGGATGGCATTTACCGAATGCCTACTGAAGCTGAGTGGCTTTGCCTACGCGATAATATCCCTGACGACTTAGTTGATTGGCAAAAAGCCCCAGGAAACATTAATTGTGAATACTATGCTTCATCATGTCCAATAGATAAATTTGAACATCAAGGTTTATATGATGTTATTGGCAATGTTTGGCAGTGGTCAGAATCAACTATTGATGGTTTTCAAGGGTTTGAGGTGCATCCTTTGTACGATGATTTTTCTACACCAACGTTTGATGGCAAGCATAATTTAATCAAAGGTGGTTCGTGGATATCAACAGGAAATGAAGCACAAAGGAATTCTCGTTATGCTTTTAGACGGCATTTTTTCCAACATGCCGGTTTTCGATATGTGCAAAGCCAAGCGGATAAATTACCTGATCTTGAATCCAATCACTTTGAAAATGATGCTGATATTGCTCAGCAATTGCATGCACATTACGGAGAGAAGAAATCAGCAACGCCGTTAAGTATTAAAAATTATAATCAACAAATAACGGAACATGTCGTTACGTACATAAATAAATATAACATTACTCCTGATAAATGTTTAGATCTAGGCTGTGGTGTTGGTCGAACTAGCTTTGCTTTAGCCCCATATTTTACCCAACTTGACGGGGTTGATTTTTCTGCTCGCTATATTCAGCACGGTGTCAATTTACAACTGGGTAAATCGGTACGTTATGTGTTAGAGAATGAGGGCGATATTGTTGACTTTTATGAGGTGTCGCTACTTGATGTTAATTTACCTTGCAGTAAAAACATACACTTTAGTCAAGGGGATGCCTGTAACCTAAAAGCAGTATTTGATGGTTATGATGTTATTATCGCACAACATATTTTGGAAAAAAGCTACAACCCTCGCTTGTTTTTACAGCGTATTCATCAGCGACTCAATCAAGGTGGCTTGTTAATATTGGTTTCTAATTATGATTTCAATGAACAAAGCACCGCTAAAAATAATTGGGTTGGCGGTATGAAAGTCAATGGTGAAAATGTTACTGGTTTTGAAGGAGTGTCGAGCATTTTAAAATCACATTTTAATTTACTTGAACAACACCAGTTAACTCAAGTTATTAAAATTAATCCGCGACGTTTTAATTTAAACCTTCCACATTTAACTGTTTGGCAATTAAAATGATATTCATCAGATTAGCTGCTTGTTCAAATTTAAATGGAAAAAAACATTCAATAACATTGGCTTTCAGTGCTAGATAATCTCCAAGTACCTACACCCATGTAGCCATGGTGTTAGTGAAGATTTAAGCCCCGTTTTAAAAGCGTACTTACCTAAGCTGATTGGACAATGACCGATTTTCATGCACCAAACCCAAACTTAGCTATTTTATCTTGTGCTGTTTTGGTGCATTTTTTGTTTAGGTTTAGTTTTAAATAAGCTTAATCTATTGATAATGTAATGTAATTTTTTCTGGTGTATAAATTGCATCGTTATATTTTATAAATCACTTAAAATAAGAACTAGAGGTCTACAATGAAAATAGTTAACGCAATTATCAAACCATTTAAATTAGATGATGTCCGTGAGGCCATTTCTGAAATTGGTGTTGAAGGTATTACCGTCAGTGAAGTAAAAGGGTTTGGTCGTCAAAAGGGTCACACTGAGCTTTATCGTGGTGCTGAATATCAAGTTGATTTTCTACCAAAAGTTAAATTAGAAATCGCAGTGGATGATGATATTGTTGAACGCTTAGTAGAAACTATCACTAAAGCAGCATGTACTGGAAAAATTGGTGACGGTAAAATTTTTGTTTACAACCTAGAGCAAGCGATTCGTATTCGTACGGGTGAGCAAAACTCAGAAGCGCTATAAGGGGAACATCAATGGAACAAAATATTTTTCAACTGCAATATGCATTAGATACCTTTTACTTTCTAATTTGTGGCGCGCTTGTCATGTGGATGGCAGCGGGTTTCTCTATGTTAGAAGCGGGTTTAGTTCGCGCTAAAAATACCACTGAGATTTTAACTAAAAACGTTGCCTTATATGCGATTGCTTGCATTATGTACTTAATTGTTGGTTATGACATTATGTATGGCGGTGGTGTGTTTTTAGAGGGTATTGCGCTTGATGGTGCTAAAGAAGGTGTAGATCTTACTACTGCTGTATTAGCCGAATCAGCCGAAGCGGGCTTTGGTGGTGGCGCTGTTTATTCAAATGCCTCAGATTTTTTCTTCCAAGTAGTATTTGTCGCTACTGCTATGTCAATTGTGTCAGGTGCGGTTGCTGAACGTATGAAACTATGGGCATTTCTAGCCTTTACAGTAGTACTAACAGGCTTTATTTATCCTATGGAAGGTTCATGGACTTGGAATGGTGCATCAGTATTTGGCTTGTATACTTTAGGTGACTTAGGTTTTTCTGATTTTGCTGGTTCAGGTATTGTTCATATGGCAGGTGCTTCTGCAGCATTAGCCGGTGTACTATTGTTAGGTGCTCGTAAGGGTAAATATACTAAAGATGGTAAAGTAAATGCTATTCCTGGCGCAAATTTACCTATGGCTACTTTAGGTACCTTTATTTTATGGTTAGGTTGGTTTGGTTTTAATGGTGGTTCTGTATTAAAACTTGCTGATATTAACAGTGCGAATTCAGTGGCGATGGTATTTTTAAATACTAATGCTGCCGCTGCCGCAGGTGCTATATCAGCCCTGATTTTTGCTAGAATTATCTTTAAAAAAGCAGATTTGACCATGACCTTAAATGGCGCATTGGCAGGGCTTGTTGCCATCACTGCTGAGCCTTCAACACCTTCACCGCTACAAGCCACTATTTTTGGTGCTATTGCTGGTGTAATTGTTGTTCTTTCTATTCTTGCTTTAGATAAAGTTAAAATTGATGATCCAGTAGGTGCTATCTCTGTACATGGTGTAGTTGGTTTCTTTGGCCTACTTCTTGTGCCATTAACTAATGCTAGTGCGAGTTTTAGTGGTCAGCTAATTGGTGCTGCAACTATTTTTGTATGGGTATTCTGTACAAGTTTTGTTGTTTGGTTTGCTTTAAAGAAAATTATCGGCATTCGTGTTAGCGAAGAAGAAGAATATGAAGGTGTTGATATATCTGAATGTGGTATGGAAGCTTATCCAGAATTCACGAAAGGTTAATATAAATTAACACTAGTGCCTAGTTTTAGGTGCTAAATTAACGGCACTAGGGTTTTTATCCTAGTGCCTATGTTACTTTTTCTAACATCACCCCTTCTTTACTACCTCTTTATTCCTAGCGCTATGCAAAATTATTGACTAGTAGCAGTTTGACTTTTATCTTATTTTTTTTTCGTATTTGCAATGATTATTTATAAATACGATTACCTCAAGGTATTTTTATGCATTGGCGGGTTACATTATTAGCGGTGTTGCTGTTTTCATTGCCCTTATATGCTCAAAAAAACGATATAACAAGAGAAAGTACTCAGCAAAAATTAAATGAGATAAACCAGCTTTACAATATTGATATCGCTATTACTCAATTAAATAAATTTCTTGATAATAAGTTAATACCCCCTAGTTTACGTATTGATGCACTTTTGATGCAAACTAAAAAATATTTAGATAAAGGCCAATATAATCAGGCATTAAAAACCTGTCAAACAGCTATCCCCATTGCCGTGCAAGCTAAATTATTCTATCAACAGGCGCAAGCTAACAAGTTGTTAGGCATTATTTATTATTTTCAAGGTCAATATAGAGAAGCATTACGGGCTTACCAAGGTGCCTTGAACTATTATCAACAGCAAGTCGTTACTGATGCTATCGCCATTAAAAAAGCTAACTTGTTTAATAATATTGGGTTGGTTCATACCTTTTTATCTGAGTCAGTAAAAGCGCTTGAAAACTATCAATTAGCTGAGGCGTTATACCAAAAATATGGCGATAAAATGGATAAAATTGATATTCGCTATAATATAGCCACGCTTTATATTAGTTTACACCGTTATGAATTAGCTATTGATATGCTAACGGAAGTCTTAACTAAAAGAAAAAACATGGGTGATGAGTATGGTGCAGCAAAAGCATCGGCTGGTTTAGGTGTCTCTTATAAATACTCAGGTCAATATCAACTGGCTACACAGTATAACTTGACCGCATTACATTACTTTCAAAAAAATAATGATAAGTTTGAAATTGCTTCGCAACTACATAATATAGCAGAAGTTTATTTTGAATTAGGCAGTATAGATAAAGCCTATATTTATGCTATACAAGGGGTAAAGGTTAGTAACGAAATTGGCCATAAAAGGGCAAAGGCAGGTGCTTTGCATACTTTGGCAAAAATATATTTCTCACAGGGCAAGATAGCCGCCTCACTTGATAATGTTTTTTTATCAAATACTATTGCAAAGCAAATGAATTATCATTACCTACTTAATGAAAATTTAGGTTTGCTGTCATTAATTTATGCCGCACAACGCAAAACACCAAAGGCTTTAAAAGCACAGTTAACTTATCGAAAAGAGCGCTTAAAATTTTCTAATGAAGCGCTAAATGAGCAATTGGCACGTTTTGAATCTAGCCAATTAGCACAGCAAGTAAAGAGCTTACAACAGAATAAAAAACTGCAAGCATTACAGGCAACAAAAGCAACGCAGCAACGCAGCTTTATTATTTTAGGTGTACTAGCATTGTCACTTGTTGCTTTTTTAACGTATAGACGACACCTTGAAAAACAGTCAAATAAAGTGCTCGAAGTACGCGTTAAACAACGGACAGAAGCGCTCGAGTTTTTAACTAACGAGTTACAAAATGCCAGCCAGGTGAAAGGACAGTTTCTAGCCAATATGAGCCATGAGATCAGAACCCCTTTAACGGCTGTTATAGGTCAAGCTGAGGCTATTATTTACGGTGATTACGATGAAACATCGGTAGTGTGTGAGGTAGAAGTCATTCATCGAAATAGTTTGCACCTTTTACAGTTAATTAATGATATTTTAGATTTAAGTAAAATTGAGGCAAACAAATTCGAATTAGACGAACAGCAGCAAGACTTGCATAATATTGTTGTTGAATTGACAGACATGTTCTCAGAGCAAGCACAAAGAAAAGGATTGCACTTTAGTGTTAGTCATCATTTACCCAGTCCATTCATCATCAATATTGACGGATTACGCTTAAAGCAAATTCTCATTAACCTTTGCTCTAATGCCATTAAATTTACCAGTGAAGGCTGGGTATCATTAGATTTGGCTATTATTGATAAAACCCTATACTTTACCATTACGGATACTGGTATAGGTATGAGCAATGAACAAATAGAACGAATTTTCAAAAGCTTTACTCAAGCTGATAACAGCATTAGTCGCCGTTTTTCTGGTTCTGGCTTAGGATTATTTTTATCAGAGCAACTGGCTAAAGTCATGGCGGGTAATATAAATGTTTCGAGTCAGTTAGGTCAGGGAAGTACTTTTATTCTTAGGATCCCTTTTGGTGAAGTGTTTGCTTTAACGGAAGAAAAACCATTAACAGAGACGATAAAGCAGTTACCGAATAATCACTATACAGGAAAAGTATTGCTTGCTGATGATCATGACGATAATCGTCGCTTAATAGCACGTTTATTATCAAGTTTGGGATTAGAAGTCATTACAGCGAGTAATGGTAAACAAGCCATTGAATTATGTCTTGAGCATAAACCTGCACTAACATTATTAGATATTCAGATGCCAGAAATGGATGGCATGGAAGTTTTCATTAAACTTAGAGAGCTTGGTTGTACTTCCCCCATTTACGCCTTAACGGCTAACGCGATGTCTCATGAAATTAAGCAATATTTAACATTAGGATTTAATGGTCATTTAAAAAAACCCATAGAACGGGATATTTTTATCGCCACGATTATTCAATACTATCCAGCGCTTAAACAGTCTCAATCGACGCTTGAGGAAGCTATTGAAAAAGTTGATATGTCTGACTTAATTGCGAAATTTAAACATGGTTTAGCTGAGAATAAAGAAAAAATCTCAATGTATCACAATAAAAAGCAATACGATGATGTCGCTCGACTTGCCCATAAACTTTCAGGTGCGGCTAAAATGTTTGGTTTTACTGAGTTGTCTCAAAGTGCTGAAGAGCTAGAAATGGCAATTAAGCAACAAAAAACCAACCTAATAGAAGACTTAACTTACTGCTTACTTGATGAATTAGCTTTAGCTTACGCGACTGATGTAGTGACTGTTGAGCAGACTTAAGGTTACTTTTATCGAGTAATTTAATTAAGGGGATTAATCACTTGTTTAGATCAACCTACACAATCACACAACAAGCTGAAATAAATACAAAATAAGTTAAGCAATTACAAAATTAAATAATAGCGTGTACAATGAGTACCATTGATAAAGCTTTTATTCTTGGAAATTTAAATGGCTAGAGAACAGTTTGGCATTTGTGCAGAGCCTAATTTACATGGCAGTTATTTACTTTTTAATGTTTTAGACGATAAAAATGGCTTTATCCGCACCGCATTATCTCGTTTACCGAAATTATTCGATGATTATGCAGACCAGTATTCTGAAGCTAACCTTACAGGTGTTGTTGCCATTGGTACCAGCTATTGGGATGAGTTATACCCGCAAGCAAGGCCTGCGTTATTAACATCGTTTCCAACCATGAACAAAGATGACAGGTTTGCACCAAGTAGCAATGTCGATATTTATATCGAAATTCGTAGCGACAGAGCTGATGTAAACTATATTGTCAGTTCTAAAGTGTGTCAATTATTCGCTGACAGTGTTGAACTTATTGAGCAAATTAAAGCTTTTAGGTTTTTAGATGGACGCGACTTAACTGGCTTTGTTGACGGCAGTGAAAACCCTCAAGGGATGCACAGGCGCGAAGTCGCTTTAGTTAAAGCAAGTGATGATGAACATTTCGCGAAAGGCAGTTATTTACATACCCAGCGCTATCAGCATAATTTAACCTTGTGGGGCTCATTAAAAAACAAAGAACAAGAAGATGTTTATGGCCGTAGCAAGCTTGATAATATTGAATATGAAAATAACGACAAGTCGTTAACTGCGCACACTAAACGGGCCAACTTAAAAGACGATAAAGGTAATGCTATTGAAATCCTTAGACAGAGTATGCCGTATGGTGACATGAAATGTCAGGGTTTGTTTTTTGTTTCCTATTGCCAAACACCTAAATCGTTTGAAATGATACTTAAAAGTATGATCTACGGTGATGAACATGGAAATGTTGATCATTTACTTAAATATACTCAAGCTGAAACTGGGGCGGCTTTTTTTGCACCAAGCTTAGGTTTCTTAGCTGAGCTTGAACATAAGTGATAAGTAAATTGATCTACATTGAGTAAGAGATTCATCACGATCAATATCTTTATATCTTTTTAACATGAGGTTAGCTTGTGAAAAAGCACAAGTTATGCCGCTTAGAAAAATTGTTTAATCATCATAATTCTTTACTTTTTTTCATATTAGCGTATATTCAAACAAGTGTTTTAATTTTTTTGTTTGGTTTTCATTCAAGTGATCACTGAACTATTGTTGTTTATCTATTATAGTTAATGAAACTTAATTGAATGAGGGGTTATTATGGCTGAATATAAAGTACCGTTAAAGGATATGGATTTTTTACTTAATGAAGTATTTAAAGCTGATGAAATGTGGCAAAAAATACCTAAACTTGCAGAGCAAGTAGATAAAGATACAGCACAAGCCATTTTACAAGAATGTGCTAAAATTTCAGAGCAAGTGCTTGCACCTATATCTCGCCAAGGTGACGAAATAGGTGTTAGCTTTAAAGACGGTGTAGTAACTACAGCACCAGGATATAAAGAAGCTTTTAGTACATACGCAGAAGGCGGTTGGTCAGGTCTTGGTGGTGATGTTGAATATGGCGGCATGGGCATGCCTAAAATGATTACAGCCATGCATGAAGAAATGCTTTGTAGTGCTGATATTTCATTCGCTCTTTATCCTGGACTTACGGCCGGTGCAGCACTTTCGCTAGCTAAACATGGTAGTGACGAATTAAAGCAACGTTATTTAACACGTATGTATTCAGGGGAATGGGCAGCTTCTATGTGCTTAACTGAATCACATTCTGGTTCTGATTTAGGTATTATCCGCACCAAAGCATTACCTCAAGAAGATGGTAGTTATAGCATTACCGGCAATAAAATATTCATCACCGGTGGTGAGCATGATTTAACCGAAAATATTATTCATTTAGTTTTAGCTAAACTGCCAGATGCACCTGCTGGTCCTCGTGGAATTTCATTGTTTTTAGTACCTAAATTTAATGTAAATGACGATGAAAGCTTAGGTGAGCAAAATCAAGTGAGTTGTGGCTCTATCGAACATAAAATGGGCATTCATGCTTCAGCAACGTGTGTAATGAACTTTGATGGCGCGCAAGGTTATCTTGTTGGTGAGTTAAATAAAGGTTTAGCTTGTATGTTCACCATGATGAACTTTGAACGCATCGGTGTTGGTATTCAAGGGCTTGGTGCAGCAGAGCGTTCTTATCAAAATGCGCTTGAATATGCAAAAGACAGAATACAAGGTAGAGCATTAACAGGTGCTAAATCACCAGATCAAGCCGCTGATTCAATTATGGTACATGGCGATGTTCGTCGTATGCTACTTAATATGAAATCATTAAATGAAGGCTCTAGAGCCTTATCATCTTATATTGCAATGCAATTAGATTATGCAACGTATGGTGAAGGCGAAGAACAAGTTAAAGGTGAAGCTCTTGTCGCCTTAATGACACCCATAGCGAAAGCGTTCTTTACTGATTTAGGTTTTGAAAGTGCTGTGGCGGGTCAGCAAGTTTTAGGTGGTCATGGTTATATTCGTGAATGGGGCCAAGAACAGTTAGTACGTGATGCCAGAATAGCTCAAATTTATGAAGGAACGAATGGTATTCAAGCCATGGATCTTTTAATGCGTAAAGTAGCTGGTTCAAAGGGTGAATTGTTAGCGGTATTTATTGCCGAAGTAAACGCCTATATTGAAGCGAATAAAGCAGATACTGCTATGGTTGAATTTCTTAACCCATTAGCACAAGCGATAACTGATTTAAATGAGTTAACAACGGACTTGCTAACTAAGTCACAGGCGAATAAAAACGAACTTGGTGCATCAGCAAACGATTATCTGCACGTGCTTGGTTATACTGCCATGGCTTATATTTGGGCTAAAATGGCAAAGGTATCGCAAGCAGGCCTTGAAAATGACGGTAATAGCGGTCAAGACTTTTATAAAGCGAAACTGCATACTGCGCGTTATTATTTTACTCGAGTATTACCACGTCGTTTATCGTTAATTGCGTCAGCAAAGTCAGGCTGTGATTGTTTGTTTGATATTGATGATGAGTTGTTTTAAATAAAACCTTATTTTAAAAAAACCTCACCTTTAGGTGAGGTTTTTTTTACTATAATTACCTCAAGTCAAGAATAAAACCATTCGTTTTTGATCAGGAAAAATATTTACACCACTTTTTCATAATATATTTGGATGGATTAACCACAAAACCCCACAAATTCATCAACTTCCTACACATCTTTATCTAGCCCTTATTTTTACTGACTTTATCTCCCGTATACCTAGTGCTTTTTCATTATTATTTACTTGACATAAGTTTGCTTTAGTCACTAAAATATACGATTGTGGTAAAAAGTGGGTAAAGGTGGATCTTCATGATTTACTTTAGCCAGCCAAGCATTATTAATAATGAATAAGGCAAAGTAACAGCATGTTTCGAGGCGCTAGCGCAATTACGCTTGATAGCAAAAATAGAATTACGATACCTACACGGTACCGTGAAGAATTGATTGTCGATTGCGTAGGGAAAATGGTTTGTACCGTTGATATTCAGCATGCCTGTTTGTTGCTTTATCCATTACCCGAATGGGAAGAAATTGAACTAAAACTTTGTAATTTATCTAGTATGAATCCGCAAGAACGTTTATTACAGCAAGTTTTATTAGGCAATGCGACCGATTGCGATATGGATAAAAATGGTCGTTTGCTACTTAATGGCCCTTTGCGACAACATGCTGGTTTAAAAAAGTCGGTGATGTTAGTCGGTCAATTGAAAAAATTTGAAATTTGGAGCGAGTCAGCATGGCAAGCACAAATGCAGCAAGGCATTAATAAAATACAATCAGGTGAAATTGAGTTAACTGAACGTTTATTAGACTTATCGTTATAAAATAGGGTTGTAAAAATAACAGCATGGAATCAACTAAAGCACACATTTCCGTTTTATTAACCGAAGCAATTGATGGATTAGACATCAATGAAAATGGTTGTTATATCGACTGTACTTTTGGCCGAGGCGGTCATTCAGCCTTAATTTTATCTAAATTATCAGCAGCAGGTCGTTTAATTGCTATAGATCGTGATCCTAGTGCTATTAAATCAGCAGAAAGATTTAAAAATGATGAGCGTTTTCATATTGAACATCAAGGTTTTGCTTACTTATCGGATATTGTAAAAAAGCACGATTTAGTGGGTAAAGTTGACGGTATATTATTAGATTTAGGTGTTTCCTCGCCACAACTTGATGAAGCTGAACGTGGTTTTAGCTTTATGAAAGATGGCCCGTTAGATATGCGTATGGATACCACACGTGGGCAAACCGCGGCAGAGTGGTTGGCGGTTGCTGATGTTGAAGATATCACTTGGGTATTAAGAACTTTTGGCGAAGAAAAACATGCTTGGCGTATTGCTAATGCGATTGTTGATGCTCGTGAAGAAACACCCTTCACACGTACTGCTCAGTTAGCCAAACTAATAAAAACGACTGCACCGCAGCGAGAAATAAAAAAACACCCAGCAACACGAAGCTTTCAAGCCATTCGTATCTATATCAATAGCGAACTAGAACAAATAGAAAAAGTTTTGGCGGCCTCTTTAACGGTATTAGCAGAGGGGGGGCGGTTAGTCGTAATCAGTTTTCATTCACTTGAAGATAGATTAGTCAAACAGTTTATGAAAAAGCATTCACAAGGGAAAAAGGTGCCACGAGGTTTACCTATCAGTGAAGAAGAGTTAAATAAAGGTAAAAAGCTTACGCTAGTGGGACGAAAATTAAAACCCAGTAAAAGTGAAGTTGAAGAAAATGTGCGATCGCGTAGCTCGGTATTGCGTATTGCCAAGCGTTTACCTCATCTAGTTGATTAAAGAGTGGAACATCAGCAAATAACATCACGAAAATCAGCTTTGGCGATAGATATTTGGCAAGATATTTCACAACATTTTGTTAGTTATGCTTTATTACTCCTTGTCGTGATATCCGCATTTTCGGTGATTTACTACACTCATGTAAACAGGCAAACAACCAGTGAATTAGAAATACTCTTTACTGAACGCGATGAATTAGACATTGAATGGCGAAATTTATTGTTAGAACAAAACTCTTTAGCTGAACATAGCGTGATAGAAAGTAAAGCGAAAGATTTATTCAAAATGAAAAGGCCAAGCACGGATTCAGAAATAATAATAACCATAAATTAGCAGGTCTTGCCTGTTACATTGATAAGCATAAAGTACGCAGGTAACATGAACAAAAAAGCAAGTAATCGCCGCAACCAACCAACCACTACCGCATGGCGTTATTATGTAGTGCTCGGTATTGTTGTCTTGATTTACAGTGGCTTACTTGCTCGCACTGCTTATATTCAAATTATCGAACCAGACATGCTGAAAAAACAGGGCGATATGCGCTCTATGCGTGTTGCAGCAAATACTGTACAACGTGGTTCTATTGTAGACCGAAATGGTGATAAATTGGCTATTAGTGTACCGGTCGAAACTGTTTGGGCTGATCCTAAAGTTATTATGGATAATAATGCGTTAGCTATGGTTAAGCACTGGCAAGCCTTAGCTGATGTTTTAGGAAAAAATGTAAATAAGCTAACCACACGTGTAGTGCGTAATCCTCGTAAACGTTTTGTTTATCTAAAACGCAAAATATCACCCGCCATGGCAAATTATATTCGGGAGCTTAAAATCCCGGGCATTCACCTCCGTAAAGAATCAAAACGCTTTTATCCCGCGGGTGAAATTAGTGCCCATATTGTTGGCTTTACCAATGTTGATGATAAAGGCATTGAAGGGATTGAGCGGGTTTATGATCAGCTATTGACAGGTAAAGGCGGCAAAAAGCATTTTAGAAAAGATGCTAAAGGTCGCAAAATTGAAATATTGTCCGTTGAAGAAGCACAGCAAGCTCAAGATATCACCTTAACCATTGATCAACGTATTCAGGCTATTGCTTATAAAGAATTAAAAGGCGCGGTTCAGGCGTTTAAGGCAACTTCTGGTTCGGTTGTCGTGGCTGATATTCACACGGGTGAAATTTTAGCAATGGCAAATAGCCCTTCCTATAACCCGAATAATCGTCGCAACACCGCTATTCACCGTTTTAGAAATCGTGCCATTACCGATATTTACGAACCGGGTTCAACCATGAAGCCACTTACCGTATTAAGTGCATTAGAGTTTGGCTCCGCGAAAGTCAATACCATTATTAATACTAGCCCAGGTTGGATGCGTTTAGGTGGCAGACGAGTAAATGATCCTATTAATCGTGGTAAATTATCGATTGAAGATATTTTAGTAACCTCCTCAAATATGGGGACGACTAAATTAGCATTGTCCGTACCGAAAAACTTCTTGTTAGATAAATTTTTTGATGCAGGTTTTGCTGAAAGCACAGGAACAGACTTAGTGGGTGAAAGCTCAGGTATGATGCACGATAGGCAGCGTTGGTCAAAATTTGAATTAGCTACTTTGTCGTGGGGTTATGGTTTAGCGATTACGCCAATGCAATTAGCACGTTTTTATGCAACGTTAGCCAATGGTGGTATTAAACGTGAATTAAGTATTGTTAAAACCGATAAAAAGCCATCAGGCGAACGTATATTTTCAGAGAAAAATTCACAAGCTGTCATGACTATGCTTGAAACGGTAGTTGATGAACATGTACAAAAAGCTAAAGTAGAAGGTTACCGTGTTGGTGGCAAAACAGGTACTTCTTTTAAAGCCGTTGCTGGTGGCTACGGTAATGATTATGTTGGTTTATTTGCTGGTGTTGCGCCTATATCTGATCCTCAAGTCGTGATTGTTGTTGTTATCAATGATCCCGGTGGTGATTTATACCATGGTGGGGAAGTAGCAGCCCCAGTATTTTCTCGTGTAATGAAAGGTACATTACGAGTATTGAATATAGCACCCGATGCGCAAACGCAACTGGCGTCGAGTCGCGAATTAAGTGCATCGAAAAGTCAGAAAGAAACAGCTCGAGTGGCAGTCAATGATGTTTAAGTCAGTCATTAAAAGGCCTTTAACTGCCCATATTAAAAGCGTACTGGCTGATTTTGCGATCACTTTACCTGAAACTGTTAATTTAGCCGATTATCAAGGCGATTTAACTAACGATAGCCGAACGATAACCGAAGGTGATATTTTTTGCGCCGTTATTGGTCAAGTGCAAGATGGCCGTCAATATATTGATAAAGCAATCGCTGATGGCGCTAAATTAGTTTTGGCTGAAAGTGAAAATAATAGCGAACATGGCAATATTCGCCTTGTTTCAATAGCACAAAAGCAAATTGCAATAATTAGTTTTTATCAATTAAATAAGCGGTTATTTACGCTAGCAAGTGCTTATTACCAAAGACCACAGCAACAAATGACCATGATTGGCATAACAGGCACTAACGGTAAAACTAGCACTAGTCAATTGCTTGGTCAGCTATTCACGCTTTGCAACAAACCATGCGCGATTATTGGCACTAACGGTGCGGGTATGGTAGATGATTTAACTGAGCTACAAAATACTACGCCAAGTGCCACTGATTTAATGCAGCTTTTTTATCGCTTTTCTCATGCGCAAGTTAAAGGGATAAACATCAGTCATATTGCCATGGAAGTTTCTTCTCATGCGCTTGAACAAGGCCGTATTAACGGGGATGTCTTCGATATTGCGGTATTTACTAATTTAAGCCGAGATCATTTAGATTATCACGGCACTATGGCTCATTATGCAGCGGCTAAACGCGCACTTTTCACGTGTAATGCATTCACTGGTCATAAACGCACAGGCAATAAACAAGTTGCTGTGCTTAATGGTGATGATGAGCAAGTGAAAACTTGGTTAGCTTCATGGCCAGAAAATCAAAATAAGCGGTGGTTATATGGCCGCAGTGCAGGTGTATCAAAAGCTGAATGTTTTGTTAGTTGTAAAAGTATTAAACATCACAACCATGGCGTTGAATTTACCTTAGTAACCCATTTAGGCGAAATCAACATCAACAGTCCACTGTTAGGTGATTTTAATATTGACAACTTATTAGCTGCCATTAGCGTGTTATTAATCGAAGGCATATCATTGAGCGAAATCGCTAATAATGTTGCTAACATCAAACCAATAGCGGGCAGAATGGAAGTTTTCTCTGCTAGTAATAAAACTGAGAATACCCGTA
>Ga0209081_1000204_pt1 | contig 35744 bp, 33 predicted proteins | sample GOMGulsemesocosm_4_FD_184636 | JGI IMG/M metagenome (GOLD analysis project Ga0209081, IMG submission 184636) | Methane-oxidizing microbial communities from mesocosms in the Gulf of Mexico - GOM15B Gulf of Mexico (SPAdes) (version 2) | ecosystem: Environmental > Aquatic > Marine > Cold seeps... | reverse complement strand
TTGTCAAAACATCCAGTTGGTTAAGCTTTTTGCCTGAACCCCTTGGAACTGGTTGCGCATTGTATAGATTTTTACTTAGCGGTCAACACTTATTTAATAAAAACTTCATTTTTCTTTTTAAATGGTTAGTATTCGTACAAGCCTTATATTTATTGATGTTTATACAATCAACATGTTTAATTTTTACCAAGTATTTAAATATTTAACTCCAATTACTATTTTCATTTATTGTCTGTTATCTAGTACACATCCATCCTTTTATGCTATTTTTACCTACTTTGATTATCTTATTTTATTTATAAACAGCAATTAATAGGTGACTTTCATGAATAACAACCAATTCGCTAGCAACTTGCGTTCATACAAAGGAATTTGTCCTAAAGTAAATAATAGCAACTATATTGACGCCTCAGCAGTTATTGTTGGGGATGTATCTTTGGCCGAAGATGTAAGTATATGGCCTTTAGTAGCTGCTCGCGGTGATGTAAATACTATTTCTATAGGCGCTCGCACAAATATTCAAGATGGTACCATTTTGCATGTCACTCACAAAAATAAGGAAAACCCTGATGGCTATCCATTAATTATTGGTGATGATGTTACAGTTGGCCATAAATGCATGCTTCACGGTTGCACGTTAGGAGATCGCATATTAGTAGGTATGGGGACCATTATTCTAGACAACTCAATAATAGAAGATGATGTATTTATTGGAGCTGGCTCGTTAGTGCCGCCTAATAAGACTTTAGTCAGCGGCTATTTATATGTTGGTAACCCGGTAATAAAGGTACGCCCACTAAAAGATAATGAAGCGGCTTTTCTCAAAAAATCAGCTTTAAATTATGTTGCATTAAAAAATGATTACTTAGCTGAGCTATAAGCTGTTTTAACGAATACTAATATGGATTTCTTCGTTCTCTGGATCATTTTTTTCGAGCCAGAGTTCAACTAATTCTTCTAAATCAAATTTAGTACAACTATCAATATCTCCTAACTGCTTTAATTGCATCGAATAAAAGTAAATAGTTATGAGTTGCCCTGATAATAAAGCCGTGAGACGCCACGCGACTTGCTGCTTATCAAACATTAAATCATCATTAAACAAGATAGCTTGATTCATAATTACTCTTGAGCAAGTGCTTTTTTGAGTTGCTCTATTACCGCTTCTACCTCTGGTTTAACACCTCGCCAGATAAAAAAGCTTTCTGCTGCTTGACCTACCAACATACCTAAGCCATCAATAACTTTAGCTGCCCCTTGTGCTTTTGCCCACACTAAAAATGGCGTTAAGTTTTTACCATAAACCATATCATAACAAACTGTATTTTTTGTCACTGTTGAAGCTGTTATTGCAGGTAATGTTCCTGTTAAACTCGCTGAAGTTGCATTGATAATAATATCGTAAACTTGATCTGAAGCTTGTTCAAAACCAGATGCTGATAATTTACTGCTATTAAACTGTTCAACAAGATTTTCTGCCTTGCTTACCGTTCGGTTAGCTATCACGATACTGTTAGGGTTTTTAGCTAATAAAGGTAATATTACACCTCTGGCGGCACCGCCTGCGCCTAATAAAAGAATTCGACTATTTTCAAGTTTGACATTATTGCGTAATAAGTCTTGAACTAAGCCTTCGCCATCAGTGTTATCACCATAAATTTTACCCTTGCTAAAGCTTAATGTATTTACAGCCCCAGCGAGACGTGCTCGTTCAGACAATTCATCGGCAAGTTCTAATGCTTCTTCTTTAAAGGGCACTGTAACATTTGCCCCCTTTCCTCCTTGACCGATAAATTCGTTCACCGCAGTAGTGAAATTACCAAGTTCAACGAAACTAGTTTCGTAACTAATAGCTTGCTTTGTTGTTTGTGCAAAAGATTGATGAATAAAGGGTGAGCGAGATTGTTTGATCGGGTTACCAAAAACGCGATATTGATCCATGGGGAGTTGATCCATAAAAGATTTTTAAAAAATATGGTCTATAGATTAACTGAATTGTTATTTTAAGGACACAAAAAAGCAGTAACGTATTACTGCTTTTTAGTATGATTTATACGTTTACGTTGTATTAGAATTTATAACCAACCATGATTGAATAAACCATAGGGTTTACGTCTACCGTAGCATTTCCTTTTCCTGAAAGATCATAACCTGTTTCATCTAAATCAAAACTAGCATCAGAAGAAATATCAATGTAACGCACGGAAGCATTAATTGACCAGTTTTCATCAAGCTCATAATCGGCACCAACTTGTACAGCATATCCAAAAGAAGCGTCTAATTCTAAATTACTAAAACCAACAGCATCTGGTGTACTTGTAAACTCTTCATCAAAAAATATTGTGTAGTTAATACCTACGCCAACATAAGGTTTAAGTGCCGTACCTGTATCAAAGTAATATAATGCACTTACTGTTGGAGGTAAATGTGTCACTTCTGCTAATTTAGCGCCATCTAAGTCAGCGCCATATATTGCTAGAGTTGCTCCATTTGGATCATTTAAAATAACATCATGAGTAAACGGTGTTGCCGCCAACACTTCAATAGCCCAATTGGTATCGAAAAAATAGACAAAATTCAGACCTAATTGTGTATCATCATCTACTGATAAAGATGTGCCAGCTAAACTAGCACCATTAAGTAAAACCGCAGCTGTATTGCTATCAGGGTTTACTGATGTGGCACCGCCACGGATTAGAATGTCACCTGCTTGGTTTGCGAAGGCAGCTGTTGAAAGAGTTGATAATAATGCTAGTGTTAGTAATGTTTTTTTCATGTTTTATATCCCTTTATAATTTATGGGTATAATGATAAAGCGACCTTTTTTTTAAAATTTGATTTAGATCAACACATCATACGGAAAAATTAAAAACACTGAAAAAACGCCTTATTCATTGATATTTGTCACATATCTTACCGAATTATTTTTATATTTTAACAGTGTAGTGCTAATTTCGAATGACCTCACCTGTTAAGCCATTAATAATAGTTGAGGGTTTTAACAAGCCTAAAGTTTTGCCTTTAATAATAAAATCTATTTTATTACCAAGTTGTTGCTGAACTTGTTGCCAAGTAATAGCAGGAATTTTTCCTGCTAGGTTAGCGCTAGTAGACACTATTGCTTTGTTTGTTGCTTCACATAATGCAACCACATCTTCATGATCGGTAATACGTACGGCAATGGTGTCAAAGTCACCACAAAGTAATGAAGAGATATTTTTATTGACGGGGAGTACTTGGGTAATGGCATCTGGCCATAGAGATAATATTTTCCGACGATTATCTTGACTAATAGCAGCATTATCCAAGTAAGGCTGTAATTGCGAGTAATTAGCTGCTAACAAAATCAAGCCCTTATGAGCGGGTCTTTGCTTGATTGATAATAGTTTTTGAACAGCTAAATCATTGTCAGGATCACAACCAAGGCCAAAAACAGCCTCTGTTGGATAGGCAATTATGCCTCCTCGGGTATATACCTCAGCAGCTTGTTTAATTGTTGAGGTATTACTCATAAAAGTATCGCTGTGAACAATGATATAAAGCTATTAACCAAGTTTAGCTTGCATTGCATCATCTTTAGCTAATAATGCTTTAGCGTTTGCTATGCGTTCCGCTTTCACTTTATCCGCCATTGTTTGATCAGCAACACCTAAAATTTGTGCAGCTAAATAGCCCGCATTCTTAGCTCCCGCCTTGCCAATAGCAACTGTAGCTACAGGAATACCGCCTGGCATCATCACGGTAGAAAGCAATGCATCATGACCTTGTAATGGACCACAATCAACTGGTACACCAATAACAGGGCGAGTTGTCATGCCTGCAACAGCGCCCGCTAAATGAGCAGCTAAACCAGCAGCACAAATGAATACTTTACAGCCACGCTCTTCTGCATCCTTAACATAAGCTTTAGCTGCATCAGGAGTTCTGTGAGCCGAGCGCACACGTACTTCATGAGTAATATCAAATTGCTTTAGAATATCAATAGTAGCTTGCATTACTGGTAGGTCAGAGTCTGAGCCCATTAAAATAGCAACAAATGGTGAAGTCATAATATTTCTCTTACTTAAAGGTTAAAATTAAAAAGGTTTAAAATTGAGTTTAGTATAAACAAACTATAGCGTTTTCTGTTTATAGTCACATTGCTTTTGTGGGCAGCTTAATACTTCACCACTTGCCATAGTGCGCTTAATCAATACAGGCCATTTACATTGAGGGCAAACTTGCTCTACGGGCTGATGATTTAAAACATATTTACATTTTGGATACTGATCACACGAATAAAAGGTTTTCCCAAAACGATTAGTTTTTTCTTGTAACTGCCCAGGTTTCCCTTTGCTTTTACATGAAGGGCAAGCAACACCAAGATCGTCATGTTGCTGTTCTTCTTCAATATGATGGCATTGAGGGTAATTTGTACAACCAATGAACATGCCATATCGACCTTGCTTTACTGCCAATAATGAGCCACATAAGGGGCATTCGCTACCTGGTAAAGCAGTATCTTCTACTCTTTCATGTTCAACTACAGAACGAGTATACTGACAGTTTGGGTAGTTAGCACAACTAAAAAATGCTCCTGCTTTTCCTCGTTTCATTGTTAGCTCTGAGCCACAATCAGGGCAAACCTCATACGCTTTCTCTAACGCATGTTCATGACGAGAAAATAGTGGTTTTCCTTTATTGGAATCAAGGGAGTTATACATTATTTAAGTGAATAGTGCGACTAAAGTTGTGACATATTATGCCACAACTTTATCTAAAAAAACTAGAGTATAGTAAAATGAGTACTTGGTAATATCTAAGATATTAGTGTAATGGTCCTTCTTGCTCCTCAAAAACAAGATCTTCCATTTGAGAATAAGCATTTTCTTGACCAGGAACATTAAAAAGTACCATTAAAATAACCCATTTTAAATCATCCATGCTGAAATGCTTAGTGTCTAGCTCCATAACTCTGTCAATTACCATTTCACGAGTGGTAAAATCAAGTACATTGACTTGCTCTAAAAACAGAATAAAACCTCTACTTTCGGTATCAAGTAATTGCATTTCATCATCAGTATAGATACGAAAAGACTTATTACCTACACGTGTTAAGTAAGGATAAGCATCTGAATCTTGCAAGGCTGCAAGCTTTTCTAACCAATTAAGTGCTTTGTATATTTCATCTTGATGAAAACCAGCACGAGTAAGTTCATCCGTCAAGATGTCATGATCAACCATAACTTCGGCGTCACTATGAATATAATTTTCAAAAAGATACATTAAGATATCAAACATCACTAACCCCTTATATCGATGAGAATTATTAAGGCAATCTAAGATAGCCTCCTGGTACCGCAGCTACCAAACCATTAAGCTCTAACATTGTTAACCGAGTTAACACTTCCTCTATGGGAAGTTTACTTCGGGAAACCACTGTGTCTACGGGCGTAATCTCAAATCCCACACTAGCCAACAATGCATCAACACACAAGTCATTATTTAAGTTTTTTTCACCTTTTTTTACTGTGCTATCAGCAAGGTTCTCCGCAAGTGTTTGTTGTCCATGATTTAAGTGTAGTTCACTACATTCATCAGCGCTTAACTCTTCTATTATATCGGCAGCTTGCTCTACAAGTTTAGCGCCTTGTTTAATTAACCAATGACAACCTTTAGCTTGCGGATTATTAATACCACTAGGAACAGCAAATACGTCTCGATTCTGCTCCAAAGCACATCGAGCTGTGATTAACGAACCACTCTTGAGCGCCGCCTCAACAACTAAAACACCCTGACTTAAACCACTTATAATGCGATTTCGTTTTGGAAAGTGCCCTGCTTTAGGTGATGTACCGGGTAAGAATTCGCTAAGAATTACGCCTTGATTCTCTATGATTAGTTTCGCTAGGGGTTTATGCCTTACGGGATATACTTTATCTAAACCAGTAGCCACCACAGCAATAGTACCTGTTAAAGTAGTTATAGCACCTTTATGTGCTGCAGCATCTATACCCAAGGCTAAACCACTAGTAATAACTATACCTTGCTCTGCCAATTGTTTTGAAATATCAAAAGCAGCCTCTCTACCGTTAATGCTAGCAGCACGACTGCCCACAATAGCAATTTGCATGTTATTTAATAATTGCTCATTACCTTTAACAAACAAAACTAACGGGGGATCATAAATTTCTTTTAGTTGTTCTGGGTATAGCGCATCATCAAAAGTAATAATTAAACTATTACAAGCTTTGCTCGCGCTAATAATGCTCTCAATAAAAGACCAATTAGGTTGGTAGAATGCTGCTAATTGCTTAACTGTTAAATTATTGGCAGAAGTTAATATTGATGGCGATTTTTGTGGCAAAGAAAAAAGCGCTGTTAACCCAAAAGAGTCAACCAGCGCTAATTTTTTATGAATGGCTAAGCGAGGAACAAGTTTCAAAGCTAACCAAAAATGAATATTACTTTTTTGCACTTGCCTCTTCCTTAAGACTACGTTTTTATTGTAATTAAATGACTAATTATACTGAATAATAACCTTGATTACTCTGGCGCAGTGACAACATCGTCTAACCGCGCTGGTTTTTCAGTGCTTAATATCAATGCCATACTTGCTTGTTGATATACCTTGAAAACCATTAATTCACCTAACAACTCTTCTGGCATTTTATAGTCTGAATCATCAGATGCAAGCAAACGATTCCAACGAGGTGCCTCTTCTATATATTTAGGACCAGAGCTTGTTTCAACCACTCCTGAGCTCAAACGTTTTATTGACATCACATCGCCAACGGTTACTTGATCGTCAAGACCGCGATTAATCATAACTACGTCTAATTTGCCAAATTCACGTCCGTTATTAACGGCTTTAACGATAGAGCCTCTAAATGACCTGTCGGCAGCTTTCATTGTAAATACTGAAGGAAGCATCTGCCCTTCATGTACAGGCACAACATAATCACCAGAGCGTATTTCACGCTTAGCAGTACTCACTTTTAATGTTGCTGGCTCATTTTCGCTCATATTACCACGACGAAGTGCTTGCCCTGTGGCAACTAAATCAACATAAAATCCTAAAGACTCTTCTGTTTCAGGGTCAATAATTTCTTCACCCTTATTATAAATAGCATATGCCCTTGATACCTCTAAATTTTTATTAACGTATACTTTAAAGCCATTTACACTTGTTCTATAACCTTCATCACTACCAATCACATAAGGTAATTGTTCAAGTTGTTCAGCACTAAATAAATGCTCATATTTAATAAACGGGGCTATCACTTCTAAAGGTAATAATTTTATTGATGAGTCATCTTTACTTTTTTGGCGAATTTTAGGCGACCATTTATAACTAGGCTTAACCTTATTAGACTCAAGCACCAACATAGGCTCACCCTGCTTATCAAAAACTAAACTAATAACATCACCAGGATAAATTAAGTGTGGATTATTAATTTCAGGGTTTAAACGCCAAATTTTAGGCCAAAGCCAAGGCTGTTCTAAAAAAACAGCTGAAATATCCCAAAGCGTATCACCCTTTACAACAACATATGTCTTGGGCGCATCATCATTAATTTTCAGTTGATCGGCCAATGAAATTAAAGAACATGCAAACAAAGACAATGTTAACAATATTTTTTTTAGCATGTGGCTCGTTCCTTTATTACCTAAATTCAAGTTGTGGTTTTTCATGCTTTTATAGAAATTCGGCATTATTAATTGCTATAATAATAAACATAACACTCTGAGGGAATTATCGCTAATTCTTTTATCAAACATTTATAAGATTATGACTATTTTAACTGTACTACGTTTTCCAGATCCTCGTTTAAAAACAAAGGCTAGCCCTGTAAATGAAATTACTGATGCTACCTTAACTATCATAGATAATATGATAGCAACCATGTATTCAGAAAAAGGCGTCGGCTTAGCCGCTACCCAAATTGATATTCATCAACGCATCGTAGTTATTGATGTTTCTGAAAATAGTGACCAACCTATTGTCCTTATAAACCCAGAAATTATTGCTAAAAGTGATGATACTTTAATCAATGAAGAAGGTTGCTTATCAGTGCCTGGTGTTTATGCCAAGGTAGATCGCCACACCACTTGCACAGTAAAAGCGTTGAACAGAGATGGTGAAGAATTCACGCTAGATGGTGAAGAGTTATTGAGTATTTGTATTCAGCATGAGCTTGACCACTTAAAAGGTATTTTATTTGTTGATTACTTATCACCACTTAAGCGTCAACGTATAAAAACTAAACTAGAAAAAGAAGCACGTTTAGATAACGCTTAATATTTACCTTTAGGATAATTCTTTTGTCAAAACCATTAAATATCATCTTTGCCGGTACTCCCGACTTTGCCGCACAACATTTAGCCGCACTAATCAATAGTGAGCACAATGTTGTGGCCGTTTATTGCCCTCCAGACAAGCCTGCGGGTCGTGGTAAAAAGTTAACTTCTTGTGCTACTAAATTGTTAGCACTTGAACACAATTTACCTGTTGAACAACCTGTTAATTTTAAAGAAGTTGGTGATCAACAGCAATTAGCGCAATACAATGTTGATATAATGGTTGTAGTGGCTTATGGCTTACTTTTACCTGAAGTTATATTGAGTGCGCCACGTTTAGGCTGTATTAATGTGCACGGTTCACTATTACCAAAATGGCGCGGCGCGGCACCTATTCAACGTTCACTAGAAGCGGGCGATGAAAAAACAGGTGTTACCATAATGCAAATGGATAAAGGTTTAGATACTGGTGCCATGCTCTTAACCGCTGAGTGCCCTATTGAAAAAAATGACACTAGCGCCAGCCTCTACGAAAAACTAGCTCAAATTGGCCCTAAAGCATTAATTGATACCTTGGCATTAATGGCAACAAATAAGCATAAAGCGATGCCACAAAATAATGACTTGGCTACTTATGCGCACAAGTTAGATAAAGTTGAAGCTGAATTAAACTGGCAATTAACCGCTAGCGAATTAGATAGAAAAATTCGCGCTTACATTCCTTGGCCAGTGGCTCAGTTTACTTTTACAGATAATAATGAGAAACAACATAGAGTTCGCGTTTGGCAAGCATCAACTCAAAAAATAGCAACAACTAAAGCAGTAGGGACAATACTTTCTGCAGACAAAAATGGCATTGTGGTTGCTACTAGCACAGGCGCACTTTGTTTAGAAGTTTTACAACTTCCCAACAAAAAAACATGTTCTGCACAAGATATTTTAAATTGTCGTGCTGACTGGTTTAAAGTAGGCGCCAACATTACTGGTTTAACAAATTAGATGACAGATCAAACACTTCAAATAAAGAAACAGAAACCTGTCAATATTCGCGCATTGGCGGCAAAGTGTTGCTATAGCGTTATTGATCAAGGGCGCAGCTTAGGCGATGAATTACCCAGACAGCAAGATAAAGTAGCCATAAAAGATAAAGGCTTATTACAAGAAATTTGTTATGGCGTTTTGCGATATTTACCCGAATTAGAACATGATGTTCGAGGTTTAATGCAAAAACCCTTAACAGGTAAACAAAGAGTATTTCACTTTTTGTTACTAGTAGGCGTATACCAAATTAAATATATGCGCATACCAGATCACGCTGCAGTAAGTGAAACTGTTGCGGCTACAGGTGCTTTGAAAAACCGTCATATGAAATCATTAATTAATGGTGTATTACGCAACTTTGTTCGCGCTAGTGAAAATGTCAAACCAGATAAATTACAAAAAACGCTCACTGATACATTACAATATAATCATCCCAGTTGGTTTATTAAAAAAGTACAGCAGAGCTACCCTGATAAATGGCAGCAAATACTCAATGCTAATCAACAAAAGCCGCCAATGTGGTTAAGAGTAAATCAGCAACATCACAGTAGTGATGATTATCAAAAATTGCTAACAACATCCAACATATCAATAAACTCTGTTGAACCATTAAGCCTAGCCATTGAATTGGATCGCCCTTGTGATGTCACAAAATTACCCGGTTTTGAGCAAGGTTGGATATCAGTACAAGATGGCGCCGCACAACAGGCAGCTCGGTTATTAGATTGTCAACGTGACGATATTGTTCTTGATTGCTGCGCCGCGCCCGGCGGAAAAACCTGCCATATGCTAGAACAAACACCTGACATTACATCCATGACAGCGATTGATATTGAAGCAAGTCGTTTAGTACGTGTCGAAGAAAACCTCACACGCTTAGGGTTAACAGCCAAAGTAATTGCCGCGGATGCTACTAACTCAGATACATGGTGGGATGGACAACAGTTTGACCGTATTTTATTAGATGCGCCCTGCTCTGGCACAGGCGTTATTCGTCGACATCCTGACATTAAATGGTTGCGTAAAGCCAGCGATATAGATGCTTTAGTCATATTACAGCAGCAAATTCTAAAAGAAACATGGTCTTTGCTTAAGCCTGGTGGTACTTTACTTTATGCAACCTGCAGTATTTTACCGCAAGAAAATAGTGAGCAAATAAAACGTTTTCTTGAACACAATACGGATGCGAAACTACTGAATATTGAGTGTGCAGAAGAAAAAAATATAAAGCCTATCGGTTGGCAATTATTGCCTGGTGAAAAAAATATGGATGGTTTTTATTACGCTAAACTGTTAAAAATCATATTATAGAAAATTATAGACCCTCGATTAAGCAACCATGAGGGCCACGTTCATTGATGAGAACAAGAATAACAAATGAAAATAATCATAGTAGGTGCTGGTCAAGTGGGCGGCACTTTAGCGGAAAACCTTGTTGGTGAAAATAACGAAATATCTCTTGTTGATATTGACGGCGAAAAGCTTCGTGAACTGCAAGATAAAATGGATTTACAAGTCGTTACAGGGCAAGGTTGCCACCCTGATGTATTAAAAAATGCTGGCGCAGAAGATGCTGACATGGTTATTGCCGTTACTTCAGACGACGCCACTAATATGATCACTTGTCAGGTTTGTTCTTCATTATTTAATACCCATAAAAAAATTGCTCGAATCCGCTCAAACCAAATTCTAAAATATTCAGAGCAGTTGTTTCACAAACACCATATTCCTGTTGATCACGTTATTGCTCCTGAAGAATTAGTAACACGTGATATCGCCCGCTTAATTGATTACCCTGGCGCCTTACAAGTATTAGAATTTTCACACGGACGTGTTAGCTTAGTGGCAGTTAAAGCCTACTATGGTGGCTTATTAGTTGGTCATGCTTTATCAACGTTAAGAGATCATATTCCAAATGTAGATACACGTGTTGCTGCTATTTATCGTAATGGCAAGCCAATTCGCCCTCTAGGTACCACGGTTATAGAAGCAGATGATGAAGTGTTTTTTATTGCGGCAAGTATTCATATACGTGCGGTAATGAATGAGCTGCAAAAATTAGAGCCTGCTTATAAGCGTATTATGATTGTTGGTGGCGGTAATATAGGTGCAGGTCTTGCCAGAATATTAGAAAGTAATCATCAAGTTAAATTAATTGAACGTTCACCTGAGCGAGCAGCACAATTAACTTCAGAATTAGATCAAACACTGGTTTTCAATGGTGACTCATCTGACATCGAACTGTTAACTGAAGAAAACATTGACCAATTTGACGTATTTATTGCCGTTACCAACGATGATGAAGCTAATATTATGTCGTCATTGTTAGCTAAAAAGCTTGGCGTTCGTAAAACTATGGTACTTATTCAACGTGACGCATACATAGAGTTAGTACACGGTGGTGCTATCGATATTGCTATATCACCGCAACAAGCAACAATTTCAGCACTACTAACTCATGTTAGGCGTGGCACTATCGACAATGTTTATAGCTTACGTGGCGGCGCTGCTGAAGCAATAGAAATCGTTGCTAAAGGCGATGAAAAGTCATCAAAAGTAGTTGGTCGAGCAATTAAAAATATTAAGTTACCTCCTGGCACAACCATTGGCGCAATTGTTCGTGGCTCAGAAGTATTAATAGCCCATTCCAACACACTTATAGTAGAAGAAGATCATGTTATTCTTTTCTTAGTCAACAAACGTTACATCTGTGATGTTGAAAAACTATTTCAAGTCAGTGCCACATACTTTTAAATAAAAAGTTTCACCAACAACTTAATAAAACTCATAAAAATCGAAACAAATTTGCCTTGTTATTGAACATCGAACACACCCCTGAGTTGGGAAGGAATTTAATTAAATTAGTCCATCCAGCTTAAGTTTATGGTAAAAAATGCGTAGGTAATATTTTATACTTAAGTGCGCCAAAAGGCGGGAGTAAATAAGACTAACAGAGTAAATATTTCTAAACGACCAAACAGCATAGCCATGATCAATACCCACTTACTAGTATCATTAATACCTGAAAAGTTGGCTGCAACGTCTCCTAAACCTGGGCCTAGGTTATTAATTGCTGCTGCAACAGCAGTAAAAGCGGTTATATCATCCATGCCTGTCGCTAAAAGTAACAACATACAAATAACAAATACTGCCGCATAAGCAGAAAAGAACCCCCACACAGCTTCGACAACACGATCTGGCAACACTTTTTTACCAATCTTAATGCTAAATATCGCTTTAGGGTGCACCAATTTATTTAATTCACGTAAGCCTTGCAGATACAACAATAGTACCCGCACTACTTTCATACCGCCGCCTGTACTACCAGCACAACCACCAATAAAGCTAGAAAAAATAAGTAATACTGGCAATAAGGTTGGCCAATCAGCAAATGAAGTAGTCGCAAAGCCTGCAGTAGTACTTATAGAAACAGATTGAAATAGCGCTTGATCAAATGCTTGGTCGGCATCTTGGTATGTACCTGAAGTCATCAACACCGTAAAACAAATTAAAGTTAAAATCACCTGAATAGCGATAAACACTTTAAATTCAGGATCATAGAAATAATTTTTAAGAGATTTACTTTGTACTACTGCATAATGCAAAGCGAAATTAACACCCGCAATCACCAAGAAGAATACACACACTAAATTAATGGTAGGGCTATTAAAATACCCCATACTAGCATCATGCGTAGAAAATCCGCCAATAGCGATAGTAGAGAAAGAGTGACAAATAGCATCAAAGCCAGACATACCTGCAAGCCAGTATGCTGTTGCACAAGCAACGGTTAATGATAAGTAGATATACCATAAATGCTTTGCTGTATCGGCTATTCTAGGTGTCATTTTTGAATCTTTAACTGGGCCTGGCGTTTCTGCCCGATAGAGTTGCATACCACCAATACCTAACATAGGTAGTACCGCTACGGCTAAAACAATAATCCCCATACCACCTAACCATTGCAGTTGTTGGCGATACCAAAGTACAGCATGAGGCAGCCCTTCAATATGATTTAAAATGGTTGCGCCTGTAGTAGTTAAGCCAGAAAATGATTCAAAAAAAGCATCAGTTACCGATAACGATGGTTGTTCTAGTAGAATAAAGGGAATAGCAGAAAAGCTAGCTAACACTAACCAAAAGAGTACAACGATCAAAAAGCCTTCTCTTGCTCTTAAATCTGTTTTTTCAAATCGGTTTGGATACCAAGCCGAAAACCCAGTAATTAAACACCATAAAAAACCCATCAAAAAAGGTACGCCGCCACCATCACGATAAATCATAGAAATCATGGCAGGGGGTAGCATAGTGACACTTAGCAGTGCCACCAATAAACCTAAAATTCTTATTATGTTTTTATATTGCACGTTTTATTTTTTATGACTATTTCATTTATTGCATTATTGTCGGAAAAAATTCCAACCTACAAATTCTCAGGAGATATTAAAGATAACTCTCCTGCGGATAATGTTTGTAGCTGATGTTCTACTAAAGCCAATTTAGCTTGAGGTATCAAAAAACTAAATTGCACTTGCTGTAAATATTCTTGCTCAATAACCTGCCCTTTCACTTGGCTAATTATATGCAATACATCATCAACTTGGCTATATTGACACGCTAGGGTTTTTGCCGCCATAGCTATTTTAATTTTCGACTGTAAAAACACTAATGCTTGACGAACACTATCAGCATAAGCTCGCTGTAAACCGCCTGTTCCTAACTTAGTGCCACCAAAATATCTCACCACAATAGCGCAAACTTCACCAATTCCACTGCCTTGTAAAACAGCTAACATAGGTTTACCAGCGGTGCCACTCGGTTCGCCGTCATCAGAATAACCATAGCCTAAACTATTATCTGCTGCTTTTGTTAAAAAAGCATGACAATGATGACTCGCTTGTGGGTGCTCTAACTGAAGCTGCTTAACATAAGCTTTTGCCTCATCAATTGTAGTGCAAGGAAAGAGATAACAAATAAAACGACTGCGGTTAACTATGGTTTCGTGTTCAACCATATTAACCGCTATTTGATAGGGTTTTGTCATCAATTTAGTTCTAAATCTCGTGTCATGTTTTCATTATGAGATTGGTGAACAATAATATTATCTTCTATGCGAATACCACCAAAACAACGCATTTCATCAACTTTCTGCCAATTTACTTGATCACTGTTGGTTGAACCCTTTAAATTTAGCAACAAAGAATCAATAAAATACAAGCCCGGCTCAATAGTAAACACTTGCCCTGCTTCAATGATTCGAGACGTACGCAAGAAGGCATGTTTTTCTGGAGCATTAATATGCGTTCCTCGTTCATCAGCCATAAAACCACCTACATCATGTACCTGTAGACCAAGATGATGACCTAGTCCATGAGGAAAAAAGGTACTCACAATACCCGACTCTACCGCTGTATCGGCACTAACATTTATAAAATCGAATTCAGTTAATACTTGGGCAATATCTCGATACGTTGCAACATGCAAATCAACATAACTAACGCCCGGTTTTAAACCTGAAACCGCTTTTAACATCAACTGATTCATACGAACAATCAACTCGGCAAACTTATCTCGTTTAAAAGAGTATGTTCGCGTGATATCTGCAGCATAACCATTAAAATTTGCTCCTGCATCAATTAAAAAAGATCGATGAACTTGCGGAGCTTGTTTTTCAAAGTGCATATAATGCAATATTGAGCAGTTTTCATTTAACGCGACAATATTGCCATAAGGCACTTCATTATTGTTATAACCAATGGCATTTAAATACGCATTTTGAATATCGTACTCTGTATCACCATCTAAAAAAGCAGATTTCGCTGATTGATGGGCTTTTACTGCCAACATATTTGATTGACGTAAACAAGTTTGTTCATAAGCACTTTTATAAGCACGGTGATAATGAAAATAATTAAGCATAGATTCTGGGTTAATCACCTCAAAACCTAATGCTTTTGCTACTTCAATATGACTACCAATATAGGCAAAATCTTTTTTATCATAAGGTAATAATTTATCAACATCACTTGCTTGTTTTAGTATTTTAATATTAAAAAAATCACCCCAATAACTTTCATTTAATGGCGTAATTTTATGCCAAAAATCAATAGGCTGATAATATATTAATGTAGGTTTATCTTCACCATTAACAATAAGCCAACAGTTAGGAATATCAGTTAAAGGTAGCCAATGTTTGAAGTGAGGATTAACTCTAAAAGGATAAGTGTTATCATCAAGAAAAGCTTTGATTTCTTGCCCTGAATGAATCACAACACCCGCAATATTTTCACGTGATAATGCTTGCTTGGTTCTTTGTTGTAAGCATTCTATATGTGCTGGATACTCTTCTTTTAGCTTATTGATTAATATACTCATAAACCCTCCTATAATTTTCCAATATCATAGCACACCCCTTGACCTACTCTTTAATGAACAACTAAGGGAGACTATTAGTATTGTTCATATATGTTTGCAGCTTCTCATTATTTTACGTGCCTATGCATATGACTCAGGTTCGTCATCCCCGTGGTGTTTAAATTGGGGATTCAGCGTCTAAAAGATAATGGTTCTTCGATCAGAAACTTCGAAGATGACGTTTACAACTAGATCCTGAGTTAACTACTATAGCCATGTTATTTTAAAACTCAGCCGCCAATAGTCATATTGATAACCTGTTTAAAAAGCTGACTAACTTTTCCTGGCTTATGCTGGTAAATTTCTTGGTAAGCTAAAACACTTTTGACATAGTTTCGAGTCTCTTTATAGGGGATCATTTCAATCCAAACATCAGCAGGAACAGCCTTGGTGTTTTTAAGCCAACTTTTAACTCTATATGGGCCCGCATTATAGGCTGCAGTAGCAAGTATCTGATTACCTTTGTTTTTGTCTAATAGAATTTTTAAATACTGAGTGCCTAGTTGAATGTTATTATTTGCATTCAACAAATAACGACTATTAACTTTGCTTTTCTTTCTAGATGCAACTAAAGATTTTGCGGTATTGGGCATTAATTGCATCAGACCTTTTGCACCAACAGGAGAGTGTGCATCAGTCATAAAAGAGCTTTCTTTTCTTGCGATAGCAAAAGCCCACGACGGCGCAATTTTTTGTTTCATCGCATGGCGGTTAATTTCTTTATTAAAAGCCTTAGGAAAACGTAAATTAACATCATCTAAATAACCGACATTAGCCAAGGTGAAAATGGTTCGATCGAACCACTTATTTTCATTTGCTACTTTAGCAATAACCAATTTTTCACGATTGTTGAGCTGAGTAATTAAATAATTCCATTCTGAACGTGCTTCTAGGTATCGCCCTAAAGAATAAAACTCAAAAGCCCTTTTAGCTGCAGGTAAGCTAATTACCCTTTGTTTTTCAGTTAACGTAAAAACAAGTGGCTTATGCTGTAAATTTGCAGGTGCTTGTAAATAGCTCGCCGCTAAAAAACCATAATAGTGACGCTTATTGGCGATTAGCTGCAGTAAATATCTACCTCGTTCTTCAACATTAGTCGCAATTAATGCCCGTGCATACCAATATTTCCACTTTAAATCGTCTTTATATTCGTTGGGGAGTTGCTTTAATTCAATAATCAACCGTTGCCAGTCTTCTTGTTTTAACGCCTGTGATAAGCGCCATTGAAGCATACTTTTATTCAATGAATTAAAGTCAAGCTTATCAAGCCATAATTGCGCCGCATGATGGTTTTTTGCCGATAAGGCTAAAGCAAATTTTTCATTAATTTGCTGTGATTGCGCTTCTGTAAAAGTAAATTTTTCCTGCGCTTTTCTATAACTACGAATAGCCGTATCTGGGTATCGCCACACAAGCCGCTTTAGCCCATAAGCTAGTATTTCTGTTTCTTTTATCGAAAAGTTGGGAAAATACTTTAACTTACTAGCTATTGAGGGATCACGACGAACTTTGTGCCATAAGCTTGCTAAATATCGCTGCTCTGGCGGTAATAATTTAGTTAGATAAGGTATTAAAGTATGCTTGCCGCCATCCGCAGCTAAACCAATACGCTGCCAAATAACATCATTGGTGCGGTACCCTGCTTTTTGCCAATGCTCAAATAAAGAATCACATGCCCTGTCTTGCGACTTACCCACAACCCATAGTGTTGTCACCTGTGGTAAAATCACACTTTCAGCTATGCCTGAAGATAAACTAAAATTTAACTGGTGACATCTCAGTTTAGCATTTGATGTTGGTCTATAAGCTTGTAAAAATAATAAGCCCTGTTTTCTTTTGGCAAGATAATTCAACCATTTTGACCGTAAGGGCCAGTCAAGTGGTGAACCTTGATATTTTTTTAAAAACTGAAGTATTTCTCCTGCATCCGACAAACGCATTTTATGCAATAAACGGCGCTGATCTAAATAAGGCTGTAAAGGATAATAGTGCAGTTTATTGTAAAGTGACTGATATTGAGCTGAATTGCTTTTATAGGCTATTTTTTCTGCTTTAATAAAGTTTTGTTGTTGCGCTTTATCTACTGTTAGCTTTAATGGTTTACTAGCAAAAACATTAAAGCTATAAGTCACAATAGCAAATGTTAATAATATTTTTAGCACTAAATTAGTTTGCATTAATTCCCACTTCCCAAACATTCGACCCTTGTAAGTATTCCTTACCAGTATAATGCAAGACAGCCTAAATAAAAATGAAGTAGAATAGTTATCATTGTTTTTCACCCTTAACGTTAAGTTCGAATTATGCCAAACAATATTTTTCAACAAACCAACCACACTCTTGATGCTATGGGTTTACGCTGCCCAGAGCCAGTAATGATGGTTAGATTAAATATAAGAAAAATGGCTAGTGGTGAAACATTATTAATAACATGTGACGACCCATCTACTGCTCGCGATATCCCTAGCTTTTGTCGATTTATGGAACATGAACTTGTTGCAAAACAGGTAGATGAAAAACCTTATTTATACGTTATTAAGAAGAACTAATGCGATTAGCTCTTCTTATTCGTTAAGGCAGGTTATTATTTATGCTGACAAATTTACTTTTTTTAACATACTAAATAGTTGGTCTTTTAAATTTAAACGCTGTTTCTTTCTCTGTTCTATATATTCATCACTGGTGTTTTCTACACCTTGTTCTATGCGATGAACTTCTTGGTTAACTTCATGGTAATCAGTAAACAAACGAGCAAAGTGATTATCATTCATTTTTAGGTGGTGAATCTCATCATTAAACTCAGGGAATTCGTGATGAAGATCATGCTTTTGTAAGATCATAGTTCTCTCCTGTATGCCATATATTATCTAACTGTTTAAACTCTCTTCATTAATACTGTACGCCTATATTGATGTTAATAATTGATCTAGCACAAGACTGATAGTTTTAGCCTGATACCATTTGAAAATGATCACGTAATTAGGGCAATTTGTATAACCTATGTGCAAAATTTAGTTGTAAGCGGATATGTATCACGGGAACCTTCTCTCAGTTCATCACTCTATATTTAGGTCTTTTTAATACAAGGAATTACCTACCGATGAGTTTTTTAAACAAGCAGTGGCAAAACAACAAACTATTTATTCTTTTTATTCTATTAATGTCTGTTTTTAGAAGTGCTGTTGCTGATTGGTATACTGTGCCTACAGGCTCAATGCAGCCAACCATTAAAATAGGTGATCGAATTATAGTTAATAAAATGGCTTATGATTTTAAAGTACCCTTTAGCCAATTATCATTATTTACCACAGGGGAACCACAACGTGGAGAAATAATCGTATTTGAATCAAAAGCTGCTGATAATCGTTTGATTAAACGGATGATAGGTTTACCTGGTGATCTAATTGAAATGAAAAATGAAATGCTTTTTATCAACAAAAAGCCTATTAATTATCAAATCACAAAACAAAATGCTCAGCAATTATTTGCTACAGAACAGATTGATATGATCACACACGCCATTCGTATTGATAAAAACAGTAGTGATCGCTTTAGTAGTTTTGACCCCATCATTGTACCTGATGATCACTACCTTGTACTTGGCGATAATCGTCGCAATAGTTCCGATTCAAGAGTTTATGGCTTTGTACCTCGTCATGAATTAAAGGGTAAGGCTACTGCTATAGCTTTCTCCCTTAATTATGATAATTACTATATACCTAGAAAAAAACGATTCTTTAAAAGTATCTATGATATTTAAATACAAAAAAGGCATATAACACTTGGTGTCATATGCCTTTTCACTCTCATTGAAGCTCGCTGTTACAATAGAGAAATATCAGCAATAGCAAAGAAACTATTTCGTATTTCATTAAGTAATGTTAAGCGATTTATTTTAACCGCTTCATCATCACTCATCACCATGACACTATCGAAAAAAGTATCAATTGGAATTTTCAACTGAGCTAATTCTGTTAACGCTGCCTGATAGTTTTTATCTGCAACAAGTGGAGATACTTTCAAGTTAATATTTTGAAAGGTTTCGGCTAAATCTTTCTCAGCTTGCTCACTTGCTAATTCAGCTTTAAACGTTTTATAAAGCTCACCATCGAATTTGGCAAGAATATTACCTACTCGTTTATTAGCAGCAGCTAATGCCTTTGCTTCAGGTAGTTCACCAAAATGGCTCACCGCTTTAATACGTTTTTCAAAATCTAATGGTGCACTGGGTTTTTTAGCTAACACCGATTGAATAACATCAACAGCAATACCCTGCTCTTGATAGAAAGCACGAAAACGTCCCATAATGAAATCGAGTACATTTTCAGCTGTGTTTTCATTTATCAATTTATCACCGAACAAACTGATGCTTTCGTTGATGAGTGTAGCAAGGTCTAAATCAAGCTGCTTTTCAATAATAATACGTATGATACCAATGGCAGCTCTTCGTAGCGCAAAAGGGTCTTTATCGCCTTTCGGCGGTTGATTAATACCAAAAATACCAACAAGCGTGTCAATTTTATCACTTATAGCAACAGCACAACCAATATTTGCTTCAGGTAAACTGTCTCCAGCATAGCGAGGACGATATTGATCTTCTAATGCTTGCGCTATTACGGCATTTTCACCATCATTAATGGCGTAATACTTGCCCATAGTACCTTGCACTTGTGGAAATTCTAAAACCATATCTGACATTAAATCTGTTTTGCTTAACAGGCCAGCACGATATGCATCATGGCTATTTTCACCTAATTGTTCGGCAATTATTTTGCTCAAATCAGCTATGCGTTCAGATTTAGCTTTCAAAGTGCCTAACTGTTTTTGGAACAGCACAGACTCTAACGTTGATAGTCTTGATTCAAGTGTTTGCTTTTGATCGGTTTTAAAGAAAAACTCAGCATCAGCTAAACGCGGACGAATAACTTTCTCATTACCAAAAATCACCTGACTTGGGTCTTTAGACTCAATATTTGTTACAAAAATAAATTTGTTTGTCAGCTCACCATCACTATTTGTTACTGGGAAGTATTTTTGATGATCTTTCATCGAATAGATTAACGGCTCAGCTGGCACATTTAAAAAGTCTTCATCAAAAGTGCCTACAAGCGTAATAGGCCACTCAACTAATGACGTTACTTCTTCAAGTAAATCATCATCGATTAACGCGACAACTGAAATATCACCTGCTGCTTGTTTTATTTGAGCAACAATCTTATCTTGGCGTGCTTGATAATCAACTTCAACAAAAGCGTTTGCTAATGCTGTTTGGTAATCATTTGCATGGTTAAGTGTAACTAAACCTTGATGATGGAATCGATGTCCGTGTACTTGATTACTAGAGTCTACTCCTAGAGCAGAGCCTTTAATAATTTGCTCACCATACATCAATGTTAAAGTATGCACCGGACGAATAAACTGAATGCGTTCAGCTCCCCAACGCATTGGCTTAGCAATTGGTAATTTATTTAGTGCCGTTGACACCATCTCAGGTACTAGTTCACTAACCGTTTTACCTACAACCGTTGCCTTGTGCAGTAACCATTCACCTTTTGGTGTTGTTAAACGTTCAGCTTGCTCAACGGTAATACCATTTGAACGCGCCCACCCTATAGCAGCTTTACTTGGTTGGCCTTGCTCATCAAAAGCAACATTTACCGCTGGACCACGCTTTTCAACAACCTTATCAGTTTGCTTGTCAATCAAATCAGTTACTTGCACTGCTAAACGACGTGGTGTTGCAAACCACTTTATGTCAGCATAGGATAAATCATTAGAATCAAGCTGGTTTTTAATATTATCAAAAAAGGCTACCGCTAATGTTTTTAGTGACTTTGGTGGTAATTCTTCTGTGCCCAATTCTATTAGGAGAGTTTCGTTAGCCATTATTTTTCTCCTTTAGAAGGTTTCTTATCTTTACACAAGGGGAAACCTAACTCTTCACGTTTGGCATAATAAGCTTCAGCACAAGCTTTAGATAATGAACGCACACGTAAAATATAACGTTGGCGCTCTGTTACTGAAATTGCATGGCGTGCGTCAAGTAAGTTAAAAGCATGTGATGCTTTCATTACTTGCTCATAAGCGGGCAATGGTAAATTAGCTTCAATTAATTTTTGACTGTCTTTTTCACATTGATCAAATTGCTTAAATAAGGCATCTACATCAGCATATTCAAAATTGTAAGTTGATTGCTCTACTTCATTTTGATGGAAAACATCACCGTAGTACACTGTTCCCATTGGACCATCAGCCCACACCAAGTCATAAATACTATCAACATTTTGAATATACATTGCTAGACGTTCTAGACCATAAGTAATTTCACCCGTAACAGGAGTACACTCTAAACCGCCAACTTGTTGGAAGTAAGTAAATTGAGTAATTTCCATACCGTTAAGCCAGATTTCCCAACCTAAGCCCCATGCACCTAATGTTGGTGACTCCCAATTATCTTCAACAAAACGAATATCATGAACAAGAGGATCAATACCAAGTTCTTTCAATGAGTTAAGGTATAACTCTTGAATGTTTTTTGGTGATGGCTTTAACATTACTTGAAATTGATAATAATGCTGCAAGCGGTTAGGGTTTTCACCATAGCGACCATCAGTAGGTCGTCGACAAGGCTGAACATACGCACTACTTATAGGCTCTGGCCCTATAGAGCGTAAAAAGGTCATTGGGTGGAATGTTCCCGCGCCAACCTCTAAATCTAATGGTTGTACTATAACGCAACCTTGACGTGACCAGTAATCTTGCAACTGCAAGATAAGGCCTTGAAACGTTTTACAATTGAAACTAGTCATGGGTTTTCAAATTCACTGTTAGTTATAATTTAGCACGAAAAAATAACATGCTGTTTTTAAAGTAGAAATGCTCGGTTTTGATGACCGAGCATATAATTTTATGCGAAAATTATGTCTAACTTATATTTGATTAAAAATCTAAGTTAGATACTTTTAACGCATTTTCTTCTATGAAGTTTCTTCGTGGCTCAACATGATCACCCATTAACGTGGTAAACAGTTGATCAGCAGCAATAGCATCTTCAATAGTAACTTGTAGCATACGGCGTGTTTCTGGGTCCATGGTTGTTTCCCATAATTGCTCAGGGTTCATCTCACCTAGCCCTTTATAGCGCTGAATATACTGACCACGCTTAGACTCTGCCATTAACCAAGTTAATGCTTCATCAAAGCTAGTAACTGGTTTTTGTTTTTCACCACGCTTAACATAAGCACCTTCTTCCATTAAGCCATTGATAGCATCATTTAATGAAGTTATCGCGGCAAATTCATTTGACTGAATAAACTCATAACTACAATTATAGACTCTATCTATACCGTGTTGGCGAACATTAAACTGTGGATAATATGTATTACGCTCAGTATTGTGCTCAACGCTAACAGTATAAATAGAACCATTACCATCTTGCTCATCAAGTTGAGTTACTAAGTCTTTTGCCCATGCTTCAACTTTTGCTTTATCCGTAAAGTCTTCTTTAGCAATATTTTGACTGTAAATCATCTTATCAAGAATATCACTTGGAATTTGTCTAGAGATACGTTTAATAGTATCCATAGTGCTACGATACTGATTCACTAACTGCTCTAGTGCTAAACCTGATATTGCTGGTGCATCTTCATTGACATGTATAGACGCATTATCTAAAGCCAACGTTGTTAAGTATTCAGTAAGGCCATCATCATCTTTAATATAGCGCTCTTGTTTACCTTTTTTCACTTTATATAAAGGTGGTTGGGCGATAAAGATGTGACCACGTTCCATAATTTCTGGCATTTGACGATAGAAAAATGTCAGTAATAAAGTACGAATATGAGATCCATCGACATCAGCATCGGTCATAATAATAATACTATGGTAACGCAGTTTTTCAGGATTATATTCATCACGACCAATACCACAACCTAGTGCGGTAATTAAAGTACCTACTTCTTGTGATGAAATCATTTTATCAAAACGTGCTTTTTCTACGTTTAAAATTTTACCCTTTAACGGGAGGATAGCTTGATTTTTACGATTACGACCCTGCTTGGCTGATCCGCCAGCAGAGTCCCCTTCCACAATATATATTTCAGAAAGTGCCGGATCTTTTTCCTGACAATCAGCTAACTTCCCCGGTAAACCAGCAATATCCAACACACCTTTACGTCGTGTCATTTCACGCGCTTTACGAGCGGCTTCACGCGCCCTTGCTGCATCTACTATTTTCATAATAATAGTACGAGCAATGCTAGGGTTTTCTAATAGGTATTCGCCTAGCTTCTCACCCATGGCTTGTTCAACAGCTGTTTTCACTTCTGAAGAAACTAACTTGTCTTTTGTTTGTGAAGAGAACTTAGGATCAGGAACTTTAACAGATATAACTGCGGTCAAGCCTTCACGAGCATCATCACCAGTAGCATTTGTTTCTGTTGCACCTTTCTTCTTGCTCTTATTTAAACCTTCTTTGGTCATATAAGAATTCAGCGTTCTAGTTAAGGCTGTTCTAAAACCGCTTAAATGTGTACCACCATCACGCTGAGGAATATTATTAGTAAAACAATGAATACTTTCTTGGAAACCATCATTCCACTGCATAGCTACTTCAACAATAATGCCGTCTTCACGTTCTAAATCAAAATAGAAAATTTCATCATTAACTGCTGTTTTATTAGTATTTAAATAATCAACAAATGATTGAATACCACCTTCATAACAAAAATGCTCTTCTTTACCTTCTTCACGTTCATCAATTAAACGAATAGAAACACCAGAATTTAAGAATGACAATTCACGTATACGCTTAACTAAAAGATCATAGTGAAATAACACATCAGAAAATGTTTCTGTACTTGGCCAAAAACGAACTTCTGTACCTGTATTATCACTTTCACCAACAACAGCTAAAGGCGCATCAGGCTCACCCATAGTATATAACTGTTCATGTAATTGACCTTTCCGGCGAATAGTCAGTTTAAGTTTATGACTTAGCGCGTTTACTACGGATATACCCACGCCATGAAGACCACCAGAGACTTTATAACCTGAATCTTCACCGCCAAATTTACCACCCGCATGAAGCACCGTCATAATTACTTCAGCAGCAGATATCCCCTCTTCTGGATGAATTTCTGTTGGTATACCTCGACCGTCATCTTTAACAGAAACAGAACCATCAAGGTGAATCTTTACTACAATATCTTTACAGTGACCAGCTAAAGCCTCATCGATAGAGTTATCTAAAACTTCAAAAACCATGTGGTGTAAACCTGAGCCATCGTCAGTGTCACCAATATACATTCCTGGTCTTTTTCGTACTGCATCAAGTCCTTTTAGTACTTTAATACTGGACGAGTCATATTCATTTTCTACTGTCATAGTTTTAGCCTATTCACTCTTATCTAACATTACTTTTTCTGACTTTTTCATTTCAGAATCGTTTGGATATATTTCTGATACTTCACCATGTTTCACGTGAAACACTTTATAATTTTCTGTACATTTTTTATTTAAACTTTCGTTAATCAAATCTTCACTACCTTCACCTTCATTAACACTAAATCGCTCGAAGAAAGGTTGTAAAACATTACTTTCAATTGCCGTGATAACAACTTGGCAATCTAAATCGTTTAAAGCAACCGATAGAACTCTGCGTGAATTACTATCTAATTCAGCGCCAATATCATCTATCAATAAAATTGGTTTTACTCGATTAACTTTCGCTATCAATTTAGCTTGTGCAAAAGTTAACGCCAATAAAAACAACTTTTGTTGGCCTCTAGACAACTGAGTTTCTAGAGATTGCCTATCAAGTAGAAATTTCACATCAAACTTATGGGCACCATACAAACTATAACCAAAACTCGCTTCTCTTTCTTGATTACTGATAAGTACGTCCTGTAACTCTTTTTTTTGCGGCCAGCCTTGTAAATATTGTACTGTTACTCTGCTTTTCAAGTCTGGAAGTAAAATAGCTAACCAATAATCTAATTCGCCAACTAACGCCAATACATATGCTTGACGGACACTTGCAACCTCAATAGACATTCGGCAAAATTCTTCTGTCCAATAAGGTAACATCGAACTAGATTCACTATCATTCTGACTTAATCTGATACAAGCATTTCGCTGCTTTAAAACTCTATTGAAGCTTTTCCATTGTTTAGAAAAATTATGTTTCACGTGAAACATACCAAGATCAATAAAGCGTCTTCTCTCTTTAGGTCCACCGAAAAAAAGTTTAAAACTTTCCGGTGTCACAATCTGAATAGCAATATTTTTTGCTAACACAGACAAACGAGAGTGACGTTCGCCATCAATTTTTATATTGGTTAAGCCAGAACTCACATCCCTACTTAACCCAAGTTGACAACCTTTACTGTTCTTTATACTTACCACAAAATTCGGTTTTTCATGACAAGCAAGAGCATCTACTTTACTGGTTCGAAAAGATTTACCATGCCCTAGAAAAAAAAGTGCTTCCAATAGACTACTTTTTCCACTGCCATTATCACCAACAAAGAAGTTTAATTCTGGATGAAAATTAATTGTTGCACCATCCAAATTACGAAAATTTTGGGTAACTAATTTTTCAACGCTCATTAACTTAAATTCAACACACTTTAAAACCTTACATTTTCAATTAAGGTAATGCTTATAAACGCATTGGCATAACAACATAAAGTGCTTCACCAGAATCTGCACCCTCAATAACGACACTTGAATTGGCATCAGCTAAGGTAAACTTAACTTGCTCATCTTTTATTGCATTTAATACATCTAGCACGTAACTAACATTGAAACCAATTTCTAATTCATCATAAGGAAAATCAATTTCTAATTCTTCTTCTGCTTGTTCTTGCTCAGGGTTGTTAGCCGTGATTTTCAATAATGAATTTGAAAAATTGAGTCTTACTCCTTTAAACTTTTCATTAGATAAAATAGAGGCACGTGACAATACTTGGCGCAAAGGCTCTTTATCAGTAACAAATATTTTATCTCCATTACGTGGCAGCACTCGACGATAATCAGGAAAGCGGCCATCAACTAACTTACTGGTAAATGAAAATTCGGTATCAACTATGCGGATATGATTAGAGCCTAGATACACCTGTACGTATTCATCAACAGGGGCAAGTAAACGGATAGTTTCTAAAATACCTTTACGTGGCACAATAACCTGCCTTGCTGGCAATGCTAATGTTTCGTTAGATATTTTACATATCGCTAAACGATGCCCATCAGTGGCAACAGAACGAATTTCATTACCTTCGCTTTCAATAGACATTCCATTTAAGTAATAACGAACATCTTGGTTTGCCATTGAAAAATGTGTACTTTCAATTAAGCGAAGCAATTCAGATTTTAATAATCTAAATTCAACATCGCCCTTCCATTCTTCTATATTTGGAAAGTCATCAGCAGATAGGGTTGATAAAGAATACTTACTGCGACCTGAACTTAATTTAATACTTTCTTCGGCCGCAATAAAATTAAGCATTGAGTTTTCAGGCAAACTTTTACAAATATCTAGCAATTTGCGCGCAGGAATAGTTACTTTACCATCTTCACCTTGATTGTTAATTTCTGCATAAGCAACCATTTCAAGTTCTAAATCTGTAGCGGTCAGTGTTAAGGATTGACCTTTAACATCAAAAAGAATATTGCCTAAAATAGGTAGCGTACTCTTACGTTCGACTGCGCCTGAAACTAACAATAATGGCTTAAGTAATGATTCTCTATTTAATGAAAACTTCATCTATATTCCTGCTTTTGAGCAAATTTTATTATTTTTTAATTTAAGTCTTTAAAATTACCATATAATTACAATGAAACAAACAATGCTTCACTAAGAAGAAAGCGTTCTAATCAAATTAGAATAATCTTCTTTAATATCATGTAGTTCCTCTCGTAATGACTTAACTTTACGACAAGCATGAAGTACTGTTGTATGGTCTCGACCACCAAAAGCATCGCCAATTTCAGGTAAGCTATGGTTAGTTAACTCTTTAGATAATGCCATTGCTAGCTGCCTAGGTCTAGCAACAGATCGATTTCTTCGTTTAGACAACAAATCAGCAACTTTAATCTTATAATATTCAGCTACTGTGCGTTGAATATTATCAATCGTAACGAGCTTATCTTGCAGGGCTAATAAATCACGCAACGCTTCACGCACAAAATCAATAGTAATGGCACGACCAGTAAAATTAGCGTTGGCAATAACTCGGTTAAGTGCCCCTTCTAATTCACGAACATTAGAACGCAAACGTTTGGCAATAAAGAAAGCAACTTCATCAGCAAGATTAACATTACTCTCTTGCGCTTTTCTTTTTAAAATAGCTACACGTGTTTCTAGCTCTGGCGGCTCAATAGCAATAGTTAAACCCCAGCCAAAACGAGATTTCAATCGGTCTTCTACGGCAACTTCTTTGGGGTAACGATCACTGGTTAAAATGATTTGTTGATTACCCTCAAGTAATGCATTGAAAGTATGGAAGAACTCTTCTTGTGTTCTATCTTTACCAGCAAAAAATTGAATATCATCAATAAGCAACGCATCTACACTGCGATAATATTGTTTAAATTTTTCCATCGCATTGTTTTGTAGTGCTTTTACCATGTCTTGAACAAAACGTTCTGAGTGCATGTAAGCAATTTTAGCATTGGGATTGTTTTGTAAAATACCATTACCAACAGCATGTAATAAATGTGTTTTACCTAAGCCCGTGCCACCGTAGATGAATAAAGGGTTATAAGCAGCACCTGGATTATCAGCAACTTGTGAGGCCGCAGCTCTTGCCAGTTGGTTGGATTTACCCTCAACAAAATTATCAAAAGTATATTTAACTCTAACATTCGCTTTTTTAGGCAAGTTAGTCCCTGCTTCAACAACAGGAGAAGCTTGGTTACTTTTACTGAAATTAGCACTAGCAGATGGCATTGAATTATTTTGAGCAACAGGAGCTGATGGCTTACTTCCAACATCAAAACGTAATAGGTATGACTCTTGACCATCTGTCATGGAGATCAATTCATTAATTCGATTTACATACTTGTCACGAACCCAATCTAAAACAAAACGATTTGGCGCATAAAGTGTCAAGACATTGTCTGCAACAACACACTGCAGCGGACGGATCCACATACTAAACTGCTGTGCAGGCAATTCTTCTTGAAGAACAGAAAGGCATCGTTGCCAAAGAGAGTGTTCCAACTAAAAACTCCAAAGGAAAAAGATTTTATCAGCTTGTTGTTCGTATTCTTAACTTACTATGAGTAGAGAATTTATTGAATGTGTATAAAAGATCACTTTTTAATCGAAAAAGTAAAAATTCAATGATCCTGAAAAGTATCACAAGCGGAAATTTTTATTATGTGCAGCCATTATCTCTATACTTATCCACAAGTGCAATATTGACAGACAACTATTCTCTATTATTTTTAATTAAAATAGCTAAAGTCTTGTTAAATTGGCTTATTGATAATTATTTAGATTAAAATACTGTTAAAAAAATTTACTTAGTTTATTTGCTTCTGTTGGTCAAAAAACGTTAAATCCATACAAAAAGTACTTTATAAAAGTTAACCTGTGGATATTTTTCTAAATAAGATCCTAAACTTAAGCGCGCTCTTTAAAAAATCAACGAAGATCCAAAGGATCATTATAAGATCTTTTATAAATAATACTGGATAAAACATTGACAACAGGTCAAGTAAGATTTAGAATTCGCCCTCTTTTTTTAGACCTGTATGCTCAATTGGCTTTTTTTGTCAGGGCAACAACAACCGACGGATTAGCGTAATGAAAAGAACATTTCAACCTAGCGTATTAAAGCGTAAGCGTAACCACGGATTCCGTGCACGTATGGCAACTAAAAATGGCCGTGCTGTTATAGCTCGTCGCCGTGCTAAAGGCCGTGCAAGCCTTAGCGCTTAGTCTTAACTCATTTTTACTAAGAAATTGAATTAAGATGGTAACCAATCAGGTTACTTATGAATTTAATCGGGAGTCACGTCTTTTGACTCCCGGTCACTTTCAATCAGTGTTTAAAAAACCTATCCGATTTGGCTCTCGCCACTTTACTATACTTATTACTCCTACACATTTATCTGATGATTCAAAAAAAAATAATCGTCTCGGCTTAGCTATAGCTAAAAAACGTGTAAAGCTTGCCGTGCAACGAAATCGTATAAAGCGAATTATCAGAGAAAGCTTTCGTTTAAATCAACATGATATACCTGCTATAGACATGGTAGTTATGGTAAAGTCTGGCATTGATCAACTCGACAACAAAGAAATCAACCAAGAATTAACTAAAATATGGCGAAAAATAATTCAGCGCCACAAAAGCTAGCTATAACCTGTATTAAAGGTTATCAACGTTTTATTAGTCCTATGTTAGGATCAAATTGTCGGTTTAATCCAACCTGTTCTTGTTATGCAAATGAAGCAATACAACGCTTTGGAGTAATAAAAGGTGGATGGTTAGCAAGTAAACGTATTTTAAAATGTCATCCGCTAAATGAAGGTGGTGATGACCCTGTACCACCATTTAAAAAAGAATAATAAGATTAATCAAATCATTTTTTAGATTCTAATACTAAAAGAGAGTTGGTTTGCTGTGTAACGTAGTCTAAAATGCCTTGCTATTAAATTATATGCAGGAGGTAATAACCTCGTGCCAACCCAAAAACAAGAGAAATAAATCTTATGGAATCTCAACGCAGTCTGCTTTTTATTGCGCTCATGGTTGTTACTTACTTACTTTTTAGTCAGTGGCAATTAGAAAATGCGCCAGCAGTTGAACAACCAACAATAAGTCAAAGTGAGAATATTGAACAAGCTGCTGATGCAGACTTTGTTCCTGAGTCAACTGATTCATCTGCACCTAGTGCAAAAGATGTTGCTTCAAGTGCAAAACTAATTAGCGTAACCACCGACACTTTACGTGTAAAAATAAATACTCAAGGTGGTGACATTGTAGAAGTTAAATTGCTTAAATTTGATACTGAGCAAGGCAACGACATTCCATTTACTGTAATGCAAAATGGCAATTTAAAGTATGTAGCACAATCTGGATTAACTGGTACTAATGGTGTCGACAGAGTTATTAAAGGCCGCCCGGTTTATACTAGTACTCAAAGTAGCTATGAATTAAATGGTGATAACCTAACGGTAGATTTAACTTTTCAAGATAATAATGGCCTTAACGTAACAAAACGCTTTTCGTTTAATGCTGGAAGCTATAGCGTTGGTGTTGATTATGTTATTGATAACAACACAAGTAATAGCATTTCAGTACAAATGTATGGTCAGCTTAAACAGTCTACATTAACAGACACTTCATCTGGTATGTTACCAACATACCGTGGCGCTGCATTTTCTACCTCTGAAGATCGTTATGAGAAATATGATTTTGACGATATTGCCGAAGCAAACTTAAACAAAATGACTCCTGGTGGTTGGGTTGCCATGCTTGAACATTATTTTGTTTCAGCTTGGGTGCCAAACGCAACAGATAATAATCAACTTTATACAAGTTATAGTAACAATCAAGAAGCGGTTATTGGTTTTAAAGCTCCAGCCATCATCATTGATGCTGGACAGCAAGATACTACTTCAGCCATTTTCTATGTTGGTCCTAAAGACCAAAAAGTATTAGAAGAAATAGCCCCTAACTTGGATTTAACTATAGATTACGGTTTCTTATGGATGATCAGTCAGCCATTGTATGGTTTATTAAATATCATACAGTCAGGTGAATTTAGTTTCTTTGGCATGTTTGATGTTGATATTGGTGGCGTTGGCAATTGGGGTTTAGCAATAATTATTATCACTTTAATCATCAAAGGCGGTATGTACCCATTAACTAAAGCACAATACACTTCAATGGCAAAAATGCGTGAATTAGCACCTAAAATGGCGCAACTAAAAGAGCGTTTTGGTGATGACAGACAAAAAATGTCACAAGCAACTATGGAAATGTACCGTAAAGAAAAGGTTAATCCTGCTGGCGGTTGTTTACCTTTATTATTGCAAATGCCAATATTCTTAGCACTTTACTGGGTATTTTTAGAAAGTGTTGAGTTGCGCCATGCACCGTTTATATTCTGGATTCAAGATTTATCAACCATGGACCCATACTATGTGTTACCTGTATTAATGGGAGCTAGTATGTACGTTATGCAAAAAATGCAACCAATGACTATACAAGATCCAATGCAACAGAAAATAATGCAATATATGCCAGTAGTTTTCTCAGTATTTATGGCATGGTTCCCATCAGGCTTAGTACTTTACTGGTTTGTTAGTAACATGATTTCAATTGTCCAAATGAAAATAATTTTCAGTGACATTGAAAAGAAAAAATTAGCCGCAGCAAAATAACGGGTGTAGGAACGGTTTTAACCGTGAATTTATTAATTTAAATGCTCGGGAATAAACTCCCTCCTACAAAATAAAAGCGATCCCTTCAATAAGGTATCGCTTTTTTGTTAGTTGCAGCTAAATAAAGTAAAATGAACATAATTCAGAACTCTTAAGCTTAAATTAATCAATGACATCACTCTTTAACGAAAAAACCACAATAGCAGCACAAGCCACCGCACCAGGTCGTGGTGGCGTTGGTATTATTCGTGTTTCTGGACCAGAAGCAACAAATGTTGCACAGGCTATTTTAGGTAAAGTTCCTGAAATTAGAAAAGCTGAATACTTGCCTTTTTCAGATGCTAATAATGAGATACTAGATCAAGGTATAGCTTTATATTTTCAAGCACCTAATTCTTTTACTGGTGAAGATATTATCGAATTTCAAGGTCACGGCGGTCCTGTTATTTTAGATATGCTCCTTAAAGCTATTATTGCTTTGCCAAATGTAGCAATGGCCAAACCAGGAGAATTTAGTGAACAAGCTTTTTTAAATGACAAGCTCGACTTAACACAAGCTGAAGCAATTGCTGATTTGATTAACTCAAGCTCTGAGCAAGCTGCACGCTCTGCCCTGCACTCTCTTCAAGGTGATTTTTCTAAGTTAGTTAATGAAATGGTTACAAGCATTATTCACCTACGTATGTACGTTGAAGCTGCTATAGATTTTCCAGAAGAAGAAATTGATTTTCTTGCTGACAAAAAAATAGTGACCGATCTTAAAGCTATCATCAACCAAGTTGAAAGCGTACGTAAACAAGCACAACAAGGCAGCATTATTCGTGAAGGTATGCGAGTTGTTATTGCTGGCCGACCTAATGCTGGTAAATCAAGTTTACTAAATGCTTTAAGTGGCAAGGAAAGTGCTATTGTTACCGACATTGCTGGTACCACTCGAGACGTACTTACTGAACAAATTCATATTGATGGTATGCCACTGCACATTATTGATACAGCAGGTTTACGTGACAGTGATGACAAAGTTGAACAAATAGGAATTGAACGCGCTTGGCAAGAAATAAAAAAAGCCGATAGAGTATTACTGATGGTTGATGCCAGCGAAAATCATAGTATTTTGGAAGATGAACAAGATATTAAAAATTACTACCCTGAATTTTTTGAAAAACTACCAAATAATATTGGGCTGACTTTAGTTAGAAACAAAGCCGATCTTAATAAAGCATTAACAAGTAATCAATCGAGTATTGGTTTAACTGAATTTACCGACAACAAACAATTAAAACATACAGTGGTCACCTTATCAGCAAAAACAGGTGTTGGCGTTGACAGCTTAAAAGAGCACTTAAAAACCATTATGGGGTACAGCGGTAGCACCGAAGGTGGTTTTATGGCTAGAAGACGTCATTTAACCGCTTTAGACAATACCCATCAACACTTAATTATAGGTTTAGAGCAACTTGAGTCTTATGTGGCAGGAGAAATTTTGGCTGAAGAGTTACGCATTTGTCAGTTAGAATTAGATCAAATCACCGGAGAATTTTCCAGTGATGATCTATTAAGCAAAATTTTCAGCTCTTTTTGTATTGGTAAATAAAGCTTTGAGCTTTATTTACCAAGCTTTAATTTTGAGCTATTTTCACTCTAATTCTATTCTTGGCAACTCTTGTTTCATGTAAGGTAGAAATTGCAGATTTTGCTTCACTTTCGTTCGGCATTTCAACAAAAGCAAAACCTTTTGATTTTCCTGTTTCTTGGTCTAGAACTAAATTACATTCATTAACAGAGCCATGAGTAGAAAAAAGAATACGGATTTCTTGTTCAGTTGTTGAGCGTGAAAGGTTGCGAACTAAAAGTTTCATAATGGGCCATGTGGTATATTATTGCAGTCTGAATTATCTCATATATTTTAAGTAGACCAAATAAATTTGTTTATTTTCACCAAACAAACTATTTAAATAGCAAAACGCCTAACAATGTTAATAGTAAAAACCCACTAACACCTTGCCAAAATTTCACAGGATCACGTTCTATTAAGGGGATATTAGCAACTGAGCCAATATCAGCTTTATCGCTTACATTAAATTCTGCAATAAATTCTGAATAATGTTCATATCTATTAACCGGATTAGCCGCTAATGCTTTTGACATAACTCTATCTATATAACTAGGTAAATCTTTTCGATGAGTAATAATAGGCTTATAACGCCATAAACTGTATTGCTTTGCTACTTCATCAATTTGCCCAATTTCTTTATAGGGTAAACGATTAGTCAACATTTGATAAACCAATACAGCCAAAGAGTATAATTCACTTTTATGATTATTTTCCTGACCATAAAACAATTCTGGCGCACTATAATTTAAAGTGCCTTGATTAAATTCTACTTTGTCAGTAATTGAACTATCTTTTATTGCACCAACATTGCTACTGCCAAAATCAATAAGCTTAATGCGGCCATGACTATCAATAATAAAATTATCGCCTTTAATATCACTATGTACTATATCTTGGCGTTGCAAAGCACGTAATATTTTGATTAATTGATCTAAAATATCACGTACTTTTATTAAAGGTGGGTTGGGGTTATCTTGCATCCAAACTGCTAATGTTTGCCCCTCTATATACTCACAAACATGATATAAAAACTTACTTGTTGGTAACCTAGGATAAACTTTCATAATGGCAGGATGATTTATTTTATCACCTACCCATCCTTCTTTTATAAAACTTGTTAAATAATCTATATCGTCAGTAAAATTAACCGAAGGTATTTTAATAACTACCAACTTTTCACCAAGAAGATCTTTAGCTAAATAAACATGAGAACGACTTGTTTGTTGCAGCACATCTAATATTTCATAATGATCTATCTTACTACCTAACCTAAGTGCAGGTGGAATCACTTGTTGTAAGCGAGTAAATACTAACTGACTAAAAGCTTGCTGCGCTAATTGTTCAACCTTAATTAATAAACACGTTAAGTTGTCATTTGAACCTTGTTCACCAGCTAATTGACAAATAGCTTTACTTGCATGCTCAAGATTTTTATTACTGTTAATTATTTTTTGTATTTGTTTGGGTTTTACAAAATGATGTACGCCATCACAACTTAACATTAAAATATCTTTTGGTGCTAACTCTGTTGAAGTGTGATCAACTTCTATATGAGAACCTGCACCCAAAGCACGATTTAACGTTCCTGAGACTGTTGCATGATCTTTAGTTAATGCTTGATAACCATCATTATTAATTTTAACAATTTGACAATCACCAACGTGAAATATATGCCCACGTTCGCCTTTAAGTATTAAAGCTGAAAAAGTGCTAAACCACTGCTCAGATAAACCTTTTTCATCAGCCACTAGCTGTCTTGAATACAACCAATTATTAAGTGAAGAAATAACTTTAGCAGCTGATTTATTTACCGACCAAGTGTCTGGTGTTGCTAAATATTCACCAATAAAGTGACAAACGCTCATTTGACTTGCTTGAGCCGCACAATTAGCACTAGACACGCCATCAGAAATAACAGCAATATGCCCTTTCAACTCAAGTTCAAGCCCTTCACTCATTTTCAAAGCAAAAGCATCTTGATTTTCATCTTTTTCTCCT
>Ga0209081_1000203_pt1 | contig 35917 bp, 34 predicted proteins | sample GOMGulsemesocosm_4_FD_184636 | JGI IMG/M metagenome (GOLD analysis project Ga0209081, IMG submission 184636) | Methane-oxidizing microbial communities from mesocosms in the Gulf of Mexico - GOM15B Gulf of Mexico (SPAdes) (version 2) | ecosystem: Environmental > Aquatic > Marine > Cold seeps... | reverse complement strand
GGGCGTGAGCATTGATGAAATACGCGAGGCCATTGCGGGGCGTAACGTGCGAGACTCTGGCGGCTCGTTAGCCAGTTTTAATGCCGAAAAGAAAGTCATTTCGGTTGGGCAGTTTCAAAAACCGGAAGACATTCAGTCGGTCATTATTCGCGCCTATGAGCCGGGTAACGTTGTGCGCCTGCGGGATGTGGCTGAGGTGGTCAGCGGCTATGAAGAGTGGAATGTTGAAAGTCGTACCGATGGGCAGCGCTCCATCGTTTTGCAAGTGCGTAAAAAAGCGACCGCGGATGAACTGCATACCGCTTCTTATGTGCGTGACTACGTTGAATCTATGCGCAGCCAAGTCCCCGCAGGTGTTGAACTGGTTGAGGTAAACGATGTTTCGCGTCTGACCGCACAAATGCTTGAAGTGCTGGTAAGTAATGCCGTATTGGGTCTGCTGTTGGTGTTGGTTATTTTATACCTGACACTGTCGCCCAAGCTCGCTTTCTGGGTGGCGATGGGCCTGCCCTTTTCCATTATTACCGCGTTCCTTTTGATGGATTTCAGCGGCATGACTATGAACGCCATCAGCCTCACGGCGATCATTTTAATGATGGGTATTTTGGTTGATGATGCGGTGGTCGTGGGTGAGAGTGTGCAGCGCCAGCGAGAGCTTGGTTTGTGCGCTAGGGATGCGGCGATTAAGGGCACACTGCTGGTGGCTAAGCCGGTTATGTTTGCCGTGTTGACGACCATGTTGGCGTTTTTACCGCTGCTGGCCATGGGCGGTCGAGACGCGGCCTTTATGGTCGACTTCCCCACCGCGGTGATTATTATTTTGCTGGCGTCACTGTTTGAATCCCAGTACATCTTGCCCGCGCACTTAGCCCACAGTAAGGGTTCGGTGAGCAAAGAACGCGAGTTGTTTAAAGCGCTTACCGCTAAGTACCAGCGCGCCATCGGTTTTATGCTGCGACACAGCAAAGTCAGTGTACTGGGGTTTGTATTGATCTTTATCGGGGTTATGGCGTTTGGCGCCGCAACGATAAAGTTTCAGCTCTACCCGGCGGTGGACATCGATAATGTGAACATCAAAGTTGAGCTGCCGGCGGGTTCGCGTTTTGACGAAACACGAAAACTTGTAGCGCGCTTAGAGGCGCGTGCGCGTGCGTTGGTGCCGGCAGAGGACCTGCTTAACATCACCTCGCAAATCGGTCATCACGACACGGATTTTTACGGTGCAACGGAGGGCCGCAGTGAATCCTGGGCGCTGGTGGTGGTGCAATTAAAGCCCCTGAGCCAACGAAACGTGAACACCTACGTAATGGTTGAGTTGTTGCGCAGGGAGCTCAAGGCCATTGCGGGCATTGAGTCACTCATTGTGGAGCCGCAGAGCGATGTTCCGGTGGCGGATAAACCGGTGCAGGTGGAGTTGATCAGCAGCAGCGATGCGCGTTACAGCGCGGCTGACCAGCTGCTTGAATTTCTGCAGCAACAGAGTTCGGTAACCGAAGCTTGGTCGAGTTATACCCCCGGCCGCGATGTGATTGATTTGGAATTTAAGTACGAGCTTCTGGCGAGTCGAGGTTTGACGGTCCGTGAGGTCACTGATGCGGTACGCGTGGCGATGGATGGTCTGATCGTCGATGAGCTGCAAACGCTGGATGAACGTGTCTATTATCGCCTGCAACTGCCGCTGGGGCGTGAGAGCCAATTAAGCACACTGGAAAACCTCAGCATTATTAACCGCGCTGGCGAGCAGGTATATTTGAACAGTTTGGTGAATTTTAATTGGCGCGCCGGAGAGGCCGACATCAAACACTATCAGGGGCGACGCACCACCACGGTTTTTGCTGATATTGATCGGAGTGCGGTGGCCGTGGATGTGATCAATCAGCAGGTCGCTGAGTTTGTGGCGGCGCAGGGTTGGTCGCAGCGCTATCCCGATCTGCGGGTTTTTCAGGGCGGTGAGTTGGTGCAGCAAAACGCTAGCGTGGGTCGAATGGGGGACGCTTTTCTGATCTGCCTACTGGCTATTTTTGTGGCGCTGGTTTTTCTATTCAACTCTTACAGTCAGCCGGCGCTGGTGTTGCTGTGTTTGCCCTTCGGTATTATGGGCGTGGTGCTCGGTTTTGGTTTGCAGGGCATTGCTATGGGTTACGTGGCCATGACCGGCATGCTGGGTTTGATGGGTGTGTTGGTGAATGATTCGTTGGTGCTGCTGCACACATTGAATCAGCGTCAGGGGGAGAAGTCCGCGGCGCTGACTAATGCTGAAATTGCCGAGGGGGCGGCGCTGCGTTTCCGGCCGATCGTCATCACCTCCTTGACCACCGTGGCGGGTCTGGTTCCCACGGCTTACGGCTTGGCTGGCAGCAACTCATATATAACCCCTATGGTGATGGCCATGGCGTGGGGAGTGGCATTTGGGTTGTTTGTTACGTTATTTTTGTTGCCATGTCTTTACGCGGTCGACCGAGACGTTAAGGCGTTCTGGGCCCGTAGGGTGGCGCAGACGTCTATCTAGCTGAAGCCGATATGGGAAGACATCCATCGGGCTCGGATTGGCTATCGTTTGCGCAGGTGAACGGCTTATAATGGCGCCTGTGAAATTGACACTGGGGATGGTGAGTGAGTTATTTTGAGCGTTGTCAGGATTGGCTGCTAAACGGTGAGTCTAAATCACTAGAGGCTCTCACTGGCGCTTTGCAGGGTATTGAGCGCAAGTTGTCTGCACTGAGTGATGAAACGACAGAGGACTTCCAGGACCTTGAATGCACCGTTGAACTGTTGCAAGAGCATATGGGGTTACTTGCCCAGCCCCTGCAAAATCAAGCGCCGTCTTCGGTTGCCCTGGTGGATGTGCCGCCTGCGGCTCAGCTCGCCCCGTCGACAACCGAGCCGGCCTTGGATTTTCAAGGGCTGCACCCGCTCGACACGCAACCCATTCATTTGACCCAAGAGCAGAAGGCGCAAGCGCTGGAAAGTTTGTTGAGTAACCCGCTGCTAGGCAAGGGCATGCCGAAGCCTTAACGGCGTCGCTAATCCAGTGGCCGGGGCAGGTCTGCTCGATTAAATGTCCCGTACACTTCTGTTATAATCTGTGGTTTTCATGCGGAGATACGCGGTGCCAGAAACCTATCAGCCGAATCCCATCATCTGCCCGCTCTGTGGCGAGTCTAACTATTGTGCGCAAGCAGTCGGTGATGACGCGCAGGGGGATTGTTGGTGTATGAAAGCGACTGTTCCAGCTGAGTTACTGGCGCAACTACCGGTTGCCGCTAAAGATGTGAGTTGTATCTGCCAAACGTGTTTGACGGCTTATACTAAAACGCACTGATATTTCCACTGCCCATATACTGGCTGCCGCGCAGCTATAGAGATATTTATGTCACTGACCAAATCAGAGCTAGAGCAAGAGAGCGGTTCTTGCCTTGCCGAGCAGCATGTCTGCGAAAACAATGAGTTGCCCGAGCACTTACAGGTGTTCCGCGTAAGCGAAGTGAATGGCGAGCCACAGGCGCACTGGGAAATATTCAGCCTATGGCTGGCGACCACAGAGGACGTCATGGTAGGCGAAGCCGAAGAGCAGGGAGAGCTATTGAATCTGTCGTCCATAAAAATAGCGTTTTGCCCCTTTTGTGGCGACAAGTTGCCCTGATCCACGGCACTGTCCACGGCACTATTACAAAGCATTAGAGAGTTACCATGGCCCGTATTCTTATTGATCTACCAGACACTTTTCTCTACCAGCGTGACTTTCGCGTTTCCGCAGAGCTCGTAAACTCAGCGAACCACATGGGCGGTGAGCACATGTTGGCCATTGCGGTGGAAACTAAGGGTGAGTTCGTAAAAAGCTTGGGTTACAAAAGCAGTTTGGACGTCGAGGGGCTGGGAATGATCATGGCCGACTCCGGGGTGATGTACTTTGCTGAGTCGGACCTTGATGACCTGCTGCGCATTGATGTCGGCATCTCCAATGTTGCCAATAAAAGCGCGGAGTTTATCTACCGAGTAACCAACGTGACAAAAGGCTGTGAGGCCGCCCGAGTTAAGTTCGGTATCTTATTTTTTGACTATGCGAAGAAAAAAGCCGAGGCTATTCCGGCCAGTTTCTTAGCGAAGATCAGCCGTTGATATAACGGCTTAAGCAACGCGTGTATCATTTGGCGCAGTCACCCGTAATCGTAATTCACAGGAGCAGTGTGCTATGGCAGGGATGAAAAACCACTTCAAGACAGGCGTGTTTCGAGCGTTGCTGAGCTCGGGTTTTGCGCTGTTGCTCGGTGGGCTTAGCGTGGCCTCTTATGCTGCCCAAATGCCAAGGTTGGTGCACGGCGGCCTCAGTGAATCGGTATATCGCGACCTGGAAGTGCCACAGGGTGATCTACAGGAGCCGGGTGACTCAGGCAGCGTACAGCGCGATGGCCGCGCGAAAATGTTACAGAAAAAGTGCATGGCCATGGTAAATAAAAAGACACCGCAGCGGCACGTTTATCAGCCTGGTTCGCTGCTGTATGGGATGGGGGCACATCCAGGTATTTTTGTGGTGTATGTTAAAAGCGCTGCGCACTACCGCGGTCAGATACAAAAGAAGTGGTCTGCCTGTGGTTTTAACTCCATTAACAACCTGTCCTACCTGCGCGTGCACCGTAAAGTGTTGATCAGTCGCCCCTAATAGCCAGCACTGGCGACCGGTTAGGGCACCTGATGCTGGGTACCCTATGGTATCCTGTGCAGCATAGCTACTGGCCGCTTTTGTGGTGGCCGATAGAACCTCTTAGCTGCATTGATACCTTGGTCGGAGCCCCCATGAAGTTTCAAATAATCCCGGTTACTCCCTATCAGCAGAACTGCACCCTACTGTGGTGTGAGTCGAGTAACAAAGCCGCGGTCGTCGACCCAGGTGGCGACCTACATTTGATCGAGCAGGCGGTGAAAGAAGCCGGTGTTGAGCTGGAAAAAATCATCGTTACCCACGGCCACCTCGACCATGTCGGCGGTGTGGCGGAAATGGCGGCCAAGCACAACCTGCCAATTGAAGGCCCCCATGAAGAAGACAGCTTCTGGATCGATATGCTCGAGCAGCAAGCGCAGATGATGAACTTTCCTGCCACCAGTGCCTTCACACCGAACCGTTGGTTGGTGCAGAACGACACCGTGCAAGTGGGTGAGCAAACCCTTGAGGTGCGCCATTGCCCCGGCCACACGCCGGGCCACGTGATCTTGTTTCACGCCCCAACGCAGCTGGCGATTGTGGGCGACGTGCTCTTTCAAGGCTCCATTGGCCGCACCGACTTTCCCCGTGGCGATTACGACACCTTAGTGAATTCAATTCGCCAGCAGCTCTGGCCGTTGGGCGATGCCGTGCGTTTTATTCCGGGCCACGGCCCTATGTCGACCTTTGGTCATGAACGTCAAACAAATGCCTTTGTTGCCGATGAGCGCTTTGGTTAAACGAGCGCGCAATAAAACCCAATTAAGTGGAGTGATCTATGTCTGAATCTATCTGGTTTGTTGAACCGAACCTTGAGCAGCTTAATGCGAGCCAGAAGGGCACTATCGGTGAAGTGCTGGGCATTGAATTTACCGAGGTGGGTGCTGACTACATCCGCGGCACCATGCCCGCCGATGCACGTACCTTCCAGCCCATGGGTTTGGTCCACGGCGGTGCCAATGTGGTCTTGGCGGAAAGCGTCGGCAGTATGGCGGCGAATCTGGTGATCGACACCAGTAAGTACTACTGTGTTGGGCAGGAAGTAAACGCCAACCACGTACGTGGTGTCCGCTCGGGTCTGGTGACGGCAACCGCCCAGCTGACCTACAAGGGCCGCAGCTCACAGGTATGGGAAATCAAGATTGAAGACGATCGTGGTCGTCTGACCTGTATCTCCCGCCTAACCATGGCCTGTGTCAAACACGGCTAAGTTCAAAGGATACCCATTATGTGGACCGTTTATTTATCCGGTGAAATACACACCGATTGGCGTGAGCAGATCATTGCTGGCTGCGCCGAGCTCGAACTTCCGGTTGCCTTCACCTCGGCGGTGACCAATCATGAAGCCAGTGACGCCGCTGGCGATCATCTGCGGGACAATGAAAACCCTTTTTGGCGCGACCATCAGTCAGCCAAGGTGAATGCGATTCGCACTAAAACATTGATTCAGCAGGCTGATGTAGTGGTGGTGCGCTTTGGTGATAAATATAAGCAGTGGAACGCGGCGTTTGATGCGGGTTACTGTGCGGCGCTGGGCCGCCCTTATATTACTCTGCACGATGAGGCGATTATTCATCCGCTGAAAGAAGTGGATGCGGCTGCTCTCGCTTGGGCACAAACGCCAGCGCAGGTGGTTGAAATTTTACGTTATACATTAACGGCCTAACCGGCTCATTATTTTCTGTGTGGGTTTCTCGCCGAGAACCACACACCTGATTGGAAACAGCTATGGAACCCTTAAGCAGCGCCAACGAAGAAAACTTTGACCGCTTCGTTGTAGAGTCACTGGAAACGGGTTGTGTTTGGGCGCTGGAAGGGCCGGAAGGTTTTGCCCTCTGCCCATCAGAGAAAAATGACGAAATTGACGTTATGCCTTTTTGGTCACAGCCAGAATTTGCGCAGGCGGTGTGTGTAGATGAGTGGTCTGTCTACAAACCGGTGCCGGTGGCCTTAGACGAGTTTCTCGACGAGTGGGTCGATGGTATGCACGCGGATTTATTGCTGATCGGTGTGAACTGGACTGAGGAGCTGGAAGGCACCGAGATAGAACCGCTGGACTTGGCCGAAGAGTTCGACAACGAACTTAAATAAGCGATACCCCTATGTACCCATTGGATTATATTGAACCGGTTTTTCGTCCGCCCTCAGAGGGCCGTTCGCTGATCTTGCAAGTGACCAACGGTTGCTCGTGGAATAAGTGCACCTTCTGCGAAATGTACACCGACGAGAAAAAGCGCTTTAAGCCACAGCCGGTGGATAAGATCGACGCGCAACTGATGAGTCTTTCACAGGCTGGTTATCCAGTGCGTCGGGTGTTCCTCGCCGACGGCGATGCCATGGCATTGTCGACGCGTCGCTTGAAAGAAATTCTGCAGCTGATTAAAACCTACTACCCTGATGTACAGCGTGTCTCGAGCTATTGTTTGCCGCGGAACTTGAAAAAGAAAAGCGTCGAAGAACTGGCCGAGCTTAATGCCTTGGGTCTTAGTTTGATGTACATCGGCTGCGAGAGTGGCGACGACGAGGTGTTATCGCGGGTGGAAAAAGGCGAGAGTTTTGATAGCTCGCTAGAGGCCCTTACCAAAATCAAACAAGCCGGCATGAAAAGCTCGGTGATGATTCTTAATGGTCTGGGCGGTCCGGAGTTGTCACAGCAACACGCACTCAATTCAGCACGTTTGATGAACGCTGCTCAGCCGGACTACCTGTCGACCTTGGTGGTGTCCTTTCCGTTGGGTGATGAGCGCTACCAAAAGAATTTTTCCGGCAAGTTCCGTCTGCTCAGTCAGCAGGAACTCTTTGCCGAGATGAAAACCCTGCTAGAAGCCCTAGAGCTGGAGAGGACAATCTTCCGCAGCGATCACGCCTCTAACTATTTGGTGATGAAAGGTGTACTGGGCAAGGACAAAGCTAAGTTGTTACAGCAGGTGGAAATGGCCATGCATCAGCCAGGCCGAGTGCCGTTGCGTGAAGAGTGGCAGCGTGGTCTGTAGTCGATAAAGCGTGGCGTGGCGCAGTAATGTGCTTTATAGCGATGGGGCTTAAGTAAACCTACTTACTTGAGAGCATAAAAAGCCGAGCACTGCTCGGCTTTTTCATGTGCGCTGCGACCAGTCGCGAAGGGCGGTTATGCCCATTTTGTTAGCTAACACTTGCAACGTAGCCACATATAATTGTTACAGCCCAAAATACAACGTATGAATAATGCCTGCCTTTCGTGTAACCGAAAGACATGGCGCCACTGATTAAAAAAACAACGGCGATAATATAAAGAGATATTTTTGAGTGGTCAGGAGTATCAATAGACAGCGTAATTAAGATTGCTGAAAAACCGAACCAGGCGATAGTGGTTAAGTGCCAGGCAAAGCGAAGGACTTGTTTTGTGAATATATCACTGCCAAACAACTTCGGCAGTTCTCTTTTAAGCAGTCGGCTAAGAATGTACTTCTCGCCTAGGTAAGAATGTACTAAACCTATGAAAATTAAAAGCAAAGCGCTGATTATGAGCATGGGATTCCTGTGTGGTTAACGCCTTAATCAGCCGACGCTTTAGCGGTCGGCTGGATTGATTTTTTGTGATTTTTTATGCACAAATAATATGCCCAAGCAATTAAGGTGATCTGCAGAGGTAAACGAATTAACAAATAAATAGCTCCCCATTTATGCCCGCCAAGCCCTACACCATTTATGGCAGCGTAAATGTTGGCGGGAAAGAATATTATGAATACTAAAACTGCCGCTTTCGCCGCATTTATTTGATACTTTGGAAAGAATAAAGCAATACCAATTATTAGCTCCAGCACACCCGTTAAATATATTATTGGCAGCCGTAACGGAACCCATGCAGGTAGCATTTCAATCATGCCTTCGGCTTTAACAACGTGGCCGAGAGAGAAAAATATAAACACGATACCTAATCCCCAGCAAGAGAATTTTCCCACGCACAGTTCAGCGCCCTTAGTTGTCGATACAATGAAGGCTGTGATCAGAGGAGCGGTCAGCAAAAGGAGAATGATTAGTGGGGTTGTCATATTTTTCTCGTAGAGTCATAACATATGTATATCGCGTATGCGCACTTTGTACCTGCCGTGAATTTTACGGCGGCTGTAACGGATTGAATGGAAGGTAGATTTCAAAAGACTTCTGAATCCATTCAGCACAAAGCGTGAGTACGCGTTATTTATCCATTGGGTAAATAACGAGGGTCCTATTATTTATTGTCCTCATACCCTAAGTTGTTGATCTCTACGGTAACTTAAATTTTGTGCGCTGCAAAGCGTGCGCAACGGGCGCTGCCGTGCCCCTTATCTTTGGGTGAACAGGGAATAACCGAGCCTTCCGGGCCGCGTATTATCGGTTTGGCGGCGTGTGCTGCGCTTATTTATGGTGCTGCTGTGCTCGTGACCCCGTTGTGATTGTGCCGCCCTAGTAAGGCTACCCTTTAGGTCTGCTCTACTCTGTCAATGCTTCGGGCGTGCTCTAGCCACTCTTTCATCAGAGATTTAGACACACTTCATAAAGGACCCGAAAACCCTTCAATCTTGACAGTGTTCAGTTTTGGTTGGTATTCTTGAGCCCCCTCATCTTGACAGTGTTAAGTTGGTTGCCGGTGAGTGATCGACAGATATCAGGAGCAGAAGAAAATGACCGAATTTGATGCCATTGTAATTGGCTCAGGCAACGCCGGCTTGACGGCCGCCACCGCTTTACAGCGGGGGGGAGCCAAAACCCTGTTGCTGGAGCGTCACAATATTCCCGGTGGTTGCGCCACTTCATTTGTCCGAGGCGAGTTTGAGTTTGAGGTGGCCCTGCATCAGCTCAGCGGCATGGGCACTGAGGAGCAGCCATTTATAATGCGCCAACTCTTCGAGAGTCTCGGCATCATGGACAAGATAGAGGTGGTCATTGAGCATGACCTCTATCGGCTGGTATTGCCCGGCGAGATCGACATCACCTTGCCGGCTGACTGGGACGGGCTTGAACAGGTTCTGATCGAAGCGTTTCCCCTTGAGGCTGAAAGCATTCCTAAGTTCATGCAGTTGGTTGAAGCAGTAAGCCTTGAGTCGTTTATAAATGTGCCGCAGCTGCAACGTAATAATGATCAAGAATTCTTAGACACCCAGTGCGCCAATTATAAGCGCGCCGCGCTGCGTTCAGCTGAGGACGTGCTGCAAGAATACTTCACTAATCAGGACCTCATTGCGGTACTGAACGCCTACTGGTGTTACCTGGGCGTTGCGCCTAGGGATCTGCCGTTCGTTGATTTGGCCGTCATGATTTACGCCTACGCCAAGTTTAAACCAGCGCATATAAAGGGCGGATCCCAGGCAATATCCAGTGCGCTGTTGGAGTCTTTTCAGCAGGCCGGCGGTCAGGTCAGGTTCAACTGTGGCGCCGAGAAAATACTCGTGCGCGACGGTGAAGTCCGCGGTGTTGAAGCCGAAACGGGGGAGGTGTTCTACGGAAAAAGTGTGATCTCCAATGCCAGCCCCATTCACACGTATCACGAGCTGCTGGATATGCCTGAGCTGCCGGAGCAGGTGACCCACGATTTGAAATCTCGTCGTCTGGGCACGTCTGCGTTGGTGCTCTATGTCGGGGTTGATTGCCCCCCTGAGCGGTTGGGGATAAAAAGTGCGTCAACCTTCATTAACCGAGACCGAGATGTTGAGAACGCGGTGGCGGGTATGCACACGCTGGATGTGCCCTCCAGCATTATGGTGACCTGCTACAACCTAGAAGATCCCGGCTTTGCTCCGCCGGGTAAAAGTGCGCTGTCCATTCTTTGTTTGCAGTATGGCGAGGCGTGGGATTCGATTGAAAATGGAAAATACGCCGAGACAAAGTATCAATTGGCCGATGCGTTAATTGATTACGCGGAGGAGGTGTACCCCGGTATTCGTGAGCACATTGAGGAGATCGAGGTGGCAACGCCAAGAACCATGATGCGCTATCTCAATACCCCTGGGGGCGCGATTTACGGGTTCAATCAAAATACACAGGACGGGGCAATGTTCCGCGAACGTATGGACTCTATTGGCGGTCTTTATCTGGCCAGCGCTTGGTATGGTATGGGTGGTTTTCAGCCTACTTACATGAGTGGTAACACCACGGCCCGCGCCGTTTTAAAATACATTGCAACACACACTTCGACCACACAAACACTGCGTGAGGCTACCGAAAATGCCTGATCAAAAAACATCATCTGATTCCGTACTGACACAGGTTGTTGGCTACCAAGAGGCTTTCACCCACCAAGAGCAATTGGCTCGGAAAGGCAGCGATTTTTCAGAGCAAAAAGGTAAGGTGTCGAACAACATTAATAAATTGCACCCTAAGCGACTACACCTTGATGTGGTGGATATTTTTGAAGACACGCCTTCAACGAAAACCTTACGTTTGGCCGCGCCGAATAAAACGTTATTGCCGCCTTTTCAGGCTGGGCAATATATTAATGTGTTTGTAAGCGTTGACGGTACCAACAGCGCTCGTCCCTATGCGATTTCATCATCGTCACAAACGCGAGAGTATTACGACCTCACCATTAAGCGTGCGACGCCAGGTTTTGTAACCCATCACCTGCTAGATGAAATTAGTCTAGGCGATGCAGTGACCACCAGTGGTCCGATGGGCACGTTTTACCACAACCCTATTTTTCCCGCGAAAGAATTGGTTTTCTTAGCCGGCGGCTCGGGCATCGCGCCTGCACGCAGTATGATTCGTGAAATTGCCGATCGTCATTTGGATTACAAGTTTCACCTGATATATTTGTCGAGCTTCGAGAACGATGTGATATTTGATAAGGAGCTCAAGCAATTGGATGCCGATTGCGACTTCCTGAAGTACCACAAGGTGATCTCTCGTCCTGGTGAGGGTTATCAAGGTATGGCTGGGCGCCTGACGGAAAATCGGCTGCGTGAATTAATTGGCGCTGTCGACGGTAAAATGTTTTACCTATGTGGCCCCACGCCGTTTAATGATGCTTGTCGCCAGCACTTACAAGCGATGACCGTTAAAACACGCTACATACGCATTGAAGCCAATGGCCCACCTAAGCACCCTGAGAATCTACCAAGCTGGCCTGAGCAGCTCGACCCTGCGCAGGAAGTGACGGTCACTATACAGGGCCGAGGTAGCTTTAAAGCGCGTGTGGATGAGCCGTTATTGAACAGTATGGAGCGTCATGGTTATTCGGCTGAGAATGCTTGTCGGTCAGGTGAGTGCAGCTTGTGCCGTGTCAAGGTTGTGAGCGGTTCAGTGTTTAACCCAGCCGAGGCACGTTTGAGAAAAACGGATGCTCAGTATGGCTGGTGTCATTCCTGTGTCGCGTTTCCTACTGAAGACATCGAAATTCAAATCTGATCGAAAAATAAATGGCTTTTAGTGGATAGTGGATAGCGGAGCGAATTGAAAATAGGATTGCCTTGATGTCTGTGCGCTTAACGGCGCCAAGCAATCGAGGATAAAAAAGATCTTAAGTCGATGTCATCAGGCAAGCTTAGATGACCTTCAATCAGTAAGGCCGATAGGCCGTGAACCAAGCCCCAGGCACCCAGTGCTTGGCGCTTGGCCACCTCCGGATCTTTTAGTTCAGCGGCTAGTGCATTGTTGAGCATTAAAAAAGGTCGCTTTAACGTGACGCTCTCTTTTGTCATGTCCAGGGTGGCCGATTTGGCGGGGCTCTTTAATCCACGAGTTTCCACTTGGCCTAACATCAGGCGATACAGCTGTGGGTTTTCTATAGCAAACTTCAAATAAGAGGCACCATAAGACAGCATCAGATCATCTTGCTTATTTTTATCTGAGCTCACACCTGCGCATAAAGCATCCGCTAGTAACTCATAACCCATCGCGGAAATGGCCTCGATGAGCACTTTTTTATTTTTAAAATGTGAGTAGGGTGCGGTGTGTGATACACCGACTTCCGCGGCGATCGCACGTAGCGAAAGTGCGTCTGCGCCATCACGTTCAAGAATGACCTTGGCGGCTTCTATTAGTGATTCTTTTAAGTTTCCGTGGTGATAGCGCCCGGACTTAGCGGTCACTGGAATGACTTTTTTTGAGCTTTTAGCACGATTCATGGGGGATTGAATTCCGCTGAATTAGCTACAAAGTATATCGGAAATACGGCCATCTATCAGTCTTATCTCGGCGGTGAAAGACATGCGGGGTAAAAACAAAGAACAGTTGTTACTGCAAGTGAGCAGGGTCATGCCCCAGTCAGGTTGAGTGCTGTGCGCAGTGGCAGCGGGGCTTGTAAACGTTACTCTTGCTCGTTCGGCGTGTTACCCAAAGGGGCGTTCCCCTGATTGCGAAACGCTTTGGGTGAAATACCCTCCCAGCGTTTGAAGGCCGATGAGAAATTACTGGCGTCACTAAAACCTAAGTTGAGGCTGATGGTGATGATGGGCAGGGTGAGGTCTCGCAGGTATTCTTTAGCCAGGGAATGACGAGCTTCCTGAACCAGTTTGGAGAAGCTGGTGTCCTTCTCAGTCAGTTTTCTTTGCAGTTGCCGTACGCTCAAATTTAACAGGTTGGCGATGTCCTGTTGTTTCGGTTCGCCGTTACCAAGGGCCTTGCGGATTTCGTTGGATACATTGAGTACAACGTCGAGCCGATCCATTTTCTGTAAATGATCTAAGGCCACCGACTCGCCCATTCTTGCAAGCGCAGGGTTGCTGCCCCTCAGTGGCTTGTCAAAATTTTCTTTTGAAAGAACAACCGAGTCCGAATCGGCGCCGAAATGTATTGGCCGATTATAAAATTTGTCGTGCCAAGGTGTTGGGTCGGCGGGTTCCTCACGCATTAAAAACACTTCAACCAGGTCGTCGGCGTTCATTTTTTCTACATTTGACGATAAGAAGGCGTCCATGGCTTCGTCAGCTACCACTTTTCGGTGGTGGGGCTCAATGTGCCAATCGAGCAGCCAGTGACCGTCCTCACGCTGGTTCAATGTTATTTCGGCGACGGTACTGATTAGGCGGCTGAGCTTGACTAAACGCTGCAGCTGTTCACGAAGCGTCGCACTGGCGTCTATGGCGAGCCCTGTGCCGTGAAGGGTCGTGGGGCCACGGTTCTTGGGGACGCTGAGGCCAAATGCGGGGTCTTGGGTGACGGTCGCGCAGGTGCGCCAGAGCACCGCCATGGCGGCTACAGGGAAGCGGGCGTTGGCATCGAGTGTCTGCTCTATATCTAAGCCCGCTTGCTGGAATATCTCGCGGCTGTTAAAACCTTTGAGTTCCAGTGTGGTGGCTATAGCGCCGGCCCATGTGGCCAGTGTAGAGGCGTGGTTTTCCATGTGTCTTGCGATCCCTTACCGGCTGTTTTAAGCCTTCAGAGGCGGAGTTTGGTCGGTAAATACATTAAAAATACAGCGTCATTTATAACATGAATTGGCTTGGGGAGGCGTAAGTATTTGCGCGTGCAGGAGCGGGTGCGATGTATTGTTTTACTTGGAAGGGTGGGGGCTGTGCGGCGCGTTGAAGCGCTTTGTCATGTGCCGTCGTGGGCGGTGCGCCACTGATTGTGATACACCGCCCACGGAGGCAGCCTTACATTCGAACGACGGAGGGCAGGCTCCATTGACCGTTCAAAAAGTTTTCTTTAGGTAGATACAGCCGCATGGTGAGTGCGAAGGTGCCTTTTGGCGCCGGTAACCAGTTGGCGTTGCCCGCCCCAGGCGGCGTGTTTTGGATGAGTAGGTCTAATGAACCGTCATCATTGAAGTGCAGCTCATCGCGATCGCCGATGGCATAACGGTTGATGGGGTTGGCGATAAAAAAACCGTGCTGGTCATACATAGACAGCGACCAAAAGGCGTTGACCGGCGGGAGAGCGTCCGCAGTGAAGTGGACGCGGTAATTATGCTCACCGCTGAGGGGGCGCTGCTCACTATCCTGCAGGGTATTGGGGTAGCTTGCCTCGGCTGGCGGCAGCGCACCTAGGCCAATCATCGCCACAACGGCGCGTGTTGTGTAGTCAGTGCCATAGTCGCCAATACTGTCGCGCTGTACCGCCCAACCGTTTTCCAAGCGGCTTTTGTCTTCAAGGGTTTGCTTGATTCTCTCGTGGGTGATGGAGATGGCTTTTTCGGCGAGCAAACGCTTAATCAATGACAGCTGGCTAGGCTCAAAGGTTTCCCCTAGGGTCACACCTATGCTGGCCAGATTGTCGACAGCGGCGCTGTCCTCAACGGCGGTGGGTTGGGCGTTCATCAGCTGAGACAAGCGGCCAAAAAAGGCGCCTGGCGGCATATTTTCGAGCTGCTGATAAGGGTCTTGTTTACCGCTGTCAGTACCGCTCACTTCGGCCAGACCCTGGGTGATCATGCCCTTGTTCCAATCGTTGAGCGGCGTGAGGGTGAAGCCTTGTTGCAGTTGGGTTACCGCGCTTATGTCTGACTGGCCGTTGGTTTGAATGCGGCCGATGACCCAGACCATATTGGTTGGGGCGGATATCATTGTCATGTCGCTCGGAGCGGTTACCGCCGAGTCTGGCCCGGCAATCAGGTAGCTGCCAGCCTGAGTGCCGGTGGTACGCTTGCCGACGGCGGCAAAGACGTTAGACCAGGCGTCCATCAGGGGCATGACATAGTGGCGTCCATCGGTGTCGGGCACCGACAGCACCAGTGGGCCGTTGGTCAGGTCGAGCCAAGCAATGCTGTAAAGGGTGTCATTGTTGGGTCTGACGACGTTTTTAAAGGTGTGGTCAGGGAAGCGTTGGATGTGGTTGAAGTTATTTTTTCTTGTGGGATTGCCGTTCCATTCGTCTTCCATCACTTGGCGTGTGAGGTCCATAATCACCAGTGGATAACCAAAAATATACGCGTCGGCAACCCGCTTGATGTAGCTGGCAGAGTACACGCCAGCGATGACGACGAGAGCGAGAGCGGCAATGCCGCCCTTAAGTGTTTTACTCGCTAGCATTTTGTATTCCGTGTGGGTCTAAACAGATAAACGATGGACGCCCGCCCTCAATCGCATAGGCGGGTAAGTTTGATTGGCTAGAGCAGATCTTGCCGTCGCGGGAGAATACCAGATCGCGCAGAAAGGTGACGCGGGTCGGGCTCGGGTAGGCGCTAAATTTTTCCAGTTCGGGCTGGAAGCGGAACAGACGGTCGGAGGCGTTCGACGTCATCCAGACGTCACCCGTCCCCGGGTGGATGTTCAATGCGTAGGGTGTTTCCCGCTGGCCATCGTCAAGGGTTGGCAGTGGATAGTCTTTAAACTCACCGGTCTTGGGGTCGAAGCGTAACAGGGCATTTTCTTCGTAAGCTGGAATCCACAAGATGCCCTGGGCGTCGAAGCGTGGACGGCGTGGGCCTTTCAGTGGCGTGTCTATTTCAGTCACTGAAAGTGTCTTCGGGTCGATCTTACCGAGTTTGTGCGCGTCCAGCTTAGCGTACCAAATGTCGCCATTGAGTGGGTTAACGTCAATGCCGTATGGCATATTCAGTACGGAACGGCCCAGCTGCATGGTCTTGTGGTGCGACATTTCCGGGTACACATCTGTGTCGGGAAACGCAGCGGCTAAGTCCAAAATGGTGGGTAGAGCGGCATCGGTGAGCCAGCGCTGCCAGCCGTTAGAGGGCAAGTCTATGAGAGTGGAGGTTTTGGTTTTGGGGTCAAAACGCCCTACCTGATTTGACGCGGCAATGGTAAACCAGATGATGCCTTCGCCATCAATGCGCACCGTGTGCAGATAGCGCGCATCGCCGCCGATGTTAAAGCTCTCAAACTGTTTGGTTTCTATGTCAAAAGAGATGAGGTAGGAAGACAGTGAATTGGTTATCCACAGCTTACCCTGCTTGTCTTCGGCCATGCTGTGGGGGCCATGTTTGCCGGTGAATACGCCCAGTGGCATTTCAAGGCCTGAAAAGTAGCCGCCTACCGGCATGTCGACATCGGGCAGTGGGTATTCGATGATTTCATTGGTCAGCGGGTTGAGCTCCCAAAGGATATCGTGCCCTTCGTCGGCGCCATAGAGGAAACCATTGCTGGCAATGTCGGCATCGTGGATGAATGACAAACCATTGCCCAGCGGCCACTCTTCAATCACCAGATTGTCCAAACCCTTGTGGTATTCGTAGCTTTTCACGGAAGTAATCGGCTTGCCGTTAAAGCCTTCGCTCAATACCTCGGCAATGGCGTCGGCTTCGGCATCACTGACCATGGAAAGGTAACCTTCCATGCGGGCAATGGTGCTGCGCCAAGTGGCCTTGTCTTTTACGGCGCGGGTCAGCGAGTTGCCGACCTGGTGGCAGTAGTTGCACTGGCTGACGAAGGCTTCGCGAGCTTCTTCGTTATCGCTCCAGTTGAGCATGGCGGCGTGGGCTGATGCGGGCAGCGAGTCTGATAATGCCTGTGGGTTGAGCAGGTTCGTGAGCGCGACATCGTAAACAATGGGTGTGTTCGGTTGGGCGTCAATTTCTGTGGTGACATCACTGTAGTGTGGCGCTCGGATACGAATGCTCAACGAGCCAACAAACGAGGTGCTCAGGCTGTATTGGCCTTGTTGGTTCGAATACACAGTGGTTTTTTTCTGGCTCTGTTTATCCTGTTCGGTGATCATGGCGCCGGCGATCGGCAGGCCGCTGGCGGTGGTGATATTACCCTGTAGCTCGGCGGCAAAAGCGCCGCTGCTTAGGCAACTCAGCGCGGCCGCGAATAATCGTTCTTTATAGGTCATGGGGTCTCTCTCTCGGGCGTCTATTTATGCGTAGCCGACTTCTTTGGCGAGCTTGTGCATGAGGCGTCGTAATACAGTTTTTGGCAGTAGTCGATACAGCAGAGCCGTCAGTTTGGCGAGTGGCCCGGTGTAAATGACGGCTGAGCTATTTTGGACCGCGGTGAGTATGTCTTGGGCTACCACCGACGGCGAACAGCCTTTGGTTTGATAATAATTTTGCAGGCGGTCTATCTGCTCGCTGGAGATGTTCTCGGCCACCATTTTTTCGTGGCGCACAATGGCGGTGTTAATAACCGCGGGGTGCACGCAAGTCACGGTGATAGGAGTGTCATGTAACTCCATCGCCAGCACTTCGGAAAAGCCTTCCACGGCGTACTTCGAAGCTATGTAGGCGGATAGGTTTGGCATGATTGATTTGGTCGACATGGAAGACACATTAATGAGATGTGCCTTTTGCTTGGCCAACTTCATGGGTTCTACAAAGGCCCTGCAGCCATTGACCACACCCATTAAGTTGATGTCGAGGGTGCGCTTCCATACATCGGTTGTGGTGTGGGCGAAATCGCCAATAAAGCCAATGCCGGCGTTATTGATAACGACATCGGGGCAGCCTATGTCCTCGATAATCGACTGGCTGACGCGTTGAAAGGCTTCGGCGTCAGATACATCCAAGGCAAAGTGATGGCAGCGAGTACCCTGCTGGGTTAACTCGGCGGCCAGCGTCTCGACAGCCTCGGCGCTGATATCGGTGAGAATGATGTTAGCGCCTGCAGCGGCAAAGGTGACGGCGCATTCACGCCCGATGCCCGCGCCCGCGCCGGTGATAAAAACGGTTCTATTGTTGAGGCTCTGCATGCTGACTACTCCATTGGTGGGTGGAAATAGTAATCGGAAGTCGCTAGCCTATTTGACATATTGCGCAGATTGCTCGTTTTAAGGCATTTTTATGAAAACGTTAGTGCCCAGTTCATCACTGTTTGGAGCCCGAGCGCTGATTGAAAGTTATGGCGTTGACGCTAAGGGCTTGGCGCGCCAAGTGGGGTTGAGTGAATTGGCGCTCGGCACTGAGATAGTGCCGATTGATGCACTGGTTTTTAATAAGTTTTTGTACGGTGCGACCAGCGCCTGCGACGATCGCTACCTGAATTTACGGCTCGCCCAAGGTCAGGGCTGGGATATTTTAGGTGTGGCGTGGCAGGGCATCGCGTCGGTCCACTGCCTTAGTGACGCGCTGGAGATGATTGATGCTTATCTGGAGCTACATACCACGGCGCTGGCCTGCTACCTAAGGGAGGAGCCGGGCGGACTCGCGCTGTGCTATGAAGTGCGCTGGGATTTGCTCGGGGATTTGTTGTTGGAGCAAGGGGAGGTGCTGGCTATCGAGTTGGGGTTGGCTGTCTGCTGCAATGAAATTCGGCGCTTGCTGGGCGACTCATGGCGCCCAACCTACGTTCAGTTTCGTCACGAGCGTCCAGGTCTCACGCAACCTTTGAGAAAATGTTTTGGTGAACATATTGCATTTAATCAAGACCGCAACGCTATTTTCCTAACCCATGAGGAGGCGCAGGCGCCACTCACGGAGCTGTGGCGCGCGGGTCGTGTGTTGGCAGAAACTGCCGAGCCTGGGCAGGAAAATGATATTTCTGTGGTAATAAAAGCAGATCGAGCCATCCGAAAAATAAACGGCGAGACAGGCTGCTCGATTGCGACGGTGGCTCAGCAGTTGTCGTTATCTGTGCGTACGTTGCAGGTTCGACTGCAGCGAGAGGGTACAAGCTATCAGGCGTTGTTGGACAAAGTGCGGCTGGATTCGGCGATACATTATTTGCGAGCTTCTTCGCTTTCGGTGGCTGAAATAGCAGAGCGCTTAAATTTTTCCGAGACCTCGGCATTCTCTCGTTTTTTTAAATCTAGAATGGGGCTGACACCGAGGCAGATGAGGCAGCATCATAAATAATCAGATGGCTGTGCGTAAAAAGTAAGTTGAGATTCAAAACGTATGCCGCGTGGCTAATACGTAATAACGTGCGCAGCGCTAGGTTGTGTACGATAAAAAATAAATAAGGATTACAAGAATGACGACCCCCGCAGATCACATGAATAAAATTCCGACTTTATCCCACATGGGGTTAAAGGTGTTAACCAATACCAAGAACTGCTTGAAAGTGGAAATGCCGCTGGAAGGCAATAGCAATCACGTGGGTGCTACCTATGCAGGCGCGATGTTAACCTTGGCAGAATTTCCTTTTGGTTTGCTGTTCTTTAACCGCTTTGGTCTCGATGAAGTTTACCCCGTGGTCGGCGAAATGACGATCCGTTACCTGGCGCCGTCTATGGGAGCTTTGACGGTTGAAGTAACGGTTTCTGATGAAGAGTGGGACGAGATAGAAAAGACCACTCGTGAGAATGGGAAAATGAAGTTGCCGCGCGAAGTCGAAATTAAAGACACGGAGGGCAATGTTAAGGCCGTGGTGAAGGCAATGTACTTTTCGTTGTTGGCGAAAAAGTAAGGGCACACATTATTTCTGGCATAAAAAAGCCGGGCAATGCCCGGCTTTTTTATGCGGATTGTAGTCAGGCGGTTTGGATGTCGTCTTCTACAAAACCGAACAGGTAGTCGTGCAGTATCTCGATCATATTGTTACCGACATGTTCGTTGAGGTACTGCAGGCTTTCAAAGTCGTCTGTGATGGGTGCTTCATCACTGCGACGGTAGTCGTTGGTCACCAGTGTGTAGCGCTTAATAGTGGCGCCATCAGTGTCCATCTTGAGTCGCTCAAGCACACGAAAACTGAAATCCATGGAAAGTCGCATCAGGTGTGGAAAACGGGACTCTTGGCGGTCTAGAAACTGTATTTCGCGACTGCCAATTTGGCTGTCTTGTATACAATTGGCAACGGACATAGGCACCTCTTTATTCTTGTTGTACTGATGAGCTATCAGCCCGTTCGGTTCAAACGCTACCATTGCAGGCTTGATGCTAGGTGTTCTACTCACTGGCTATACCTGACACTAACGTGTCTGTCAGTGGATTGAAATACCCAGCAGTGTGATTGAATTCACAGTTTGTAGTAGTGCCGCGCCATTGCCGCTCCATAGACGCGGTAATGGCTATAAAAGAGTAGATTCCACTGCTGTTCGAGTAATTAGTCGCGAATAACCATGTGTTGCTTGAAGTGGGCGGCGTTGGCGGTGTAGTGCTCGCCGCCGCCAGCCAACATGGTCGCTTCGTCTTCGCTGAGTTGGCGCTTAATGCGCGCGGGTGAGCCCATAACCATGGAGTAGTCCGGAATTTCCATTCCTTCTGGCACTAGGCTGTTGGCGCCGATCAGGCAGTGCTTACCCACTTTAACGTTGTTAAGTACCACGGCGTTGATGCCCACAAGGGAATAATCGCCAATGGTGCAACCATGTACCGTGGCCTGATGACCGACGGTGACACCCGTGCCAATGATGAGTGGGAACCCCACATCGGCGTGCAGGACGGCGCAGTCCTGCACATTGCTGTTTACGCCTATGTGTATCTTTTCCACGTCGCCACGTACTACGGCACCAAACCAGACGCTGGAGCCAGCCTCCATGGTGACATCTCCAACGACGGTGGCATTGGGGGCCACGAAGCAGTCGTCAGCCAGCTGTGGGCGGCGGTTGCCTAAATCAGCAATCATAGGTATCTCATTCAATCTGTGTAAGTGGTTGGACAGCTTAATCAGCTTGAAGCGAAAGCTCCAGTCGTATGGGTGACCGTCGGGCCAGTTTGGGCCTTTACCGAGCACTGGGGTTCGGGGCAAAAAAATGCCCAGTAGGACTGGGCTAGAGGAGATGAGACGTTTGACGATATATGGGATTGAGCTGGTTCGGCTGTAACTGTTTTAGTGGTTGATCCACTCTAGGGCGTCATCAATGTGCTGGCTGTCGAATTGCTTGACCTCCGCTTGGGTGAAGTGCTGTGAAATGGGCGGTAGCAGGTTGCTAAGGGTGGCATTCGAAACGGCGGCTATCTTGGGAATCAGCTTGTGATGGTCATGGGTAAACTCAATGTGTGATACGAGCTCCGAGAAGTCCTCCCAGCCAGGTATTTCGTCAGTGCTAATAATAAGCCCGTGCAAGCTGCCGTGGTGGCTTAGGTGGCGATCTACGGCCTCAGAGAGCTGTACGAAGTCCCTAGCCAGTAAAGGTGTTCGTGGGTGTACTTCTAATATTCCGTCATCGGCTAGCAGCTTATAGTCGAGCATAGATTCCCTTGTCTTTATCGAATATTCTTGATTACTTTATAGGCTAGACCAGAACGCTTAAGACGGCGTGGGGAAAAGAAAAATTAATTCACGAAGGCGTACAATAGGCTAATCTGGTAATGCATAAACGTGCGCAATTTGTGCTTTGGCGCGCCTATCGTGGCAAAAATGAGCTGTTAATGCCGAGATCATGTCAGCGTTATATTTTTTCTTGCGCGGGCAATAAAATCTTCGAGGGCTGGTGAGTGTGTCCATGATGAACGGATCGCTATCAAGGGACACGATCTAATAACCTAATTAAAGAGAATACCTATGGAGTCCATTAGGGTAACTGATTGCATGAGTCACCAGTTTGTATCTTTTTCGAGGGATATGAGTGTAGTCGAAGCGGCCACTGAGCTGGTGAAAAATGAGTTGTTGGGCGGGCCGGTGACGGACAGCTCAGGGCGTCTATGTGGTTGGGTGTCGGAGCAGGATTGTTTGGCGGTGGTGACACAGGTGATCTACTACTCGGAACGTGTTGCCACGGTATCCGATATAATGCGCGGCGATGTACTCACGGCTAAAACGCAGGACAGTGTTCTTGATCTAGCCTCACAGATGCAGCAGCAAAAGCCTAAGATTTATCCCGTGGTGGATGATGCGAATAAAGTTGTGGGAGTTATTTCTAGGCGCTTGATTTTGCGTGAAATGTGCTCGCGTATTACCAACCCTAGCGGTGCCTAGTACGATACGTATTTCATGCGTGTAAGTAAGTGGTGAAAATAAAAAAAGGCCCGGCAGTTTTCTGCACGGGCCTTTTTATTTTCTTTACTGCCGAACACGCTTGCGTGAATTATTCGTTTAAACTTTTAGTGACTTGTACTTCATGCGATGCGGCTGCTGGTCACCGTTACGCTTGACTAGGTCTTCGTGGTACTCGGTGTAAGTGCCCTCGAAGAATACTACGCTGCCATCATCTTCGTAGGCCATGATATGGGTGGCAACACGGTCGAGGAACCAGCGATCGTGGGAGATAACCAGCGCACAACCAGGGAAGGTTAACAGTGCTTCCTCAAGTGCGCGCAGGGTTTCAATGTCCAGATCGTTTGACGGCTCATCGAGCAGCAGCACGTTGGCGCCCTGCTTTAGTGTGTGCGCGAGGTGCAGGCGGCCACGTTCACCACCGGACAAATCTCCGACACGTTTTTGTTGATCAGAACCCTTAAAGTTAAAGCGACCCACGTAGGAACGTGAGCTCACTTCGTAGTTACCAATTTTAAGCACGTCATTGCCTTCGGATATTTCTTCCCAGACGGTTTTTTTATCGTCCAGATTTTCACGGCTCTGCTCAACAAAGGCTACCTTGACGGTTTCGCCTATGACAATTTCACCTGAGTCTGGTTTTTCCATACCAGCGATCATGCGGAACAGGGTCGACTTACCCGCACCGTTGCCGCCGACGATACCGACGATAGCGCCCTTGGGCACGGTGAAGTTTAAGTCGGTGACCAGCGCGCGATCACCGTAGCCTTTACAGACGTTATGAAACTCGATGACCTTGTCGCCCAGACGCTCGCCAGCGGGGATGTAAATCTCGTTGGTCTCGTTGCGTGACTGAAATTCCTGCGACTGCAGCTCATCAAAGCGCGACAGGCGGGCTTTGTTCTTGGCGTGGCGACCCTTGGGGTTTTGGCGTACCCACTCGAGCTCGGCTTTAACGGCTTTGTTGTGCGAGGCTTCGGTGCGCTGCTCTTGCTCTAAGCGCGCTTCCTTCTGCTCCAGCCAGCTGGAGTAGTTGCCCTCGTAGGGGATGCCGTGGCCGCGGTCGAGTTCCAGAATCCAGCCGGCGGCGTTGTCGAGGAAGTAGCGGTCGTGGGTAATGGCGACCACGGTGCCATTGAAGTCGACGAGGAAGCGTTCCAGCCAGTGCACACTCTCGGCGTCCAGATGGTTGGTCGGCTCATCGAGCAGCAGCATGTCTGGGCGCGATAGCAGCAGGCGACACAGGGCGACACGACGGCACTCACCGCCGGACAGCTTGGATACATCAGCGTCCCACGCGGGGAGGCGCAGAGCGTCGGCGGCGACTTCCAATTTGTGATCGAGGTTGTGAGCGTCCCAGACCTGAATGATGTCTTCAAAGCGCGCCTGCTTTTTAGCGAGGGCGTCGAAGTCAGCGTCCGGCTCGGCGTAATCAGCGTAGACCTGGTCGAGACCGGCCAGGGCATCCAGCGCTTCGCGCACGCCGTCTTCAACGTTGCCGCGCACGTCCTTGGCTGGGTCCAGCTGCGGTTCCTGAGGTAGGTAGCCGACCTTAATGCCGGGCAGCGGGCGGGCTTCGCCATTATAGTCAGTATCGACACCGGCCATGATGCGCAGCAGGGTAGATTTTCCCGAGCCGTTCAAACCCAGCACGCCAATTTTGGCGCCGGGGAAAAAAGATAGGGAAATATCCTTTAGGATTTCGCGTTTAGGCGGAACAACCTTACCTACGCGGTTCATGGAAAATACAAATTGTGCCATTGGTGTCAGGGCCTCGGGTTGGATCGTTAGTGGCTGTGTGTATGGAGAGCGGCTCACAGCCATTGTCAGTGGGCGAATTATTTCAGTCACAGCCATGGCTGTATAGCTCGGCGGTGCTTTTACAGTGATTAATCGTAGGTGTTAGGTTTTGGTGTGGGTTACGAGGGTTAAATAAGTGGCGCATTTACGAGCCGTTGTACTGGCAGGGTTCCGGCTGAGTAGTGTGGGCAACGCACCAGAGTAAGCGATGGTTTGGAGGCGTGTATGTATGTTTCACCTCTAGTCTCGAGGTGAAGTACATCCAGGTTCTCTTCTTTGGCGAGAGGTGGCGGCTATGTAAGGCGTGCCCTGTGGCGCTTTTATCTAAGCGCTGGCAATAAACACCGTGATTTTCTCGGTTCATTCCCTGCGCTTTTCTATACTCACCTATGAACACACGGTGCATCGAGTGAGTGGGGGTATATGTGGGGGATAACAGCGTAGAAGCTTGGCTGGGCGATCACCGCTGGCATAAATTAGCGGACAGTGTCAGTGAACCGTTGCTGACGGTTTCTGCCGGCGGTCGTTTGGAGCATGTAAATTCCGCGATTGAGTCGTGTTTGGGTTACCCCGCAGCCAGTTTCATACTGCTGTTTAATCAGTTATTGGGTTCGGCTCAAGACCGGCGCTTGCTGCTGCTGCGGGAGACTGTCGAGCGGCAGTTACGCCAGATCAGTGAAGGTGAGCTGCCCGGTTATACCAGCGAAACCTTGGAGTTGCAGCACCGCGATGGTTTCCACGTCAGCTGCGAGTTGCTGTGCATGGCGCAGCCGGCGGGGGGCTTATTGTGCTTGTTACAGAAAACGCAGGTCGCAGAACGTGCGTATGAGTCGCAGGCGCTGGCGGCCAAAGTTCTTGATAGCAGCCTGAGCGGTATTTATATAACCGATGCCACGGGTAATATCGTGCAGGTGAATCGAGCTTTTAGCCGCTTAACGGAGTACTCGGCAGCCGAGGTCGTTGGGCAGAGCCCACAGTGTATTGATGCCGAGCGTTACGCCGCAGCCTACTTTAAATCCATCAGTGACAGCCTTGAACGCAAGGACAGCTGGGAAGGTGAGATTCAGCACCGCCGTAAGGGTGGGGAGGTCTTCCCGGCATGGGTGTCCATCACCGTGCTGCGCGATGATCAGGGTGTGATTATCAATACGATCAGTCACTTTTCAGACATCACGGAAAAGAAAAACAGCGACCATAAAATCCATCGGCTAGCGTATATCGATCCCCTCACTGACCTGCCCAACCGCAGTCTCTTTGCCGACCGCTTTGCGCAGGCGCTGGGCCGCGCAAAGCGTCAAGATAACCTCGTGGGACTGCTTTTCTTGGACCTCGACCACTTCAAAATGATCAACGATTCGCTGGGTTATGCTTGTGGTGATCGCCTGCTGGGGCAGGTGGCTCAGCGCTTGCGAGACTGCGTGCGTACAGGTGATACGGTTGCGCGTATGGGCGGTGATGAATTTGCTGTGACGCTTGGCGACTTGAGTGATCGTGCCGCCGCCATGACCGCCGCAGCGCATATTGCCGAGAAAATTCGTCATGTTATAGCGGAGCCATTTTTGCTGGACCAGAAGAAAATTGTCACCGGAGCCAGTATTGGTATTGCGTTCTATCCAAGTGACGGCGCTGAGCCGGGCACCTTATTACAGCACGCAGATATGGCGATGTACCACGCTAAGGCGCAGGGAAAAAACAACTATCAGTTCTATACCGCCAGCCTCAACGAGCGCGCACGGGCGCGTTTGGCACTGGAGGACGAACTGCGCGTGGCCATTGATGCGGCGCAACTGGAATTACATTACCAGCCGATTCTAAGCGCCGCTGATGGTGTGCCGGTGGCGGTTGAGGCATTGGTGCGCTGGCAGCACCCGAGCCGAGGCATGATCATGCCCAACGACTTTATTGCTATGGCGGAGGACACCGGTCTGATTCGGCCGTTGGGTGCTTGGGTGCTGCGTGAGGCCTGCGCGCAGTTGCGTGCTTGGCAGGAGCAGGGGGCGGCGGTGCAGCGTGTGGCTGTTAATATTTCAACCAAGCAGTTTAATGGGGGCCACTTGCTGCAAACACTGCGCGAGGTAATGGCAGAGAGTGGGGTGGACCCAGCCTGCATTGAAATTGAGTTAACTGAAAGTACCTTGATGGCCGACCCTCGGTTCGCACAACAATTATTGGAAGACATTAAGCGTTTGGGGGTGAGTGTCTCAATTGATGATTTTGGCGCGGGTTATTCATCGCTCAGCCATCTCAAGAATTTACCCATTGACGCGCTAAAGGTGGATCGAAGTTTTATCTGCGGTTTACCTGCCCGCGAGGACAAGCAGATAGTGCAGGCCATTGTCGCCCTAGGGAAAAGCCTGAATCTGCGGATAGTGGCGGAGGGCATTGAGAATCCTATGCAGTTAGAGTTTGTACAGGAGTTGGGCTGTGACGAAGTGCAGGGTTTTATGCTCAGCCAGCCCATGCCAGCGAAGGACTTGGTACTGTGGTCGTGAAGCGATCAGCAGACCCTGCGAGTGTGACGATTTGATCGCAAAATCGGCGCAGTGTCGGAGTCGATAGAGCGTTACTTTTAGTTGCCCAAGGCCAGTTAGTTCTAGGGTTCTGGTCTCATATATCATTAAATAAAAAACTGAACGTCGGGCGCAATATAGTCCATCAATACAGCAAGATTGTTGATTGAAACAGCTTTGCTAGGTGGGTACTATGCTCGCCGAATGAGCCATACCTTCGACATGTTGATCGATATTCTGTACGGTGCGCTCAGTATTTACAACAACCAACCCAAAGGTAGTGACCATGGCAACAGCAGCACCAGTTGAACTGACCGAAGACGGTCGTGAAATCGCCGCAATGATTGAGCGTGCTCGCAAAGCCCAAGCTATCTTGGAAACTTACACGCAAGAACAGGTCGATGAGCTGATCACGGCCATGGTTTGGTCTTGCTGCCAGCCAGGTGTTGCTGAAGAGATCGCAACCCACACCGTTGAGGAAACTCAGCTGGGAGACTACAACGGCAAGTTCCTGAAGATCTCGGTTAAGACCCGTGCGGCCTTGATGGACATCATCGACGACAAGTCTATGGGTGTGATTGAGGAAGATCTTGAACGCAACATCATCAAGATTGCCAAGCCTGTGGGCGTGATCGGTGCCCTGTCACCGTCTACGAACCCAGAAGCGACCCCGGTGATCAAGGCCATCAACGCCGTGAAGGGCCGCAACGCCATCATCGTTGCGCCACACCCACGCGCCAAGCTGACCAACACGCTGATCATCAACAAGATGCGCGCGGCTATGGTGAAAATGGGCGCCCCCGCTGATTTGGTTCAGGGTATCGAGATTCCGTCTATTCCTAAGACAGACGAGCTGATGGCTCAGTGCGACATGACACTGGCAACTGGCGGTCCAGCCATGGTTAAGGCCGCTTACTCTTCTGGCAAACCTGCTCTGGGTGTTGGTGCGGGTAACGCAGTTATCACCGTTGACGAAACCGCTAACCTCAGTGAAGCCGCTGAGAAGATTCGTATCTCTAAGACGTTGGACTTGGCGGCGTCTTGTTCTTCTGATAATTCGGTGATTGCGGTTGAGTCTGTATACGACGAATTGCTGGCTAAGCTGATAGCTGAAGGCGGTCACCTAGCGCAGGAAGGCGACTACGACAAAATTGCTGCAATTCTCTGGGAAGATGGTCACCTGAACCCTAAGTCTGTGGTTAAGTCGGCTCAGGTATTGTGTGAATTGGCCGGTGTTGAAATCCCCGCTGACCGCAAGTTCATCATCATGCCAGAAACAGGCACCGGCCCTGAGCACCCTTATTCCGGCGAAAAAATGTCTGTGATCATGGCCTACTTCAAGGTTAAGAACATCGACGAAGCCGTTGCGTTGACCAACGAGATTCAGGGTTACCAGGGTATGGGCCACTCTTGTGGTATCTACTCAAACAGCGATGAGAACATCCTCAAGCTGGGTATGGGTACCAAGACTTCCCGCGTAATGGTTAACCAGCCGCAGGCACCGTCTAACTCCGGTAACCTATGGAACGGTATGCGTCAGACCTTCTCTTTGGGTTGCGGTACTTGGGGTGGCAACTCCACCAACGAGAACATCAACTGGAAGCACTTGGTGAACATTACTTGGATCTCCAAGCCCTTGGCGACACCAAAAGTATTACCCGCTGACGAAGTTTTGTTTGGTGCTGTAATGGATAAGTTGAAGTAAGTATTCGGCAAGTTGAGATAGGTTGTAACACTTAGCTCAGAAAAAAAGCCCGCGAGTGGAAACACTCGCGGGCTTTTTTATGCCCATGGAAGGGCGGTATACCCCGCAAGGGGGTACAAGTGCCGCGCTGGCGCCGTGCAGGGATGCATAAGTGCCACGAACGCAGGATGCGTAAGAGTGGTCAGGGATGCCAAGGAGCGGCTATGCCCATGGATGGGCGGGCAGCCACCTGCTCCGCGACACTTGCTCCTGCAGTGTTCTAGTACCGACATGCCTGTCGGCCTGCGGAGCCTGCTCTTGCGCCGGTCGCTAGCGATTTCTGCCTCGCGCGACACTTGTTAGTCCCCTAACGGCGTCCATGGCGGTCGTATACCGGGGCTCATGGGCGAGCAGGTGCGAGGCTATTCAGCTGGCTCGGCTCAAAATTCACTTCGATATAGAACTCGCCGGCGTCCGAGCTGAAGGGGATCAGCAGGGTGGCCACTTTCGAGTGGTGATCAATCCTGTGGTCCTTGCCGCGCACCACCACCGGTGACGCCAAGCCAAAGTCGTAGCCGGTATCGGCCAGCAGTTGCTTGGCGCCGCCTATGGCCATATTGGTGACTTCGCCCACCAGATCCGTGACGGTATTGTCGATTTCTGTGTGCTCTTCGCCGAGCATGCGTTGGGTTATGGCGAGTACCAGCTCCTCGGAGAAGGAGATGGCAAAGCTGCCTTTGCCCTGGGGGCCGGACATGCCAATGATACCGCTGACATCACCACAGGCGGTGGCGCTCTGCTTCAGGGCCAATTGGCCCGGTTGGCTTTCGGTTTGAGCCATGGTGGCTAAGACATTGGAGACGGAGCTGAGAAAGGGGTTTATAAAATCGGCATTCACGGGTGCGCTTCCTTGAAAGTTTTCTTAACGCTAGCAGGGAAATCTCCAGTGTGAGTGAGTGTATTTTAATCGATTCTGTTTTTGTTATTGGTCTCTTGCAGGTTGTTGAAAAAGGCATCCTGCCTGTTTCAAAACAAGAAGAAATAAAAGTGTGATTTTATTTCTTCTTACAAAATCAACGACTTGGCAGTCGCTTATTTTGATGAAACATCCATGTTTCGTGATCAGGCGTCGAAATTCTTTGAATTTCAACAGCCTGCTAGCGGTGTTTGCTCTTGCGGTATTGGTCGGGGGATAGGCCGATGACTTTTTTAAAGAGACGGGAGAAGTAATAGGCGTCGTCATAGCCGACCGCCATGGCAACCTGTTTGATTACCTGTGAGCTGGTGTCGAGCAGCTCGCAGGCATGCTGCATTTTCAAATAGATAAAATACTGAATGGGCGAATGGCCGGTGAGCGCTTTAAAGCGCTTGGAGAAATAGTACTTCGATAATTGGCTATGGGCGGCGAGTGTCTCAAGGTTCAGTTGACCGTGTAGATGCTCATTCATGAAGGCTCGAGCGGCGTCTAAATCGATTTGTTTGCCGCTTTGTGAGCGCTGCTGTTTGATCACCAGGGTGATGTAACTGATGAGCTGTTGTAGCTGGTGGCAACCATGGACAAACGCGGCGGGGCTGTAGCCGCTGTGGCGCAGTGTAAAGAGCGACTCTAGTTGTGAGATCAGTGAGGCTTGCAGGCCGATATTCTCAACCGGTGCTTGCATGTCTAGGTGCCGGCAGAACTCATCCACCAGCTCGCCAGTGAAGTGCAGCCAATAGATGGACCAAGGCTGCTCCTCACTCGCTTCATAGCTGTGTGGGCTATGAGCGGGCAGCAGGGCGAGGTCGCCAGCCTTGACCGTGTACTCCTTACCATCGAGCGTCAGCACGCCGTGTCCGGCGGTGCAATATATAAACAAAGTGCTGTCGTGGGCGCTACGCTGCATGTGGTGGCGGTGGGCGTTTGGGTAATAACCCATGGCGACCGGCCAAAGATTGCGGCTCAGGGGTGCTTGAGCCATTTCATCAAGCAGTGATTGCGGGGTTAGAAATCGAATTCCTTCGCGCGGCAGGGGCCAATTTGAGGTGATGCTCATCGTAACCCTTTGTTAATAAAGGAAAAATATCTCTATCCCTTCGTCTTGCGAGGGGTTGTGCGGAGCAATATTGTCCATCATGCTGACAATATCCTCAATTCCTTTAGGCTCATGAAGCGGATTATAATCAGAGGTTAGGTTAAGCACGATAAATACCATTGTACGCGTCGCCCAACAAACACACCCGTAGAGTACGGGGTTGTGCAATATTGGAGGGGCGTATAGTTCACCGAAGTTGTACTTACTGGTCACCAGAAGACACAGGTTGAAGAGACAGGTTATGGATTTTAATTTAAACGAAGAGCAGTTGGCTTTCCAAGAAGCCGCCCGTGCATTTGCCCTGGGTGAAATGACGCCCTACGCCGCTGAATGGGATGAGAAAAAAACCTTTCCAAAAGAGACGTTTAAGAAAGCCGGGGAGCTCGGTTTTATGGGTATGTACACGCCGGAAGACGTCGGCGGTATGAACCTCGGTCGTTTGGATACGGCGGTCATTCTTGAGGAGTTGGCGTCAGGGTGTACTTCTACCGCAGCGTTTATCTCTATCCATAATATGGCGACTTGGATGATCGCCACCTGGGGAACTCAGGGTGTGAAAGATACCTGGTGTGGTGACCTAGTGATGGGTGCCAAATTGGGCTCTTACTGTTTGACCGAGTCGGGTGCCGGCTCCGATGCGGGCTCGCTGCGCACCAGCGCCAAGAAAGAGGGCGATGAGTACGTTATTAACGGCAGTAAAATGTTTATCTCCGGTGGCGGTGAAACCGACGTGCTGGTGTTGATGGTGCGTACCGGCACGATCGAAGATGGACCCCGCGGCATCAGTGCTTTTGCGGTACCGGCTGACTTGCCCGGTATCAGTTACGGTAAAAACGAAGACAAGATGGGTTGGAACTCCCAGCCGACTCGGGCGATCGCGTTTGAAAATGTACGTGTCCCGGCGGCAAACTTATTGGGTGCCGAAGGCGAAGGTTTCAAAATTGCCATGAAGGGCCTCGACGGCGGTCGCATCAATATTGCTACCTGTTCTCTTGGCGCGGCTCAAGCTTGTGTGAATCATGCTCAAGCTTACATGCTGGAGCGCAAGCAGTTTGGTAAGCCAATTGCGAGCTTCCAGGCGCTGCAGTTTAAGTTGGCGGACATGGTCACTGAGTTGGTTGCCGCGCGTCAAATGGTGTACTTGGCGGCGTCCAAAGTTGATGAGAATCACCCTGACAAAACGACCTACTGCGCCATGGCGAAACGTTTTGCCACCGATGTGGGTTTTAACGTGTGTAACGATGCGATGCAGTTACACGGCGGTTATGGCTACATAAAAGAATACCCCATCGAGCGTTTTATGCGCGATTCACGTGTGCACCAAATCCTCGAAGGCACCAACGAAATTATGCGCATGATTACCGCGCGTCGTTTACTGGAAGAGGGCGCACCTGACGTTATCCGTTAATGGCGCGGCGTGCTTTTACATTTACAAAATAATCTCAGTCGGCTGTTCGCTTTTATCAAGCAAGCGACGCTGGCCAACAGCAAACAAGGGAAAAGACTATGAGCGATCTGCTGAAGCTAGAAAAACGTGGTCACGTGGCCATTCTTACGTTCAACAATCCCCCGGCAAATACTTGGACGCCTGAAAGCCTCAAGTACTTGGAGAATCTTGTTGCCGAGTTGAACGCTGATAAAGAAAATTACTCTTTGATCCTGACCAGTGAGAGCGAAAAATTCTTCAGCGCTGGCGCTGACTTGAACCGCTTTAACCACGACGACAAAGGTCTGTCGTTTGAATTCTCTGCTGCCTTCGGCGCCGCATTTGAAGCACTGGCGACCTATCAGGGCGTATCGATTGCCGCGATTACGGGCTACGCCATGGGCGGCGGTTTGGAAGTCGCTCTATCCTGTGATATTCGCATCTGTGAAGAGCAGGCGCAAATGGCGCTTCCAGAAGCCACCGTGGGTTTGCTGCCGTGTGGTCTGGGTTCTCAGCAGTTGTCTTGGTTGGTGGGTGAGCAGTGGGCTAAGCGCATGATGTTATTGGGTGAGCGTATTAAAGCGCCTAAAGCAGCCGAAATTGGTTTGGTTTCCGAGGTGGTTGCCACGGGCACCGCGCTGGAAGAAGCGCTGAAGTTGGCCGCAAAAGCCGAAGCCCAGTCACCAACATCGGTACGCTACTGTAAAGAGCTGATCATGGCCGCTCGCAGCGGTAGCATCACCGATACCTACGCCAAAGAGCGTGAGCAGTTTGTAAAACTGTGGGACACACAGGACCAGAAAGAAGGTGTGGGCTCGTTTGTAGAGAAGCGTAAACCTGAGTGGAAAAACGCTTAAGTTTTTCTGAGTTGATGCAATGGGAAGCATGCCTCCCATTTTTATATCTAGGATAAATGATGACTGATTTAGTTATTTTTGAAGAGCGCGTTGCGGCCGGTGGCAAAAAAATCGGCGTGGCGATGCTCAATGCAGAAAAATCCCTCAACTCATTGTCGTTGACCATGGTTGAGGCGCTCTACCCAAAATTGCAGGCGTGGCAAGCTGACGAAAATATCATGGCCGTGTTCCTGCACAGCGCTGGAGATAAAGCGTTCTGTGCCGGTGGTGATGTGGTGGCGTTACACGCTGGATCAGCGGCCTACGGTGAAGAACTACCAGACAACAGCTGCGCTGAGTTCTTTGAGCTGGAGTACCGTCTTGATCACCTGATCCACACCTACGGTAAGCCGTTTGTGGTGTGGGGTACGGGTTTTGTGATGGGCGGTGGTCTGGGTCTGTTGAGTGGCGCTTCGCATCGCATTGTGACAGAGACAACGCGCATGGCGATGCCAGAAATAACCATTGGCCTCTACCCGGATGTGGGCGGTACATGGTTTTTGAATCGCACCCCAGGCAAGACCGGTTTGTTCCTCGGTTTGACCGGCGCCAACATCAACGCCGCCGACGCGCAATACATCGGTTTGGGTGATTACTTTATTACTCAAGAATTGAAAGCTGACGTCATGACCGCGCTCACTGAAGTGAAGTGTGGCAATGGCGTCGACGGTGTGATGCAGCACTTCAGTGCGTTGGCCGCGCCGATGAAACCAGCCGGCAATGTTGAAGCACATGCCGAGTGGATTAACGAAGTGAGCAGCGGCGCTGATGTGGCTACGGTTGTGGGCGCTATTACCGCCTACGACGGTGACGACAAGTGGTGTTCAAAAGCCGCGAAAACATTGTCCCGCGGTGCGCCGATTACACCTTACTTGGTGTGGGAACAGCTCAGCCGTGGCAAAGGTTTGTCGCTCGAAGACGTGTTCCGTCTAGAGCTCACCATGTCGACCAATGGCGCCAAGCGCGGTCACTTTAAAGAAGGTGTGCGCGCATTGCTGATCGATAAGGATCGCAACCCGCAGTGGCAACCAGCGGCGTTCTCGGAAGTAAGCCGTGATGAAGTGGAAGCCTTTTTTGTTAGTCCTTGGGAAACGCACCCGTTAGCGGATCTGTGATGGTTAACGTCCATGCCTAACGACACCTTTTAATGTCGGTCGTTTGTTGACGGCCGAGAGATATTTTCAGGAGCACACGATGAGCAAAACTGTAGCCTTTATTGGTTTGGGTAACATGGGTGGCGGTATGGCCGCTAACCTAGTTAAAGCGGGTTTTAACGTCAACGCGTTTGACTTGATGGAAGCGAACCTGAAGGCCGCCGCCGACGCCGGTTGTACGCCAATGGATTGCTCGAAGAAAGCCGTAGAAGGCGCAGACTTCGTTGTTTCTATGTTGCCGAACGGCGCCATCGTTGAGAGCGTGTACTTGGGTTCGGGTGGTGGTGATGCACTGCTGGATGTGATTCCAAAGACGGCGTTGATTCTCGATTGTTCTACCATCGCAGCGGCCAATTCGCGTCGTGTTGGCGCAGAGGCTGAGAGGCGCGGCATGAACTTTGTCGATGCTCCGGTTTCTGGTGGTGTTGCCGCGGCGGCGGCGGGCACCTTGGCGTTTATGGTCGGCGGCACTGAAGCGAACTTTGAAACCTCTAAAGAGGTGCTCGAAGCGATGGGCGCTAACATTTTCCGCGCCGGTGACGTGGGTGCGGGTCAGGTCGCGAAGATCTGTAACAACATGTTGCTGGCCATCCACATGAGCGGCACCGCTGAAGCGCTGCAGTTGGGTATCGATAATGGTCTGGACCCTAAGGCCTTGTCTGAAATTATGCTCAAAAGTTCTGGCGCTAACTGGTCGCTGGAAAAGTACAATCCGGTACCGGGTGTGATGGACGGCGTGCCGTCTTCTAACGACTATCAAGGCGGCTTTATGGTCGACCTGATGTTGAAAGATTTAGGTCTGGCTCAAGAAGCCGCGAACGCGTCTAAGTCCTCCATCCCGATGGGTGGCGCGGCGCGCAACTTGTTTAACCTGCACAAAAACAGTGGCGGCGAAGACAAGGGCGCGAAGGACTTCTCAAGTATTCAGCAGCTGTATACCCGCGACTGATTTTCCCGCAAGGAAATGTTGTTGAAAAAAAGCCCAGTTCTTGAAAAAGAGCTGGGCTTTTCTGTATCCCAATGAATGTGTTGTCACGATGATGGTTGGTGCTGATGTGCCGCTTGCGGCGTCGAGGTGTAATATATTTTGGTTGAGTTATTGGTGAGTTATCGGATGGGTCGGACGTTCAGTTACGCCCGCTTTTGCGCTTGGTTTGGCGTGGAGCTGAAAATCACTCCGGCAGGTATACGCTTGTTAGATACTTTTAATAGCAGGGTTGTATTTAGCGGTGGGTACTTTTACTGAACAGCTCCATTCCACTCGTCCTCAAAGTAGTTCGTCTGATATAAGAACCTGTGCCTAGCTAAGCCGTTATGCGGGTATTTGGTCGCGCCCCGCTACAGCGGCCATCCAATTCATCAACTAATTGCTGTGTGTTTGGGTGCGGTAAATCCCTTTCGTTGCTGCCTGTTCGTGAGTTGCAACCCGCTGTTTATACCCAATAGCAGCACCCCAGTTACCCCAACGATTCAGCTCGGTTGATTTAGGGTGAGGGCGGAGCAGGTGATCTCCTCTTGATCGGCCACGTCGTCCGACGTGATGGCTTGAAAGTGCGTGCTCTGTGGCGTGTCGGAGCTGCTTTAACTGAGTAAGGTTGGAACCCCTTCCCCCCCACAAAATAGCCTTGTGTCTAAGGCCAATTCTTGGACAGGGCCTCTACTAGCGTTGTATGATTGTCGCTCAATTTGCCTTTAGGCAGGCAACGGGTGACTGGCGACGTCTCGTTAAGAGAGTCGCGACCCCATTATAATAATAAGAAAAATGCACTGCGCAGGCCACCTCCCGACCTTAGGTGAGCCCAGTGGGTTCGTGAATAGCGGTCAGCTTTCGCTGACGCATCCTTTTTCTTACAGAATTCATCCGGCGGCCTCTATGGGCTGCTCAGCTGTATGTATGGATTCGCCGCTCGTTGCGCTGCCTTATGTGAGAGAAAATAATGAGAAACATGCCCTCGAAACGCCTAGCCCTCGGCTTGCTTTTACCTCTTTGTGCGAGCAGTGAATTGCTGG